>Ga0256830_1000851_pt1 | contig 22562 bp, 18 predicted proteins | sample 128326metaG_FD_190537 | JGI IMG/M metagenome (GOLD analysis project Ga0256830, IMG submission 190537) | Hydrothermal vent microbial communities from Lau Basin, Pacific Ocean - 128-326 | ecosystem: Environmental > Aquatic > Marine > Hydrothermal vents | place: Pacific Ocean: Lau Basin | collected... | reverse complement strand
GGCGGAAGGCCGCGCCGAGATCGATGACCCGGCTGCCCGCATCGCGGTAGCGGCGCGCCAGGCTGATACTCGCCGCCGTAGGCAGGGCCATGAATACCATGTCCACCGGCTCGGCCGCCTCGGGGGCCACGAGGTGCAGCCCGCAGCCCTGCAGGTTGGGGTGATAGTCCTCCATGCGCCCGCCATGACGCGCACTGGCCCAGGCGATCTCCACCTCCGGGTGGCCCAGCAGGACGCGCAGGGCCTCGCCGCCCATGTAGCCGGTGGCGCCCAGGATGCCGACGCGGATCACGACACCCGCTCCCCGGCCGCCGCGCGGGTCTCGGCGTCGATGCGGCGACGAAAGGCGGCTTCCAGCCGGGTGAATACCGGCCCCGGGGCCTGCAGGGCACGACCGTCGATTTCCGCCACGGCGGCCATTTCGATGGCCGTGCCGGTGAGAAAGCATTCCTCCGCCGCGTAGAGATCGGTCACCGTGAGTGACCGCTCACTGCAGGGGATCTCCTGCTCCGCCGCCAGTTCCATGACCACCCGCCGCGTGATGCCGTCGAGGCTGCCGTCGCTCACCGGGGGTGTCAGCAGGGCGCCCCCCTGCACCACAAAGAGGTTGTCCGAGGCGCCCTCGGCCACGTGGCCCCGGGTGTTGAGCATGATGGCCTCGTCGCAGCCGGCGCGGCGCGCTTCTTCGCGGGCGAGAATATTGTTGAGATAGTTGAACGACTTGATGCGTGGATCGAGGCAGTCCGGCGGGGTGCGCCGCGTGGCGGCCACCATCAGGCGCAGCCCTCCCGCCCGGGCCGCCGCCTCGCCGTCCAGGCGGCGCAGCGAACCGCTGAGAATGAAACAGCTCGGCTGCGCGCAAGCCGCCATGTCCAGGCCCAGGGGTCCGACACCGCGCGTGATCCCGAGGCGCAGGTAACCCTCCGGCGCGTCGCTGTTCGTCACCACGGCCTCCACGGCCCGGACCAGGTCGTCGTGCGAGAAGGGCGCTGACAGGCTGATGGCCCGCGCCGAGGCGGCCAGCCGCCGCAGGTGCGCGTCGAGGCGAAAGGCCCGCCGGTGGTAGAAACGGATCCCCTCGAAGACCCCGTCGCCATAGAGCAGGCCGTGGTCAAAGAGGGAGAGCCTCGCCTCCTCCGCCGCCACCAGCCGGCCGTTCAACCAGCATGTCGCCATGTCGTCCTCCCTGTTCCTGGGGTGCGGCGCCCTTCGCCGCGCCCTGTGTCCACTGCGACAGTAGACTCGCCATGGCGACCAGTACAGATACAGTTTATGCTTAAGTTGACCATAACAGTTTGGGAGGCATGCCATGGCGGGGAAATCACCCTGGCGTTACCAGCAGGTGGCCCAGGCCCTGCTCGACGCCGCCCAACGGGGGCTCTACCGGCCAGGGGACCGCCTGCCCTCGGTGCGCCGCCTGTGCGAACAGCACGGCGTGAGCCTCGCCACCGCGGTGCAGGCCTATGACTGGCTACAGCGCCAGGGACGGGTGGAAGCGCGCCCGAAACGGGGACATTTCCTGTGCGCGGGGGCGGCGGTCCCCCGGGAACCGGCGACCAGCCGCCCGCCGGCGGCGCCCGTGCCCGTCAACGTGGCGCAGATGGCCATGGCGCTGGTGGACGAGGCACGCCGGCCGGGACTGGTGAAGCTGGGGGCGGCCGTCCCCGGCGCCGACATGCAACCCCTGGGGCCCCTGTCGCGGGCCCTGGCGGGCGTGGCGGGCCGTCACTACCGCGCGCCGGCGGCCTACGAGGAGGCCGGCGGCAACCCCCGCCTGCGTCACGAGATCGCCCGCCACATGGGGGAACTGGGCTGGCGGGGCGGCCCGGACGAGGTGCTGATCACCAACGGCTGCCTCGAGGCCCTGGGGCTGGCGCTGGCGGTGGTAACGCAGCCCGGTGACACCGTGGCCATCGAGTCCCCCACCTACTTCGGCATCCTGCAGAGTATCGAGGCCCGGGGCCTGCGCGCCGTGGAGATCCCCACCCATCCCCGCGACGGCATCGATCCCGACGCGCTGGCCGAATGCCTGGCGCGCCACCGACCCGCCGCCTGTATCCTCCAGCCCAGCTTCCACAACCCCCTCGGCGCCACCCTGCCCGAAGCAGGGCGCCGGCAGGTGAGCGCGCTGCTGGCCGAGGCCGGCGTGCCCCTCATCGAGGACGATGTCTACGGGCCCCTGAGCTTTTCCCGCCACCGGCCGCGACCGCTGGCCGCCAGCGACGAAACGGGCAATGTCATCTACTGTTCCTCCTTTTCCAAGAGCGTGGCGCCGGGCCTGCGGCTTGGCTGGATGCTGCCGGGGCGCTGGCGGGAAGCCGTGCGCTACCGAAAGTTTCTCGCCAACATCAGTACCGCCGTACACCCCCAGCTTGCCCTGGCGGAACTCATGGCGCGAGGCAGTCTCGCGCGCAATCACCGCCGCGTGACCCCCGTCTATCAACAACGCATGGCGCAGCTGAGGGACTGGGTGGGACGTTATTTCCCCGCGGGAACCCGCGCCACCAACCCGGAAGGCGGCTTCCTGCTATGGCTGGAACTGCCCCGGGGCATCGACAGCCTGGAACTCTACCGGCGCGCCATGCAGGCGGGGATCGCCATCACCCCCGGCGTGCTGTTCTCGGCCCGGGGCCAGTATGACCATCATGTGCGCCTGAGCTGCGGGGTGGTGGAAGGTGAGCCGGCACGCCAGGCGATACAGCGCCTGGGGGCACTGGCTGAAGAACTCGGCGCGAAAAAAAACCGCCACCCCGGATGAGGTGACGGTCCGTTTCATGCCATCCCCGGCGAAACACCTGCCGGGCGGAACACCCGGCGGGATGGGAGTCGCTCAGGTCAATGCGGTGCGAATGTTGGAGAACGCGATGTACTGATCCAGGTCCGAGCCCGAACCAAGGATGTTGCTGCCGAAATAGTTGGTAAACTGGCCTTCCATGTTGTGCAGAGCCATGTAGTTGAGCACTACGGAATAGGCCAGGGCCTCGACGTTGTTGGCTACCGCGTTGGCGTTGGTTTCCACCGCGGCCGAGTTTCGCGCATAGCCGATCTGGCGCGTGCGCATGGTAACCCGCCCGCCACGGCCCGGCGGGTTGTAAACCAGCATGAACACGGCGGCGGTACCACCGTTGTCGCCACGCCAGACGATACGCCCACTGCCATCCGTCTGACCACCACGGTCGCCTGCCACCGAACCGTCACTGAAGACATACACCATGAGCTGCTGGTTCATGCGCGCGGCGTACTCCAGCGCCGCGCCGATGGCCTGGCCGGCTTCGAAGTCACGCGTGTCACCGGTGGTGCGGGTGCCGTTGTGGTAGTCGTAGCCACCCACTTCCACGGTACCGGCGCCGGCCCAGCCGTTGACGACGAGCTTCATGATGGATGCGGTCTTGGCGAAGATGTCGTTGCGGCTGCCTCCGCGATCCGCCTCGGCGACGCTGAAGATGGGCGTAAACCCGCCACCACCGGTGATGGCCTGATCCTGACGCGGATCGAGCAGATTGGGATTGCCGACGCGGGTGAAGGTCTCACGCGCGTCGTTCGCGGAACAGAACGTGGCACGGTGCATGGCGTCCTGCAGGGCCATGGCGTCCTCGCGCAGGGCATCGGCCTTGCGGTGACTCATGCGCTGGATGGTGGTGAGCAGGGCGCTGCGATCACTGGCGTTGGTCAGGATCTGGCCGAGGCGACCCGCGTCGGCCACGCCCATGGCATCGGAGGGACGCGATACCTTGGTGGGTCGCTGGGTCAGGTCGATCATGGAAGCCGGCGCGATGGAGCGGCCGCCGGAATCACGGTCACGGCTGCCAATGAGGTTGACCAGTTCACCCATGCTGGCGCCACCGCCGCCGTTGGCCATGTTGACGAACTTGTAGAGCCCGTACATGGGATTGTGCGGGTTGTTGCTGGTGTCGTTACCGGAGCGCGCGCAAATCACGGCGCCATCGGTGTTGGCAATGGTGGAAGCCGACATCTTGGAGAGCATGCCAAGACGGAATCCGCTCTGGACATGGAAGGGCAGGCCGAACTGGGTATCGATGAGCCCGTTGTTGATGCGGATATCCTCGGTGTTGTCACCCGGGATGAGGCCATACTTGATCATGCCCGCATCCGTGAAGTTGGTGGGATCCCCTGCCTGATCACCGACGATGACATTGGCATTGGACATGCTCACCCCACCGGCGAGGTCAAAACAGATGAAGGGGATACCGAGACCTCCAGCCGTTGTCTGGCCGCAGTTCACTGCCGCGGCATGGGCCTCGCTGGAACGTCCCAGAAACCCTGCCAACAGACTTGGGGCAACGACATAGGCGCCACCGGCAATCGCCCCCTGGGCGAGGAAGTCACGCCGGGTGACCGGCTTCTTGTGACCCTCGTGGCAGAGAGGGGCATCATCGAACTGCTTCTCGGTTTCGTTTCTTTCTTTCTTCGCCATGACTTTTGCCTCTTGACGTAAATCCTGTTTGCTGCGCATCGGCGCTTCGAATCACTCGCTTAATGCACGTTCACCGCGGCGCTGCTGAGTACGGCCATGCAGGCGGCCCTGGCAGCCGTGCGCTGGGCGGCTGCACTATTGACGCAATCATTGGTCACGCAGATACCGGGGATGGGCGCCGGGTTGCCATTGGCGTCCACCAGCGGATTCCCCAGGGCGTCCGTCGTAACCCCGTCGAAGAGTGCATTGAGATCCGCCAGCAGATCCGCCTTGAGCGGCTGCAGGGCGATCTGCTGGGGCCCGGACATGACCATGTTGTCGATGAGCCCGTTGAACAGCAGGTTGCGATCAAACGGGTTCAGCGGGTCGGCGCCGAAGAAGTTGGTCCTCAGCGTCGCATTGCCCATGAACGAATCACAGTACTCCACTGCCAGCTTGAGAATGGCCACCTCGTGCGAGGCCACGTAACTGCCCAGGTCGTTTCCGCCCGGCAACTGCTGCTTGAGGCTGTTGAACTGGTTGCGGACGGCGCTGACGGCCTGGCCATCCACACCGGTGAGTACCGACATGGTGGCATTGATCTGCGAGAAGTTTCGCAGCCCGTTGTTGGCCACCAGATCCACCGTATTCATGTCCACCGGCGGTGCGGGGAAGATGGGATCCGCGACACGGGCATCGACGGTAACCATCTGGCCGGCGTTGTTGGGATCCGGATAGGAGACCAGACCCAGCTCGAGGCTGAACTGATCCTGCGCCCAGCCATTGGCCTGGGGCACGATGGTGCTGAGCGGCGAAAGCGCCTGCTGAGTATTGTTAATCAGGACATCGACATTGCGGTATGCCTGGCCCACCGAGGGCGGCACGCCGTTGATGGCGATCTTGATCTCGGCCAGCTGGAACTGCTGGTTGGCGGGCAGCAGGGTCGGTGTGGCCTCCACCAGCGGCGCCGGGGGCTGCGGACCGTTCATGATGTAGTCCGCAATGGCGTCCAGGCTGGCCAGATCGTTCTGCAGGTCGCCCACATTGTTCTGCATGGCGCCGTTGTTGGCGATCTGGTTCTGGATGATGGCGCCGGTAATCGGCCGCGTGTTCACGCCGCCGGGATCGGGGTTGTCACGCACTCCGTGACAGCCCTGGCAGCGGGTGATGTACAGGGCTTCACCGTCCGGGCCGCTGTTGCCGCCCGTGGCGATGACAAAGGTCGGGTTCTCGAACAGGTAGGCCGCATTGGAGGCGTCATAGGGGCTGACGTCGAAACGGATATAGCTGTTCGGCACCTGGCTGTGCATGCTGACGTCGAAGTAGAGCTGCTCCGGATTGGCGCTGGAGAGCTGCGCGATGCCGCTGGCCATGACGAAGTTCACCAGGCCATTGGCGGAACGGAAATCGCGCCACTGCGTGATGAGATCCACCAGAGAACCGGGCAGCGGCACGTAGTTGGGATCGTTGGGATCCCAGCCTGCCACGCGGATACAGGCCTGCAGGCGGGTCTCGCCCGGCTGCTGCGGACCACAGTTGTGCTGTTCCAGCACCAGCTTCTGCACGGCGCGCGAGGCCGTGGGGTCCTGGAAGTTGACGCGGCCCTTGAAGTCGTCATGGGCGGCGCGGAAGATGTTCACGTCGAAGGAACTGGACGGTTGTGCCTGGTCCGGGCGCAGGGGCGAAAAGGCGCCGGTGCCGGGGCCGCTGGCGTGACAGCCCGAGCACAGCGGCTCCAGCACGCCGTCGCCGGCTGCGGGACCGCTCCAGAGGTTGTCTCGGAACCAGATCACGCTCACCGTCTCATCGACGCCGGTGTTGTTGGAAGGCGCGGTCCCCCCGCCGCCCGGGTTGGGTGGCGGATTGACGGTGGGCGGTCCCTGGTTGGGCGCCGCACCCGTGCGCGCGCCACCACCGCAGGCAGACAGCAGCACTGCGCCCAGCAACATGACGGCCACTGCCCCGCTACGGAATACGCGTTGCGTCAGTCGGTCTTCACTGGCCGACCGCACTGCCTTGCTTTCTCCGCGTGTCATACTCATTGCCCTATCTCCCGAAACCTTCATTGAATTCAGTGTCTCTAGCTATTGGTATTTTGGGTGACGTCGCCTACAGTCCGCCGACATCCTGCGTGGCGCAGTAGGCCGCCGCATCGCCGAACAGGGTCTTCATGTTGTAACCATTGGCGATGAAGTTGTCCGCGAGAGTCTGCACCATCATGCGCTCGGTACCGTTCTTGGGCTTGCGCAGGCAGACGGCCTCGTAGACCTTCTCGGTCTGGCACTCGGCGAAGGCGCGGCTGGCGGCCAGTTCCCGGCCCATGGACTGCGCGCCCATGCCGCGATCCGGCATGGTCTGGTTCCAGCCCAGCACCGAGTTGGGGCCACGGCGCCAGTAATTGATCCAGCTGTTGTCAGTGGTCACGTAGCCACCCGGGAAGACCGTGTTGTTGATCAGGTTCTTCGGCTGGGGCTGACTGTTGTCGAAGACCAGCTGGCCCAGCTGCTCGTCCCACTCGTAGTAGGCGTAGGCGCCCGCCAGGGGATCCATGCCGGCGTGGCACCCGACGCAACTGCCCAGATAGATGCCGGAGTCACCACCCGGGGCGCGCGAGACATCCTGACGGATGCGATCGGGGGTTCGGGTGATGTCATTGATCTCCTCCAGCGAACGACAAAGGAAGTTTTCAAAGACGTAGGCCAGCATGCGGCGGTTGGTACCGGCAGAGAAGTAGGACTCCGCGAAGGCCCGCGTGGTGACCACGCCGGCCACGTCGTTGACGCCCAGCATGGGATGCAACAGGGCCTGTGAGCCCGACACCAGGGTGGCCTTGAGATCCAGGCCGTTGTTCTCCAGTTCCTGGTAGTGCTGGTTGCTGTCGATGGCGTAGGGTGTGGCAACCGCATTGCCGCCGGTATAGAGGACATCGCCGTAGAGCACCCGGTCGAAAGGCACGTTGTCGCGCACCATGCCGATCATGGTGGCGGTGGCGTCGTTGAGCGGGACGTACACCGAACCATCCGGGTTGGTGTAGGTGGCGAAAAAGTTCTTCAGGGTGGAATTGTAAAAGCCCGTGTTACCGGCCTGATCGATGGCCAGCTGCGCGGCGCCGTTGGCGTTGCCCGCGGCGACCATGGCCTCCATCTGGTCGAGGAGCGCCGCCGGCGGTGGGGTCCCCACCAGGCGGTCGTGGATGCGACGCGCCACGTCCCGGTTGGCGGCCATGGCGGTACCAAAGCTGCACAGGAGTATGCCAGCCAGGATGAATCCGGTTACTGTTTTCACTGTTTTTCGACCTGTTGTCATTTGCCTACCCTCGTATCCACACCTGCATACGGGTCATAATTCCACAAGTATTGTGCGCTAATTATCCGGGAAGCGCCTCGTGCGTTTCTCACGCTTCGTCGGACCCAAACGGTGTCATCCGCCGTTTGCATCACGCTCGGGGTGAACTAAAGCGCATCGGAACCCTCAGGAAAAGCCCCACGGGTGAATTCTGTGAAGCAGGCGTCACTTCGCGTGGTCAATTTGCGACACAGCCGGCATTCCCTCACCCAAACGAACTAGTCACCCCATGGATCGGCAGCGGGTTCCGCCGGATGATGGCGGGATCACGGATCTGTGATGGACTCTACATTCACGCCCCTGTGAGCCACGGCCACCTGCGCTACACTAGTCGTGCAGTAATTTTCCGATTTTTCAGCTAGTTAGCTAGCTCTCTCCCTGCCCCGTCCCACGGCCGGGGCAGGTCCGAGACGCAAGCCGCGCCGCCAAGAACTTGATTTTTGGTGATTTTGCGACGAAGACCCTGTTTCGGCGGGTCCGCGGGGCGGTAGAATCGCCTCTTGCTGGCAGGCAGTTGTTTCTTTACGCGAAGGTGCAGGACGTCAGGTAGCCATGAAGCAGGTTCCCCCCTTTGTATTTCGGATAAAAGCCACACTGGTCGGGTTCGCCGCCCTGGGGCTGGCCGCCTGTGGCGGTGACGGCGTGGAGTCGGGACCCGCCCTTCCCCTTGGTGACACCGCAACCTTCCAGATCATTCAGGCCAACGTGCTCGATCCCATGCCCTATGCCTGTTCCCGCTCGGGCTGCCACGAGGCCGGCGGCACCTCGGGCGGCGCCTTCAAGCTGTGGCCCAACCCGGATCCCATGACCGCCCAGGGACAGCAGCAGTTGCTGGACAACCAGCTCTCCATGGAGGCCATGGTCAATTTCTCCAATCCGCCCCAGAGTCGGGTATTGACCATGCCCCTGCAGGGCGACGGCGACACCCATCCCGGGTCGGTGGGTTTCCCCAGCACCAGCGACATGGGTTACCAGACCATACTGATCTGGATACAGAACAGTTAAACTCTCTCCTTAAAAATAACGACACAGCGAGCTTCCGGACAGGCTGGCCCAGGAACAACAACACCGAAACCCATGCGGCACCTCTTTCTGCTCATTGCTGTTCTCCTCTTTCCCCCTGCCGGCCTGGCGGCGGAAACGGCGCCCCTGCGCGTGCGTCTGGCCGATCCCTTCATTGAACTCCACGGCGGTCCGGGCAGTAGCTTCCCGGTCTACGACGTGGTGGAACGCGGCGAGTTCATCGAGATCCTGCGGCGACGCACCGACTGGTTCGAGATCCGCGCCACCAAGAATCGCCAGGGCTGGGTCAGGAAGGCGCAACTGGAGGCGACCCTGCAGCAGGCCCAGGTCCCGCCCACCTGGCGCGACCGCCTGGTGGAGAACGTCCTCGCCGATCGCTTCCGCTTCGGCGCCGCGGGGGGGATCTTCGACGGCGAGGGCATCGTTACCATTCGCGGGGGCTATCGCACCAGCGAACACATCTCTGTGGAAATGGCCGTCTCCACCATCACCGGCATCTTTGCCGACTCCGCGCTGATACAGGCCAACGTGATGGTGGACATCCAGGTGCTCGACAGCCTGCGACCCTTTTTTCTCATCGGCTACAGCCGCTTTCTCAATGTACCGGACAACCTCGGCGGTGGCGGCCCCATCATCATTACCAACCGCCACAATCTGGATATGCTCCAGGCCGGCTTCGGCGTACAATGGTTTCTCACCGATCGCTTTCTCATCCGTGGCGAGCTGCTGGAACACGCCACCGTGCGTGGCAACAATCGCAGTGACCGCTTTTCCCAGTTCAACGCCGGCGTTTCCTATTTTTTCTAAGGACGTAGCACAATGCCCAGCATCCTGAAACTCAAACTCCCGCTTCTACTCGCCGCTCTGCTCATGGCGAGCGCCGCCCAGCCTGTCCTCGCGGCGCCACCGGGCAACCGGGACATCATCACCCCCAACGTCGAGCGGCGCGAAATCCGGCAACCGCAAATCGACGTGGACGATATCGAGATTGGCGGCTTTCTCGGTCTCTACAGCGCGGAAGACTTCGGCGCCAACGCCGTGTACGGCATCTTCGGCGCCTACCATCTCACCGAGGACATCTTCATCCAGGGGACCGTGGGCTTCAGCACGGTCACCTCGGAAACCGCGGACCTGCTGGGACAGACCATCCTCGAGGATGACGGCCTGACCTATATAAACGTGCTGTTCGGCTACAACATCCTGCCCGGCGAGGTCTTTGCCCAGAGCGGCCGCGCGTGGACCAGTTCGGCCTATTTCGTCGCCGGACTCGGTTCCACCAAACTGAACAATGACAACAACTTCACGCTGGTGCTCGGGGGAGGACTGCGGATGGTGCCCATCGACTGGCTGGCGGTCCACATCGATTTCCGGGATCACATCTACAAGACGACGATCCTCGATATCGACAAGACCACCCACAACATCGAGCTGAGCATAGGCGCCAGTTACTTCTTCTAGACTGTTACGGAAATATTAAACGAGGTATCAGCATGAACTTCCACAAGACTTCCCTTACCGTCCTCACCCTGCTGTTCGGGCTGCTGCTCACCGCGCCGACAATGGCCGTGGAAGTCGGCAAGATGGCACCGGACTTCACCCTGGCCAGCGCCTCGGGCAAGAACCTGCGGCTGGCCGACTATCGCGGCAAGGTGGTGCTGGTCAACTTCTGGGCCACCTGGTGCGCGCCCTGCCGCAAGGAACTGCCCTACCTGGAGGCCCTGTACAAGAAGTACAAGGGCAAGGGCTTCGTGCTGCTGGGCGTCAACGTGGACAAGAATCCGGACGTGGCGCGCGAGATGGCGGCAGAGTTCAAGGTCACCTTCCCGGTGCTGTTCGACAACCTGCAGAAGGTCAGCAAGCGTTACAAGCTCAGGGCCATGCCGAGCACGGTGATTATCGATCGCTCGGGCAAGGTGCGTTACGTGCATCTTGGTTACAAGAAGGGCTACGAAAAGAAATACGCCAAAAACATCCGCGCCCTGCTGGCCAAATAGGCTGCTGGAGGAAAGGTCATGAAACCGATGAAAACCGTCCGCCCTGTCCTCGCCGCTCTCCTGCTGGCGGGGCTGGGCGGATGCGCCACGGAACCCTGGGTTCAACCCTACGAGCGCGAGTTTCTCGCCGACCCGGTGATGGCCCTGTCGCGTGACCCGGTCTATGACATGTACCTGCTGCACGTCTATGAGACGCGCGAGGCCTCCCAGGGCGGCGGCATCGGCTCCGGCGGCGGCTGCGGTTGTAACTAGCGGGCACGCAAGGACCTGACAAGAACCATAATGAAACCGATGTTTGCACAGGGGGTAAGGCGCGGCCTGCTGGTGACGGTACTGTTACCGTGCCTGGCTCAGGCCGCAGTGTTGCCCGAAGACCGATCGGACATGCTCTACCACTACTATGACGGCGGTGGCGTGCGCATCTCCGGGCCGGCCCTGCTGGTGCGCAAGGGCGTGGGTGAGTCCCTGTCCTTCTCCGGACACTACTACGTCGACAACGTCACCAGCGCCTCCATCGACGTGGAGATGAACGCCAGCGAATACCGCGAGCAGCGTGATGAGGTTGGCGTCGGCGTGGACTACCTGCACGAGGACACCATCCTCAGCTTCAACTACACCAATAGCGTCGAAAACGACTACGACGCCAATACCTTTGCCTTCAACCTGGCACACGAGTTCATGAACGGCATGACCACCCTCAATCTGGGCGTGTCGCGCGGTTTCGACGTGGTGGGCGACTCCACCGACGAATCCTTCGCCGAGGATGTGGATCGCTATACCTATCACTTCGGTATCTCCCAGGTCATCACGCCGAAGATGGTCATGAACTTCGATTACGAGGTCATCACCGCCGAGGGCTTTCTCAACAATCCCTACCGCGTCGCCGTCATCAACGGCGTGCCCAATGTGCCGGAGCGCTATCCCGACAGCCGCGCCAGCCAGGCCGCGGCGGTCAGCAGCATCATCTACCTGGGCAACAGGAGTTCCATGCGCCTGTACTACCGCTTCTACAGCGACGACTGGGACATCCGCGCGCATACCATCGAGGCGGGCTACACCCACCACTACAATGACGACGTGCTGGCCGAATACCGCCTGCGCTACTACACCCAGTCGGATGCCTCCTTCTACGCGGACAACTTCCCCGGCATCCAGCAGTACATGGCGCGCGACAAGGAGCTGAGCAACTTTTACAGCTATTCCCTGGGCTTCAAGATCGAATGGGACATCTTCAGACGCCCCAGCGCCACCTTCAAGGCGGGCAAGGTGAATTTTTCCTATAATCGTTTCAAGTTCAATTACGACAATTTCAGCAACTATGTAACTGGTGAGCCATACTCTTTCCGGGCCAACGTATTCCAGTTCTATTTCAGCCTGTTCTATTAAAACAACGCCACGCGAGAACGACCATGACCGGGATACCAAGGACACTGATGAACGCCGCGCTCCTGCTGGCCCTGCTGCTGCCCCTTGCAGCCCCGGCCCAGGACCCGGCGCCCGACGCCACCCTGGATGCGGAGATCCGCACCCTGCGCCAGGAAATCATCGACATGAACAGCGAGTTGCAGGCCGCGGAACGGGATTTCCTTTTTCCCGCCAGCACCCGTTACACCGTCTTCGTCTCCATGGATACCGCCAGGCTCTTCGACCTGCGCTCGGTGGAAGTCCGCCTCGATGACCGCATCGTGGCGCACCACATCTATACCGAGCGCGAGGTCTATGCCCTGCAACGCGGCGGCATGCACCAGATATACATCGGCAGTATCGCCCCGGGGGAACACGAACTGGTGGCCTACTTCCTCGGCACCGATCACAAGAAGCGCGATTATCGCCGCGGCGTGTCGCACAAGTTCGTCAAGCGCAGCAAGCCGCAGTTCACCGAACTGAAGATCACCAACATCCGCAGCCGCCGTTTGCCGGAGTTCGATGTCCGCATCTGGGAATAGGGCACACACGGGGAGCACAATCATGCGCAGCTTACGGCGGGGGAAGAAACTGGCTCTGGGCGCGGCCGCCGCGGCCCTGCTGCTCGTCGCCACGCCGGGCCAGACGGTCACCGAGGAAGAGGCCGCCCTCGCCGGGCGCAAGGCCATCGACAAGCTCTACTACGGCGAGATCCTCTTTCACCTCTACCAGCAGAAACACTTCTTCGCTCTCACGGATCTGATCGTCGCCGGGCGTCATCATCCCCTGGTCTATCAGGGCGACGAACCGGACCTGCTGCTGGCGGGCCTGGCGGTGTCCTACGGCCTCTACGATCTCGCCGAACAGCGTCTGGAACCCCTGCTCAGCGGCGAGCGGCCGCAGAAGACCCGCGACATCGCCTGGTTCTACCGCGCCAAGCTGAGCTTCCTCAAGGGCGATCTCGCCGGCGCGGAGCATGCCCTGAAACAGATCAGGGATACCCTGCCCGAGGATCGCAACAACGAGCGCTACAACCTGCTGGTGGACGTGCTGCGCGCCCAGGGCAAGTTCAAAGACGCCATCGAGGTGCTCGACGAGTTCGACGATGACTCCCCCTGGCGCTACTACGCTTTCTACAACACCGGTGTATCGCTGATCCGTTTCGGCAAGCTGGAGGAAGGCAGCGATCTCCTCGAAGAGGTCGCCGAGCTGGAAAGCGAGGACGAGGAACTCAAGTCACTGGCCGATCGCGCCAACCTGGCGCTGGGCTATGCCTGGTTCGCAAAGGACAGGGGCGGCCCGGCGGTGCGCTATTTCAGCCGCGTGCGCCTTCAGGGGCCCTTCTCCAACCAGGCCCTGCTCGGCCTCGGCTGGGCCTACACCACCAACAAGGACTACCAGAAGGCGCTGGTCCCCTGGTTCGAGCTGAAGAAGCGCCATGCCATCGATCCCAGCGTGCAGGAGTCCCTCATCACCATCCCCCATGTCATCGAGCGCATCGGCAAGCCGGAGCTGGCCATCAGTCACTACGAGAAGGCCATCGCCACGCTGGAGATGGCCCTGACCCGGCTCGACAACGTCATCCTGCGCGTGCGCTCCGGTGAGTTCCTGCGCGCCCTGCGCCCCCAGGTGGTGGACGACGAGTCGGACGCGCGCTGGGAACTCGACGAGCTGCCCGACAGCGACGCCGCGCCCTATATCACGCAACTGCTCACCAGCGACGCCTTCCAGCAGGCCTTCGAGGACTTCCGCACCCTGCTCTACCTCGATTACGTCCTCAAACGCTGGGAGGAACGTCTGCCCACGTTCATGACCGCCGTGGAGACCCGCGAGCGCGCCTACCGGGAGACGTCGCAACGCATCGCCCAACTGGGCCTGGACGCGCGCGCCGCGCGCATCAACCGCGCCTGGCAGGCCCTCGGTGAGCGCTTCGACGCCATCGCCGCGCAGGAAACGGCTCGCGCCATGGAACTCGCCTCGGTGGAAGAGGCACAAGTCCTCGCTCGCCTCGCCGGGCTCGAGCAACGCGTGCGCGCCCTGCAACCGGCCACCCCCGAGGCCCAGGCGCTGCTCGACCGTATTCGCGTGCTGCGTGGGCAGATCCGCTGGAACGTCATGCGTGACTTTGCCCCGCGCCTGTGGGCGGCGCGCCTGCAACAACAGGAACTGGCGCAGCAACTGGCCGAACTCAACCGCGTGCAGTCGGAGATCAACGGTGTCCAGGCGACCGCCACGGGCACCTTCTCCGGTTTCCGGCCACGCTTCCAGGCGCTGGAGACTCGCCTGCGTGGGCTGTCGCCGCGGCTGGCGGGCGCCATTTCCCGCCAGGAGGCCCGCCTGCAGGCCCTTGCCGTGGCCGAACTCAACCGCCGCCGCAACATCCTGCAACAGCAGATCGCCCGCGCGCGCTTCTCCATGGTGCGCCTCTACGACCAGCTCTACCGTCCCGGCGGTGGGCCGCGACCGGCGCCCGCCGAGCCCGCCCCGGCGAGCCAGGAACCCGGGGCCACGGCACCGGCCGAAGCCGCGCCCGAAGCCGCGCCCGATGCCGCCACGCCGGTGGAGGAGCCCGCCGTGCCGGGGGGCGGCTGACGCACCGCCCGGGCGGGCAGGATCAAAAAAGCCGCGCATTGCGCGGCTTTTTCGTTGCGGTTGCGGCCGTCCCTAAATACGTGTTCCGAATTCCACTACAGTTCACGGACATCAGTCTCTCGCCGGGGCGCCGTTTACGGACACGCGGTAAATACGTCCCTGTACGCTCGACAGCCGCATCCCTGCGGCTGACGGTCCGTAAACGGCGCCCCGGTGAGAGACAGGCAGATGACGTAATCCGGTTGTGCTCAGGTGATCGGGTATTCGGAACACGTATTTAGAAGGGGATGTCGTCGTCGAACTCGCCCGCGCCCATGGCGGCCGGTTCCGCCGCCGGCTCGGGACGGCTGGCCGGCGCGCTGTCGAAGCCAGCACTGCCGCCGCCGCGGGAGTCCAGCATCTGCATTTCGTTGGCGATGATCTCGGTGGTATAGCGATCCTGGCCGTTCTTGTCCTGCCACTTGCGCGTCTGCAGTTTCCCCTCCACGTAGATCTTCGAACCCTTCTTGAGGTACTCGCCGACGATCTCGGCCAGGCGACGATAGAAGACCACGCGATGCCATTCGGTACGTTCCTGCTGTTCGCCGGTATTCTTGTCCTTCCAGGACTCCGAGGTGGCCATGGTGACGTTGCACACCGCGCCGCCGTTGGACATGTAGCGCACCTCCGGGTCCTGTCCCAGATTGCCAATCAGTATTACCTTGTTCACTCCCCGTGCCATGTAGCAGTTCTCCGTGTCTGAAATTTCGCTTATGTAAGTGTGGCAGCGCCCACCTTAGCACAAAGCGGCTGCGCGGCGAACCGCCGCCGCCCGGCGTAATCTGTTTTCAAGCCGTTGACTTTCAAAAAGAATTTTCAGGATGTTTTGCCAAACAAGCACTTAAGGGACAGCGGCGTCATGTCCCCGCTGCTCCTCAGGCGGGCGCCAGATCCGCGAGCGCCGCCTCGTCGAGCAGGGCATTGTCCACCTTGAGATAGGCCACGCCGTCCTCGGCGATGACCACCGCCTCGGCCACCCCCGGCACCGCGCCGAGGCGCCGCGCGAGGGCCTCGGCGGCCTGCCGGTCGCTCACCGCCACGCGCAGCAGGCGGCTGCTGAGATAGGCCGGCTGGCGCATGGTGGCGGCCAGCAGCAGCCAGATCCCCGCCAGCAGGGCATTGACGTAGAACACTGCCTCGAGCCCCCAGTGACCATGCAGGGCGCCGGCCATGAGCCCGCCGAGGAAGATGCCGATGAACTGGGAACTGGAGAAGGCGCCCATGGCGGTGCCCTTGTGGGCCGCGGGGGCGAACTTGGCCACCAGCGAGGGCAGGCTCGCCTCCAGCAGGTTGAAGGCCGCGAAGAACACCAGCAGCAGGACCACCACCCCGGTGAGACTCACGTGCCACAGGGCGAGACCCAGCGAGGCGACGGCCAGGGCCAGCACCGCGCCAACGAGACTCTGCTTGAGACGCCGGCGACGCTCCGCCATCACCAGCAGGGGAACGATGGCGGCCATGGAGACCAGCAGGACGGGCAGATACACCAGCCAGTGACGCGCCTCGCCCACGCCGAGCGCGTCGCGCAGGATGTAGGGCAACATGAGGAAACTGGCGGTGAAGATGGTATGCAGGATGAGGATCCCCGCATCGAGGCGCAACAGCTGGCTGTCCATGAGCGCGCTGCGCAACCAGCCCAGCTCCACCTCGGCGTCGCGGTGGAAACGCTGGCTCACCGGCTCCGGCACCCACAGCCAGGCGATGAGGATCCCCAGCAGCGCCAGCACCACGGTAATGCCGAAGATCCACGGGCCGCCCCAGGCGCTGTAGACGATGGGACCCAGCACCAGGCCCAGGGACACCGCCATGCCGATGCTCATGCCGATGATGGCCATGACCTTCATACGGTGCTCCTCGCGGGTGAGATCCGCCGCCAGGGCCATCATGGCGCTGGCCACCGCCCCGGCCCCCTGGATGAAGCGGCCGAGGATCACCCACCACAGGTTGTCGGCCAGCGCGGCGATCAGGCTACCGAGGGCGAAAACCAGCAGGCCGCCGATGATCACCGGCTTGCGGCCAATGCGATCGGACAGGGCGCCCATGGGGATCTGCATGAGCCCCTGGGAGAGCCCGTGGATCCCCGCCGCCAGCCCGGCGAGGAAGGGCGTGTAGGCCTCCAGCAGCTCGGCATACAGGGCGATGACGGGCAGCAGCATGAATAACCCCACCATGCGCACGCCAAAGATACTGGCCAGGGACAGGGCGGCGCGGCGCTCGGTGGCTGTCATGGAAGAAGACGACATGGGGCTCGGGAACCTTAAAGGGAGGCTTAAACCGCGACGCGTGGACAGGGACGCTCTGACAAGGGTGTGTACTCCAAATCTGAATACAACAGGGGATACGGGACTTTGGCATCCCTGTCGCAGGCGGAGTATATTAGCAGGTTAGGCCGGCAAACGAAAAAATCATGGACACCATACACATCCGTGGGGCGCGCACCCACAACCTGCAGAATATCGATCTCGACCTGCCCCGCGACCGTCTCATCGTCATCACCGGGCTGTCCGGTTCGGGCAAGTCCTCGCTGGCCTTCGACACCATCTACGCCGAGGGCCAGCGCCGTTACGTGGAATCGCTGTCGGCCTACGCGCGCCAGTTCCTGTCCATGATGGAAAAACCCGACGTGGAACACATCGAGGGCCTGTCGCCGGCCATCTCCATCGAGCAGAAATCCACCTCGCACAACCCGCGTTCCACGGTGGGCACCATCACCGAGATCTACGACTACCTGCGCCTGCTGTATGCGCGCGCCGGGGAGCCCCGCTGCCCGGAACACGACACCGTGCTCGATGCCCAGACCATCAGCCAGATGGTGGACCAGGTCCTCGCCCTGCCCGAGGGAACGAAACTCATGCTGCTCGCGCCGGTGATCGAAAACCGCAAGGGCGAGCACGAGAAGATCCTCGAGTCCCTGCGCGGCAGCGGCTTCGTACGCGCGCGCGTGGACGGCGAGATCATGGAACTGGACCAGGTACCGAAACTGGATCTGCGGCGCAAGCACACCATCGAGGCGGTCATCGATCGCTTCAAGGTGCGTGACGACATCCAGACGCGGCTCGCCGATTCCTTCGAGACGGCGATCACCCTGAGCGACGGCATCGCGCGCATCGCCTTCATGGACGGCGGGGCCGAGGACATGGTGTTCTCCGCCCGCTACGCCTGCCCTGTCTGCGGCTACGCCATCAGCGAGCTGGAACCGCGCCTGTTCTCCTTCAACAATCCCGCCGGCGCCTGTCCCTCCTGCGACGGCCTCGGCGTGCGCCAGTTCTTCGATCCCCAGCGCGTCGTCATCCAGCCCGACGTGTCGCTGGCCAGCGGCGCCATCCGCGGCTGGGACCGGCGCAATGCCTACTACTTCCAGATGCTGAGCTCGCTGGCGCGTCACTATGGCTTCGACATCGACACGCCCTTCAGCGAACTGCCCGACGAGATCCGCGAGGTGATCCTCTACGGCAGCGGCGAGGAGAGCATCGAGTTTACCTACTACAGCGACCGGGGCCGCTCCAGCACCCGGGTGATGCCCTTCGAGGGCGTGCTGCCCAACATGCAGCGCCGCTATCGCGAAACCGAGTCCAGCGTAGTGCGCGAGGAGCTTGGCAAGTTTCTCAGTTCGCAACCCTGTCCCGACTGCAACGGCACGCGTCTCAACCATGCCGCGCGCCATGTCTTCATCGAGGACCACTCCCTGCCGCAGATCACCGCCATGGCCATTGACCATGCGCATGACTTCTTCGCCCGCCTGCAACTGCCCGGGCGGCGCGGCGAGATCGCGCGCAAGATCGTCAAGGAGATCAGCCAGCGCCTGGACTTCCTCGTCAACGTCGGACTCGACTACCTGACCCTGGATCGCAGCGCCGATACCCTTTCCGGCGGCGAGGCGCAACGCATCCGCCTGGCCAGCCAGATCGGCGCGGGCCTGGTGGGCGTCATGTACATTCTCGACGAGCCCTCCATCGGCCTGCACCAGCGCGACAACACGCGCCTGCTCAACACCCTCACCTACCTGCGCGATCTCGGCAACACCGTCATCGTCGTGGAACACGACGAGGAGGCCATTCTCAGCGCCGATCACGTGGTGGACATCGGCCCCGGCGCCGGCGTGCATGGCGGGCGTATCGTCGCCCAGGGCACGCCGCGGGAGATCATGGATAACCCGGCCTCGCTCACCGGCCAGTACCTCAGCGGCAGCAAGCGTATTGCCGTGCCGGCACAACGCACGCCCAACGATCCCGCGCGCCAGATCGGCATCCGCGGCGCGCGCGGCAACAACCTCCGCGCCGTGGACGTGGACATCCCCGTCAGCCTCATGACCGCCATCACCGGCGTCTCCGGTTCGGGCAAGTCCACGCTCATCAACGACACCCTCTATCCCCATGCCGCCAACCTGCTCAACGGCGCCTCGCTGGAGTCGGCGCCAGTGGACGAGATCCTCGGCCTCGAACACTGCGACAAGGTGGTGGACATCGACCAGAGCCCCATCGGGCGCACGCCGCGCTCCAACCCGGCGACCTACACCGGCCTGTTCACGCCCATTCGCGAACTGTTCGCCGGCACGCCGGAGGCCCGCGCGCGCGGCTACAGCCCCGGGCGCTTCAGTTTCAACGTCAAGGGGGGACGCTGCGAGGCCTGCCAGGGCGACGGCGTCATCAAGGTGGAGATGCACTTCCTGCCGGACATCTACGTGCCCTGCGACGTGTGCAAGGGCAAGCGCTACAACCGGGAGACCCTGGAGATCCGCTACAAGGGCAGGAACATCCACGAAGTGCTGGAAATGACCGTGGAGGACGCCCTGCCCTTCTTCGACGCCATCCCGCCGGTGAAACGCAAGCTACAGACGCTGATGGACGTGGGCCTGAGTTACATCAAGCTGGGCCAGAACGCCACCACCCTGTCCGGCGGCGAGGCCCAGCGCGTCAAGCTGTCGCGCGAACTGTCCAAGCGCGATACCGGCAACACCCTCTACATCCTCGACGAACCCACCACCGGGCTGCACTTCCACGACATCGAGCAACTGCTCGCCGTGCTGCACCGTCTGCGCGACCACGGCAATACCGTGGTGGTCATCGAACACAACCTGGATGTCATCAAGACGGCCGACTGGATCATCGACCTGGGACCGGAGGGCGGCGACAAGGGCGGCACCGTCGTCTTCGCCGGCACCCCGGAGGCCATTGCCGAGTACCCGGACTCCCACACCGGCCGCTATCTCAAGCCGGTACTCGCCCAGCCCGATGCTGGCGCGCGCCGGCGCGCCTGAACCGGTTCCTGCCGATCTTCATGACGGCAGGCCAGTGCTACACCGAAACTAACGGCTGATGGTGGATTCAGAAACGCCGACAATCTCAGCGATTTCGGTCTGGCTTTTACCGGCTTCCATCAGCGCATAAATTTGGTATCGTTGTTCTCGGGCAAGCTGCGTATATCGCATCATGTGTGCTCCTCAAACTTTGGTCGGTTGGAGAAAGCCGTGATGCTAACGCAGCTTGCCCTCCAACCAAACCGGTTGAGTTGCACTTACAAGTTGAATTCACGAGGCATCATCCGTTAAATTTTCCAGAAACTCATCGAAGCTACCAGCGACAAGATATGTGTTGCTAAAATCCAGCTTCGATCCCCCATTTTCATCTAGTTCATCCTCATGATCCCAGAAATATACCTTTCCTCTATTGGCATCGTCTATCCCAATACAAATAAGATTACCCCTGGATCTGTCCCAATGGGGATGATTGAGTCCGGAATACGAGTTTTGAAGGATAAAATCTCACTTTCCAATCCGGCTTCTTTGTCGCCAGAAATAGAGAAAAAGGAAGAGACTGCACTTGCCTCTCCTTTCCATCCAGGAACTATAAACTCGTCCGGCGACGGTTCTCCGCCATTGTGTTGAAGAAAAAAATTTCTATATTCTTCTGGGAGGGTTATACCGAAACGTGATTCGAATCGCACAATTTCGCTCTCGCTGAGTGGATGTCCAGAAATTTTGATTTTTGCTGTCACTACCACCCCATCGCTTGGTTCTCTATATTGAATCCTCGCTGGAGAGGCAAGGTTCTTGTGTGTCTTTCGTGAATCCAGGTATATTGGTTTATTATATCAACCCAATATATTTGGTTTGGTTTTTCAGACTGAAATGTAATTTCTCTCCGTCGGTGATTCTGTGTCACTCATCAGAAAGGAGCCCAAGCAATTCTGAGAAAGAATGCGCCACAGGAATTGTGGCGTTCTCTGGCGGTTCTTCATGAGATACAAAAACCACTAAGGGGGAGCTAGCATCTTTCCGGTAATCAAAGGCAAAAAAATCTCCACCTGGCGTGTCGGCAAAGACAACGACTTTCTCTGGCAGAAAATCTTTTAAAAGATTATTGTTATACAGGATATTGTCTGCCCTAAATTCAGGATCATCGGAGAAGTGCATAAGCATGTTAAATACAGTTGTGCGTTTTCTTCCAACTTTTAGGGCGTTAGGATCAGGAGATTTGCCCTGATTTTGTTTTACAATATTTTTGTAATCCTCAGGGAGTTTTATGCGGAGTTCCTCCTCTGCTCTTCTTATGTCCTCTTCGGAAGCGGGCATAGTTTCGTCCCATATGTAGTTTTTCCATCCCCGAATCATTTTTTAATATCCTCCTCCCCATATCGACATACCTCCCGTGTGAGGCAAAAAGGCACGGTGTATGTCGGTTGGTACAAGTTGCATTTTACCGACATCTTGATGGTGATGCCAGGTAAGGTTGCCCGGAGGACGTTGCTTTAGAGGAGGCTGTTTCAGGAAGAAGTCAATCTGCTTCTGTGTAAGACCAATTTCTTTGGCCAACCTTGGGTTTTCTCGAAGAGCCTTTCCAAGGTTTCTGTTCGCAGATTGAAAATGTGAAAGATCACTGCCGTTCCCTATGAGATTATCGTCTATATATGTATCGAATCGGCTTTGGAATACAGGGAACCCATTTTCATCATAGTTTATGCTGAATCCATTCCTTGTGAACGGCTGACCGGGTTTTGCACCTTTCGGCATCTGGATCCGCTTTGCGTCTGCTGCTGTCTTGCCATAGGGGATCACCTTTCCATCTGGAGTGATCTTTGGTTTCCGCCAGGACTGCCGTTCAAGTGGGACTTCCGAGTCGTCACCCGGCCTCCCCGCACTGACCCATTCGGTAAAGCTCTCCTTGCCGCCATTGGCGAGATAGGCGCGGTAGGCGATGTCGTCCTGTCGGGAGACGGGCGTGACCTTGCCGTTCTCGTCTATGACGCCGACGATAGGAGTCTTGCTGCGAGGCAGAAAACCGTCGTGAGAGTCAAGCACTTCGTATTTTACGATTTGCCGTCCATCCTTGTAGATACGGAGGCCGAAATCGGCGGACGTGTATTTATAACTATACCCGTCTTCTCCTTCCCACTCGGTTTCCCCAACTCGTGATTCGTCCACCGTGAGGACGCCGATAATGACACCGATAGCGCGGCCCAGTTGAAACAGAACGCGCAGCCCTTTTCCCGAAGGCCCGTTGTCGGGATTGAAATTCGGATCATTGGCGGGCTGCCAGGGACCGCCGTGGACATAGCGCGGCAACGCGCGCAGATTGCCGGGCGGGCCTTCGCCGGATGCGGGCAGGGGCGCGGTGGCGAGGATGTAGCCGGTGGTCCGGGGTGGGGCGGCGGCTGGTCACCAGGCTGGGGCGGGCCGGGTTGGGTTCAGGTTGTCGCCACCGATGAAAGACGGAAATCAGTGACGTTTCAAAAGTTCAAGAAACTCATCGAAG
>Ga0256830_1000850_pt1 | contig 22571 bp, 21 predicted proteins | sample 128326metaG_FD_190537 | JGI IMG/M metagenome (GOLD analysis project Ga0256830, IMG submission 190537) | Hydrothermal vent microbial communities from Lau Basin, Pacific Ocean - 128-326 | ecosystem: Environmental > Aquatic > Marine > Hydrothermal vents | place: Pacific Ocean: Lau Basin | collected... | reverse complement strand
CTTCTACTTTGAAAGCGGATTAACGTACTCTGCTGTCAATGATAATTACAGTTACATTCTCTCCTACATGGGTACTGCCGGAATAAGCTACTACATGGACTGGTTGCTCTTTTCCAGGGCCGGGATCACATTTTTCTATTCAAGCGGAGACCCTGACTATACAAGTACCTACTACGAGGGAAATGCAGGTGGATACTCATTGATGTTCATTCCAATATCAAGTACTCCCTTTGGTAAGGTCTTCTCTCCGGAACTGGGAAATATTTTCCTTGTAAAAGTCGACTACTCCCTGAAGCCATTTTCATTCATTTCTTCACGTGCTTTTGGAGGAATCAAAGACTTACAGGTAGATATAGAGGCATTCTCATTTTTCCGCTCGACAACAGGCACGATCTCCGTTACCGGTTTGAACAGCCAGTCATCGTCACTGTACCTTGGAACGGAGATAGACGGAAACATAAGCATACCGATGTTTTCCGATTTGAAGGCAATCATATCCGGGGGACTGTTTATTCCTGACAACAGGAGTGGAGGTGCATTCGGAGGCGGTTCTGTGGATATCGAGGGAAAGGCAAGTATTGATATATTTTTCCAGTTATAGGAGTCGGATATGAAAAGGATAATATTAATAGCTGTTCTGCTGATTGTTGCATCAACGCTGTTTGCAGAGGTGCCGGCAGTGATTCAGGAAGTTTACGGTAAGGTTTCCGTAAAGGCCCCCGGAAGGGGGTGGATTACGGCAAAACCCGGAACAAGGATAGCAAAGGACTATATTATTTCAACGGGTTTCAATTCGAAGGCTGTTATTAAGCTTGGCAAATCGATACTCGTAGTAAAGCAGCTTACAAGGATGAAGCTGTCCGAGCTTATAGAGAAGAACGGAGTGCTTCATACGACACTCTTTCTCCGTGTTGGAAAGATAAAGGCCAGTGTCAGAAAGGTCAAAGGGCTTAGGCAGGATTTCAAGGTGAAGTCACCAATCTCCACCGCTGCCGTAAGGGGTACCGAGTTCGAGTTTGACGGAAAGACATTAAAGGTTTCAAATGGCATCGTAAGCTTTGTAAACAACCTGGGGCAGAAAAGGTCCGTAAATGTGGGTGAACTTGCAGTTATGGCAGGTACTGGGCTTCCCAAGACCGGAGAGGAGCTAAAGGAACTCGTTAGGACGAATATTCCGGAGGCCGAAGAGATACTCTCTCTGTTGGAGAATATAGATACATCCACGCTCAATGACATCATAAACGAAATACAGAACCTAACGGATGTCACGATAAACATTACCTGGGATTAGGGGGAATGTGATGAAAATTAAAAATATAACTTTTTATTTTTTTATGATTTTAGTGCTGGCTGCGGCTCTTCTTGTAGCAGGCTGCAACCTTGGTATTTATTCCGGTTCTGCCGATGTGAAACTTAACCTCGGGGATGCCAGGGCTCTTACTTCCAGCATTTCTTCAGTTACGCTCACCATATCGGGACCCGATATGGAGACGATAACAAAGGAGTACGACTCTACGGATTTGGAAAGCCCGGACTGGGACTGGATCATCGATATACAGCTTGATCCCGGTACGAACAGGCTCTTCGAGGTCTCTGCCACCCTCTCGCCTGATCCGACCAAAAATCCTACTGCCATCCTGGAATACTACGGGAAGGCAAAACAGGATATTGCAGGGGATACTACAACGGTTGATATTCACATGGGAATAAGCAGGGTACGGATTGTTACGGCAAACCCGAATGAATCAGGAGGTTTAGCCAGCATAGTATCCACAGATGACCTGGGCCCGAACTGGGCGAACTGGACAAGGATACAGAAGTCAAATGTTAGCGGGTGGTCAGATAGTGTGCCCTTCCAGCCATGGGATATAGACATAGATGAAAATGGATTTCTAATAATTGGGAACAATACAGCATTCTTCGAATTTCAAGGTGGTGCAATCCTCTGGAGAATGAGTTCTCTCTCTTCACCGGTATATGAACCGATTATTTCTTTAACAGGTATAGGTATTGTTGCGGTTTCCGTTGACAGGAATAAAAAACTCATATACTTTGCAGACACATTTGACAAAATTTACAGTTGTGACTACCTGGGACAGAATCAAAAGACCTACGATGGAGTGAGCCTTACCGGCATAACAGGGCTAACTGTTGATGACAGTGGCTACTTATATGTGACTCACGGTACCGATGTTACAAAGGTTGATCCTGCCGGAAATGCCGGTACAGGTAGCGTAAGTGCTGAAAAAACAATAACCGGTGCCACACTGGAAGATGTGATGTTCAAGAGTATCGATGGCACAGGTTACATCTACGTAACAGACTCTGCCAATAAGCAGATTGTAAAATTGAAAGCCTCGGATCTGAGCATAGTAGCTTCTTTCACCAATGCTTCCTTCTATGGCCCCCGCAGGTTCGTTGCGACCCTGAATTCCGGTATATATTTTACAGACGAGGATACTAACCAAAATTATGACCAGCTTGTATACATGGATGATATTAGTGGAAAGAATCTTGATATTAAAGGAACCCACGGTTTTAATAAGGGAGAGTTCAGTTTTCAGTATTAATCGACAGGCGGCTTTTGATACCGCTAAAATAGAATAAATATGCAAAAAACAGAATAAATATATTGACAATTATTCTTGTCTCTGATTCAATACCCCCAATTATCACGAATGAATAAGGGGGTATTGAAATGCAAATACTGACAGAAGCAGAAAAAATCATAGAAAAGATAGGGAAGGCAAAGCCCGTTAAGGTAACCAAATGTGCAGTTGCCTTTTCCGGGGGGCTGGACAGCACTCTCGGGGTGGAGCTGTTAAAGAGGGTCTACGGTGCCAGTGAGATAGTCGCCGTAATGGTGGATGTCGGCCAGGGAGAGGAGGAGATTCAGCTTGGGAAAAAGCGGGCGGCGGTGTTGGGAATCAACCCGGTAATAATCGACAAGAAGGATGAGTTTGCAGAGGAATGGCTTTCACTTGCCGTAAAGGCAAACTCCGACTACTTCGGTTATCCCGTTTCCACTTCCATGACCCGGCAGTTGATAGCCCGGGTGGTGGCTTTGGAGGCGGTAAAGAGGGGATGCGATGCAGTTCTGGAGGGAAGTACGGGGCGTGGCAACGATCAGTATAGGATGCACAACGTGTTCAAGATATTTGCACCGGAACTTAAAGTGCTCGTACCTGTAAGGGACTTCGACCTTACAAGGGGCGAGGAGCTGGAACTGTGCAGGTACTGGGGGGTCCCGGTGGAGGAGGTTATAAGCGGTGGCGACGACAAGACAATGTGGTGCAGGTCGATAGCTTCCGGGGCAATCGGGCTGAACCAGGAGCTTCCCGATGATATCTGGATGTGGCTGACCCCGCCTGAAAAGGCACCTGATAAGGCAGAGGAGGTTACCCTTACATTCGAAAGAGGGATTCCAAGGGCGCTTGACGGGAAGAAGATGGGGCTTGCTGAAATTGTGGCAGAGCTTAATGAAATTGCGGGAAGGAACGGAATCGGAAAGATAGACATATTCGAGGACGGGATTATGGAGCTTAAGAGCAGGGAGATTTACGAGGCTCCCGCTTCCAAGGTTATACTTACCGCAAAGCGTGATTTGGAGGCTCAGTGTCTTACGAAGGCAGAGAGAGAGTTCAAGATGATCGTCGATGCCAAATGGGCATACCTTACATATCACGGTGACTGGTTTCATCCGTTGAAGGCCGAGCTTGATGCCTTTATCGATAAGAGCATGGAGATGGTAAACGGTAGCATCAAGTTGAAGCTCTACAAGGGAAACATCGATATTTCAGAGCGAGAGAGGCCCTCGACTTCGCTCTTTTACCCTGAAGTAAGGTCGATTCACTCGAAGAGCTACAATCAGCTCTGGGCAGCCGATGCGGCCAGGATAAGGGGGCTTCAGTACGAGATACTTGCAGCAAGGGAGAAAAAGCATTACGCTTAAGCCCCGGAAGGCTTGTGTGCAAAAGGATTAGGGCACCGAAAGCTAAGTTTACGGAAAAGTTAGTTCACTGAAAGGGGCGGCAATATGGCAAAACTCTGGCAGAAAAGGGCAAAACTGGACAGAGAAATAGAGAGGTTCACCGTTGGAGACGATTACCTTTTGGATAGAAGGTTGATACCTGCCGACGCCGTGGCAAGTATTGCACATGCAGAGATGCTCTCATCGATCGGAATACTCACTTCCGGCGAATTTGAAGACTTGAAGCGCGAGCTTGTAAGGATAATCGAGGATACCAGGCAGGGGAAATTTACCGTAAAGTTGGAGGACGAAGACTGCCACACTGCAATCGAGAACAGGCTTACCTCTGTGGTCGGCGAGGTCGGCAAAAAGATTCACACGGGCCGCTCGCGTAACGATCAGGTTATTGCTGCAATAAGGTTGTATGCAAGGGAGTTCCTTCTCGATTTTCTAAACTACTCTCTTGAACTTGCAGAGAGCCTTGTAAGATTTGCAGAACAGGAGAAGGATACCCCCATGATGGGAAGAACCCACATGCAGATAGCGATGCCCTCTTCCGTTGGGCTGTGGGCAGCTAGCTATGCTGAGCAACTGCTGGATGACCTTTCAATAGTGAGGAATGCGTATCAGATAAACAACATGTGCCCCCTCGGTTCCGCTGCAAGTTATGGGGTGCCACTTCCTCTCGACAGGAAAATGGTCTCCGACCTGCTTGCATTCGAAAAAGTGCAGAACAATGTCCTCTATGTAAACAATTCCCGGGGGAAGGTAGAATCGATACTGCTTAATGCTGTCGAGCAGGTGATGCTTACATTGAGCAAGCTTGCCCAGGACTTGATTCTCTTTTCGATGTCGGAGTTCTCATACTTTACCCTGCCGGAGGAGATATGTACGGGAAGCAGCATAATGCCCCAGAAGCGAAACCCGGGAATGCTGGAGCTTATAAGGGCAAAGACTGCCACTGTAAGCGCATTGAACATGCAGGTCAAGGGAATAATAAGGGGACTCCCTTCCGGTTACAACAGGGACTTTCAGGAGACAAAGAGGGCTTTCATGGAGGGATGCGATATAGGAATTTCCTCTGTCAGAATTATGAACCTTACTATTTCAAAGTTAAAGGTAAACAGAGAAAAGATTGTGAAAGCCTTTAAGGCTGAAATTTTTGCAACCGACAGGGCTCTGGAACTTGTTAAGGAAGGAATGCCATTCAGGGATGCCTACAGGGAGGTCGGCCTTAACCTTGAAAAGCTAAGGGATTATGATCCTATGGAAGTAATAAAGACGAGAACCTACCAGGGGGCCACGGGAAACCTGAAGCTGGACCTTGCTAAGAGAGGGATAGAGGAGGCGAGGAAGTGGCTGAATGGGGAGGCAGGCAAGGTCCATGAAGCTATCAAGAAACTCACCGGAATAGAGGTGGAGCTCTACTGATTGCCTCTTTTGGTTAACGTGGTTGTCGTGCTTGAAAAATCTTATAAGAACTGTAAGCCGTGGTTTTTCTGGTCGATCACTTTGTTTAAACTGTAGCATTGATTGCAGTTAATGTATTTTGATAGGTGCTAATATTTTGTATTAAATGGAAATATTTTGAGAATTTTTAATAAAAACTAAAGCAAATCTTTAAAAACCTCCTTTATTGTTATATGATATGAGGAGGTAAATCTATGAGTGAAATATCAAAGCGTGAAGGAATTATAGGGGACTTATTCAACGAATCACAATACATATTACTTTGTGAGGATTCTATCAATGCTCTTAAAAGAATTGAAGATGAGAAATTTGACTTAATCATTACTTCTCCGCCTTACAATGTGGGTAAAGAATACGAAGTTAAACAATCAATCGAAAAATATTTAGAAACCCAAAAAGAAATAATAAAACAGCTTGTTAGGGTATTATCTCCAAGAGGAAGCATATGTTGGGAAGTCGGAAATTATGTCGATTCTGGTGAGGTTTTCCCTTTAGATATTTTTTATTACAATATTTTTAAGCAATTTAACCTTAAACTTAGAAACAGAATAATCTGGCGTTTTGGACATGGCCTTCATGCTTCTAAACGTTTCTCAGGGCGTTATGAAACAATTTTGTGGTTTACAAAAAATGATAAATATATTTTTAATCTTGACGATGTAAGAGTTCCATCTAAGTATCCGGGTAAAAGACACTTCAAAGGGCCTAATAAAGGCAAATTATCCGGAAATCCTAAGGGAAAAAATCCATCTGATGTTTGGGAAATAATAATTAAAGATTGGGAACAAGAGATATGGGACATTCCAAATGTTAAGGCTAATCATCCAGAAAAAACGGAACATCCTTGCCAGTATCCGATTGAGCTTGTTGAAAGGTGTATATTAGCACTAACTGAAAAAAATAGTTGGATATTAGATCCTTTTTGTGGAGTCGGTTCTACCGTAATAGCTGCTTTAAAGAATAACAGGAATGTAATTGGTGTCGATAAAGAAAAAAAGTATATAGATATTGCTTTGGAAAGAATTAAAGAATATGAAAGGGGCACTTTAAAAATACGACCAATAACAAAACCAATTTATTCCCCTCCTCCTAATTCAAAATTAGCAACTTACCCTCAAGAGTGGCTCGAACGGGTAAATAAAGTATGAAGGTAACAAAAAAATATTCACACCTTAATGGAGAAGAGTATTTAATCGTACACAAGAATGATCTGTATGAAGAAATTAAACAAATTATTTCAAACATAGATGCATATAAATTTAAGACAAAAATCAGTAAAGAAAAAACTATGCTTGGGAAACATTTATTTAGCCCAAAAGAATTAAACAAAGAATTTAAAAAAGAATTCAATAACAGTAATTGGAAAGAAAGCAGATATCAATATTATATTACATTAAATCGCGAGCTCATGGAGAAGAGCATTTCCTTATCTCCCAGAGAGCAAAAAAGATTTCTAAAGGAAAATGGGGAAAATAATCCAATTTTTTCATATAATCAAACAGATTTTGTCAAAGATAAAGTTGCAGTTGAAGTGCAATTTGGGAAATATGCGTTTGTTGCATATGATATCTTTGTAAAACACATGCTATTTTATTCAGGTGGTATTATCAATCTAGGGATCGAAATTTTACCAACTAAATTAATGCAATCACAAATGTCCTCAGGTGTAGCATTTTTTGAAGGTGAAGTTTATAATGTTTTAAGGCATGGCAGAAATAATCCTCCCATTCCATTATTAATTTTAGGAATCGAACCTTAAGAAAATAAACTGAATATTATCGATATGCGTTAATGTTAATACACACAACCTAACCTGTGGTTTCAGCCTTTTTCTTCGTTTTCGTTGCACGGGAGAAGAGGGAAAGCTGCGCTAGTATCATTCCTGACAGCATGAGTGAAGCACCAAGAATGTTCCGTGGTGAAAGCCTTTCGCCCAGTATCAGCCAACCGCCTATTACTGCAAATACAGCCTCCAGGCTCATTATGATTGCAGCATGAGTGGGGTGTGCCTTCTTCTGCGCCACTACCTGGAGTGTAAAGGCTATCCCTACAGAGAGGAGGCCTCCATATAACAGCGGAATTGCAGCCCGGAGTATAGTGGAAATTCTTACCTGTTCGAAGGCAAAGGCAGTGACAAGACTTAAGGCAGAGCAGACTGCAAACTGAACCGTGGCAAGCTTTATGGGGTCTGTTTTCGGAGAGAGCTTTCCTATCGCCTGGACATGGGCTGTCCAGAAGAGGGCGCTTATGAAAACGAGGAAGTCCCCCTTTTCTATCGTAAACTGCTCTGTGATGCTCAAAAAGTAGAGCCCCACCGCGGCAAGAATCACACCGAGCCATCTCCCTATTCCCGGTTTCTGTTTCCATAGAAGCCCGGCTATGGGAACGAGTACCACGTAGAGCCCGGTAATAAAACCGGCCTTTCCCGCTGTGGTGTAGATTATTCCTATCTGCTGAAAGGATGCAGCGGAAAAGAGTATGGAGCCTGCTATAAAGCCGTAGAGAAGGAGGATTCCATGTTTTTGCCCATGGATGCCCTTACCGTTGTTTTTCCGCAAGCGCCAGAGGGGAAGCAGGGTCAGGGAACCGAGTGCAAACCTTATTCCATTGAAGGTAAAAGGGCCAATGAAGCGCATCCCAACCCGCTGGGCAACGAAGGCAAAGCCCCAGATCGAGGCTGCGAGCAATAGGAGGCCGTCGTCTTTAAGGATCCTTACCGGAGCTCCGGCTGGCCGCCCGGATGCGGATGCGTTAGAAGGAGAGGCATGATTTGTCGATGTATGCGACATGGGGGCATGAGACGCAGAAGCGCGATTTTCCAATCTATACCTCCACGCGAAAGAAGACCCTTACAAGCACGCCTATACCGAAGGAGAGCAGCGCTATGCCAAGGCTTATGAAGAGCATCTCTAAAAATCGGTTTTTAAATGAGAGTTCCTTTGCAACGGAAATATAATAGTTGAAGAAGAATATGATAAAAATGGCTATCAGAAGGGAAACTGCAAGGCAAAAGATGTAATTTGAAAATATCAGGTACGGAAGGATAAGAAGGAGAACCGTGACAACATAAGCAATCCCCGTGTATATCGATGCCTTTACCGGATTCTTGCCCTCCTGCCCGCTTTCGGTCTTGGTGGAGAGGTACTCGGAGGCCGCCATGGAAAAGGATGCCGCTATCCCGGTAATAAATGCCGTAATGGCTATAAGCCTTGTCCTCTGAAGGGCAAAGCTCAGGCCGGCGAGTGCCCCGGTAAGTTCCACCAGTGCGTCGTTCAAGCCCAGCACTACGGAGCCTACATACTGTAGCTTTTCCTCATCGAGCATACCGAGGAGGGTCCTTTCATGCCTGTCCTCGTCTTCTATGATGTCCCTTATTCCCGGAACATACCGGATTATTCTGCCGTATTCGACCTGCGCCGATTTCTCGCCTCGTTCCATCAGTTTAAGGCCAAAGGTGAGTCCGAATATTCTGGATATGAAGGAATAAAATATCACTGTAAACTTCGAGGGCTTTATCTCCATTCCGGTTAAATGCTTCCATCTCTTGTAATGGCTCGTCTCTTCCCTGCCGATTTCCTGTAGAATCTCCCCGTTTTTCCCACGTGCGATTTTTGCCATCCTGAAATAGACATTTGCCTCTGTTATTTCATTCTGTTGTGCAGCGAGTATCTGTTCTTTTATCTCTTCGGGAAGTTCGGTAAATATCAATTTTTCCGCCCTCAATTTTTACTTCTCGTTACGAAGTTCCGAAAGCTTAAGTGCAATTTGGCCAGCAACTTCAGCATTGTTATACACGAGCTTGAGGTTTGCTTCAAGGCTCAAGCCTCCCGTTATCTCTGTTATCCTTTTCAAGAGAAATGGTGTAAGATTCTTTCCGCGGATTCCCTTCTCCTCTGCCTCCCCTATGGCCTTCTCTATGGCACTGTCTATTACTCTCCTGTCCATCGAGTATTCGGCTGGTATGGGGTTTGCGATCACCACACCGCCGTGAAGGCCGAGTTTCCACTTTATATGGAGCATTCTTGCGACTTCCGCAGGGCTGTCCATCCGGTATAGTACATCTATACCGCTCTCCCTGGAGAAAAATGCAGGAAACTGGTCTGTCCTGTATCCGATTACCGGAACACCCATGGTTTCGAGGTACTCCATGGTGAGTTCGAGGTCGAGAATCGATTTTGCTCCCGCTGATACCACGGCAACATCGGTTCTTGCAAGTTCCTGTAGATCGGCAGAGATGTCGAAGCTCTTTTCAGCACCCCTGTGCACTCCTCCGATTCCGCCCGTCGCAAATACTCTGATACCGGCAAGTGCAGCACATATCATGGTACCGGCAACTGTGGTTGCCGCATTCATCTTTCTCGAGAGAACGACAGGTATATCCCGTCTACTCGCCTTCTCAACCTCCCTCGAGGTGGCCATGAGTTCAAGATGTTTCTCGTCGATGCCCACCTTTATTCTGCCCCCGATGATCGCAATGGTTGCCGGCGTTGCACCGTTTTCCCTTATTACCGATTCCACCTTCCGGGCCATCTCGATGTTTTCCGGGTAGGGCATCCCATGTGATATTATCGTCGATTCAAGGGCAACGACAGGTTTCCCCTTTTCAAGGGCCTCGGCAACCTCCTCTCTTATATCCATTGGAATCTCGGATCGCACCGGGAAATCTTCCCTATGTTTCTGAAAGTTCATTGTTTTATCTCCCTGTACTCTGTTTCTCTGTATCTCTTAAGTTTCTCTACTCTGTCCTTCAAGAGCACTTCCGTGACATTTTCGGGAATCGGAGAGGTTGATTGGATCGTAACGGCTGCCAAGGCGATACCGTAATACACCGCCTCTCTCTCCGGGATTCCTGATAGGAGTGCATGCACGAAGCCTGCTGCGAAGGAATCGCCTGCACCGGTAGGATTCAACATATCAACGGGGATGGCAGGGTAGTTTTCTCCCTTCCCTGACTGTAGGCCACTTCCTGCCATTAGTGTTACACCCTTTTTGCCCCTGGTAATTATTATGCTCCTGATTCTTTCCAACGCTTGCCGTCCCCCCGCTGCATTGAATAGTGCATGGTACTCCTGCTCATTGGGAGTAAGATAATCGATTGTACGCCCCGTTTCCAGTATTTTCATGGCCTTTTGAACGGATACCGGCTCGATGAGCAGTGGAATACTATGGTCTTCTGCTATTCTGCAGAGCTCTTTCAGGGTCTCTGCTCTCAAGTTCGTATCTGCAATGAGGAAATCGGCGGATGACATGTCCCTTTCCCAAGTTTTCAAATGTTCCGGTGAGATACTCTCCACAACCTTTGTATCGGAAACGGAAGTAACCATTTTCCCTGAGCTGTCGAGAATGGAGAGGTAAGTACCCGCCCTGTAACCATGCAAGGAAAGGATATGCAAAGTGTCGAGGCCTTCTGCCTCCAGTTTCTCGAGGATCATACGGGAGAAGACATCCTTGCCCGTATCACCCGTTGCAGAGAAGAATTGTACTTCATGTCTTAAGAGCTTAAGTGTCCTTGCAATGTTTCCCGCAACACCCCCGATGCTTATACTGATATCACCCGGGTTGGAGTTGTCCGGAAGAACATTTCCAAATGATTTTCCTGCTATATCTACATTGAGGCCGCCAATGACACTTACCCGCTTATTTCCCTTTTCCTCTTTCATAGGCATCAACCCTGGGTCTCTCTATTCCTTTGCCCTGTAATACTGCCAGACAGACCATCCTATCATGGCGAGGAGTGTTACCATATATGGTGTTGCCAGTATGAAATCTGCGGGAACACTGGTTATTCCCTGTACGTAGTTTGATATGCTTTCTGTAAGTGCAAATACGAAAGATGCTATGACGATCCCCAAGGGCCGCTTGCTTCCCAGGTAAATTGCAACGAGTGCTATCCAACCCCTTCCCGCTGTGAGGTTGGGCACGAATGCTCCCATTTCCAGGGAGAGCATACTGCCTCCAAGGCCGCAGGTAAAGCCGGAAATGAGGATTGCTGCAAGCTGAATTCTCCGGGGTTTCAGGCCGTATGATTCTATTGCCCTGGGATTCAGTCCCGTTGCCCTTAGCCTGAGTCCGAATGGGGTTTCGTAGATAACAATGGCTGCAATTATCACTGTAAGCCAGCTCAAGTAAACGAGAAAGTTGTGACCTGAAAGTATATCATTCAGCAAGGGAATGCGCCTGATAATAGGAATTGTAATGTGTGTGAGGTTAGGTATGTTTTCGAACCTTATGACCCCCTTGTTGCCGAATATCTGAAAGGCAAGTACCGTGGTGAGCCCGGGTGCAAGAAGATTGGTTGCAAGGCCCGTTATGAATATATTGGCCTTTAGGTAGAGGCTGATCCAGCCGAAAATCAGTGCTACGAGCACCGAGGAGAGTATCCCGAGGGTCAGTCCCAGAAAGAGATTTCCCGTGAATGCGGTGAATATGACACTGAAGAATGCCCCTATCAGCATCAATCCTTCGAGAGCAATATTCAGCATTCCTGCAAGTTCTGTAAAAAGCCCGCCTATTGCAGCGAAGAGAAAGGGGGTCATTATCCTTATTGTATTGTGCAGTACGGGAATCGAGTATGGACTATGCATTTATCACCCTTTTCCTGTAACGAATGAACCTGTAGATGACCTTGGCTGTTACGAGGTAGTAAATGATTGCCTGGACGATGGCTGCTATTTCGAAGGTTACATCCGAGTGAAGCATGGCAGCCTTTGCTCCCGCATCGAGGTAGGCAAAGAAGAACGCAGCTGGTATCACGGCAAGGGGATTGTTCCGGGCAATGAGCGCCACCGCTATTCCGTTCCATCCCATACCGAAGGAGAACTCCTTTATTGCCTTGTGATATGTCCCAAGGACAATAAAGCCGCCTGCAAGGCCATGAAGGAGACCGCTTATGAGCATTGGAAGGATGAGATACCTTGCAGTATCTATTCCGCCGTATCTGGAAAACTCTCTGTTCAGTCCGCACATTCTCATTTCGTAACCGGCATGGGTGTGGTACATGAAGAAAAAGGCCACCACAGCCGTAGCAATGGCTATGAAGATACCTATATCAAGCTTTGATGGCGGCATGATCTTCAGTAGGAAATACTGGCTGCCTATCAGTTTCGTTGCAAGGAGGTTGTTTGTTGGGTCATTGAGTGGTCCGGTGATAAAGTAGTTTACAACCATAATGATCGATGCCGAGAGGAGGTAAGAGGAAATAAGCTCATCTGTCCCCCATTTCATCCTGAAGTAACCTGAGAGGCCGGCAAGGAATGAGCCTGTCAGAGCGGCACCTGCAAGAGCAAGCGTTCCTCCGAAATAGCCATTGGCAGTGGGAAGGGCAAGGCAGATGACTGTTGTAACAAGGGCAGCGGCATAGACCTGACCCTCGCCTCCGAGATTGAAAACCGAGGACTTGAATGCAATTGCTATCCCAAGGCCCGTGAAAATCAAGGGTATCGAGGTGTTCAGCATGTTCCCAAGGTAGTACCTATTGGTGAAGGGACCTATGAAGAAGTAGTAGATCGTATCGATTGGCTGACTGCTCAGGAGGAATATAAGAACAATAACAGCCACGAAAGCTATTGAAAGTGTAATGAGTATGGCAATGAAATTGATAAAGAATTCGGATCGCCCCGCCCCAAGCTTCAAGATTGTACACCTCTGGAATCTTTTACCGATTGTACCTCTCTGAAATCATCCCTAAGGCCCAGCATGTATTCACCGATGAGTTCCTTTGTAAGTGAAGGTTTGTTCTCCGAATACATAACAACCCTTCCCTTGTACATGACCACGATAGTATCAGAAAGTGCCATAACCTCGTCGAGGTTGGATGATATGAGAAGTATTCCGGCTCCTTCACTTCTAAGTTCAATTATTTTACGGTAAACGAATTCACTGCTCGATACATCGAGTCCCCAGGTTGGCTCTGCAAATATTATGAAATCTGTATCCGAGGAAAGTTCTCTTGCAAGAATCACCTTTTGAATGTTTCCACCGGAGAGTGTTCCTATGGGGACATCCGGTTCTCCCATAATTGAGTACTTTTCCGTGAGCTCTCTTACGAACTGCGATATTTTCTTGCCATTCAGTATTCCACGTTTTATGAAGTAGTGGTGGTTGCATATTATCATGTTTTCCGTGACGGACGACTGGAGGCTCGAGCCCCTGAAAAGTCTGTCTGCCGGTACATATGCAAGGCCCATCTCCCTTAACTCTATCGATGTAAGGTTTGTGATTTCCTCCTCATTGTGAAAGATATGCCCCTCTGTTACCTTCCTGAGACCACTTGCAACGTCCTCCAACTCTGAAAGGCCATTGCCACTAACACCGGCAACCCCTACGATTTCATGCTGATGGACCTCGATGGTTACCCTGTCCAGAAGGGGAACATTTCTTCCCTTTTCCCTTAGAGTGATACTTTCCAGCCTGTATACAGGTTTTCCCCTTGCAAGCTCTGGTCTTTCTACATGGAGGGCCACTTCCCTCCCGATCATCAACCGGGAAAGTTCACTCGGATTCGTATCAGAGGTATCCCTTACCGCTACCCTTTTGCCGTGTCTCAAAACGGTAACCCTTTCCGAGATCTCGCTTACTTCGTCCAGCTTGTGTGTTATCAGCACTATCGTTTTACCCTGTTTCTTGAAACTTTTGAGGATTCCGAAAAGGTTATCGATTTCCTGGCGTGTAAGAACGGAGGTTGGTTCGTCGAGTATGAGAAAACTGGCTTTGCGGTATAGAAGTTTCATTATTTCGACTATCTGCATCTGGCCCACGGAGAGGTCTCCTACCGGAGCAGAACAATCTATATTAAGGGAAAATTTTTTAGCAATTGCAGATACCTCTCTCCTTGCCCTTCCCTTGTCCAGCAATATTCTTCTTTTCGTGGGCTCAATGCCGAGGATTACATTTTCCGTTACGGTATATTGGGGTATAAGCCGGAAATGCTGTTGCACCATACCGATTCCGAGGGCATTTGCATCACGGGGGCTTGTTATGCTGACCTGTTTTCCTCTAAAGAGTATCTTGCCTGAATCAGCTCTTTCGAGGCCGTAGAGGATTTTCATTAGTGTACTCTTGCCAGCTCCGTTTTCACCTATAAGCGCATGAATCTCGTTGTCCTTTACTTCCAGTGAAACCCTATCGTTTGCAAGGACACCGCTCTCTACGTAATACTTCGTTATTTCTCTCATCTCAAGGAGATACACTTCTAAAGAAAACCTCCCGGCAGTGCCTCCGGCTTTTAGGGGGGCAGACTGCGTAAAGAAATTAAAGAAAAAAGAGGCTCTGGTTCAACCGGAGCCTCTTTTTAGTCAATTTTCAGAGTTCAGGTACTTCAAGGACGATCTGGCCTTTTCTGAACTTCTCTATCATTGCAGAAACCTTATCCCTGATTTCCTTCGGTACCGATTTTACATAGAGCGGATCCGAATCTGCAAAGTCCACGTAGCCTTCCTTTGCTCCCAGTATCTCGGCTTCCCCGTATTTCAACTTGCCCTGGACGGCTGCTTTTAGTCTTTCATAAACGACCTGTTCCTGTTTAAGGATACTACACCCCACGATTACTCCGGGCGAAAGCTTGTACTCGTTACTATCGAAGTAAACGATGTACTTACCCCTCTCCTTGGCAGCCTTGATAGCACCCTGATTAGCTCCCCCGGCGATGGGTAGTATGACGTCCACCCCCGCATCGAACATGCTGTTGGCAAGCTCAGAAGCCTTGTTAGCATCGTACCAGTTTCCTACGACCCTGAAGTCGAGACTGATATTCGGGTCTACCGCATGGAGTCCTTTTTCGAATCCGGGTCTTATCATCTTGTCAAGGGCCGGGTATTGCTGTCCCACTATCATTCCGACCTTCAACTCCGGGGTTGCACCCGGCATATTGCTCTTTGTAATCAGCCCTGCAAGATAACCGACGAAGTATCCTTCCTCCACCTGGTTGTACAGAACAGTATGAATCTGGGGATTACCGGCGAGGTAACCATCGACATTTAAGAATTTTTGATTGGGAAAACTCTTTGCCACCTCGGCACAGATAAAGGGCATTGCAGGATTTGAGGTCAGAATCAGTTCATATTGACCGGTCGCTGCAAGCGATGTCACCTTCTCCTGCCATTCTGCCTGGTTGAATCCTCCCTCTACCACCTTTATTGTTACGTTGGAAAGTTCTCCCGCAACTTTTTTGGCACCGCTTACCAGTTGCTCGTACAGGGGACTTCCGGCAACGACCCCCGGAACGAATATTGCCACATCGAAAGGCCCCTGTTTCCTCTTTGCCGCCTCTTTCTGGCCTGCTGCAAAGGTTGAAAAGGCATTGAAAGAGAAAATTATTAAAACGAGAATAATTATCGTACCCTTTTTGCCGGCTCGTTTGTATGACATTTCAAAAACCTCCCTTTGATTGTGATGAAAAAAACCTTACTGGTTCATTAAAGATGAGTCTTGACATTTTGTCAAGCATAACGTACCCTAAAGTTTACGTTATACGTAAAGAAATTGGCAGGTTATTTTTTGCCGATCAAGGCCGGACATGCTTTTTAAAAGCTTGGCAGGTATTCTAAGATTTCGAGGAAGAGCATGAAGAATACGAAAAGGGATTACAGGAAACCGGTATACAGGATAGGAGACATTGCAAGAATTTCCGGTATTACGGCGCGCACAATTCGCTACTACGAGGAACTTGGTCTCTTGCGAGAACCGGTAAGAAAGGATTCTTCTCAGAGACTCTATTCCAAGGAGGATCTTATTCACATAAAGAGGATACTTCAGCTTAAGAGCTACGGGCTTACATTGAGTGAAATCAAGGAAATCATAACTCTTTCGAGGGATGATCCGAGCGGACAGAAGAGCAGACTGAGACTTCTCATGGATTACAGGAAGAAACTCCGTGAAGCGGAGGAGAAAAAGCGAAAGATAGAGGATTACATGAAGGAGCTCCAGTGGCATATCGAACAGCTTGAAAAGGTAAGGGATTTCAATGCCTGTCCGGGAGAGGAATGTGCAAGGTGCGAGTATGCCGATTTTTGCGAATTTGTCAATGGAAATGAGTTGAAAGAGACTTTCAGTGAAGATTTGAAAGGAGATTCGATGTGAAAGCAATTTTTTTATTGGAGCCCGGAAAATTGGAGGTTCGAGATCTACCGATGCCGGAACCGAAAGAAGATGAAGTCCTTGTAAGAATCAGAAATTGCGGGATATGTACATTGGAACAGCGTCTCTTTACCGGTGATATGAAGATGAATTATCCCCTTGTTCCCGGCCACGAAGTTTCAGGAGAGATAGTGAAAATCTCTGAGGATGCAATAACGGATCTCAAGGAGGGTATGAGGGTTTCTCTGGATATGGTAAACAGGTGCGGTCACTGTTATTTCTGCAGAACGGGGAAGTCCAATCAGTGTATCAACAGGTTCAACCATAAGCTTCCCGTGCTGGGTGGTTTCAGCGAATACATAGTGGTGAAACTGAAACAGGTTTTCAAAATGCCGGATAGCTTGAGCTTTGAAGAAGCTGCATTTTCCGAACCTCTTGCATGCTGTATCCATTCCCTTAAAAGGATTGGGTTGACCCTGGCGGAAGACCTGCTAGTGATAGGTGCCGGTACCATGGGACAGCTTCACATTCAGGCTGCGAGGGTAATGGGAGCGAGGGTCTTTGTTTCGGACCTGAGTGAAAAAAGGCTCGAGTTGGCAGAAAGATCGGGGGCTTTCAGAACGATAAACCCTGCAAAAGAGGATGTCGTCTCCGTGGTAAAAGGGTACACCGAAGGAAGAGGAGTGGATGCCTGTGTGGTAACGACCCCGTCTCATGTTGCACTGGAAACTGGTATATCTGCCCTCTCCAACACGGGGAGACTTAATATCTATACCTCATACACCGATGCTCCCGATTTGCCAATAAATGCAAACAAGGTCCACAGAAGCGAAAAGGTGATAACGGGAAGCGAGGGAAGGACTGTTTATGATTTTCTACAGGCAACAAGGCTTTTATCCTACGGTATGGTAGATGTAAAGCCCCTCGTAAGCAGGAAGGTTTCCTTTGATGAGATAGAGGAAGGTATGCAGGCTGCCATGTCGATGGATACTTACAGGGTTCTGGTGGAGATGAATAATCATGATACTGGCCTATGACATAGGTACCACCACGGTAAAGGGTGCTCTCTTCGACATCGAGGGAAAACTCCTGGAAGCTGCAAGGGTTCCTGTAAGGCTCCGTGATACGGGGGATGCCCGGAGCAGCGAGTGCGATCCAAACTCATGGATAAATGCCATTGCACTTTTGAATCCCCAGCTAGGGGTGAAGAGAAGCTCACCTATAGATGCGATAGTTGTAAGTGGCAACGGACCAACCGTTGTCCCTGTTGATAAGATCGGAAAACCTGCAGACTATGCAATAACATGGCTAGACAGAAGAGCTATCAAGGAGGCGGACATTGTTTCCGAAAAGCAGGGATTCAAAGTAGACCCCTCTTTCTTTCTTCCCAAGGTGTTGTGGATTAGGAATAAAAAGGCGGAGGTGTACGAAAAAACAAGGTATTTTCTTCCGTGTCCCGAATTCATAGACTTCTACCTTACAGGCAACGCCCATGCAGTGCTTCCCTCGGAAGGCTTTGCACGTTACATGTGGACTGACGATGTAGTGGAGGCACTGGAGCTGGATATTTCCAAATTTCCCCGCCCTGTGAAACCCGGTGAGGAGGTTGGAACGCTTAAAAGGGAGGCATCCGAAATCCTTGGGCTTCCCGAGGGGGCAAGGGTCGTTGCCGGAGGACCCGATTTTATAATGTCTCTCCTTGGTACCGCAACGGTAAGGCCTGGCAGGGTTTGCGACAGAGCCGGAACGTCGGAAGGTATCAATCTCTGTTCATCGAGAAAAACTGATGATCCAAGGCTGCTCTCACTGCCACATATCGTGGAGGGGTTGTACAACATTTCAGGTATAATATCCACTTCGGGAAAAGCCCTCGAGTGGTTCAAGGTAATATCGGGAAAGACAGATCTCGATTACGAAACCCTCTTCGAGGATATTTGCTTAGTGCCACCCGGTTCGGAGGGGCTGGTTTTCCTCCCCTACCTAACAGGAGAACGTTCACCTATCTGGAACCCCCATGCCAGGGGTGTTTTCATCGGTCTTTCACTAAAACATGGGAGAAAGGAGATGATGCGAGCTGTGGTGGAATCGGTTGGTTATGCGATAAGGGATGTGATAGAGATCATGGAGGAGGACGGTTACGAGGTGGAAGACCTTCGGGTTACAGGCGGGCAGTCAAGAAGCCCTCTGTGGAACCAGGTAAAGGCTGACATAACCGGTAAGAGGATATTACTCTCTGACTGTGAGGATGCTGAGCTTTCGGGAAATGCAGCGGTTGCCATGATTGCAATGGGAAGGTACGACAACTATGTGGAGGCTTCTGAAGCTGCATTCAATATTAAGAAGATTTTCGAACCACAGAGGGAATTGAAGAACCTCTACGATGATCTTTTTGAGATTTACAGGGAATCCTACAGGGGACTCGAAGATGTTTTCGAGAGGCTGTCTCGAGTAAGTGTGAAGGAGGGAAAATGGCTGCAGGAAAATCAATAAGGATGAAATCGATATTCAGGGATGACGGAAGGGCAGTTGTTGTTGCAATTGATCATGGTGGAATTGCCGGGCCGATGGAAGGGATAGAAGACCCGTCGGAGGTGTTAAAGCAGTGTATGGCAGGAGGAGCTGATTCAATTCTAACCACACGTGGTTTTGTAAAGGCAACGGAAGGTATATGGGAGAGAAATACAAGCCTCATACTTAGGCTGACGGGTGGATTCACCGTACTTGGAGGAAAGTTCGAGGAAGAGATGATTTCATCTGTGGAAACAGCACTCATGTATAACGCCTCCGGAGTTGCGGTGACGGTGAAATTCGGCCATGAGAGGGAGGGTGGCTTTATAAAGCAGGCTTCCTTTATTGCAGATGCCTGTGAAAGGTGGGGAATGCCCCTTATGATAGAGGCAATGGCCAAGGGAGAAAGCGTAAAGGCTGCCAATGATCCGGAGGGCATAAGGATAGCCTCCAGAGCGGCGCAGGAGATAGGGGCCGATATGATAAAAACCTACTACACCGGTGACAAGAAGAGCTTTGAAAGGGTTGTTTCGGGTTGTCCCGTGCCTGTACTGATACTAGGGGGAAGGAAGAGCAAAGATACAGGAGTCATCATAGGTGATATCTATGATGCGATAGACGCGGGTGCGGCAGGAGTAGCAATTGGAAGAAACATCTGGCAGGGCGGCAATACGGCTAAAATGGTAAAAGCGGTTTCCGGTATCGTGCATGAGGGCTGGAACTCCGGGGAAGCCTTGGAATTTATAAAGGAATCTCTCGAAGAGGAAAATTGAAAAAGCCTCTCGGTAATCTGTCATTCATATCCTACATATCGTACGGTGCCAATTTCCTCTGGGTGATGATACTGGCGCTTCTCGGTCCTTCACTGCCCGGGATAATCGAGGAACTCGGTATCGATTATGCAAGGGCAGGCGTATTCTTTGCCATAGTCTCGGCTGGCTCCCTTTTTGGTACCTCGATAGGAAGCATAGCCTCCGACTACGTAAACAGGAAGGCGCTCTTTATCGTGGCTGCACTCACCCTGTCTGCCAGTCTTCTCCTTATCACTCTCTCTGCCAGCTTCGGTTTCCTCGTACTGGTGCTCGGTATTTTGAGTGTTGCCGGAAGCCCCATCGGTGCTATTGGCCAGGGGATGATGCTTTACCTCTTTCCGGAAAGGCATGAAAAAAATCTGAGCATCCAGGGGATATTTACCGCCGTGGGAAGTTTTCTCGCACCGGTAATGGTTTCTGCCAGTTACCTAGCCGGAGGTACCTGGAGATTTGCATTTCTTATAGCCTCCCTTATCGGACTGTTGCTGGTAATTGGCATTTTCCCATTGCGTATTCCGGCGAAGAAAAGTTCGGCGAAACCGGATTCTATACCGGATTATATTGAATCGGAAGGCCGGATTAAAAGGCTCGCAGAGGATAAGGAAGGGAAAAGGGGGAAGAGAGGGATTGCCGGTGAGATAATCGATACTATCAGGGTGAGGGGGGTGCTGTTCAGCTTTTCCATGTTGCTTGTCTATGTAGGGGTCGATTTCGGCTTTTCCTACTGGCTTTCAGAGTACATGAGAATGCGTTTCCTTTTGAGTCTTAGTATTGCAAGTGGCAGTGTATTGTTCTACCTAATCGGGGTTATTTCGGGCAGACTCTTGAATGCGAGGCTGGTGGGAAGGATTGACAGGGAAAAGATATTAAAAATAGCGCCGGTAATTGCAGCCTTTGCATTTGGTGGTTTCATCCTGGCAAAGAGTCTCTATGCCACATATTTCTTTATCATACTGTATGGTTTTGGTATTTCACCGCTCTTTCCTTTACTCCTTGCGTATGGTACGGGCATGGTACCGGAAAGACCAGGAACTACCACTGGAATACTCTTTGCATCCTTATCTCTCGGTGGCATCCTCTTTCCCCCGCTAATCGGTTTGGTTGCAAACCACCTCGGATTGAATACAGGTTACCTAGTTATCCCGGTTCTACTCTTAATATTGGAGCTCTCTTTTCTTTTAAAGTTAAGGAAAAATGCTTGAAATATTAAAAAAGTTGTGATAGTTAGTGTGCTGTTTCCAGGAAATAATTAAAGGAGCAATTACAGAATGGAGAGAAATGTCAAAACAGCCTACATCTGGATAAGTGTATACATAATACTCTTGAGCGTTTTAAAGATTCTCTTTGCCTTACTGTTTACATACATCTCGTTTGTCATTGTGTTAATGGCACTTGTCAGTGCAGTTATTATTTCTGTCATCGTCTGGCGTCATCCGTTGAGTGATAAGTTGCTTTACCTTCAGAGTTTTCTAAATATGATTGGCGGTAGTGCCCTCGGAGTGCTAGTTGCATTCTGGCTGTCCGATCAGGTTAGGCTGGTAAGTTTTCTCATTCCGATGGCTGTGATAGATCTTGTAAGTTTCACTAGGTTTGGCAAGTGGACCTTCAACAGGAAACTCATGGAGAACAATACAGTGGTAAAGAGGCTCTCTGTATGTCTGCCTGTTCCGGGTTTTTCGGGATTGTATCCGATGACCGGTATAGGCGATGTTTTCTGTTTTTCACTTATTGTGGGGGCTACGGTAAAGATATGGGGAATAGAGGCGGTATGGATAGCCGTTGTTGCCATACTGGCAGGCCAGGTGCTCAATGTTATTGTAATGCTTACTATAAAGGGTAGGTCCTGGTACAGAGGTATTCCCGCAACTACTCTTCCTGTCCTGTTTTTCGTGGCTGCAACGTTGACTCTGCTTTAGGGTTTTGCTATTAAAGTATATTAATATTCCCTCACCTTTTCCCTTATCTTGTCTATCACCTTCAGTGTGGCTTCCCTCCCCAGCCTGTATGCTTCATCTGCCTTGTTGAAATCGAAGGCATGAATCCTGTTGTCAAGAGGTTCGATTACGAAATCAGCTGTGTATGCGGAAGGGGAGGTAACCCTGCTGTAACCCTTTTCGAGAAGCTGCAGTGATTCCGCAAGGATATTCGTCTCGGAAGAATTGCTCCTGCCGATCTTGAAAGACATTCTCTTCCTCTTTGCCAGATCTATTGCGATTTCGAGAATAGACCTTCTCAGCCCATGGTCGTACAGAGTGGCAATCACTGCCACATTGGAAACAATGATTATCTTTGCTCCTCTTTCTTTTGCTACGTCTACCGGGACATCGTCCAGTACACCTCCGTCCACCAGTACGTGGCCCTTATAGTAGGGTTTCCTGAAAAAGTAACAATGCTTTACAAGAAAAAGAGATATATGATAAATTCTAACCCATAAGTGCAAGGAAAATGGGTAAAAATGGTAAAAAACCTTGCACCTGGGAGGGGGAAATGTACAGAAAAGAACCGAAGGGCCAGCTTAAGTTTGAGGATTTTTATACACCATTTGGTGGGCATTTGAGGAAGAATAATCGGTGGGTAAAACTTGCTGAAATGATCCCGTGGGAAGAGTTAGAAGAGAAATATGCGGAACAATTTGCAGAGAGTGGAATGGGTGCACCTGCCAAGCCGTTTCGGATGGCATTGGGGGCATTGATCATAAAGGATAAGTTGGGGTTAAGTGACGAGGAAGTGGTGGAACA
>Ga0256830_1000849_pt1 | contig 22591 bp, 22 predicted proteins | sample 128326metaG_FD_190537 | JGI IMG/M metagenome (GOLD analysis project Ga0256830, IMG submission 190537) | Hydrothermal vent microbial communities from Lau Basin, Pacific Ocean - 128-326 | ecosystem: Environmental > Aquatic > Marine > Hydrothermal vents | place: Pacific Ocean: Lau Basin | collected... | reverse complement strand
CTGATGGATTTAGGCGTTAGGAAGGGTGACAGGGTTGCCCTTTACCTCAGAAACTCCCTCGATTACCTTCGCTGCATTTACGCATGTGCGAAAATCGGGGCGATAGAGGTCCCTGTAAACTGGTTCTATCGGGAGTTTGATGCCAGGCACGTTATAGGTAACAGCGAGTCCTCAACGATTATTGTCGAGGAAGATCTGCTTCCCATAGTTGAGAGCGTAAAGGATAAGCTTCCGCATCTTGAGAGGGTCATTGTCAGAGGTGACTCATCGAAGTACACTACCCTCGACCAGCTTGACAGCTCAGCGAATAATCCGGAAGTTAGCGTTTCGAAGGATGATCCTGCTGCAATAATCTACACCTCGGGCACAACTGGCCTGCCAAAGGGGGCTGTGCTGTCCAATTACTCCTACACCCTCTCCGCAAAGGCGATAACGCTGTGGATGATTGGTGAAGAGGACAATGATTACACAGGCCTGCCTCTCTTCCACATCAACGCCCAGATCTACTCAAGTCTCGGCATGATGTTTGCGGGTGGAAGGATAACCCTGAGGAGCATCTTCTCCGCATCGAAGTTCTGGGAGGATGTTACGACATACAATGCAACAGCCTTCAATCTCCTTGGCTCAATGGCCAACATACTCCACGCCTTACCGCCTACGGAATTCGAGAAGGACAATCCGGCAAAGTACGTGATCATAGGCGGGATGCCGAGAGAGATATGGCTGAAGTTTGAGGAGCGCTTTGGAGTTGAGGTGCTTGAGGGATACAGCCAGACTGAGGAGCCTTTGCCATGCCTGAACCCCCCGCATCCCTACAAGAAGATAGGGAGCTTTGGCGTGCCAGTATTTCCTGATATAGGCCATGAGGTGAAGGTTGTTGATGAAGCAGGAAATGAAGTGGAGAGGGGAAAGGTAGGGGAGCTGATAAGAAAAAGTCCTGCCCAGATGCTGGGGTACTGGAAGGATGAGGAGAGGACGGCTGAGACGATTCGAAATGGATGGCTTTACAGTGGGGATTTCGTCACAATGGACGAGGACGGCTACCTCTATTTCGTTGACCGCAAGAAGTTCATAGTCAGGAGGAGCGGAGAGAACATAGCCAGCTGGGAGATTGAGGATGTTATCAAGAGCCATCCAAAGGTCCATGATGTTGCTGTCGTTCCTGTCCCGGATAAGCTGAGAGGTGAGGAGATAAAGGCCTTCATCAGGCCCAAGGACGGCGTTGAGATAAAGCCTGAGGAGATAATAGAGTACATGGCAGGGAAGGTTGCATACTTCAAGATCCCCCGCTACATAGAATTCGTTGAGAGCTTCCCCTACACACCAACAGGCAGAATAAAGAAGTGGCAGCTCAAAGAGGAGGAAAGGGATAAAGATGACCATGGATGGGACAGAGATAAGGAGATTCCAGACTGGAGAGAGCGCTTTGGAGCAAGGTAACTGATATTTCAGTGCATTCTCCGTCACATTTTTAACCAGTGTTTACCCATTTTCAGGGAATGTCTCTCACTGCACTCAGGGAAATAGCCCATGAGATCGCAAAGACTGGCGTGGCGGACAAGAGGGAGGTAGCCAGGATTAAGAAAAGAATTGCAAGAAAGTACTCTCTCTCCATCATTCCATCGGATGCTGACATACTGAGAGCAGTGAAGGACGAGCCCATCTACCGGGAGCTCAGAGAAATCCTGAGACTGAAGCCTGTCAGGACGATAAGCGGCGTTGCTGTTGTAAGTGTGATGACCTCTCCGGCAAAATGCCCCCACGGCAAATGCATTCCCTGCCCTGGAGGTGTGGAGTTCAACACGCCTCAGAGCTACATTGGCTTTGAGCCTGCAGCACAAAGAGGAAGGCAGCACGGATACGATTCGTTCAGGCAGGTTACGGCAAGGCTCAGAGAGCTGAAGGAAATAGGCCATGATGTTGACAAGGTTGAGATCATTGTGATGGGGGGCACCTTTCCTGCAAGGGATGAAAGTTACAAGATGCAGTTCATTCTTGGAATATACTCAGCGTTGAACAGCTTTGAGAGTGAGGCAAAGCTCTACAGCGATCTTGAGGCTGCGAAGAGGGACAATGAGAGAGCCAGAACGAGATGCGTTGGCATGACGTTCGAGACGAGGCCAGATTATGCCAGGGAAGAGGACATAGTCGAGATGCTGAGGTTTGGGGGAACTAAGGTTGAACTCGGAGTCCAGAGCATTTACGACGATGTGCTTGAAAGGATTCAGAGAGGTCACGATGTGAGAGAGGTTGTTCTGGCCACAAAGAGACTGAGGGATTCTGCATTCAAGGTTGGTTATCACATCATGCCCGGATTGCCGGGATCAGACTTCAAAAAAGATCTTAAGATGTTCAGGACCCTTTTTGAGAATCCGAACTTCAGACCTGACTATCTGAAGATCTATCCAACCCTCGTTGTGAAGGGAACTGAACTTTACAGGATGTACGAAAACGGTGATTACAGACCGTACACAACAGAAGAAGTCGTTGAACTGATAGCCAGAGCCAAGAGGTACATACCGGAATACGTGAGAATTCAGAGAATACAGAGAGACATCCCGGTGAACAGGGCGATAGGACTTGACAGGGGAAACGTCAGGCAGATGGTTCATGAAAGGCTCAGGGAGCTCGGATACTCGTGCAGGTGCATAAGATGCAGAGAGGCAGGTCACAGGCTTGGGTCCTACAGGGAGAAAGACTTTGAGGAAGTTGTGAGAGAGTACTGTGCAGGTGATGGCAGGGAGTTTTTCATATCATTCGAGGACCCCTCCAGCGAGGTGCTTGTAGGATTTACAAGACTCAGATTTCCAGATAAACCATTTATTCAGGAACTTGCCGACACGGCACTGATCAGAGAGCTTCACGTCTACGGAAAGGCTGTCGAAATTGGAAAAAGAGAGAGAGATGCTTTTCAGCACAGGGGATTTGGGGAAAAGCTGCTGAGCATTGCTGAAAGCATTGCAAAAGAGAAATACGACAGAATCGCAGTCATAAGCGGAGTTGGCGTGAGGAGCTATTACAGAAAACGGGGATATGCAAGGAATTTTGAGTATATGATGAAAAGAATTTAGGGGGGTTGTTGTGAAAGAAACGATTAATGAACTCCTGGAAAGAATTTATCAGGGATCAAGGGAGGCAGAAAAGGTCGTGTCTAAGCACGCCTACACAACCCCGGTCGAGTACAGCAAAACTCTGAGCGACATAGCTCAGGCTGAGGTTTATCTGAAACTTGAAAATCTGCAGAAAACAGGGAGCTTCAAAATAAGGGGAGCACTTTACAAGATGAGCATTGTTAAGGACCGGGTCAGGGGTGTTGTCACCGCCTCGGCAGGAAATCATGCACAGGGACTTGCCTTTGCCTCTTCAGTTTTTGGTGTTCCATGTAAGGTCGTGATGCCTGAGTCGGCCACAATAACAAAAGTTGAGTCAACGAGAAGCTACGGAGCGGAAGTCGTTCTGCATGGAAGAATATATGACGATGCGGAGAGAAAGGCCATCGAGATTTCAGAAGAGACCGGGTTCATGCTGATTCATCCGTTTGATGATCCCGAAATAATTTCAGGTCAGGGGACGATAGCTCTGGAAATGTTCAGCCAGATAAGAGATCTGGATACAGTGATCGTTCCTGTAGGGGGAGGAGGACTCATCTCGGGAATTTCTGTTGTTGCAAAGAGGATGAATCCCCGGGTGAAGATAATTGGTGTCGAACCAGAAAACGCTCCAAAATTTGCCATATCTCTCAGAGCCGGAAAAATCGTGGAGGTCCGGGTAAAGCCAACCATAGCAGACGGTCTCGCAACAAAGAAGCCCGGAAATATCACTTTCAGAATAGCAAAGGAGATGGTTGACGAAGTGGTTACGGTCAGCGAAGACGAATTGGCCAGAGCAATTCACTTTCTCCTGGAAAAACAGAAGGTTCTCGCAGAAGGAGCCGGAGCTGCAGGAGTTGCGGCCATTCTCGGAGGAAAGGTTCGGATCGATGGTGAAAGAGTTGCTGTGGTGGTTTCGGGAGGAAATATTGACCTTACAGCCATATACAGACTCATAATTCGGGCTCTGGCAAATGCGGGAAGACTTGCAGTGATAAAGGGCTTTGTTCCAGATTCTCCGGGAAATCTGAGCGAGATTACTGGAATTATCGCAAAACACAGGGGAAATATAATAGATGTTTTTCACCACAGAGAGGATCTGAGAGCCCCAGCATGGCATACAGCATTGCAGATAGTATTTGAGGTTGAATCGGAGGGAGTTGTGGAAAGGATTCTTGGAGAGCTGAGATCCAGAGGTTACAGCTTTGAGAAGATTTAGTTTACACCCCATGTAAAGAAGTGCTGGAATAGTTTTTTAAACCAGAAGGGGCATCATAAATCATGCAGAAGGAGGGAATGGTTGCATTAATTGCTGTTGCAATGTTTCTGTTCGCAGTGTACAATGCAGTCACGTTACCACCCTCACCCACAGAACAGCTCAGAGACAACTACAGGATAATATTTTTCCACCTCCCCTCCGCCATCACGTCATTTACCGCGTTCACAGTTACGCTTGTTTCCTCCATACTCTACCTCATCAAAAATGACTTCAAATACGACCTGATTTCAAAGAACTCTGCCAAAAGCGGATTTTTCTTCATCACTGCCGCTCTCATAAGCGGTAGTATATGGTCCAATGTTGCATGGGGAGCGTACTGGAACTGGGATCCGAGACAGACAACTGTGCTGATCCTGTGGTTTGTGTATGCTGCCTACTTTGCACTAAGGGAGAGCATCGACACGCCATCAGACAGGGCAAGAGTGTCTTCCATATATGCCATATTCGCGTATGTAACTGTACCGCTTGCATACATATCAACAAGAATCTTTTTCTCCCTGCATCCTCAGGTTGCTGAGATAGACGTCAAGATAGGGATGCCCCTTGGAGTTGGAATCATTTCATTTATCCTGCTCTTCTATGTGTACGTTTCTGTTAATTACAGAATCGACAGAATTGAGGAGGTGATGCTCGGTGAGTGACTTTATGGCAGTTTTTCTTGCCTCAAGCGCAGTAATGACTGTCGTTCTGGTAATGTTTCTGCTCACCCTGAAGAAAGTGATGGAGCTGGAGAAGAGGCTTGAATAGCCCACCCCACTGACTGTGATAAGGAGGCTTTTTCCGCTGTAAGGAGGGCGAAGAGATTTATTGTCAAGCCAAAAAGTTTCCTGCACTGAGTGAAATTAAAAAGCAGTCTCTTAAACACTCAAGGTTTTTGCTCTTTGAATTTTGATCACTTCAGGTCACATTTTTAAACCCCCATTCTGTATCTCGAGCCATGGTGTTTGAGGTAACAGCCAAAGACGTTATGGGAAGAATCGGAAAGCTTCACACGCCACATGGTGTTGTTGAAACTCCTGCCCTGATGCCCGTCATCAACCCCAATATAGAATTTATCCCCCCTTATGAAATGAAAAAATACGGAGCCGAGATGCTCATAACCAATTCGTACATAATCTACAGAACCAAAAGGTTAAGGGAGTTGGCTCTGAAAGAAGGGGTCCACAAACTTCTTGGAGTTGATATGCCTGTCATGACCGACAGCGGTAGCTTTCAGCTCATGGTTTATGGAGATGTTGAGATAACCAACAGGGAGATAGTCACGTTTCAGAACGAGATAGGAAGCGATGTGGTAACGCCCCTGGACATACCAACTCCCCCAGATGCAGATCGTGAAACAGCAATAAACGACCTTGAGGAGACTGTAAGAAGGGAGAAAGAGGCAGAAAAAATCCATCACTCCTTTTCCAGAGAAAATCTGCTTTCAGTTCCCATTCAGGGGTCAACCCATCTGGATCTCAGAAAGAAGTCGTCTGAAGAAGCGAACAGGATTCAGGGAGATGTTTTTGCAATTGGTGCCGTTGTCCCTTTGCTGGACTCATACAGATTCGCCGATGTCGCGAGAATAGTGCTTGCTGTCAAGTCTACTGTTTCTCCTGCAAGGCCCGTTCATCTGTTCGGTGCGGGACATCCGATGATATTTGCCATTTTCACAGCTCTTGGAATTGATCTCTTTGATTCTGCAGCCTATGCACTCTTTGCAAAGGATGACAGGTACCTCACGCCAAGCGGCACACTGAAACTTGAGGAGATTCAGCACTTTCCATGTTCGTGCCCGGTTTGCCTGAAATACACGCCAGAAGAGATGAGAAAACTTGAAAAAAGTGAAAGAGCCCATCACATTGCAGAACATAACCTGTATGTGAGCTTTGAGGAGATCAGAAGAGTGAAACAGGCAATAAAGAGCAACGAGCTTTTTGAGCTTGTGGAGATGAGAATCAGATCTCACCCCTACCTGATTCAGGCATGGAGAGAGATCAGAAACCACTTCCAGCTTCTTGAAAAACACGACCCCTCAGCCAAGAGGATATTCTTTTACCTTGGAAGGGAGAGTCTTTACAGGCCTGCTGTTAAAAGACATCAGGAAAAGGTTCTTAACATTGAAGTTGAAAAAAGGGAAATTGTCGTGTCCTCGGATCCGGGAGTGAGAGCTGACTTTTATCTGAAGCCTGCGTTTGGTGTGGTTCCTGCAGAGCTGATGGAATGCTATCCGGCAGGCCATGCCGAGATGTACGGAGATGTTGAGGATGAGGCATATCTCACAGCAGTTGAGGGTCTGAAAAAGTTCATGGAAAAGCACAGAAACAGAAGGGTAAAACTGATCCTCGATGAGAGGTGGAGGAGATTTTTGAATGAGATTCAGGATTGAGGTGCACGACGGGTTTGCAAGACTGGGAAGTATTGACGGATTGAAAACCCCCCACATCATAGACCTGCGAAACAGAGAGGAGATCAGGTTTTTCAGAGATGCCGTTGAGAGGAAACCCCCCGACATTGCTGAAAAACTGTTTCCCGGATCAGCTGACTTCCTTAAAAAAGAGGGCTTTGTTAAAAAAATCATTTTCAAAGGCACACAGTCGGGGGAGTTTGTTAGAGCGATCTCAGAAAGAGATGACTTCAAACGACCCCTTTACATACCGCTCATCGCCTCTCCACAGAACCTTTCCCTCCTGATCTATGCAGGGGCGGATCTTTTGGACAATGCCTATGCTCTTTTAAAAGCTCATGAAGGAGTATTTCTTACAGAAATTGGTGAGTTCGAGCTGGACAGGCTCAAAGAGGTCCCCTGTCACTGTCTGGCATGCACCGGCAGGGAGGACTATGGAAACGAGTATGACTATCTTGCAGACCACAACACCTACGCACTGAAAAGGGAGCTCCTTCTGGCTGTAAAAATGCTGAAATCGGATAGGTTGAGAGAGCTGGTTGAGCAAAGGGTAAAATCAAACCCCGAGCTAACCGCTGTTCTCAGAATCCTCGACAGCAAAACAGCAAATTCTTCCCTCTTTCCAAGATTCAGAAAATCGAAACTCCTTCCCACGTCAGACGATTCTCCGGGCAGAGCGGAAATTCAGTACTACTTCACCAGACTGCCTGAGGTTTACGATCCTGCATCCAGCGTGTGCCTTCTTATCCCGTGCTCGGCGAAGAAGCCATACATGGTTTCCAGAACCCACAGAATACTGAGATCGAGGCTTGGAAACGCCATTAAAGGGGTTAACGAGATAATAATCTCGTCCCCTTTCGTCTCTCCGAGAGAATTGGAGCTAATTTATCCGATATCATCTTACGACACGCCCACGACAGGAATCTGGAGTGAGTGGGAGATAGAGTTTGTTTCTTCAAAACTTGCTCCCCTGATTGAAAGCTTTGAAAAAATCTACGCCTACCTCCATGGAGGCTACAGAAAGGTTGCAGAGAGAGCTGGAAAGATTGCAGGAGCTGATATTGAGTTTATCGATGATGTTACCAGATTGAGGAAAAAGCTTGAAAGTGAAGAGAAAACTGGCTTTGACCTTTACCGGGAGATCTTCAGCCACATGGTGAGGTATCAGTTTGGTGTGGACTTTGAAATTGAAAAAATTAAGGGAAGATACCCCAGCTTGGAGTTTTTTAAGCGAGAGCGAGTCGCAAGAGTGGACATGAAATACGGAAATCTTGACATTTACGGAGAGCTCGCAATATATCTGAAAGACAGGAAGGTGTTCTGGGTTGAAATAGAGGATTTCGAAGTAAAAGGTACCATCTTCTCAGTAGGAGTAAAAAGTGCAGATCCGGTCATAAGACCAAACGATGTTACCGTGTACTACAGCTCCGACACCATCGGGGTTGGAAGGGCTCTGATGCCGGGGAAATTAATGGGAGTTGTGGATGGAAAGGCAGTTGAATCAAGAAGAAAGATTATATTTGCAGAGTGAGGTGTGGAAGCATGTATTACGAAATCAGAGAAGTTGAGTCGTACACCCTTCAGCTTTCTCTTGAAAATGGGAAATTCGAAAAACCGAGACTCTCCAGATTTTCAGGTAAATCGTTTAGGGTGCTGAAGAATGGCTTCTGGGGATATGCTGCAGGAGATTACAGCCTGAAGGATGGTCTCGAAAGGGCCGAAAAGCTGGCAATTCACAGCGGGAGTTCCGTGATAGATGAAAGGTCATTCAGCGGAAAAGCCGTGTTCAAACCCGAGAAAGATTTTGAAGATTTCGACGTTGAGGAAAAGGTAAAACTTCTGAGAGAAATAGACGAAAGACTCAAAGCAGATGGGGTCGTAAGCAGAAGGGCAGTCTATATCGAATCAGTTAAGAGGGTGAGGGTGGAGAATTCATCCGGAGGAGAAGTATTCTGTCAGGTTCCGAGATGTGGAACCATCATTCAGGCATTTGCAAAGGGCAGGACCCTTCAGTTTTATGCTGAGAGACACATGAGAGCAGGAGGGTATGAGATTGCCCTTTCTGCCGTGGATGCCGCCGAAAAGGTAAGTAAGATAGCGGTTGAACTCTCCAATGCAGGCTCTCCTCCTTCCGGGAAATTGAATGTTGTGATGAATCCCTCGCTCACCGGGGTTTTCATCCACGAGGCTTTCGGACATGCGGCAGAAGCCGATCACGTTCTTCAGAACTCTTCGGTTCTGAAGGGTAGATTGGGGGAAGCGGTTGCAGATGAAAGTGTGAACGTGATTGACGATCCCGCTCTCCCCGAATTCGGATACTTTCCGTTTGATGACGAGGGCTACAGAGCGGAGAGAAAGACCATAATTGAAAATGGAATTCTCAAAAGCTTTCTGAATTCAAGGGAAACTGCCAAAAGAGTGGGTGGTGTGGCAGGAAATGGAAGGGCAGATGGCATCGAAATTCCAATCGTCAGAATGAGCAACACGTACATCGATGCCGGTGATCATTCATTCGAGGAACTTCTTGAGGAGGCAAGAGACGGTGTTCTGCTTTACGGCTCAAGAGGTGGTGAGACGAATCCTGCAACAGGTTACTTCCATTTCAACGCCCAGTACGGATACATTGTGAGGGATGGAGAGGTGAGGGAGATGATAAGGGATGTGTCGCTTTCAGGGAACACTCTCGAGATTCTGAGAGAAATAAAACTTGGCAAAGAGATCTCTTTCTCTCCTGGATTTTGCGGAAAGGCCGGACAGCTTGTTCCGGTTTCAGATGGTGGGCCCTTTGCTCTGGTCAAAGCATTCGTGGGAGGAGAGTGATGGAAGTGAATGTCGATGGCTGGGAAATCTACGAAGAGAGGATAAGAAGCAGATATGTGGTGCTGGAGGATGGAAAAATAAAGATAATCGGGGAGAAATACGATTCAGGAAAGGCTCTGAGAGTTATAAAGAATGGCAGGTGTGCGATGGTTTCAGGCAAGGTTATAGATAACATGATGATGGAAAGAGCGGTTAAAATTGCAAGAATTTCCGAAGAGAGACTCGACGACTTTCCAGCCAGAAAGAGGTTGAACAGACCGAGAGTTTACGGCGTGAGACTTGATGACTTTGATGAGGCCAGAATGAAGGACATTGGAGAGGCCATGGAAACAGAAGGTGTATCTTCCGCTTACTTTTCAGTTGAGGAGATCGTCAGGAGAATTGAAAATTCCAGTGGAGTGGACTACGAGGAGAAGGAAAGCTACGCCGGAGTTATAGTTGAGGCGGTTGTTGACGGGGGAAATGCTTACGAATACTGTGAATCAAGGAGGTTTGATTTTGATCCTGAAGATTTCGTTGAAAGGGCAATAGAACTCGCAAAAATAGACAGCAGGGCCGAGAAGGTGGAATCGGGAAAGTACACTGTCACACTCTCACCAATTGCAGTTGACCAGCTTCTTACCTTCTCCCTTTATCCAGCGTTTTACAGAGAGAACATAAAAAAGGGGAGGAGCGTGCTCGCAGATCTTATGGGAGAGAAGGTTATGGGAGAGCTCACCCTCATCGATGACCCCGTAATAGACTACGGCATAAATTCCTGCTCCTTTGATGATGAGGGTGTCGGGACTGAAAAAAAAGTTCTTGTAGAGAGAGGGGTCATTAAAGGCAGCATTTCAGACCTCATCCACTCCGACGGCAACCCAACAGGAAACGGATTTAGAGAGGATTACTCCAGCTATCCAGCAATATCTCCCACAAATGTGGTTCTGGATTTTCCGGAAACTGGAGAAGCAGAGGGCGTCTATGTTCACGCCTTCACAGGCGCTCATACAGCTAACTTTGTCAGCGGCGATTTCAGTTTAAAGCTGATGAACGCAAGCATCGACGGAAAGGGGATAAAGGGAGCAATGATTTACGGAAATGTGTATGAATTCCTGAAAAAAATAAGCCACATTGGAAAGGAAGTCAGACAGATCGGATACACAACAACACCTGAAATTGTTCTGGAAGGCATTGAGATCAAGATCTGAGGCTTCCTGTTTTTGTTTTCTGAGCTCTTTTCTCTCTGCCGATGAATCAACTTCTCAATTTCCAAAAAGAGAGCCGAAAAATGCAAAGAACCTATTCTGAATCTGACTTTCGTGACCTATAAATTTCTGTCTTACATTTGTAATACAAAAATCAATCTTTTATTTGCGCCCCATCCACATTGAATCATGGCCTACAGCTTTATGTACGAATGTGATCCCGGAGGTGGACTGACCCATTATGTAATGATGGGGGATGAAACCCCCTTTTAATTTTTGGAGGTGACGGATGTGGATCTGATCAGAATCGATGATTTTAATGTTGCGATAGATCCAGAAACAAATTTCTGGTCGATTTTTGATGAGGAGGACATGCCGGAAGAAGTATTTGATCTTTTTGACAGAATCAGAGACAGACTGCTGGAAAAAATGAAAAAATACAGATTTGAGGTTGAGTTTAAAACCGTCTACTTAAATCCAACTGAAAAATGCAATGCATGCTGTCCCTACTGCTATATTCCACCTGAAACAAGAGGAAGAGGTATGGAAATGGACTACAAAACTCTCAGGGACATCTTGGAGAGAGTTGAAACTCTCTCAGTAGAGAATGTTATATTTCACGGTGCTGAACCCCTGACTGTTAGAGATCTGATTTTTAAAGCAATGAATGAATTTGATTACAATTTTGGAATCCAGACCAATGGTTTCCTTCTAACTGAGGAAGATGCGGATTTTCTCATTGACAGAGACGTCAATGTTGGTCTCTCCTTTGATTCCCACCACAGAGAAATTGAAGACCTACTGCGCGGAAATGGACATTATGAAAAAATAACATCTCTTCTCGACATTTTTGATGGATACAGGAGACTGAATGTAATAACAACCATAAACAAACTTAATTATGAACATCTGCCCGGAATTGTAGATTTTCTTGCCGGAAAGATTGAAGCTGTGCTCATGAATCCGGTTAGAGGAACAAGCAGGGGAGGCAGAGAATTGAGACCAGACCCTGTTAAATCCTCAAAATACTTCATTGAAGCTGTTAACAGGGCAATAAACCACACAAAGGATGGGAACAGAATAGTCATAGGAGATTTTGCCAACATAATGCTTGGAATTGTTGCTCCGTATTCAAGAGTTCTTCAGTGTGACATCTCGCCATGCGGGGCGGGCAGGAGATTTGTTTCAATCTGTCCTGATGGAGTGTACCCGTGCGGAGAGTTCATAGGAATGAATGAGTTCAGAGTTCCGCTTTCTGAAATTGAGAACCTTTACAGTCACTTTGACTCTGTGAGAAACAGAACTGTGGAAAGAATAGGTGAGTGCAGGGACTGTACATTCAGAAACATGTGTGGAAATCCATGCCCAGCTGAAATTTACTCAGAACACGGTACAATGTTTGAAAAGAGCTATTACTGTGAGTTTTACAAGAACATGATAGAGCATGCGTTCAGGGTTATAAGGAGGGGTGACACTGAATCTGTTATCAGGCTGAAATCTCTGAAAAAGATGTACGAACTGACTGTTTAGAGCTCCATATTTCAACTCTCGTGACATGAACAAAAGAAGAAAGATGAGGACTCGCTATGAAAGAGAACACTCCATGTCGATTCTGAGAAAAGGGCTCACTGAAAGGATGTTTGAGTGAAATTATTTCAGGATATCGCAATCTATTTTCTCAAAACCGCAGCACCATCCCTTTTTCCGATTATCACCACATCAACCATCTCGGCTGAGAATATCCCGTTTTCGATGACACCGGGGATTCTCAGTTTTTTTTCTAATCCATCAGGATCAGAGATGCCACCAGCATCAACATCTGCAATTACGTTTCCATTGTCGGAGATGACCGGCCTTAGCTTTCCTTTACTTTCTCTCAAATTCAGTCTGAAACCAAGCTCTTCAATCTTCTTTCTAACAAATCCAAGTGCAAATGGAAGAATTTCAACAGGAACAGGGATGTTCAGCCTTTCAACAAGCTTGGATTTGTCTGCTATAACAACAAATTCTTTTGATGCACTTGCAACTACCTTTTCTCTTGTCAATGCACCTCCTCCACCCTTTATCAGATTGAAGTCCCTGTCTATCTGATCTGCACCGTCGATGCAGAGATCGGGCTCGGGATATTCGTTGAGGTCTGCAATTCTTATACCATTCTCAACCGCCATTAAATGCGTGTCAAATGATGTCGGGATCACTACAATTTCTGTTCCTTCCCTTGCCTTTTCAGCCAGAAGTTTCAAAAATTCTCTGACAGTTGAACCGCTTCCAAGACCAAGGATCATCCCATCCTCCACAAACTCAAGTGCTTTCTCAGCACATCTCACCTTTTCAATCATTAAACCACCTCTCAAGAATGGAAAAATCGATTCGAGAGGTCATGTCGAGGCTAATGGGAGTTATTGAGACAAAACCATTTCTTATTGAATGAAGATCTGTACCTTCCTCAGCATTCTCCTCTTCAATTCCATCGATCCAGTAGTACTTTCTTCCTCTTGGATCAAATCTTGTGTCAATTCTCGTTCTGTAAAGCCGTCTCGCGAGTCTTGTGAATCTGTACATTCCATTCCAGTTCTCAGGGACATTTACATTGAGCAGATCAACACCTTCAGGGATGTCACGTTCAACAATTTTTCTCACAATCTCCTTCAGAACCTTCTTTGCATTTGAAAAGTTAACAGGAGCAAAGAATGTCTCGAATTTGAATGCGTCTCTCATCTCCAGGCTGATTGCAATAGCCTTGCTTCCCTGAGTTGATGCCTCAAGTGCCGCTCCAACGGTGCCGGAAGTTGTCACAGCCTCTGTTGAGAGATTCTCTCCCAGATTTATTCCAGAAACAACAAGATCTGGAATTTCACCAATGATCTCGTGGATTCCAATAATTACCGCATCTGTTGGAGTGCCGTCAACTGCATAGATCTTCACCCCATCTATGCTGACTTCACTCACCCTAATCGGCTCAAGTATGGAGATGCTCCTTCCAACACCACTTCTCTGAACAGCAGGAGTCACGGCAAAAACCTCTCCAAATTCATTGAGAACCTCGTAACATGCTCTCAGTCCAGGAGAGTAAAGACCATCATCGTTGGTCAGGAGGATTTTCATAGTAAGATGTTCTGCTGAGGAGTTAAAACATTTTTTGAGAGTGGCATGCCGAATCGGAAATCCTAACCTATAAATTCAAGAACAGCTCAGAAAAACCATGGGTGAACGAGAAAAAAAAGAGCTGATACTCAGTTTACAACGCTCTTCAATTGCCGGAACTGCCATTATGGGTTTTGTCCTCGCATTCGTTGTGCTGTATCAGGCAGGGATGAATCTTGCCCATGTGATTTTCATTTCTGGGGTGTTTTCCTTAGTTACAACCCTTGCAAGAAGTCGCTCAAGGTTGTGATCTCGGCATTGAACACGTTTTCCATATGCCTCAAGGCGTATTGATAGTCGTAGTCATTCAATGCTGCAGTACAGTCCTTTATCACCACAACATCGTATCCCCTCAACACCGCATCTCCTGCGGTATGCAGAACACAGATGTTTGTGAGAACACCGGTAATGTAGAGCCTTTTTACTTCAAGCTCTCTCAGGGTCAGATCGAGATCGGTACCGAAGAATGCGGAGTAGCGGCGCTTCCTGACCACGTGATCTTCCACCTTCACCTCAAGCTCATCAATTATCTCAGCCCCTTCGGTGTTTGCAACACAATGCTCAGGCCATATTCTGAACTCCGGATCGTCTCTCCTGTGCCAGTCCTGAGTGAAGATCACCGGCATTTTTTTTCTTGCCTCTGTAATAGCCCTCGCATTTGGTTCGAAAATCTTGGACAGGTGTTCACCTCCAAAAAGCTTCCCATCCTGATAGCAGAAGTCCTTCTGCATGTCCACAACGATAAGGGCAGATCTCATGACTATCAGACTGTCTGGAGGAATTAAAAAACTTATCGAACTCGTGTTCGACATAATTTTTTCTTGCATCTCCACATTTGGATGATGGAAGGAAAACCCATCATGCTGTGAGTTCTCAAAAAACAGCCTGATACCAATTAAAGAGTTCTGTTAACTGTCTATGAACTTCAAACAGATCTGAAAATCTGTTCATGGAATCTACAGTCTGTTGTGTTACCTGTAAAAAGCCCGTAGAATTGCTGAACTGGATGTAAAAATTTTAATATATAATGAGTCCAATGGATGATTGGTGGGCTGTAATGATAGGTGAGGTTTCTTCCATACTTGGATTGAGGGTTTACACCGATGAAGGCAGGTATGTTGGCAGGATTGCGGACCTTGCAATTGATGTTGATGCAAGGCAGGTGAAGGGGCTTGCACTGACAGATGTTAACAGACTTCTAATTGAAACAAGGGCAAACGGTGTGATAATACCATACAGACTTGTCAAGGCTGTTGGAGACATAGTGATTGTTAAGGACGTGTTCAAAAGGGTGGAGAAAAAGAAAGAGGTTATTGAAGAGGTTCCATAATATCCATCCTGACCTCACTAAATCCCCTTTCATCACCGTAATATGCTCTTATATCATTCTTGGATATTATAATCCACACACCTGGATAATTCTCCATACCCCTCTTATCTCTGCTGGATGGGTATGCTATCCAGATCGGATGAGTATGCCATACCCCAATGACTTCCATACCCTCCTTTTCGGCCGTTTCAAAAGCTTTCAAGCTTTGAAGTGGATCGAGCTCAAACTCAGATGAAGACTCTTTTACATTTCTTATTTCAACCAGATCGATCACCTCAATCTGCTCTTCCTCAATTTTTCCAAAAAGGAGTCCACATCTCTCAAAATTACCCATATTCAATCTGATTTTCTCTAACTTTTCAAAAACATCTCTTGAAACTCTTACTCTCAGATTCACGGTTAAATTATGCTATCATGTATTTAATCCCTTTTCCATCACCAGGGCAGAACGATTCCTTCAAGCCTGCCACCTGAGATCACGAGCAGAATCAGAATAAAAACAGGCTGGTGTGTGAGGTAAATTTTAAGAGTGTTTCTCCCGATGAACCTGATAAAGTTCATTATAAGACTTCGAGGGAGTTCAAAATTCATCTTTCTCTTCCCTTCAGGGTAGAAAACTGATCCAAAGCTTATTCCAAGCAAAAAAACTCCAAACCATGGAAATAATGGGAAATAATCGAATGTAAAGAATTTAACAGGAGTTATGCCGAGTGGTAACAGAAACAGGATGTCCGAGTGATAGTTTCTGATAAAAAATACTCCTGCAAAGAAAAATGGTGCTATAAATGCATTCACCATCCCAAATCTCAAAAAAGGAATCCCAATGAGTCCTGCAATACCGAGAAAGTGCAGAATGCCGAAATATATCGTACCTTCTGTAAGAAATACTTCTGTAGCCAAGGTTATTATCATTCCAAGACCGAAAAGTCTTGCAAATCTCATAAAATACTCTTCAATGCCTTTTCTCCTGAAATGAGATATCCAGAGTGAGACACCTGAAATAAAAATAAACATTCCTGCTGTGATTCTTGCAAACATGTACCAGAATGTCTCAAATTCACTGTAAGAGTAAAAGTACTGCAGATCGGTAACAAAATTTGAGACAAGCATCATAATCAGTGCCGTTCCTCTGAAAAAGTCTATTTCAGGATATCTTCCATAGCTCTCTCCATCAGATGCCATTCAGTTAAGATTTGATGTTAAAGACTATAAAAAATCAGTGATGACGACCCGATCTTGAGTGAAAAACAGAAAATCGAATGGTTTTTAAGCTGAAAGACCAGATCATCTACCAAACCATTTTCAGATACCCTGTGTTCCACGTAACTGACAAAAGGAAACCCTTAAATAGTCACTGTTGTAAGAGCGTCCAAATGTATGAACAGATATGACGTCATCATAATTGGAGCTGGTCCTGGTGGACTCTTTGCAGCTTACAAGCTTGCTGGAAAGGCGAGAGTTGCTGTTTTTGAGATGGGAAGAAGCATAGACAGGAGAAGGTGTCCAAGCGATCTTGCAGAGAGCTTCTGTCTTAAATGCAGCCCATGCAATGTCACATCGGGTGTCGGTGGAGCTGGTGGTCTGTCTGATGGAAAGCTGAACTACGTTCATCCAAATTTCCCAGAAAGCTTTACCGTTGGTGGAGATTTTCTCGGACTTGTTGATGAGAGCGTGCTTGCTGAAAAGATGGATGAGGTTGACGAGATATTTCTTGATCATGGTGCTCCGGATGAGATGTACGGTGAAAATGTGGATGAGCTGCTGAGCTTGATGCGAAAGGCAAATTCAGCAGGAATTGAGTTTGTGCCATTGAGACAGAGGCATGTTGGCAGTGATGAACTGCCAAAGGTAATAAAAAGCATACAGGATTATCTGACGGGAAACGGAATAGAGATCCACACAAACACGACAATTGCGGACATAAGGCCAGATGAAAAAAAGGTGATTACGACAAAAGGCGATGAATATTACTACGATTACCTGATCATCGGTGTAGGGAGAGGCGGGGCAGAATGGCTTGAGAGGTGGACCCTCAATTACAATTTCGCCGTGAGCAGTGAGGCAAAGGCAATAGATGTGGGTGTAAGAGTTGAGGTTCCCGCCACAATAATGGATGAGATAACATCCATCATATACGATCCAAAGCTCAGAATAACAACAAAGAAACATGACGATTACATGAGGACATTCTGCACCTGTCCGAAAGGATGGGTGATTAGAGAAGATTACGGGGAGTTCAGTCTTGTAAACGGACACAGCAAGGCAAATGAAAAGACGAACAACAGCAATTTTGCACTGCTGGGTCACTATGTTTTCACAGAACCCTTTGACATGCCCAATGACTGGGGAAGGGACCTTGCAAAAATCACAACAAAGCTTGGTGGAGGCAATCCTTTGGTTCAGAGAATGAAAGATCTGAGGCTTGGAAGAAGGAGTACGGAGATGAGAATAAAGAACAACAGACTGCTTAGACCGACTCTCAAAACAGCAGTACCTGGAGATATAAGCCTTGCCTACCCCGGTAGAGTTGTTGATGACATAATTGACGCCTTGGAGCAGCTTGATAAGGTTATTCCAGGTGTTGCTGATGACTCAACTCTGCTTTACGCTCCTGAAATAAAGTTCTATAATCTGAAGCTGAAGGTGAGTGCTGAAATGGAGACCAGTGTTCCGGGGGTATATGCAATAGGAGACGGTGCAGGGGTGAGCAGGGGTATAGTTGGAGCAGCAGTTACCGGGCTGATTGCGGCCGAAAGCATACTGAGGAGAGTGGAGAAATGATCGAAAAGGCAAAGAAAATAGCCAAAAGCTACAATGATATTACCATAGGGATTTTTGGTTCCCACTCAGCAAAGGAGACAGGAATGGCCGCGAAAGCATTCGGATTTAAAACAGTTGTTGTTGTGCAAAAAGGAAGGGACAGACTTTACACAGGATACAACAGACATCTGTTTGATGAGATCATTTTGCTGGACAGTTTTAAGGATATGCTCAATGAGGAGGTTCAGGAAACCCTCATTGAGATGAATACGGTGTTTATTCCAAACAGAAGCTTTGCAGTATATGTGGGATACGATGCAATAGAGAGAGAATTCACAGTTCCTATTTACGGCAACAGATTTTTGCTGAGGGCTGAAGAAAGAAATTACGAGAGAGGACAGTATTATTTGCTTAAAAAAGCAGGATTAAGATCTCCAGTGGAATTTCAGAATCCTGACGAGATTGACAGGCTCGTGGTTGTAAAGGTGCAGCAGGCAAAAAATCCTCTGGAAAGGGCGTTTTTCTATGCAAATTCACCTGAAGACTACTACAGACAGGCCGAGAGACTGATAAAAGAGGGTGTAATCGATCAGGAAGGCCTTGAAAAGGCGAGAATTGAGGAATATGTTCTTGGTGCTCGCTTTAATGCCAATTTCCACAGCTATGCTCTGAAAGATGTTTTTGGTAACTTCGATTTTGTGGGATTTTCGGACAGGAGGCAGGTCAATCTGCAGGGATTTCTGAATCTCCCAGCAAAGGATCAGCTGAAGATAGATGTTCCAGTTAAAAATGAGGAGATCGGACATTTTGGAGTTACAATGAGGGAGAGCAAGCAGGAGATGATTTACGAGGCTGGAGAGAGATTCATCGAAACCTGCATGAAGGAGTATCCTCCCGGCATAATCGGTATGTTTGGTTTGCAGGGTGCGGTAGCCTATTCACCTGAAGCTGACTCAAGACTGGAGTTTGTGATCTTCGATGTCTCGATGAGAGTTCCCGGAGACCCCGCCATAGGTCCAACCTCACCGGAAATGAGGAATTTGAGTCTGAAACACGGTATCAGAATTGAAGATCCTCTGGATCTTACAATGATGGAACTGAAGAAGGCCAAAGAGACTGGAAGGCTGAGCGAAACCGTAACCTAATTTATTTTTTCCCTGAATGAAATATCAAAAGGATGAATGAGAGTACAATCAGGGCAACAGAGACGTAAAACATGATTTCTGCTGGCTGAATCACCCCAATACCTTTTGAAACCTCAACGGCAGGAGTTTGCAGGGGGAATGGTGTTGCGACCGGAGTGGATGTTGGTGTTGGAACAGGTGTCGGTGCAGGGGTGGCAGTTGGAACTGGGACTGGAGTAGGAGTTGCAGCCGGAGCTGGTGCAGGTGTCGTGGGAACAACCGCCTTCTTAGGCACAGCTTCTGGAACTGGTTTGGCTGTCAATGCCTTCTGCACCCTGAATGTGCTCATGAATGACGTGACAAGCAAGATCATACCTGAAATGAACGAAGCGATTGATGCGAGGAAGGTTACTGATGGTCTCTCCTTCATGGTGGGTGAGACGATTTTCCTCCCTTCGGGCGTAATCTCGTAGTATATCCACTTTCGCCCCTCGTCAACTCTTTTCACGAGTTTTGCTTTCTCAAGCTTTTCAAGATGCTCCTTGACGGAGGATTTTGACAGACCAACCTCCTTTGCCAGCTCGGTTAGAGTTTTCCTTCTATCTACAAGGCTGTTCAGAATCTCCATTCTTGTTTCAGACGACAGCAAAAGGAGCGTGCTGTGATCAACGGAGACCTTCACTGTCAAAGCTTCTTGGTGCTAAATATAAAGGATTTGGAAATGTTAGTTTTTATAATTTACTTTGAATTTAAAGCTTCCCTTTTCCCCTCCTTGTACTTCTCATACATCAGAATTCCAAATCCGTAGAAAAAGATGACCATTCCCGCAAATTTAGTGTCGGGTGAGTGCCAGAGTACCAGCCCAACAATGATCAGATCGGTAATTCTGTTTCTGACATTCTTTTCAAGGCTCCTTGCCGGGGATAGCAGTGCCAGCAATAGGACTATCAGGAACAGAAAAAGGAAAATGAGAAGAGCTTCCCCAAATCCAAATGAAATCACACAATCACCTCCCCACAGGCACAGGCGTTCCTGCAGGAACAGGCTTTACAGGTCTATAGCAAACCACAGCTTTTTTCACATCTCCCGCTTTAACAGCAAAAACCCTCGTTTCGTTCAGAGTTCTGTCATCAATGTAACACACCTCTTCACTTCCCCTGCCTATCCTGTCGAATTTGCAGAGCACATTTCCCTTGGCACTGACAGCGACATCCTTAAGATCTTTCTTTGCCGCTATTATTATCGCATCCTCAACACACCTCGCCCAAAATGGTTCCTGAGTTCCACCACTCCTTTCCATGCTCTTCTTCAGCTCCAGGTAAAAGCCTATGGCAGCTATACCAATAAGCAGAACTCCCAGTGCGAGAATTATCGAGCTGAGCTTCGCAACTTCAGATTTTCTATCTGAAGTCATACACCAAAAACGGTTTTGAAGGTATTAAAGTTTTTCTACCAATAAACAGATAGATTTTTGAGATAAGATCAGAAATCCTTTTTGTGAGGTTGATCATAACCATTGTTCTGCTGGCCATGCTGGTATCAGGATGCTCGGAGCCAGTAGAGGAGAGCTTCAGGCACAGAATTGAATACTCTGTATCCATCCAGTTTGGAAAGCCGGTAGAGGATAGAAGAGAGATCCCAGAGCTTTTCGCAATTCAGAGTATCTGTTCAGGTCGTCTTCAGTCAGTACAAAGTAGCTTCCTGGTTCGTAGTCAAGTTTGTGTATGCTCAGAAAAACCACGTCGTGAGCAGGAAAAGCTATCAGGGCAAGCCAGAGGAAGAAAGCAACAAGCAACCCTGAGAATGATGTTACAGCATAAACAACTTTCCTGCCAAGACTCACTTTGAGCTTGATAAATGAGAGGATTGTGATGGCAAACCAGATCAGAACTGGCACATTTATTTCACTTCTCGCTTCAAATGGCGGTCTGGTTTCAGCTATCGCCAGACCAATAACAAAAGAAAGCACTCCAGCTAAAAAGAATAAAAATATTGACGATATGAACTTTAGCTTGCTCATCTCTTCACTCTCCCCACTTCCACAGTCCGGTTATGTTGCCGCAAACTTGTCTATAATTCATGAGACTTTTCCTCCAATAGCTATTCTCACTGTTCCACTCTCATTAACAACAATAATGTGCATCTCTATCCACCCCCAACCAAAGGCCTTTGTAGCTGCTACTGCTCCATCTAATTTAATTCGGATTGTTTTGCCCTTTCTTGGAAGTTGATCTTGCAATGTTTCATTGGATCCGAGATGGTAAGATTTATTGTAGACCAAATTGCCGTTATCCAGTAATTCAACTGAAACAACATGCCCATCAACATCTTGATTTTTTACAATGAGCCTGACTGGTTTTGGGGATTTTACATGAGGTGGTAAGAGAGAGTAGATAACGCCAATTATAATTAATATAAAAAATATGATTAATAGAATTTTTTTTATTCTCACCATCACTCATCACCAGTATCCCCATATATTGTGGTATACTCTTGTCCAGTCTTCACTACCCCATATATCTGTTCCCCAGTAGGCATACCAGTAGTTCATTATGCATTCAGGATGTTCCCACCACCATGTTCCCCGATCAGGTGCATCGAATAAGTGAGACATCTCGTGCTGGACCACACTATCTTCAGGCCAGTCCCATACCGCTGGAATGTTTTCAGATGCTATGGCAAAAGGTGCGAAAGCACCCCATGTGCCATCAGAGTGATACCAGGTTCCATCTGGATAAGCAATGCCGTTTCGATCCAAGTTGTCAGCCCATCCGAAAACCACATCGTTAACGTTGTCTGCTAGCCAACCCCAATCCTCTCTGAGGTCATCCAAGGCTTCACTTGCGTTATTACACACGTCGCTTAAGTCCCAGCCAGTAATCCATAGATCAACAATATCCACTCCAAATTCAGTTTCAAATCTCTGCAACGCATCGGTAGTTCCTTGGGCTATTCTGCTGAAGCTATCTGGAGCGTGGCCGTAATCATCGTTCAACGCAATAATAAAGTATGCGTACAGTACACCATCCACCTGGTGTGGACCGCTGGCTTGCGTTGAAGTGGTAAAAGCAGGTTTTAGGACTCTGTCGGGTCCCGGTTTTATTTTCCCTTTTCTCACGAGTTCTTGTGCGTACTCCTTTGGTATGGGAATTCCATTGACTATGACAACTTTTGGATTAGCCGGGTCAACTCCATACATATCCCTGTACTTTTTCTCCGCTTCTATGATTATGGAAAGCATTTCCTTCTTACTCAAAACAAGATCAAAGCTAATATTGTTTCTCTGCAATTTTTCCCTTAAGTGTTGGGGAATTCTACCATCTTCTGTTATCAAAACCTTTCTGCTTCCATCCAGTATGGTTCCATCCATGGGATGTGGCAGCCCTCCTTTAGCGAACCTGATGTCGTTTTCTGTTATGTTGTATTTCCTGTATAGTTGAAGCAATTCTTCTTTCGTGAGCTCTTCCGGGAG
>Ga0256830_1000848_pt1 | contig 22594 bp, 24 predicted proteins | sample 128326metaG_FD_190537 | JGI IMG/M metagenome (GOLD analysis project Ga0256830, IMG submission 190537) | Hydrothermal vent microbial communities from Lau Basin, Pacific Ocean - 128-326 | ecosystem: Environmental > Aquatic > Marine > Hydrothermal vents | place: Pacific Ocean: Lau Basin | collected... | reverse complement strand
CGCTGTGCCAGGGCACGCACCCGCTCGCGCAGCAGGCGCTTGGCCTCCTCCCGGTCGTGGGAGATGTCCTCGAAGCGCTTGGGCAGAAAATCCATGGCCCCGGCGTCGAGGGCCTCCAGGGTCGCCTTGGCGCCTTCCGTGGTCAGCGACGAGAACATGAGCACCGGGGTGGGACACCGGGCCATGATCCGGCGCACCGCCGTGATCCCGTCCATCACCGGCATCTCGATGTCCATGGTGACGACGTCGGGCCTGAGCGCCATGACCTGCTCCACGGCCTGCTCGCCGTTTTCGGCGGTGCCCACCACCTCCAGCCCTGGATCGGCGTTGAGGATCTCACTGACGCGGCGGCGGAAGAAGCCGGAGTCGTCAACCACCAGAACCTTCTTGCTCATGCCCTCGCTCCCTTGCCTGTCTCCGGCCGCCGGCCGCGGCCGGCCGGTGGACTCAGCCGTAGCGCCGCGCGTAGGCACGCATGAGCCCCGGCACATCCAGGATCACGGCGATGCCCCCGTCACCCGTGATGGTGGCCCCCGCCAGGCCCTGGGTCCCGTGGAGCATGGCCCCCAGGGGCTTGATCACGACCTCTTCCTGCCCGATGAGCTCGTCCACCACGAACCCCACGCGCTGGGTCCCCACGTGCACCACCACCACGTGGCCATGCTCCGGCAGCTCGGCATTGGCGCGCCGGCGCACCAGCCAGCGCGTGAGGTAGTACAGGGGCAGCGTGCGTTCCCGGACCAGCACCACGAGCTGGCCGTCCACGACATTGGTCCGGGTGAGATCGAGATGAAAGATCTCGCTGACGTTGACCAGCGGCAGCGCGAAGAGCTGCTGGTCCAGCTTCACCATCAGGGTCGGCATGATGGCCAGGGTCAGGGGCACCTTGATGCTGAGGCGGGTGCCCTTGCCGAGCCTGGAATCGATCTCCACCGTGCCGTTGAGCTGGGCAATGCGCGTCTTGACCACGTCCATGCCCACACCGCGGCCGGAGATGTCCGAGATCTCGCTCTTGGTGGAGAACCCGGGCATGAAGATCAGGTTGTAGCATTCCCTGTCGTCGAGACGGGCCGCGGCGTCGGCATCCATGAGCCCCTTCTCCACCGCCTTGCGGCGCAGCAGTTCGGGATCCATGCCCTTGCCGTCGTCCTCGATGGTGAGCAGGATGTGGTCGCCCTCCTGCTCCGCCGCCAGCACGATGGTGCCGGCGCGCGGCTTGCCGGCCTTCTCCCGCTCGTCGGGCATCTCGATGCCGTGGTCCACGGCGTTGCGCACCAGATGGACCAGGGGATCGGCCAGGGCCTCCACCAGGTTCTTGTCGAGATCGGTCTCCTCGCCCTGGAGCTCCAGCTTGATCTCCTTCTTGAGGCTGCGGGCCAGGTCACGCACCACCCGCGGGAAGCGGCCGAAGACCTTCTTGATGGGCTGCATGCGCGTCTTCATGACCGAGAGCTGCAGGTCGGAAGTGACCACGTCCAGGTTGCCCACCGCCTTGAGCAGCTCCTCGTCGTTGGTGGCCGCGCCCAGCCGCGAGAGCCGGTTGCGCACCAGCACCAGTTCGCCCACCAGGTTCATGATGTCATCCAGCCGGGCGGTGTCCACGCGCACGGTGGCCTCGCCCTGGGCCGGCCTGTCGCCGCCGGCACCCGACCTGGCCGCGGGGGCCGGGGCCGCTGCGGCGGGCGCGGCCCGGTCCGCGGCCGGCCTGGATCCGCCGGCCTTCTTTGCCTGCTTCCCCTTGGCCGCAGGCGTCCCGGCAGCGGCCTGGGTGGCGGCGTCGGCCCTGGGCACACCGGTGAACCTGCCCTTGCCGTGGAGCTGGTCCAGCAGGGCCTCGAATTCCTCTTCCGTGATCTCGTCGCTGGCCGCAGAGGCAGGGGACGGGGCCTCCCCGGACTCGTCCGCGCCGGCCTCCGGGGTCTCCGCGGCCGGGGCATCGGCCTGCTCGCCGGCGGCGCCCTTGGGCACACCGGTGAACCTGCCCTTGCCGTGGAGCTGGTCCAGCAGGGCCTCGAACTCCTCTTCCGTGATCTCGTCGCTGGCGCCGCCGTCCGCCGAGGGCTCCGGCGGGGTGGCCTGATCACCCCCCTTCTCCGGCGCCGCACCCGGTGCCGCGCCGGGACCGTGAAGCTCGTCCAGCAGGGCCTCGAACTCCTCCTCGGTGATCTCGTCCCCCGCCGGTTCCTCTGCCGCCGGCGCAGGCGCCTCGGCCGCGGCCGGTGCCTCGGCGGCGGGCGCCTCGCCCGCCAGGATGCGCTCCAGCCCCTGGATCAATGCCGGGTCGGCCGGCTGGACCTCGCCCCCGCTGCGCAGGGCCTCGAACTGCTCGTTGAGGACGTCGAGCACTGGCAGCACCGTGTCCATGAGCGCGGCATCCACCGTGCGCTCACCGTTGCGCAGGAGGTTGAACACGTCTTCGGCCCGGTGGCACAGCACCACCATGGGCTCGATGTTGAGGAAACCGGCGCCGCCCTTGATGGTGTGGAATCCCCGGAACACGGCGTTGAGCAGGTCCATGTCCGTGGGCCGCTGCTCCAGGTCCACCAGTTGCTCGTTGAGCTGTTCGAGGATCTCGCCGGCCTCGATGAGAAAGTCTTCGAGCAATTCGTCGTCCACGGCTTGCCCCTCTGTACCTGGCTAGAATCCGAGGCTGGACAGCAGCTCGTCCACTTCGTCCTGGCCGCCCACCACGTCACCCTGGCGCGTCCCGGGCACCGACGGCCCCTCGGCCTTGATGTCGCGCTTCTCCTTGTCCGCGGCCGGCGATTCCTCTTCGCGGGCGCCGGAGATGCGGATGAGGTTGACCAGGTTGTCCTCCACTTCCGCCACCAGGGTGATCACGCGCTTGATGATCTGGCCGGTCAGGTCCTGGAAGTCCTGGGCCATGAGCACCTCGTTGAGCCGGCTGCGCAGGCCCTCGGCCCGCTCGCCGCACTGGCGCAGGAATTCGTCCACCCGCTTGACCAGTTTCCGGAACTCGGCCGCCTCCATCTCCCGGCGGGTGAACCGGCCCCAGTCCTCGCGCAGCCGGGCCGCCTCGTCGAGGATGGCGTCACACACCGGGATCGACTCCTCCACCGCGGTCAGCGTGGTATTGGCGGCCTTGTCGGTCATGTCGATGACATGCCGCAGGCGCTCGCGCGCGTCCGGGATCTCCTCCTTGGCGATGTCTGCGATGCGCGCATCCAGGTGAAAGCTCTTGAGCGCATCGTGCAGCTCCCGCGTCAGGCGGCCCAGTTCCTGGTACAGCGTGGTCTCGCGCAGCCGCACCAGGGTATCCAGGCTTTCCTGAGCCGCGTCCTCGTCACCGGCCTCGAGCTGCTCCAGCAGGGCCCGGGTGCGGGCCACCATTTCCTCGTTGATGATGTTCTGTTCCGCCATGCACCGTTCTCCCGCCCTCGTCCCGTCAGGACGCTGCAACCCGTTCGAAGATCCTGTCGATCTTCTCCTTCAACGTCTGGGCGGTGAACGGCTTGACGATGTAGCCATTGACCCCCGCCTGGGCCGCCTCCACGATCTGGTCCCGCTTCTGCTCGGCGGTCACCATCAGCACGGGCAGGTCCTTGAGCCGCGCATCGGCACGTACCGACCTGAGCAGGTCGATGCCCTGCATGCCCGGCATGTTCCAGTCGGTGATGAGAAAATCGAAGTCCCCGTTCTGCAGCATGGGCCAGGCGGTGGTGCCGTCATCGGCCTCCTGGGTGTTGGTGTACCCCAGGTCCCGCAGCAGGTTCTTGATGATCCGCCTCATGGTGGAAAAATCGTCCACGATGAGGATCTTCATGTTCTTGTCCACGTGCTCCCTCCAACTCTCGCGGCGGGCCGGTCTCGGGCCGCAGGACCCCGGCCCGGCTCCGGGATGCCAGGTCTGTCCCCCGTTCTTATCGGCACGGGCGGGGAAGTCTTAATAGGGTGTTGAAAAAGCCGTCCCGGCCCACTGGCGTGGCCGGCGACGCCCGGCCAGGCCCTTGTCTGCACGAGGGAGGGCGCGGCCCGGGGCCGGCGGGTCGGGCGGGGATGTCCCGCCCGCGAACCGGTGCGCAAGCACCTGATTCGGCGCAGCCGCACCCGGTTCCGTGCCGGGTTCGGTGCGCCGGAACGAGTCAGAACAGGTCGGCGCGGCCGGCGAGGCGGGCCTGGAGCCGGATCACCGCCTGGCTGTGGATCTGGGACACGCGCGACTCGGAGACCCCCATCACCGCTCCGATCTCGCGCAGGTTCAGCTCCTCGTCGTAGTACAACCCCATGACCAGGCGCTCGCGCTCGGGCAGCCCGGCGATGGCCTCCGCCACCAGGCGGCGGAGGTCCTCGCGCTGCAGGCCGTCGAGGATGCCGGGAGCGCCGTCGGAGACGTTGTCCAGCATGGAATCCTCGCCGTTGCCCATGTCCTCGAAGCTGAGGATCTTGTTGCTGCTGGCATCCTGCAGGATGGAGTAGTATTCCTGCAGCGTGATGCCCAGGGCCTCGGCGATCTCGTAGTCACGGGCGTCGCGCCCATGGGTGTTCTCGATCTCGCGCACCGCCTCGGCCACCATGCGCGACTTGCGGTGCACCGAGCGCGGGGCCCAGTCGTTCTTGCGGATCTCGTCCAGCATGGCGCCGCGGATCCGGATCCCGGCATAGGTCTCGAAGCTGGCGCCCTGGTCCTCGTCGTAGTTGCGTGCGGCTTCCAGCAGGCCGATCATGCCCGCCTGGATGAGGTCTTCGAGCTGCACGCTGGCCGGCAGGCGGTTGATCAGATGACAGGCGATGCGCTTGACCAGCGGCGCATGCCGGGCCACCACATCGTCTCCCCCCTCCGGCCGGATCGTTGTGTACATTGCCAGGCCGTTCATGGCATCACCTCCGCATCGTGTACGCCTCCGCCGAGCAGGCGCTCGACGAAGAATTCCAGGTGCCCGCCCGCTGCCTTGGGCACGGGCCACTTCTCGATCTTGTCCGCCAGGTTGCGGAACGCCGTGGCCGCGCGGCTGCGCGGATACGCCTCCACCACCGCCCGCTGGCGGCGGACCGCCTTGACCAGGTATTCGTCGCGCGGGACATGGCCCATGTAGTCGAGGGCCACGTCGAGAAAACGGTCGCTGACCCGGGCGATCTTGTCGTAGGCATCCCGCCCCTCCTGGGCACTGCCCGCCATGTTGGCGAGGATGTGAAAGCGAAAGACCCCGTAGTCGCGGTTGAGCAGCTTGATGAGGGCGTAGGCATCGGTGATGGAGGCCGGCTCGTCACACACCACCACGATCACGTCCTGGGCCGCGCGGGTGAAGCTCACCACGCTGTCGGCGATGCCGGCCGCGGTGTCCACCACCAGCACATCCACGTTGAAGCTGAGCTCGCTGAAGGCCCGCACCAGCCCCGCGTGCTCGGCCGGGCTCAACTCCGCCATCTCCTGCACGCCGGAGGCCGAGGGAATGATGCGCAGCCCGGCGGGACCGTCCACCACCACCTCCTCCAGACAGGCCCGGCCCGCGAGCACGTCGTGAAGGGTGGCAGTGGGCTGGACCCCCAGCAGCACGTCGATGTTGGCCAGCCCCAGGTCCGCATCCATGATCAACACGTCCTTGCCCTGCTGGGCCATGGCCATGGCCAGGTTGACCGAGACGTTGGTCTTGCCCACACCGCCCTTGCCGCTGGTGACGGCGACCACCCGCACCGGCCGGGGCCGGGCCATGCGGCGCAGACCCGCCGCCTGATCCGAAGTTGCCTCAGCCATGTGCATGTGCCACCAACCCGCCCACGGTGAGGGCCGTCTGGGGATCGTGATGCCGGGCACCGGCCTCCTGCATGATGGCCACGCAGCGGCTCACCAGGGTGTGGCTGCGGGCCACGTGCAGGTCCTCCGGCACCCGCTGGCCGTCGGTGAAGTAGGCCACCGGCAACTGCCGCGCCATGGCCGCCGACAGCACGCCGCCGAGACTGGTGGTCTCGTCCACCTTGGTCACGATGCAGCCGTGCGGTCCGGCCGGGGCGCAGGTCTCCAGCACCTCCTCCACCACCGCCCGCTGGGTGTTGGCCGCCAGCACCAGGTAGGTGCGCACCCGCAGGGCGGGATCACCGAACAGGGAAAACTGCTCGTACAGCCGCAGGTCACGCTGGCTCATGCCCGCGGTGTCGATGAGTACCAGGTCCTTGTCGCGCAGCCCGCCCAGGACCTCCTGCAGCGACTCCAGGTCCTTGGCCACGTGCATGGGCACGCCCAGGATGCGGGAAAAGGTGCGCAGCTGCTCGTGGGCGGCGATGCGATAGCAATCGGTGCTCACCAGGGCCACCCGGCCGCGCCCGTGGCGCAGGGTGTAGCGCGCCGCCAGCTTGGCGATGGTGGTGGTCTTGCCCACGCCGGTGGGGCCCACCAGGGCGGCGATGCCGCCCCGCTCCAGGATGTCGTCGCCGGTGACCTGGAGGCGGTGGGCCAGCCGGCCCAGCAGGGTGCGCCAGTTCTGTTCCACCTGCGCCTGCTCGTCGGCCTCCCGCGCCAGCTCCCGGGCCAGGGCCGGGCTCAGGCCCAGGCCGATGAGCCGCTTGAGCATGCGGGTGCGCATGGGATACTCCCGCTGGGCCTCGCGCCAGGCCAGGCCCGACATCTGGTCCACCAGCAGCGCGCGCAGGGTGCGCAGCTCGTTCTGCATCCGGGCCAGGGCCGCGCCGTCGTCGGACTGCGGCGCCGGGGTGCGGCGGCGTTCCGCCGGGTCGCGGTCGTCGCGCCGCCGGCCGCCCGGCGGCGGGTCGGCGGGACGATCCACGTTGCGGCCCAGGCGCAGGTCCTCCAGTGCCGCCTCCCGCTCGCGCCGCGGCGCGAGGTCGGGGCCCCGCGGCGGCGTGAAGCGGGCCAGCAGGGCCTCGTCGTAGTCGATGGCGGCCACGATCTCGGTCCCGGTGGGCGTGCGGGTGTTGGACAGGATGACCGCGTCGGGCCCCAGGTCCTCGCGCACGAGGAGGATGGCGCGGCGCATGTCGGGAGCGTGGTAACGCTTGATCTTCATCCTCTCCTCTCACCCTGTCGTGGGACGCCGGCTCACGTGCCCGCGGCGCCCGGCGGCATGCTGCCCTGTTGTCCCACGGTGGCCACGATGCGGATCTGGCGGTCCGCCGGGATCTCGTTGTAGGACAGCACGTGCATGGACGGCACTACCTGGCGGACGAACCGGGCCAGCAGGGTCCGCAGCTGGGCCGGGACCAGCAGGACCGCCGGCTGGCCGGCCATCTCCTGCTGCTGCGCGGTCTCCACCAGCGCCCCGTGCAGCCGTTCCGCCAGGCCCGGTTCCACCCCGGACAGTCCGTCCGACGCCTGCATGGTCTGATGCAACAACTGTTCCAGCTCCGGGGCCAGCGTGATCACCGGCAGCTCCGGCGCCATCCCGTTGATTTGCTGGACAATCAGGCGGCCCAGGGCCACCCGCACGGCCGCGGTGAGGACGTCGGGATCCTGACTCCGGGTGCCGTGCTCCGCCAGGGTCTCGGCGATGGTGCGCAGGTCGCGCAGGGGGATGCCCTCGGCCAGCAGGTTCTGCAGCACCTTCACCACCACCCCCAGGGGCAGGGTCTCCGGCACCAGGTTCTCCGCCAGCTTGGGCGCACTGCGCCCCAGCACCTCCAGCAGGTGCTGCACCTCCTCGTGGCCCAGCAGCTCGTGGGCGTGGGCCTGGATCTGCTGGCTGAGATGGGTGGCGATGACGGTCCCGGCGTCCACCACCGTGTAGCCCAGGGTCTGGGCCTGGTCCCGCATGCCGGGATCGATCCAGTAGGCCTCGAGGCCGAAGGCGGGATCCCTGGTGGGCACACCGTCCAGCGTGCCGAAGACCTGGCCGGGATTGATGGCCAGCTCGCGCTCGGGATGGACCTCGGACTCGCCCACGTTCACGCCCATGAGGGTGATGCGGTAGGCGTTGGGGGCCAGCTCCAGGTTGTCGCGGATGTGCACCGGCGGCACCAGGAAGCCCAGCTCCTGCGACAGCTTCTTGCGCACCCCGCGGATGCGCCCCATGAGCTGGCCGCCCTGGTTGCGGTCCACCATGGGAATCAGGCGGTAACCCACCTCCAGCCCGATGGGGTCCACGGGACTCACATCGTCCCAGCTCAGGTCACGGGCCTCCGCCGGGACATCTTCCACCTCGGCCGGGACCTCCTCCGCGGCCGCCGCCTGCCCGGCGCGGCGGCGGCGGATGAGCCACGCCCCGCCGGCACACAGTGCCCCCAGGGTGAGGAAGGCCAGGTTGGGCATGCCCGGAATGAGGCCGATGGTAATGAGGATCCCGCCGGTGACCCCCAGCGAGCGGGGATTGGCGAAGAGCTGCTCCACCACCTGCTCGCCCATGTCGGCGGCGGTCGAGACGCGGGTGATGATGATGCCGGCCGCGGCCGAGAGCAGCAGGGCCGGGATCTGCGCCACCAGGCCGTCGCCGATGGTGAGCAGGGTGTAGTTGCGGGCCGCCTGGGCGAAGGAGAGATCGTGCTGGCCCATGCCGATGGCCAGGCCGCCGATGATGTTGATGAACAGGATCAGGATGCCGGCCACGGCATCGCCGCGCACAAACTTGCTGGCGCCGTCCATGGAACCGTAGAAATCGGCCTCCTGGGCGATCTCCTCGCGGCGCCTGCGCGCCTCGTCCTGGTCGATGAGCCCGGCGTTGAGATCGGCGTCGATGGCCATCTGCTTGCCGGGCATGGCATCCAGGGTGAAGCGTGCGCTCACCTCGGAGATGCGGGTGGCGCCCTTGGTGATCACCACGAAGTTGATGATCACCAGGATCAGGAACACCACCATGCCCACGGCATAGTTGCCGCCGATGACGAACTCGCCGAAGGCCTCGATGACCCTGCCCGCAGCACCCGGTCCGGTGTGCCCCTCCAGCAGCACCACGCGGGTGGAGGCGACGTTGAGCGCCAGCCGCAGCAGCGTCGCCACCAGCAGAATGGTGGGAAACAGGGCGAAATCCAGCGGCCGCAGAGTGTAGACGGCCACCAGCAGAATCACCAGCGCCAGCGAGATGTTGAAGCTGAACAGCATGTCCAGCGCAAGCGGTGGCATGGGGATGACGATCATCGCCATCATGACCATGAGCAGCACGGGCGCCCCCAGCCCCCGCAGCCGGCCCATGGACCAGCCTTGCACCGCCGCCACCGGTTCAGCCATCCGTATCCCCTCCAGCCTCAGTCGTCACGCCGCAAGTCGTCCGGAATGGGCAGGTCGTCGAAGTCGCGCCTTGCCCGGGCCGCCTGCCCGGTGCGGCCCTTGAGCTGGAACACGTAGGCCAGCACCTGGGCCACTGCGACGTAGAGCCCCGCCGGGATCTCCTGCTCCAGCTCGGTGCTGTGATACAGCGCCCGGGCCAGCGGGGGCGCGGAAACCAGCACCACGTCGTGGGCCCGGGCCACTTCCCGGATGCGTTGCGCCACCAGGTCCGCGCCCTTGGCCACCACCACCGGCGCGCGCATGGTCGCCTGGTCGTAGCGCAGCGCCACCGCATAGTGTTCCGGGTTGGTGATCACCACGTCGGCCTCCGGCACCGCGGCCATCATGCGCCGCTCGGCCATCTCCCGCTGCAGCCGGCGGATCTGGCCGCGCACCTCCGGGCTGCCCTCGGTCTCCTTGTTCTCGTCCTTGACCTCCTGCCGGGTCATGCGCAGCTGCCGCCCGTGCTGCCAGAGCTGGAACGGCACGTCCACCAGGGCCACGATCACCAGTGCCCCCGACATGACCAGCATGGACCACAGCACCAGGTGCAGGGCATGGCCCATGGCCTGCTCCACCGGTTCCGACCCGAGCCCGAAGAGCTGGTCCGTATGCGTGACCAGGAACAGGATGCCGAGCGCCCCGATGAGTGCGAACTTGGCCAGGGCCTTGGCCAGCTCCATGAAGCCACGGGCCCCGAATACCCGCTTCAGGCCCTTGACCGGATCCAGCTTCTCCCACTTGACGGCCACCGCCTTCCAGGTGAACGACAGCCCGCCCACCATCACCGATGCCGCCACGCCGGCCGCGGCCACGATCAGGAGAAACGGCGTCAAGGCCCATACCGCATCCACCAGGCTCTCCATCAGGATCCGCGGCATGGCCGCGGGATCGAACAGCACCTCCCTGGGCACGGCCAGGGCCCGCTCGCTCAGCCGGGCCAGGTCCTGGACCAGGCGCCCGCCCAGCAGGGCCGCGGCACCCACCGAGGCCAGCATCACCACCATGGTGTTGAGTTCCCGCGAGCGGGCGACCTGGCCCTCCTCGCGTGCCTTTTCCCGCCTTCGCGGGGTGGCCTCTTCGGTGCGTTCCTGTGCCGTGTCCTCGGCCATGTCCCGTCACCCTGCCTGGCCCATGGTCCGCAGCAGGCCGAACACGCCCTGGAACATGGCCACGGCCCGGGGCGCAACACCGGGGAGGGTGGCCAGGATCACCGCGAACCCCAGCATCATGGTCAGGGGAAACCCCACGGCGAAGATATTGAGCTGCGGTGCGGCCCGGGTCATGATGCCGAAGGCGAAGTTGACCACCAGCAACGATGCAATGGCCGGCAGGGCGATTCCCACCGCACCGGAAAAGATGAAGGCGCCCCACTCCACCAGCCGCCACAGGTCCCCCGGGGCCAGTCCCTCGGGCGCCACCGGCAGCACCCGAAAGCTCTGCACCAGCACGTCGATGAGCACCAGGTGCCCGTCCACCGCCAGGTAGACCAGGATCACGAGCATGACGTAGAGCTGGCTGAGCACCGGCGTCTGGGCGCCGTTCTGGGGGTCAATCATGAGGGAGAACCCCAGCGCCATCTGCATCGCCACCACCTGTCCTCCCGTGATCACCGCACTGAACACCATTTGAACCGCAAAGCCCATGGCGGCACCGATGAGCACCTGCTGGACCACGATCAACACCGCCGGCGGGCTGAACACTTCCACCGCCGGCATGGGTGGCAGCAGGGGCACCGTGACCGCAGTGATGGCCAGCGCCAGCACCACCCTCACCCGCGCCGGGACCGCCTGCGCCCCGAACACCGGCGCGGCCATGACCATGGCCCCGATGCGAAACAGCGGCCAGAGAATGCTGCCCACCCAGGCCGTGATCTCGGCGCCGCTGATGGTCATGCGTCAACCGATGAGGTACGGGATCTCCTGCACCAGGTTGCGGGTGAAATCCATCACCAGGCGCAGCATCCAGGGTCCGGCCAGCATCAAGGTGAACAGCGTCACGATGAGCTTGGGAATGAAGCTCAACGTCATCTCGTTGATCTGAGTCGCCGCCTGGAACATGCTCACCAGCAGGCCCACCACCAGGGCCGGCACCAGGATCACCAGCAGCAGGAGCAGGATCACATTGAGCATGTGCTGAAAAATGCCGAGGACACCTTCTGGAGTCATCACTCACCTTCCCCCGGTCGTATCACCGGAACGACATTCACCGCCCCGCACCATCGTGCCCGGACCCGCCCGCGCCGCCCTAGGTATAGAAACTGGAGGCCAGGGTCCCCACCACCAGGTTCCATCCATCCACCAGCACGAACAGCATGATCTTGAACGGCAGCGAGATGATCATGGGCGAGAGCATCATCATGCCCATGGACATGAGCACGCTGGCCGTCACCAGGTCGATGATCAGGAACGGAATGAACAGCAGAAACCCGATCTGGAATGCGGTCTTGAGCTCGCTGGTGACGAAGGCCGGAATCAGCACCGAGAAGGGAATGTCCTTCTCCGAGGCGAAGGGCTCATACCCGCCGATGCGGCCGAACATGGCGATATCGGCCTCACGGGTCTGCCCCAGCATGAAGTCGCGCAGCGGCTCGCCCGCGCGCCTGACCGCCTGCTCGAAGCCGATCTCCTCGGCCATGTAGGGCTGCACCGCCTGGTCGTAGACCCGGTTGAACACCGGCGCCATGATGAACAGGGTCAGGAACAGGGCCAGGCCGATGAGGATCTGCGTAGACGGGGTCTGCACCAGCCCCAGTGCCTGGCGCAGGATGGCCAGGACGATGATGATGCGCGTAAACGAGGTGAGCATCATCAACGCCGTGGGCAGCAGGGTGAGCACTGTCATCAGGGCCAGGATCTGCAGGCTCAGGGTGTAGGTCTGGCCGCCGTCGGGTCCCGGGGTCACCGACACCGCCGGCAGGCCCGGCTGGGCCGCGGCCGGTCCGGCCACGAACGCCAGTGCCCACACCGCCATCCACACCACCCGGCGCATCACGGCATCCTCCGCATGGCACGCGCCAGGCGCTCGGCGAATCCGGTGGCGGCCTCCTGGGATGCCTCAGCCTCCACCGGCTGTTCCAGGGTGTGGAGCAGCCGCACGCTGCCCGGTGCCACGCCGATGAGCACCTGCTCGGTGCCTACCTGAACCAGCACGATGCGCTCCCGCTGCCCCACCGGCATGGAGGACAGCACGCGCAGGACACCGCCGGGCCCGGCCTGCAGGCCCCCCATGCGGCGCATGAACCACGCCACCGCGAAGATGAGCATCACCACCACCAGCAACCCGCCCAGGGTCTGCAGATAGTCGCCCACGCCCACCGGCTCGCTCAGACCGGGCCGGGCCGCCGGCTCCGCCCCGGCCCCGACCACCGGCAGCGAAACGAGCCAGCCCGCGGCCGCCGGCACCAGGGCACGGCAGAACTGATACGACACCCGTTTCATTTGAGTTTCTTGACCCGCTCCGCCGGGCTGATGACATCGGTCAGGCGGATGCCGAACTTCTCGTTCACCACCACCACCTCGCCGTGGGCGATGAGCGTGCCGTTGACCAGCACGTCCAGCGGCTCGCCGGCGAGCCGATCCAGCTCCACCACCGAGCCCTGGTTCAACTGCAGCAGGTTGCGGATGTTGATCTGGGTACGGCCGATCTCCATGGAGATGGTGACCGGGATGTCCAGGATCACGTCGAGGTTGACGTCCTCTCCCTCGCCCTGGGATTCGTCCACGAGGTTCTCCAGGGGCGCGGACTGCGCTTCCTCCCCCGCATCCTGCTGTGCGCCGTCCTGGCCGGCCTCCGCCAGGGCCTCGGCCCACTCGTCCATCACCTCGCCGTCTTCGGACTCGCTCATGACTTGCCTCCTGACAGGACCATCGGTAGCGTCTCCGGCTTGATGGGAGACCGGATGGGTTCACGAATCTTTACCGCCATGTTCCCCCGCGAAACGCCGAACTGGCCCCGGAACACTGGTATGTCGTTGCTGAGCAGGGTGACGCTCTCCGGCGGGTCGATGGGAATGATGTCACCCGCATCCAGTTTCATCAGGTCCCGCAACGACATCGTGATCTCGGTCAGCACCGCCCGCAGCTCCACCGGGGCGGTCTTGATCTCCTCGCGCAGTGCGATGGACCAGCGCTCGTCCACGTCGGAGCGGTCGCTCTGCACGCCGGCGTCCAGCAGCTCGCGGATGGGCTCCACCATGGAATAGGGCATGGTGAAATGAAAATCGCCGCCGCCGCCCTCCAGCTCGATGTGAAAGCTGTTGACCACCACCACCTCGGTGGGGCTCACGATGTTGGCGAACTGGGGGTTCACTTCCATGTTCATGAACTCGAACTTGATATCGAGCACCGGCGACCAGGCTTCCACCAGGTTGTTGAAGGCGTTGTCCAGGATCAGGCTGATGACGCGGCGCTCGGTGGGAGTGAACTCGCGGCCCTCGATCTTGGCGTGGTAACGACCGTCGCCACCGAAGAAGTTGTCCACGATGATGAACACCAGCTTGGGATCGAGCACGCACAGGGCGGTGCCGCGCAGCGGCCGCACCTTGACCAGGTTGAGACTGGTGGGCACGAACAGCGAATGGACGTACTCGCTGAACTTCATCATCTGCACACCGCCGACGGAGATCTCCGCCGTGCGCCGCAGCATGTTGAACAGGCTGATCCGGAACAGGCGGGCAAAACGCTCGTTGACCATCTCGAGCGTGGGCATGCGCCCGCGCACGATGCGATCCTGGCTGGCGAAGTCATAGGGCCGCGCGGTGCCATCGAACTCGGCATCGTCCTCGGTATCGACGGCACCGGAATCGACCCCGTGCAGGAGGGCGTCGATCTCGTCCTGGGACAAAAGGTCATTGACTGCCATGGCGTACCGCTACTGCATGATGAAGCTGGTGAAATAGACGGCCTCGATCCCGGGCTCCCCGAGCTCCTCCTTCACCACCTTTTGCAGGTGCTCCAGGATCTTCCGGCGCAGCGCCTCCTTGCCTGCCGTGGTGCTGATGGACTCGAACCGCTGGCTGGACAGCAACAACAGGATGTCATTGCGGACCCGCGGCATGTGCCTGGTGAGCACGTCCAGCGGTTCCTGGCTGCGGGCCATCACCTCCAGCTCCACCTGCAGGTACGAGACCCGGCTCTGGTCCTCGAAGTTGACGATGAACTCCGGGTCCAGCTCCAGATAGCGGGCCGGGGCCTTCTCCGGCCCGGCCGCCTCTTCCTGCTCCTTTGCAGGGGACTCATCCCCGGCCCTGCCCTGGCCCAGGGCTCCGGTGAAATACAGTGTCGCCCCCACCGACAGTCCCACCGCCAGCAGGACCGACAGCACGATGATGGCGATGAGCTTGCCGCGCCCACCGCCCTTGCCGCCCTTGCCACCCTCCGCCAGTTCGAGGTCCTCGTCGGCCATCGCCTCCGCACTCCATGTTCTTCGGTTCGTGGAACGGGAGTGCAAGGACCATGCCACGGCTGGTGCCGGGGCTTTGGCCCGTACAAACAGGCGCTTAGCGCGGCCGCACGGAAGGGGACGTCGGGATTTTGACTGCCGCCGGAACTCAGGTGTCGCCGGGCAGGCGGATGAAATGCTCGCGGTAGTAGCGCAGTTCCTCGATGGAGTCGCGGATGTCGTCCAGGGCCAGATGCGTGGACGACTTCTGGAACCCGTTGTAGACACGCGGGGCCCAGCGCCGCGCCAGTTCCTTGAGGGTACTGACATCCAGATTGCGGTAGTGGAAATAGGCCTCCAGCTCCGGCATCAGCCGGGCCAGGAACCGCCGGTCCTGGCAGATGCTGTTGCCGCACATGGGGGAGGCATTGGCCGGGACGTACTGGCGCAGGAAGGCGAGGGTCTGGCGCTCCGCCTCGGCCTCGTCCACGGTGCTGGCACGCACCCGCTCGGTGAGCCCGGAGGCCCCGTGCTGGCGCGTGTTCCATTCGTCCATGGCCGCCAGTACCTCATCCGGCTGGTGGATGGCCAGCACCGGGCCCTCGGCAATGATCTCCAGGCGGGCGTCGGTGACCACCGTGGCGATCTCGATGATCCGATCGTTGAAGGGATCCAGACCCGTCATCTCCAGGTCGATCCAGATGAGGTTGTTGGGATCCTGTGCCACTGCCCCCAATGTCCCTGCCGCAACCGGGTGAACTTGCCCAGGATTCTACCAGAGGCTAATCTGGCCTGCCCGAATACTCCGAGCGGACATGCTGGACACCCGGCTCATCCTCTGGACCTTCGTTGCCGCCGTGGCAGCCGCGACCGGGCTGCGGCTGTGGCTGGCTGCACGCCAGATCCGCCACGTGCGCCGCCATCGCGACCGTGTGCCGGAGGCCTTCAGCGGCCGGATCCGGCTGGAGGATCACCGGCGTGCCGCCGACTACACCGTGGACCGGACCCGGGCCGGCATGGCGGCCATGGTCTGGCACATGCTCATCCTGCTGGGGTGGACAGCCGGCGGCGGCCTCGACCACCTGCTGCGGTTCTGGTCCACCACTCTCCCCGGCCCGGTGGCCGCCGGCACCGCCGCCCTGCTCAGCCTGATGTTCATCAACGCCCTGCTGGACCTGCCCTTCGCCATCCACCGCACCTTCGTCATCGAGGCACGCTTCGGCTTCAACCGCACGACACCGGCCACGTTCGTGACCGACCTGCTGAAACAGGCCCTGCTGGGCATGATCATCGGTGCCCCGTTGCTGGCCCTGTTCCTGTGGCTCATGGAGGGCGGCGGGGCATGGTGGCTGTGGGCCTGGGGTGCGTGGCTGGGCTTCGCCCTGCTCATGACCTGGCTGTATCCCACGCTCATCGCGCCCCTGTTCAACACCTTCCGGCCATTGCCCGACCCGGAACTCGCCCGCCGGGTGGAACGGCTGCTGGAACGGACGGGTTTCCACAGCAAGGGGGTGTTCGTCATGGACGGCTCGCGGCGCTCGGCCCACGGCAACGCCTATTTCACCGGCCTGGGGCGCAGCAAGCGCATCGTCTTCTTCGATACCCTGCTCGGGGCCCTGGCGCCGGAGGAGATCGAAGCCGTTCTGGCCCACGAGCTGGGCCACTTCCGCCGGCGCCACGTGCACAAGCACCTCGCCGTCTCCGCCCTGTCCGGGTTGACTGGACTGTGGCTGCTGGACCAGTTGCTGCACGCGCCCGCCGTGTTCCAGGCCCTGGGCCTGAGCGAGGTCTCCGCCGCCGGGGCGCTGGCCCTGTTCATGCTGCTGGCCCCCGTGGCCCTGACCTTCGTGCGCCCGCTGGCGAGCTGGCTCTCGCGCCGCCACGAGTTCGAGGCCGACGAGTTCGCCGCCGCGCTCACCGGCCCGGCGCCCCTGGTCCGGGCCCTGGTCAAGCTGTACCGGGACAACGCGACCACCCTGACCCCGGACCCGTTGTACTCGGCCTGGCACGACTCCCATCCGCCGGCGGGCATCCGCATCGAACATCTGCAGGCCCGACGGGCCTGACCCAACCGAGGGGAGAATCGCCATGACCGCACTACTGGACCAACACTGCCGCCCGCCCGCAAAGGGCACCACCCCCCTGGCCGCCGACGAGGTCCAGGCCCTGCTGGCCCAGGTTCCGGGCTGGACCCTCACCGACGACGGCCGGGCCATGGAACGCGAGTTCCGCTTCGCCAACTATTACGAAACCATGGCCTTCGTCAACGCGGTGGCCTGGATCGCCCATCGGGAAGACCACCATCCCGACCTGTCGGTCCACTACAACCGCTGCCGGGTCCGGTTCAGCACCCATGCCGTGGGCGGACTCTGGCTCAACGACTTCATCTGCGCCGCCCGCGTCTCGGCCCTGCTCGGCGAATGAGTGCAACCCGCGACGGCAGACCCGCCGCATGACCGGTGCCGGTACACCGCGGGCCGGACTGGTGGTGGGTGCCTTCGGCCACACCGCCCTGGTGGAGGACACTGGCGGCCGCCTGTGGCGCTGCCGCGTGCCGCGACGGCAGGGACCGGTGGTCTGCGGCGACCGGGTGATGTGGCTGCCCGAGCACGGCGATCAGGGCCGGGTGGTGGAAGTGAAACCCCGCCGCAGCGCGCTGGTGCGCCCCGCTGCCCGCGGCCGCCTCAAGCCCCTGGCGGCCAACATCGACCGCCTGCTGGCGGTGGTGGCGCCGGCCCCGCCGCCGGAACGGGGCCTGCTGGACCGCTACCTGGTGGCGGCGGAACTGCTGGAGCTGCCCGCGGCCATCGTCTGCAACAAGAGCGACCTGCTGGATGCCGCGGCCCGGGCGGACATGGAGGCCGGGCTCGCGGTCTACGAGCGCCTGGGGTATCCCGTGGTCTGGGCCAGCACCCGCACCGAAGACGGGCTGGACGCGCTCCGCGCACTGTTGAAGGAGGACACCGCCATCTTCGTGGGCCAGTCCGGGGTGGGCAAGTCCTCGCTGGTCAAGGCCCTGGTGCCCGAGGCGGAGCTGCGCACGGGTGCACTGTCGGCGGCCTCGGGCCTGGGACGCCACACCACCACGGCGGCCCGGCTGTACCACCTGCCGGGTGGCGGCGCCATCATCGATTCCCCGGGGGTGCGCGACTTTCACCTGTGGCCGGTGGAGCCGGCGGAGCTGGCGCGGGGATTCCGCGAGTTCCACCCCTGCCTGGGCCGCTGCCGTTTCCGGGACTGCCGCCACTTGGAAGAGCCCGACTGCGCGGTGCGGGCCGCCGTGGAGGCCGGCGCCATCGACTCCGGCCGCTACGCCAGCTACCGGCGGCTGCTGCATGCCATGGAGGAGGAACGCGCGCGGCGTCAGTGAACGGGCTCGGCCCGGGCGGTGGCGGCGTCGGTCTCCCACTCGCGATCCGGCAGGCCGATGTCCTTTTCCGTGGCCCGGTTGAGCACGATGATGCTGATGCGGCGGTTGATGGGGTTGTACGGGTCGGTCTTGTCGAACAGCACCGACGAGCCCAGCCCCACCACCCGGCCGATCTTGTCCGGCCGCATGCCGCCCTTGATGAGTTCGCGCCGGGCCGCGTTGGCCCGATCGGTGGACAGCTCCCAGTTGCTGTAGTCCCGCCGGTTCGCGCTGTAGGGGGTGGCGTCGGTGTGGCCGGTAATGCTGATGCGGTTGGGCACGCTGTTGATGGTGCGGGCGATCTCGTGCAGGATGCCCCGCGTGTACGGCTTGAGCTCGTCGCTGCCCAGGTCGAACATGGGCCGGTTCTCCTTGTCCACGATCTGGATCCGCAGCCCTTCCGGGGTGATGTCCAGCAGGAGCTGGTCCTTGAACGGCTTGAGCGCCTGGCTCTTGTCGATGGCCTCCTTGAGATCCTCAAGGAGCTGATCCAGCCGGCGCTTCTCCTCCGCCACGTACTTGATCTTGTAGTCCTTCTGCTCGTCGCGGGCCCGCTGGCTGTTGGAGCCCTTGACGAAGTTCATGGCCCCGCCCAGCTTGATCATGGAGGTGCTGGCGCCGCCCGGCCCCTTGATGGCCGAGGGGTTCTTGAACCAGTCGGAAATGGCATGGCGCTGCTCGCCCGAGGTGGACCCCAGCAGCCACAGGAGCAGGAAAAACGCCATCATGGCGGTGACGAAGTCGGCATAGGCCACCTTCCAGGCCCCGCCATGGTGGCCGTGCCCGCCCTTGCGGACCTTCTTGACGACGATGGGCTGTTTCTTGTCGTCGGCCATGGGCCGTCCTCAGGCGCTCGGGCCTACTTGTTCTGCTTGACGAACTCCTCCAGCTCGAGGAAGTCCGGCCGCACGTGTGAAAACAGGACCTTGCGCCCGAACTCCACCGCCACCTGCGGCGTGTAGCCGTTGAGCGTGGCCAGGATGCAGACCTTGGCGCACTCCAGCATCTTGCTCTCCTCCGCCGCCTGGGTGGCCATGGCCGAGGCCATGGGCGAGGCGAAGCCGTAGGCCAGCAGGATGCCAAGGAACGTGCCCACCAGGGCGGCGGCGATGTGCGCGCCCAGCACCTCCGGCGGTTCGCTGATGTAGCCCATGGTGATGACCACGCCCATCACCGCGGCCACGATACCGAAGCCGGGGAGGCCGTCGGCCACGGTCTGGACCGCGCTGGAAGGCTTCTCCGCCTCGTGGTGGTGGGTTTCCAGCTCCAGGTCCATGAGCGACTCCAGCTCGAAGGCGTTCATGTTGCCACCCACCATGAGGCGCAGGTAGTCGCAGATGAAGTGGATCAGGTGGTGGTTCTTCAGCAGCTTGGGATAGCGCTGGAAGATCTCGCTCTGCTCGGGCTCCTCGATGTCCCCCTCCAGGGCCATGAGCCCCTCCTTGCGGGCCTTGGCAAACAGGGCATACATCAGCCCCAGCAGTTCCATGTAGTCCTTCTTCTTGTACTTCGCGCCCTTGAGCAGGGCCGGCACGCCCTTGAACACGGTGGTGATGACCTTGCCCGGATTGGCGATGATGAAGGCGCCCAGGGCGCCGCCGGCAATGATCAGGAGCTCGAAGGGCTGAAACAGGGCAGCCAGGTTGCCGTGGGACAGGACATACCCCCCGAACACGCTGCCGAGGACCACCAGTACGCCGATGATGAATTTCATGGATGCACGCTTTCCCTGTACCGGCGCCCGTCCACCCGCGGGACGCCTTCCGGCATATCGACCCGGGACACCGGAAACTTGAGGGCGGAGCGGCACCGGCACCCGCCGGTTAAAGGGGGTGGCCTGCAGCCCGATATAAGGTACTGCGGTCCCGCGGGCGGCAAGGCGCGAGCACAACGTCATGGCGAATCAGGTGGAACAGTGGGCGGCCCGGCTGGGCAACCGGCCCATCCCGGTGCTGGACCGGACCGTGGCCGCGCTGGAGCACCTGTGCCGCGACGAACAGGTGCCGGTGGCCCGCATCGCCGAGGTGGCCGAGCAGGACCCGGGACTCACCGTCCAGCTCCTGCGCATGGCCAACGGTGCCCGGCGCGGCCGCCTCTCCAGCGAGGTGGGCACGGTCCAGCAGGCCCTCATGCTGCTGGGCACGGAGCGGGTGCGGGCACTCCCGCGCCAGCTCCCGGCCATCGGCCAGGTGCTGGAAGGCAAGCCCCGGAGCCAGCTCATGGCCACCTTCGCGCGGGCCTACCATGCCGCACGCCAGGCCGACGACTGGGCCCGCCGGCGCCGGGACATGACTCCCGACGAGGTCTATGCCGCCAGCCTGCTCCACTTCATCGGCGAGATGGTCCTGTCCCTCTACGCGCCGGAGAAGCTGGAGGAGATCTACACCCTGCGCAACGAGGAGAAGGTGGCCACGGCCGAGGCCCAGTACGTGGTGCTGGGTTTCACCATCGACGAACTCTCCCGCCACCTGGCCCGGCGCTGGCGGCTGCCGCAACTGGTCCACGATGCCCTGCTGCCGGAAAACGCCCACCTGCCGCGGGCCTACGGCATCATGCTGGCGGTGGAGCTGGTGCGCGTGGGGCAGTACGACTGGTTCTGCACCAAGGCCCGGGAGATCGAACAGGCCGCGGCCAAGTGGCTGGGAGAAGCGGAGGACGCCGTGATCGCCCGGGCCCACACCCTCGCGGCCCAGGTGGCCCGGGAGTCTGCCGTCTACGATGCGATCCCGGCGGCGGTGCGCCTGCTCTGGCCGCCGCTGGAAGCGGCCCGGCCCGCGCGCGCGGCCGGGAGCGGGTCGGCCAGGGAACCCGGGGAGCCTGCCGCCCCGGTGGGGCTCTGCCTCATGCCCCAGCTCCCCGTCCTCAAGGCCGTCTACCAGCAGCTCGCCGCCCGCGCCGGCAGCGGCATGCCCCTGCACGAGGCCGTGGAGCTGGCGGTCCAGGGCATGCACGACGGCGCCGGGCTCAACCGCGTGGTCTTCGCCCGTATCGACCACGAGCGACGCATGCTGGTGGGCGAGGCGGCCCGGGGGGCCGACAACGAGCCCATCTTCAACCGTTTCGAGGTCCGGCTCGACCAGCCCCACCTGTTCACCCGCCTGCTGGAACGCCAGCAGGCCCTGTGGCTGCGCGACGACAACCGGGCCAGGATCTGGCCCCTCGTGAGCCCCGAGATCCGGCGGCTGCTGGGCACCAACAGCTTCTTCGTCATGTCGGTACACGTGGACGGCCGGCCCGTGGGACTGTTCTACGCCGACCGCCACACCAGCGCCTGCGAGCTCGACGAGCAGGCCTACAAGTACTTCAAGGCCCTGGCCGGGCAGGCCGCCCTGGCCATGTCACACCGGCAGGCCGGCGGCAGCCAGGCCGGCTCGTGAGGACAGAAGGGGGACCGAGCAACCGGGTGCCGGGCACCGGCTTCCGGCCCCGCCTCCGGCTTCAGCCCATCTCGCGGCGGCCGCTGAAGGCGTGCTGCAGGGTGGAACCGTCGACGAACTCCAGCTCGCCACCCATGGGCACGCCATGGGCGATGCGGGTGGCGCGGATGCCGCGCGCGGTGACCAGCTCGGCGATGTAATGGGCGGTGGCCTCGCCCTCCACGGTGGGATTGGTGGCCAGGATGACCTCCTCCACGCGGCCCTCGGCCAGCAGTGCCTCCAGCCGGTGGAGCCCGATCTCCTCCGGGCCGATACCGTCCAGCGGCGACAGGTGCCCCATGAGCACGAAGTACCGGCCGCGGTAGCCCGTGGCCTGCTCCACCGCCTCCACGTCGGCCGGCGTCTCCACCACGCACAGAAGGGTATCGTCCCGGCCCGGGTGGGCGCAGAGATCGCACAGCTCCTTCTCGGTGAGGGTGCGGCAGCGGGCGCAATGGCCCACCTTCTCCGCCGCCGCCAGCAGGGACTCCGCCAGGCGCCGGGCCCCGGCCCGGTCACGTTCCAGCAGGTGATAGGCCATGCGCTGGGCCGACTTGGGCCCCACCCCGGGCAGGCAGCGCAGGGCCTCCATGAGCTGGCCGATGAGCGGGCTGACGGCCACGAAACGGACTAGAACGGCAGCTTGAAACCGGGCGGCAGGCCCAGGCCCGCGCCCAGATCGGCAAACTTCTCCTGGGTGACCCGCTCCACCTGGCGCACGGCGTCATTGACCGCCGCCGCCACCAGGTCCTCCAGCATTTCCTTGTCGTCGCCCAGCAGGCTGTCGTCGATGCTCACGCGCTTGACGTCGTGGCGGCCGGTCATGACCACGCTCACCAGACCGCCGCCGGCCTGGCCGGTGACCTCCATGGTCGCCAGCTCCTCCTGCGCCTTCTGCATGTTGGCCTGCATCTGCTGGGCCTGTTTCATGAGTTGTCCCAGTGGTCCTTTCATGTCTCCTCCAGGGTTGCCATCAGTCCAGGGGCCGCACGCTGCCCGGGCGCACCTGTCCGTCGAAGGTCTCCAGCAGGACGCGCACGTTGGCGTCCTCGGCGATGGCCGCCTCCGCCCGGGCCTGGCGCTCGGCCGCCTCCCGCGCCTCCCGCGCCGCCGGCGATTCCTCCGTTGCCGTTTCCCCGTCCCCGGTCTCGATCTGCACCTTGACTTCGGACCCCACGTGGGCGGAGAGGGCCTCCTCGAGCCGGGCCACCCGCTCGG
>Ga0256830_1000847_pt1 | contig 22600 bp, 21 predicted proteins | sample 128326metaG_FD_190537 | JGI IMG/M metagenome (GOLD analysis project Ga0256830, IMG submission 190537) | Hydrothermal vent microbial communities from Lau Basin, Pacific Ocean - 128-326 | ecosystem: Environmental > Aquatic > Marine > Hydrothermal vents | place: Pacific Ocean: Lau Basin | collected... | reverse complement strand
TATTAATTCATATCTTCCTCTCGCTTTGGCCGGCCCACCTTCCCTTTTGTCACTCTGCACCCCAATGCTTGCGCAATCTGCTCCTGAAATTTTGTGTTGCCCAGAACATAATTTCCATTAGTAGCCATCCTTATTTCATTCGTAAGTTTGTTTTTTATAAATGCTCTTCTTTTTAAGGAAGTATCTGAATTTTTCATATTGAAATTTCAGAATGTGAATAGCTTTAATAAATTATATCGACTCCTGTTTTGAGCTTGAGCCTAACAGTTAATGATTAATATCGCGGAGTATTTAGCAATCAGGCTTGTTCGAATTCAGCCCAGCTCCAGTGCTGTCGTGTTGTTGGGCTTGGGCTATGCCAGCCTTGTTGTTGTAAGCTTTTGGCAATGAACATATTCATTAAGCCGTGTCCTATGAGTACGACAGCTCCGTCGTCATTCGTATGTTTTATTAATTGCTGGGCTGCTTTATTCGCGCGCAATCGCGCCTCTGTGCGAGTTTCAATTTTACCGCTATAACCCAGGTACCACAGTATTCGCCCAAGTACCGCCCAGGTTATGGCGCGAAGCGGGAATGGGTAAGGAAGGTAGCTGGGTACGGGTATTTCGCGAAATATCGGAGAGCTAGTCTTTGCTTTTGTCGATAATCGGGCGGCAGACTGCAAAGATCGTTTTAAATCACTGGTGAATATCATAGAGGATTCTTGAATCAGTTCGCATAATTCTGATGAAGGATGGCTGTCGTTTTCGATTCCAGCCAAATCGTATGCGGCTAAAGACTCTGCGAGTGCTTTAGGAGAGACTTTTGTACGTAGGTCAAAGCTAGGTTTGCCATGTCTTACCAGTATTATTTTCATTGTTTGTATTAAGTTTCATCGCTGCTCAGTGCGTCAATATGAGCGGCTACACTACTGGCTAATGCGCTGAGTGCATAACCGCCTTCCAGGCTTGAAATTATACGGCCTTTTGCATGTTTATTCGCGATGTATTTAATTTGTTCGGTTATCCACGAATAGTCTTTCTCTACGAGGTGTAAATTTGCGAGAGGATCTTCTTTGTGACCGTCAAACCCGGCAGATATGAAAATTAATTGTGGGGCGAAGGCTTCTAATTTCGGTATAAGTTTTTGCTTGAAGAGTGAGCGATATTCAGTGCCGCTTGTTCCCGATGCGATTGGAATATTAATGATGTGATCATGCTGTGTTTCCATTCCTTTGTAGGGATAAAGTGGGTGTTGAAAAGTTGAACAGAGTAAGACCCGCGGCTCGTCTTTGAATATATCCTCGGTGCCGTTGCCGTGATGTACGTCGAAATCGATGATAGCAATTCGTTTGAGTGACCAAGTCTTTAGCGCGTGGTTTACCCCGACCGCGATATTATTGAAAAAGCAAAACCCCATCGCTTGTTGATATTCGGCATGATGACCCGGTGGGCGAACATTGCAAAATACCCGGCTATGTTGATCCTTCATCACCAGGTCTACGGCATAAACGACAGCACCCGCGGCACGGCGCGCGGCAGTTAAAGTATGTGCATTCATTATGGTGTCGGGGTCTATCTCGGTTAAATGAGCTTCTGTGGGCGACGATTCAAAGATGTCATCGACATGGTTTTTTTTATGAGTGGTTAATAGTTGTTCTTTGCTGATAAGGGGTGCTTGGTAATCGTGAATTTGAGAACTTAAAAGGGACGTTGAATGCAATTTTTCATTAATTGCACGGATTCGCTGCGCGCATTCTGGATGCCTCGCACCCATGTCATGCAGTAGGCAATCTGGATGTTGTATCAATGCAATACTCATAAGTCAGTATGACTTGTTGTTCCCTCGATTTATCACTCCGCTAAAAATATTTATTTTTTTGTCATAATTTTTCGCTTAGTCAAGAAAAAAGGGGAATGTGAGAGTTTGTACAAGCTCTTGATCCGGCAAGCAAAATATCAAAGCACAATTTTTTTAAGCATATTGATTATGGTTTTTATTTAAGGGTTTTTATTTTTCAAGCGATTGATATTTAATAAAAATTTAGCTTTTAGAATAGTTCTATAGACGTTTTAACTGGCTTAAACAGGATGACACTTTTTTGACTAGCATGCCTTGACTGCATCTTGGTCGGTAACTATAGTGTAGAGAAGTGGGTGATTGTGTGCAATTGTGGGTTTTTGTGGAAATTGGTCAGGTGATTCGTTGTTTCTTGGGGTGAGCCATTTAAATTTGGATGCTAAGGGTCGTTTAGTCATGCCTACTCGTTATCGTCAAAAAATTAAGGATGCGAGTGAAGGACGTGTGGTTATGACGACCGACCCCGAGAGTTGCTTACTCTTATATACACTGAATGAATGGGAAGTGGTAGAAGCAAAATTGGCGAAGCTTCCGAGTTTTAACCGCCAGACGAGAAAATTGCAGCGACTGCTACTTGGGCATGCGACCGAGTTAGAGATGGATGGCAGTGGGCGTTTGCTGGTTGCACCTCCACTGCGAGAGTTTGCCAACATGGATAAGAATGTGGTTCTTATCGGCCAAGGTAATAAATTTGAAATTTGGGACGATGGTGCTTGGAGTAAAAATATCAGTGAGTGGAAAGAAGAAGGTTTAGATTTAAAGGATGTTCCCAGTGAATTAGGCGATTTTTCACTCTAGTTTATGAAAAGCTTGCATATATCAGTATTGCTAGAGGAAGTGATTCAAGCGCTAAATATAAAAAAAGCAGGCATCTATATAGACTGCACTTTTGGGCGAGGAGGTCATTCAAAGGAGATTCTGACTCACTTGGGGCCAGAAGGAAAATTGTTCGCAATTGATAAAGATCCAGAGGCTTTGCAGTTTGCCAAGGATGGGCTGGTTGAAGATCAACGTTTTTCTATAACTCAGTGTTCTTTTGATCACTTAGCAGTACAAGCTCAGTCCTGGGGAATTGCAGGTCAGGTTGATGGTATTTTATTTGATCTTGGTGTGTCTTCGCCGCAGTTGGATAACGCCGAGCGGGGATTTAGTTTTCGCCACGAAGGGCCGCTTGATATGCGCATGAATCCCAGCCACGGAATCAGTGCATCACAATGGATCGCAAAAGTGCGGGAGCAAGATTTAGTAAAGGTTATAAAAGAATATGGTGAAGAACGCTACGCGAAACGTATTGCACGTGCCATTGTGCAGTCACGCAATGTAGCTCCAATAATGAGCACATCACAACTCGCGAAAATTGTATCGGATGCGCATCCTGCCTGGGAGAAAGGTAAACATCCCGCCACTCGAACCTTTCAAGCTATTAGAATCTATATCAATCAGGAGCTGGAAACGCTTAAGCAAGTATTGCCTCAGGCAGTTAATGTTTTAGCTGCAGATGGGCGCCTGGTCGCTATTAGTTTTCATTCACTGGAAGATCAAGTGGTTAAACGATTTATTCAAGAGCAAGCGAAAGGGGATCAATACCTGCCGGATATGCCAATTCCTTCAAGCATGTTGCAACCGGTGTTACGTAAACTCGGAAAAATGGTGGCGCCTGTGGAGCAAGAAAAAAATCAAAATGTTCGCTCGCGGAGTGCTCGAATGCGTGTGGCGGAAAAAATAGGGTGAGCGCTCAAGCACCAACAGAACAAGTTAATGAGCAAAAATTTTTCTGGTTGCTGGTATTACTAGTGATCGCCATTATAGGTTCTGCGTTATCAGTTATCTATGCACAGCATATTAATCGGAAATCATTTACCGTGCTGCAAGCTTTGCAACTTGAGCGCGATGAAATGAACATAGAGTGGGGACAATTGCAATTAGAGCAAAGTACGTTTGCTACCCATAATGTGATTGAGCGAGCCGCGCGGGAGCGCTTAGGTATGGAGCTTCCGAACCAGAAAGATATTGAAATGCTGAGACCATGAGAAATAAGACCGAAAAATTAAATAATCACTGGAGAGTGCAGTTAGTACTGATATTGATTATTTCTGCGGCTTTTTTTTTAGTATGGCGAGCGCTAAATATTCAAATCGTTGATAATCAGTTTTTACAAGACCAAGGCGATGCTCGTCATTTGCGAGTGATATCGTTGCCCGCTCATAGAGGGATGATACTGGATAGAAATGGTGAAGCACTGGCCATTAGTACACCGGTAGATTCAGTTTGGGCGGATCCCCAGTCGGTTGATTTACAGCATCCTGAATTGTCCACATTAGCTAAATTAGTGGGTAAATCGGTATCTAAGTTAGAGCAACTTCTGAAAAATAAAAAAAATAAAGAATTTGTTTATTTAAAAAGGCAAGTTAATCCCTCTATAGCAAAAGAAATTCAATTGTTGGATATGCCAGGTGTGGCTTTGCAGCGAGAGTTTAAACGTTATTATCCTCAGGGCGAGATTAGTGCGCATGTTGTTGGGTTTAATAATGTAGATGATGAAGGACAAGAAGGCGTAGAGCTCGCATTTGATACTCGTTTGAGTGCTTATCCAGGGAAGCAACGAGTTGTTAAAGATCGACTGGGTCGAGTGATTCGTGCAGTTGATTTGATTGAAGAAGCACTTCCAGGTGTTGATGTAACATTGAGTATTGATCGCCGTATTCAATATGTTGCATATCGCGAGTTAAAAAAGGCAGTGCAAAAACATAAGGCAAAATCTGGCAGTTTAGTGATGCTTGATGTGCATACTGGAGAAGTGTTAGCGATGGTGAATCAGCCAGCGTATAACCCCAATGACCGAAAGCAACTTAAAAGCCATTTATATCGCAATCGTGCGGTGACTGATGTTTTTGAGCCGGGTTCAACAATGAAGCCATTTTTAGTCGCGGCGGCATTGAAAAGTGGAAAATATCGGCCAGATACAATGATAGATACCAGTCCCGGTCGTTTTCGAGTGGGGCCAAATACTATATCGGATATTCGAAATTTTGGATTAATTGATGTATCAAAAATTATTCAGAAATCAAGTAATGTCGGAGTGAGCAAAATAGCATTGGATCTTGCCCCCATCGATTTATGGGAAACCTATTCGGATCTTGGTTTTGGGGAGTATTCTGGTAGTTCATTTCCTGGAGAGTCTGCGGGTAGCTTACCTTTTTTTGGAGTCTGGGAGAAAATTGATCAAGCAACTATCGCCTATGGCTATGGTCTGGCCGTAACACCTATGCAGCTTGCACAAGCTTATTCAGTTATTGCAAATGGTGGCGTATTGCGTCCGGTTACTTTTCAAAAATCTATCGATATTCCGCAAGGGCGTCGTGTTCTAGCGCAAGATATTACTCATGAAATTATGAAGATGCTGGAACTTGTAGTATCCGCAGAAGGTACTGCAAAACTTGCAGCGGTTGAAGGCTACCGGGTAGGAGGGAAAACTGGGACGGTTAAAAAAATTGCCAACGGGGTTTATTTGGATAAAACCTATGCTTCCATTTTTGCTGGAGTTGCCCCCGTGAGTAATCCGCGATACTCGATGGTAGTGCTGCTCGATGAACCTGGAACTAAAGACTACTATGGAGGTATTGTAGCAGCTCCGGTATTTTCAAAAGTGATGACAGTCGCATTGCGATTGCACAATGTTCCCCCGGATAATGTCGCAACAGAGACTTTGCGCATAGCCAAAGTGGAGGAACACTTATGACGCAAAAGTCAGCTAACTATAGCATGCGCTTATCCTTCCTTTTGGAAGGTTTTGTGCTTATTGAGCAGGAGAAAAATCCTCTTATTACGAGCTTGGCAATGGACAGTCGAGAGGTATCTAAAGGCTGTTTGTTTTTAGCCTGCAGAAGCGTAAATCAGCATGAACATGGAAGTACGTATATTGAAACAGCAATAAATGCGGGGGCTATTGCTGTTGTAGTAGATGTTGATGCAGGACAATTGGATGACAAAGAAAACGATGTATTGACCGCAAAGTATGCTGTTCCATTGTTTTTCATAGAACGCTTAGATCAAAAAATGGGTTTGATAGCAGATCGTTTTTATCGACATCCTAGTCAAAATATAAATGTCATTGGAATTACGGGGACCAATGGAAAAACCTCTTGTGCGCAATTTTTAGCTCAATGTCTTCACACCTCTGAAAGCAAATGTGGTTTGCTTGGAACCTTGGGGGTCGGTATTTGGAACGAGATTAAACCCAGTCGTTTTACCACGCCACTTGCGTTGAGTTTGCAAAAAAATCTGTCTGATATTCGAGATGCCGGTGCAATACATACTGTCATGGAGGTGTCATCACATGCATTGGCGCAAGGTCGGGCGAACGGGGTGAAGTTCAATATTGCTATGCTCACCAATCTGACAAGAGATCATTTGGATTATCACGGTGACATGGCGAGTTATGCCTTGGCAAAACAGAAGTTGTTTGAAATGGATGGTTTGCAGTGGCTTATTCTAAATGCAGATGATTCGTTTGGCCGCACACTGCTTACGCAGAATGTATCGAGTAACGCAAATAAAATTGCTTATGGGTTGCGTCGCGATTTAGTCGCAAGCCAGGATTATTTTGTATTTGGTGAACTCGAGCAATTGAGTCTGCAAGGCATGCGATTTAGAGTCGCCACCAGTTGGGGTAACGGAGTTGTGGATAGTCCATTGCTGGGTAGGTTCAATGTTAATAATTTATTAGCGGTATTGGCCGCATTACTATGTATGAAGATTCCGTTGGAAAAGGCAATTTCCTTGTTAGAGAGGGTGCAGCCGCCAGCGGGTAGAATTGAAAAATTTGCAGGAGGTGACAGCAAGCCTTTAGTAGTTGTTGACTATAGTCATACTCCGGATGCTTTGGAGCAGGTATTGAGTACCTTGCGGGAGCATTGCAAGGAAAATTTGTGGTTGGTTTTTGGTTGTGGTGGCGATAGAGATGCAGGTAAGCGTCCTCAGATGGCAGCGGTTGCAGAGAAGTTTGCTAGTCGAATCATAATAACGGATGACAATCCTCGCAACGAAGATGCACAGCAGATTACCGATGATATCTTAGCCGGGTTTGCCGAACCGGATGAAGTTATTGTGGTGCATGATCGAGCACAAGCCATTGCTATTACCATCAATCAGGCTGCAGCAAATGATATCGTTCTAATTGCCGGCAAGGGGCATGAAGATTATCAAATAGTGGGTGATTTGCGTATCCCATTTAGTGATCGAGAATTGGTGCTGAATGCACTCAAGGAAGCGGCATGAGTAATATCTCTAGCATAATGAATTTAGCATCAGCTGCTGAGGCCTTATCAGCAAGACCACCTATTGCAAATTTCACCTTTTCGGGTGTTAGTACGGATAGTCGCAGTATTAAAACCGGTGATTTATTTATTGCATTACGGGGCCCTAACTTTAATGGCAACGAGTATGTTGATGAAGTAGCGAAAGCAGGTGCGGTTGGAGCCATTGTTGATGAGGATATAATTTCTAATATCCCGCTGATAAAAGTTACAGATGCGCGGATTGCATTGGGAAAATTAGCGAGTGCTCAGCGCCAACGTTTTTTAAAACCAGTGATTGGTCTTACCGGAAGTAACGGAAAGACAACCGTAAAAGAATTGCTATCTGCCATTTTATCAACGTCGGGTGAAGTTTTAAGTACTGAAGGTAATTTGAATAATGATATCGGCGTTCCACTGACCTTATTACGTATTCGTGATGATCAAGATTATGCCGTCATTGAAATGGGTGCAAACCATGTGGGTGAAATCGAATATCTAACAAGTATGGTTAAGCCGGATATCGCTGTGATTACGAATGCAGGTGAAGCGCATTTAGCAGGGTTTGGTTCTTTAGAGAATATTGCGTCTGCGAAGGGAGAGATATTTCAGTTTCTAAATCATGATGGAGTCGCTGTTATTAACGCAGATGACTCATTTTCCATGTTTTGGAAAACTTTGGCAAAAAAAAGTGCGCAAATTACCTTTGGAATTGCAGACGATAACGCCAATGTAAGAGCTAAAAACATCGTTGAGGAAGGAAAGACAAGTGGTTTTACTCTTTGCATTGCGCACCAGGAAATACCTATTCAATGGTCACTCCATGGTAGGCATAATGTATACAATGCACTTGCTGCCGCTGCTGTTGCTAGCGCATTAAATATTCCAATCGAAAATATGGCTAAAGCGTTGTCTGCTTTTTCGCCGGTTAAGGGGCGATTAAATATTTTGCATGCGATTAACAATGCTTGCCTTATAGATGATAGTTATAACGCAAACCCTACATCGAGCCGCGCAGCAATCGATGTATTGGCAAATTATTCTAGGAAACGGATTTTAGTTCTTGGTGATATGAAGGAAATGGGTGAATCCGCAGCGGAGATTCATGAAAGTCTAGGTGTGTACGCAAAAGAAAAAAAAATAGACGCTATTTATACAACAGGTGAGCATGGTTTAGTAACTGCTAGAGGCTTTGGAGATTCAGGTTTTTATTTTTCAACCCAAAATGAATTGCTGCAAGCCTTGCTTGAAGTGATGGCGAGTGATGTCACCGTATTAGTAAAAGGTTCACGCGGATCGAAAATGGAAATTATTGTAGAAGGATTAAAAGCGGTATGAACGATGTAAGAGGTGTTTGCTAAGTGCTGGTTTATTTAACCGATTATCTAACGCAATTTCACAGCGGATTTGGTGTTTTTCAATATCTTACTTTACGGGTCATATTTGGTGTATTGACTGCGTTGTCAATCGCATTTTTGGTCGGTCCAACGATGATTAGACGTTTAAAAATCAAACAAGGTGTAGGTCAACCTATTCGCGAAGATGGCCCCATATCGCATCTTGGAAAAGTGGGTACTCCGACTATGGGAGGCTTGCTAATTCTTGTTGCAATGATTGTAAGTACCCTATTGTGGGCAGACTTGGCAAATCGTTATGTTTGGATCGTGCTGCTGGTGACGATTGCATTTGGTGTTATTGGTTATATTGACGATTATAAAAAATTAATTTTAAAAGACCCTAAGGGTTTGTCATCGAGAAGAAAATTTACTTACCAAAGCATTGTAGGTTTTGTTGCTGCGGTTGTTTTATATGTATTCGCGCAATCGGCAGTTGAGACCCAATTGATAGTCCCCTTTTTCAAAGATATCGCGATAGATATGGGACTGATGTTTATTATAATGACTTATTGTGTGATCGTGGGTTCAAGTAATGCGGTAAATTTTACCGATGGTTTGGATGGCTTGGCGATTATGCCAACGATATTAGTCGGCGGTGCCCTGGGGTTGTTTGCGTATACCACCGGTCATTCTAAATTTGCAGAGTACTTAACTATTCCTTATGTGTCTGGAGTGGGTGAAGTTGCTGTTTTTTGTGGTGCAATTGTTGGTGCAGGCCTGGGGTTTTTATGGTTTAACGCTTATCCTGCGCAAGTATTTATGGGTGATATAGGTGCGCTTGCACTGGGTGCTGCCTTAGGTGTGGTGGCGGTTGTTGTTCGGCAAGAAATTGTGTTGTTTATTATGGGTGGGGTGTTTGTGGTTGAAACCTTGTCGGTGATTATTCAAGTGGTGTCATACAAATTGACCGGAAAACGGGTTTTTAGAATGGCACCCTTGCATCATCATTACGAATTAAAAGGATGGCCAGAGCCGAGAATTATTGTTCGGTTTTGGATTATTACGTTAATTTTGGTGTTGTTTGGTTTGGCAACCTTGAAACTTAGATAGTTGGATCACTTGAAGAAGAGAAAATGGTAGCTATTGCTTTGAATTTGCAAATAGACGAAAAAATTGCGGTGCTTGGTCTTGGATTGACAGGTATGTCTATTGTTCGTTTTTTAAAAAATCAAAATCTCAATGTTGTCGTATTTGATTCTAGGGTTTCACCACCTGAGAGAAAGGCCTTAGCTGATGAGTTTCCATCGGTGCCATTTATTAATAGTGAATTTTCTGAAGCATTAAGCAGTGATTTTTCGCAGCTGGTTATCAGTCCCGGTTTGTCTCCTGAGTTAGTCATGATTAAAGATGCCATCGAACGTGATGTTGATGTAATAGGTGATGTTGAGTTATTTGCACGTTATGTTAAGACTCCGGTTGTCGCGATAACGGGTTCAAATGGTAAAAGCACCGTTACGAGCATGGTTCATGAGATGGCCTTGAAGGCTGGGTTGAACTCCGCAATAGGTGGAAATATTGGAACTCCTGTGCTCGATTTATTGGAGCAAGAAAAAGAGGTTGATCTATTCGTTGTTGAATTATCAAGTTTTCAGCTCGAATCAATTTCTAGTTTAAAGCCTAAAGTATCGGTAGTTTTGAATATCTCTGCTGACCATATGGATAGATATGTTTCGCTGGCTGAGTATGCCAATACTAAAGCTAAGATCTATAGAGCTGCGGAAATATGTATTATTAATTCGGAAGACTCTATGGTTGCTGAAATGGTAGCAGATGCTCAGTCAATAATATCTTTTGGCGAGCGTGAGCCTGGAGCAGATGAAACGAGCTATGGGTTTAGAGAAATAGAAGGTGTTCTTTGGTTGGCTAAAGGAAAGCAGAATTTGATTTCTAGCCGTGATTTATTAATTATCGGAAAGCATAATTATCAAAATGCACTGGCTGCATTAGCGTTAGCGGAAGCAATCGATATTTCACTTGAAAATGCTTTACAAGCGTTGCGAGAATTTAGCGGATTGCAGCATCGATCGGAGTTTGTTGTTGAGAGCGATGGTGTGAGTTGGTTTAATGATTCAAAAGGAACCAATGTAGGGGCAACCATTGCTGCGATCAATGGCTTGGAGGGTGAAATAGTGCTGATTGCGGGTGGAAAGTCTAAGGGCGCCGAATTTTCAGAATTACGAGCTACGGTCAATGAAAAAGTGAAAGCAGTTGTGCTGATGGGAGAAGATGCCGAGATAATCAAACAAGCTTTCTCAGATGCTACACCTGTTTTTATAGAAAACGATATGGCAGGCGCGGTATGCCGAGCCAATGAACTTGCTTGCCAAGGCGACAATGTATTGCTTTCCCCGGCCTGCGCGAGTTTTGATATGTATGAAAATTATCAGCAAAGGGGGGAGGTATTTAAATCTGAGGTTATAAAAATGGTAAACCTTAAATGACTAAGAGTTCTTCTATGTCTCGATTTATGGGGTTTACGCGTTATAGCATTAACCCGGATAAGGCCTCATCGGCAGTTGATTTATGGTTATTAAATTCGGTGCTTATCATTATAGTGCTAGGTTTAGTCATGGTCGCATCTGCTTCGATTTCTTCGGCAGATAGAATTTATGCCGACCCTTTTTATTTTCTAAGTCGCCAGGGATTTTACTTGGCCATAGGTTTGGGGTTGGCATCCGTAGTTTGGCGTGTACCGCTTGTGACATGGAATGCGCTGGCTCCGATTTTGTTATTAGCGGGGATTATATTATTGGCATTGCTTTTGGTGCCTGGTTTGGGGCACTCGGCTAATGGCAGCACTCGTTGGTTTTCAATAGCGGGTTTCAGTATCCAAATTTCAGAACTGGTAAAGCTTTGGATTATTATTTATTTGGCCAGTTATATTGCGCGCCGTGGGGAGCTTATTCAAAAAACCTTTAGAGGGTTTTTTATTCCAATGCTTATTGTTGGCGTTATTGCCGCATTATTACTGGCGGAACCCGATTTTGGGGCGGCAGCAGTTATTGGGATGACCGCCTTGTGTATGTTGTTATTAGCCGGTGTGAAGTTAAGGCATTTTATTTTACTTTCGGTAATGGTTGTCGCTTCTTTTGTCGTGTTGGCCATTACCACACCTTATCGTATGCAGCGTCTCACTAGTTTTTTAGATCCTTGGGCCGACCCTTTTAATTCGGGGTTTCAGCTTAGTCAAGCATTAATCGCTTTTGGGCGCGGGGAGTGGTTGGGCGTAGGCTTAGGCAGTAGTATACAGAAATTGTTTTATTTGCCTGAGGCACACACTGATTTTCTTTTTGCAGTGCTTGCCGAAGAGTTAGGATTTATTGCGGTTGTTAGCGTTATCCTATTATTTGCTGTGTTTGCTTGGCGTTCGTTTGTCATTGGTAAGATAGCTCTGCAAAGAGAAAAGGTGTTTGCTGCCTTCATCGCGTTTGGTATTGGGTTTTGGTTAGTGTTGCAAGCCTATATAAACGTTGGTGTGAATATGGGGGTGTTACCCACAAAAGGCCTTACTTTGCCACTGATGAGCTATGGCGGTAGCAGTGTTATTGTTTCCTGTATAGCGGTTGCTCTCGTTTTGCGGGTTGATTATGAAAACCGCTTTGACGCGCAAAAATCAACTAAGAGGTCTAGGCGCAAATGACTATTCGAGTTGTCATTATGGCTGGCGGCACCGGCGGGCATGTTTTTCCAGCACTAGCGGTAGCAAATGAGTTACGTCGCCGGGATGTCATCGTAAGTTGGATTGGAACTAAACGAGGACTGGAGTCAGAAGTTATTCCAACAGCAGATATTCCCATTGATTGGGTGAGTATCTCGGGTTTGCGCGGGAATGGATTATTAGGTTGGTTGTCAGCTCCCTATCGATTGATCGTTGCCGTATACCAAGTGATGCGTGTTTTTAAAAAACGAAAACCTGATGTGGTATTGGGCATGGGAGGGTTTGTTTCAGGCCCTGGAGGGCTGGCGGCGCGTTTAGTTAAAACACCATTGGTGATACATGAGCAAAACTCGATACCTGGTTTAACCAATAAATTGCTGAGTAAAATTGCGCAGAAAATATTGGTTGCGTTTCCATCTGCATTTGCTGAAAAGATGCAAACTGAAAATACAGGTAATCCTTTACGTGCAGATTTTTCGTCATTCGCCGAACCGGAGCAACGTCTTAACATTCATAAAGGAGTCCTTCATTTGCTAGTCATTGGAGGAAGCTTAGGTGCGTCCGTGTTGAATAAAGTGGTACCCGAAGCGCTTGCCAAATTTGAGCTAACGGAACGTCCAAAGATATGGCATCAAACCGGTAAAAAGCATCTAGAGCAGACCAATGATTATTACGGTAATGCAAATGTAGATGCGCGAATTGAAGCGTTTATTGACAATATGTCTGAAGCTTATGGCTGGGCAGATCTTGTATTATGTCGCGCAGGGGCATTAACTATTTCTGAGCTTTCGGCTGTTGGCGTTGGGTCAATATTGGTTCCGTATCCATTTGCCGTAGATGATCACCAGACAAAAAACGCGCAGTATTTAGTGGATGCCGGGGCTGCTGAGCTTATTCAGCAGACAGATTTTAGCCGAGAAAAGCTTTATGGTTTATTAGTCATGTTTGGCAAGCAAAAAAATAAACTATTACACATGGCCAATCAAGCTCGAGGCTTGGCGAGACCTAATGCAACTTCTGAGGTTGCGGATTATTGTATGGAGCTGGCAAATGTTTGAACGCATCGCTAGCAAAAATAATATTCAACTTGCCATGGGACGCATACGGCATTTACATTTTGTCGGAATCGGCGGCATTGGTATGAGCGGTATCGCTGAGGTTTTTTTAAACTTAGGCTTTGATATTTCAGGTTCAGATCGAGCGGATAATGCGAATGTTAGGCGTTTAAAGGCTTTGGGTATAAAGATATTCCTTGAGCACAGCGCAGAGAATCTTGAAAAAGCCGATGTAGTTGTTGTGTCTAGCGCAATAGACGAGACCAACCCTGAACTCATAAAAGCACGCGACCAACGTATTCCCATCGTGCCGCGCGCAGCAATGTTGGCGGAGTTGATGCGTTTTCGATATGGCATTGCGGTGTCGGGTACGCATGGAAAAACGACAACAACAAGTTTAGCGGCGAGTTTGTTAGCAGAAGGTGGAATGGATCCTACGTTCATCATTGGCGGTGCGCTTAATAGCGTGGGAAGTAATGCGCGTTTAGGCGATAGTCATTACCTGGTTGCGGAAGCTGACGAAAGTGATGCGTCCTTTCTTTTGTTGCAACCTATGATTGCTGTGGTGACTAATATTGATGAAGATCACATGTCTACTTATAAGGGGGATATTGGCAAGCTTAGAAAAACCTTTCAGGAGTTTTTGCAGCATTTGCCTTTTTACGGACTCGCAGTGATTTGTATTGATGACCCTCGTGCACGTGATTTAATTCCTCAAGTACCGCGGCCTATAGTGACTTATGGTTTAGCAGAAGACGCCGATATTCGAGCGACCAATATTAGTCAAACAGGGAGGCATAGCTCTTTTACCGTGGCCCGCAGAGATGAAGATAATTGGATTGATGTTGAGTTAAACATGCCTGGCATTCATAACGTGCAAAACGCTTTAGCAGCAATAACGGTTGCTAGTGAACTCGGTGTTGCGGATGAGGATATTATAAAGGGCCTTAAATTATTTCAAGGAGTGGCGAGACGATTTCAATTATTTGAAAAGCTGAAATTTGAAAATGGAACTACTTTGCTGGTTGATGATTACGCGCATCACCCGCGAGAAATTGAAGCAACCATTAATGCGATTCGAACGGGCTGGCCGAATAAAAGAATTGTATTGATATTTCAGCCACATCGATATTCCCGTACCAGGGACTTGTTTGAGGATTTTACTAAAATATTAGCTGAGCTAGATGTCTTATTATTATTAGATGTTTACCCTGCGGGTGAATTGGCGATTACTGGTGCCGATAGTCGAGCCCTTATTCGTGCTATTCGATTACGAGGAAAGAATGAGCCGGTATATGTAGAGTCAATAAATGCCCTATTCGATATTCTTCCCAATATTATCAAGGATGAAGATATTGTTGTGACTATGGGGGCAGGGGATATAGGGAATTTGCCTGCTCAGCTGGTAGCGCGATTTTGTGGAAAAACAAGTGATTGATCAAGTTCCCTTGCGCGGAAAAATAATAATCAATGAGTCACTGGCAAAATATACTTCGTGGAAAGTGGGTGGCCCTGCGGATCAAGTATATCGGCCTGTGGATATAGATGATCTCTCGAACTTTCTCGGACAGTTGCCTTCGAGTGAACCGGTTTATTGGATGGGTTTGGGTAGTAATTTACTCGTACGCGATAAAGGGATACGTGGAACCGTTATTATGACCTCGGGTTTGCTCAATCAGCTTGAATTAGTGGATGAGCTAAGAATTAGAGTGGAAGTTGGTGTGCCCTGTAATAAGGTTGCTAAATATGCCGCTAAAGCCAACTTAGTTGGCGTTGAATTTTTAGCAGGTATTCCTGGAACGATGGGGGGAGCGCTTGCCATGAATGCCGGTGCTTTTGGCGGAGAAACATGGGCGCATATTGAGACTGTAGAAATGCTTAGTCGTGCGGGGGAAAAACATCTCCGAACGCCAGATGAGTTTGCAATTGCTTATCGATCTGTACACGGACCCGCGCACGAATGGTTTGTGGCTGCTACGTTGAAATTAATCAGTGGAGAAGGCGTGGATTCTTTGCAACGAATAAAAAAACTGTTGGCGAAACGTGCTGCAACGCAGCCTACAAATTTACCCAGTTGTGGTTCAGTATTTAGAAATCCAGAAAATGCTGACCATGCCGCACGTTTAATTGAAACTGCGGGATTAAAAGGGCTTTGCGTTGGAGGTGCTTGTGTTTCCGAAAAGCACGCTAATTTTATTATCAACAGAAACAAGGCAACGGCCGCTGATATTGAAAAATTAATTGAAAAAGTTCAGTCAGAGGTAAAGAAAGTGCATGGTATCTGTTTAATACGCGAAGTGTGTATTGCAGGGGAGGCATTGAATTTAACAGCGGTAGAAAAACATGACATTTCTTGATCCTCAAGAGTATGGAAAGGTTGCAGTTTTGATGGGCGGAGTTTCTGCGGAACGTGAAATTTCACTGCAAAGTGGTGCCGCTGTTCTCGCAGCATTGCAACGTAAAGGTATTGATGCGGTCGCCGTGGATGCTGCGAATAATGTGATTGAGCAGCTACAGAAAGGCGGATTTAGCCGGGTGTTTAATATGTTGCATGGACGTATGGGTGAAGATGGTGTTATTCAAGGAGCCATTGAAGTGTTGGGAATGACCTACACAGGAAGCGGGGTGTTGGCTTCTGCGCTGGGCATGGATAAGTTGCGGACCAAAGAAATTTGGCTTGCGAATGATTTGCCAACCCCTAGATTTCGGGTGTTGATGGCAAAAGCAGATTTGCAGAGCGCGGCAAATTATTTAGGTTTTCCAATGTTTATCAAGCCATCTCGCGAGGGATCAAGTATTGGTATTGCGAAAGCATGCAATTTGAGTGAGTTGCTAGAAGCATGGCGTTCTGCAGTGGAATTTGATGATAGGGTTATGGCGGAAGAGTGTGTTTTGGGTGAGGAATATACGGCAACGGTGTTAGGAAGGGATATGTTACCTCTTATTCGACTGGATACACCCAACAACTTTTATGATTACGAAGCCAAATACGAAACGAATACTACCAATTATTATTGTCCCTCGGGACTTGATGAGGGATCTGAAAAAAAATTTCAGGTTTTATGCAAAAAAGCATTTGATGTGATTGATGGATATGGTTGGGGGCGAGTGGACTTTATGGTAGATGCTGCAGGATTACCTTGGCTCATCGAAGTCAATACATTGCCAGGAATGACTGATCATAGCCTGGTGCCGATGGCTGCGAAGCAAGCGGGTATTGAGTTTGATGATTTAGTGTTAAAAATATTGGAAACCAGCAATTCTCGGTCGGCTGATGGAGGTTTTGATGGTTGCTAAGAAGAAAATTGATAACCATACGAGTGATACATCGAGTCGCTCAATATCGATTAAAAAGTGCTTAGGTGTTGGCATATCGTTGAGCGTATTAATGGTGGCAACGGTGATTGCGGTTAAGCAAATTACGCGTCCCGATGTTTTTCCTATTCACGAAATTCGATTTGTTGGAACATTTGATAAGGTTGATGTTGCAGATTTGAATGGCATTGTTGAAAAAAACATAGATGGAAATTTTTTTACGCTAGATGTTCGTCGAATTCATCGCTTGATTACCGATCTGCCGTGGGTGAATTTTGCATGGATAGATAGAAAATGGCCAGGTATTTTACAGATTCGGGTTGTTGAAGAAAAGGCAGTAGCGATATGGCGTGATGAGAAGCTTATCAATGCCCAGGGTAAATTATTTGTTGCTGGATCCAGGGATTATTTTCCAGAACTTCCCGTTTTTTTTGGCGAAGCTAATAGCGAAAAGGAATTAATGAAAATTTTTGCGCTGGTTAATTCTATTGTTCAGCCCGCAGGGCTTAGTGTGAGTCAGCTTAGTATTGATGCGCGGCACGCAATTAAAGCGAAATTAGACAATTCAATTGAATTATTTCTTGGCAGAGACAACTTTGAAAAGAAATTAATGCGCTTTGTTAGAGTTTACGGCAGTAATATTGCTCACCTAAAACAAAAAATCAGTCGAGTTGATTTACGTTATTCCAACGGATTTTCTTTGTTAGAAAAAGAAATACAAAGTGTGAGTCAAATTCAACAGATGGGAGTTCCTTCGGTATAACTATGGTTAAGAAACCGGATCACAATTATATTGTAGGACTGGATATTGGAACATCAAAAGTGGTTTCGATTGTTGGTGAAATAAACTCTGAAGGCACGATTGATTTTATCGGATTGGGTATGCATCCTTCGCGTGGGTTGAAAAAAGGCGTGGTGGTGAATATAGAATCAACGGTGCAGTCTATTCAACGTGCTGTTGAGGAGGCAGAGTTAATGGCTGGCTGTCAAATTCATTCAGTCTACGCGGGGATAGCGGGTAGCCATATTCGCAGTTTAAATTCTCATGGAATCGTCGCCATTCGTGATAAGGAAGTGCGGGCGGATGATGTGGATAGAGTTATTGATGCTGCGCGCGCCGTTGCCATTCCTGCGGATCAGAAGTTTTTACATGTTTTGCCGCAAGAATTTATTATTGATGACCAAGACGGCGTACATGAACCCGCGGGAATGTCCGGTGTTAGGTTAGAAGCAAAGGTTCATATCGTGACAGGAGCGGTTAGTGCAGCACAAAATATTGTAAAATGCATTAAGCGTTGTGGGCTTGAAGTGAATGATATTATTCTTGAGCAACTCGCATCAAGTTACGCGGTTTTAAACGAAGACGAAAAAGAATTGGGTGTTTGTTTGGTTGATATTGGTGGCGGTACGACAGATATTGCTGTTTTTACGGATGGCTCAATTCGACATACGGCAGTAATACCGATAGCTGGTGATCAAGTTACTAGTGATGTTGCTGTTGCATTGCGTACACCAACACAGTACGCAGAAGAGATAAAAATTAAATACGGATGCTGTTTGACTCAGATGGCCAATCCTGAAGAGATGATCGAAGTTCCGAGTGTGGGTGATCGGCCTCCCAGAAGATTAGCTCGGCAAACCTTAGCGGAAGTTATTGAACCACGTTACGAAGAGCTTTTTACCTTAGTACAAGCAGAACTTAGGCGTTCTGGAATGGAAGATATGATTGCGGCAGGTATTGTATTAACAGGTGGAAGTTCCAAAATGGACGGTGGCGTGGAGTTGGCAGAAGAGGTGTTTCATATGCCCGTAAGACTAGGAAATCCACAGTCTGTAAATGGCTTAGCAGATGTCATACGCAATCCCATTTATGCAACCGGGGTTGGCCTATTGCTCTATGGTCATCATTATCAAGGCAAAAGGCGGAATGGTTTGCTGGCTGTTGAAGGTGATAAAAAGGGTGTGATGAAGCGGATGAAAATGTGGTTTAAAAATAACTTTTAAGCTGCATGTAACAAAGGGCTCAAGTAGCTCAATCTTTTTTTTGGTTAGTAAGTTAGGAGAAGGCGATGTTTGAAATGATGGATGCGCATGCTCAAGATGCTGTCATCAAGGTTATAGGTGTTGGCGGTGGTGGTTGCAACGCAGTTGAACATATGTTGGAAGGAAACATAGATGGTGTGGAGTTTATCTGTGCAAATACGGATGCCCAGGCTTTAAAAAATTCAACGGCAAAAACGATATTACAATTGGGAACTACGGTGACTCGAGGTTTGGGCGCAGGGGCAAACCCAGAAATTGGGCGCCAAGCTGCGTTGGAAGATCGAGAGCGAATAATGGAAATTCTTGAAGGTGCGGATATGGTTTTCATTACCGCAGGGATGGGCGGAGGAACTGGAACAGGGGGGGCTCCAATTGTGGCGCAGACCGCGAAAGAACTGGGAATTTTGACCGTAGCGGTGGTTACTAAACCCTTTCCTTTTGAAGGCAAAAAACGTATGGCACATGCCGAAGAGGGAATGAAAGAGCTTGCACAGTACGTGGATTCTTTGATTACGATTCCGAATGAAAAACTGTTATCCGTTTTAGGCAAGCACATGACGTTGTTAGACTGTTTTAAATCAGCCAATGATGTTTTGCTAAACGCCGTTCAGGGCATTGCCGAATTGATTACCCGTCCAGGTTTAATCAACGTGGATTTTGCAGACGTGAAAACGGTAATGTCAGAAATGGGCATAGCGATGATGGGAGCGGGATCAGCCACCGGTGAGGATCGCGCAAGAGAAGCGGCTGAACTTGCCATCGCAAGTCCGTTGTTAGAAGACGTTAATTTATCGGGTGCGCGAGGTATCTTGGTTAATGTTACCGCAGGATTGGACTTATCCATTGGTGAATTTGAAGAAGTTGGAAATACGGTTAAAGAGTTTGCTTCGGAAAATGCCACAGTAGTTGTAGGGACAGTTATTGATCCTGATATGCAGAATGAGTTGCGTGTTACTGTTGTTGCGACGGGAATTGGCCAAGAAGCAAAAGCAGTGAAACCCGAACCGGTTAAAATCGTTAAGAATACGAATGGAGATGTCGATTATAAAGCCTTTGAAAGACCTGCTGTTATTAGAAAACAAGTTGTCAATGATAGTTCGCGTTCATCTGAAGAATTAGATTATCTGGACATACCTGCTTTTCTTCGCAGGCAAGCGGACTAGATTGGCGATGAAGAGGAATATTACGTTCTAGGAACGTTATCGCCTCTGTGTTACCATCGCGCGAAAGTTCGCAGTTTTTGTGCACGAGGTGTTAGAAAGGTATCAATATGACCAAACAACGTACGTTAAAAAATGTGATTCGTGCGGCAGGTGTGGGACTTCACTCGGGGAAGAAGGTTTATGTAACGCTTCGTCCAGCGGCACCTAATGCAGGTATTTCATTTATTCGTACCGACTTTGATGAGCCAAAAGTGATCAAAGCCATATCGACAAATGTCACGGATACCCGATTATCAACGACGATAGAGAGTAATGGCGTAAAAGTTTCGACGGTTGAGCATTTATTATCTGCATTTGCGGGCCTAGGAATTGATAACGCTTATGTTGAACTCAGCGAAGCTGAAGTTCCGATTATGGATGGCAGCGCGGGACCTTTTGTGTTCCTTATCCAGTCGGCGGGTATAGAAGAACAGGCATTAGACAAGCAATACATCAGAATAAAGAAAAGTGTAGTGATTGAAGAGGGTGATAAATGGGCAAGATTTGACCCGTTTGAAGGTTTTAAAGTCAGTTTTTCGATTGATTTTGACCATCCAGCATTCGCTGTAGAACAGAATTTAACCGAAGTTGATTTTTCTACGACTTCATTTGTGCGTGAAGTGAGTCGCGCACGCACGTTTGGTTTTACTCGCGATATTGAAATGCTGCGCAGTAACAATCTTGCGTTAGGCGGAAGTACTGACAATGCAGTGTTTATCGATGATTATCGAGTATTAAACCCCGATGGTTTGCGTTATGAGGACGAATTTGTAAAACATAAGGTATTAGATGCTATAGGAGATTTATATCTACTTGGGCACAGTTTAATTGGTGCGTTTCGCGGGCATAAGTCTGGCCATGCACTCAATAACCAGTTGCTTAGCGCTCTTCTTGCCGACCAGGAAGCATGGGAACTCGTCACCTTTGGTGAAAGCCAGGACGTTCCAATTTCGTATAGCCAGCCAATTCTTGTTGTTTAGAACGTAATCCATTATTTCTCATCGTTGACTTGTATTAACTTTTTAAAATGAAGGATATAAGTGAGTGGGTTTCGCGTACATCTGCCCTCTCTATAAGGTGTGTCGTTCAATACTTAGTTGATGAGAGCCAGAACTAATAAAAAAAATATTGATATTAAATTATTCGGGTAATTGGGCTTGTTGAGAAAAACACAAAGAGTAGGCTAAGTCCTTGTAAGTAATTAAATAATCAGAAATTATTCAAGAATTAGTGGGTTTTTCTTTATTCGTTGTCCGCACTATGCTTGCATAGTCGTTGTAGGGCGAGCTTGAGTTGAGGGTCATTAATCGTATATGCTGTGTCCCGGATGTTCTCAGATGCAGTATGGGATAAAGGAATTATCAAGCGTCTAGGTGTGGGTTGTTCTTCGCTGATAGGTCTCACCTTAACAATAATTGATCTCAAAAAATGTACGTTTGTACATCCTTTAATCCCTTCAATAATATTATATTGCTCGTATCTGATTCTGGTGGCCCAGGCGGAGGTATCTGCGTGTATAACCAGCTGATTAGCCTCAATATTGGCGGCAATACAGTGGTTTTTTAGAGGCGCATCAAGGGTTTGCTGTAGCGCATGATTCACAGCATTTAGGACTCTGGTTTTTTTTATAATTTGGGTTAAATCGGGTGAGTTTTTTGCCAGGATGTCGGCTAGAATCACGGGGCGCTTGTTCATTGAGGTGCTCAAGATATTTTCAAATAAGACGAATTATAGGATTGACAGGGTAATAGAATAACGTAGGAACATAAAGAATAATTATTTATGAGTGTAATACTTATTACAAATAAACTGGGGGGGACTTCCCGGGTTCATCTTGGTTTGTTGATGTGGTTGTTCATCTCGGCTATAGGTCTTTTATTGCTTGCGGGTGCTGCGTATGTGGGCATGCAAATGGGTGGCAAAGATGTGTACATGAATTCGATGCTAACGGGTATGCAAAAAAGCCTAGAAGCTGAACAGCTTAAAATTGAGACAGCGACTCAGGAAGCGGAAAAGAATGTAAATGCCTTAGCGGTTCGTTTAGGGCAGCTGCAAGCACATGTTATTCGTTTAGATGCTTTAGGCCAAAGATTGATCGAGAATGCAAAGCTTGATAGAGGCGAGTTCGATTTTGCAAACTCACCCGCATTAGGTGGTCCTGAAAGTGCAAAAGGTGAGCGCGGCTCTTCGATAAAGGTTCCTGACTTTTTGTCGTCATTAGAAGGTTTGTCCGAACAGCTTGAGCATCGTTCATTGCAACTTGGCGTACTTGAGACAATGTTAATGAATCGTGATTTGCAGGATGAGGTTTTTCCCGCAGGTCGGCCTGTAAAGCGGGGCTGGGTGTCTTCTTATTATGGCAAGCGCACGGATCCCTTTAATGGGCGAATTGCCCATCACGATGGCATAGACATCGCGGGTAAACATGGCTCTGAAGTGATAGCGGTAGCTGCTGGTGTAGTCACCTGGGCGGGCAAGCGTTATGGGTATGGACAATTAGTCGAAATTAATCATGGCAATGGCTATGCGACGCGTTATGGGCACAATGATGAAATCGTGGTTCGAGTAGGAGAAACGGTTAAAAAAGGCGACACGATTAGTAAGATGGGTTCCAGCGGTCGTTCTACCGGCCCTCATGTTCATTTTGAAGTTCATAAAAATGGACGAACAGTTGATCCCATAAAATATGTTCGAGCTTCTCGGTAGTTATTTTTAAAATAATCTGTAGGTTTTCTCGGACAGGCTCCCGAATCAAGCGCGAATCAAGGCAGAATCAAGGGGTCAGCAGAATCAAGGG
>Ga0256830_1000846_pt1 | contig 22630 bp, 17 predicted proteins | sample 128326metaG_FD_190537 | JGI IMG/M metagenome (GOLD analysis project Ga0256830, IMG submission 190537) | Hydrothermal vent microbial communities from Lau Basin, Pacific Ocean - 128-326 | ecosystem: Environmental > Aquatic > Marine > Hydrothermal vents | place: Pacific Ocean: Lau Basin | collected... | reverse complement strand
GAGCCTGGCACTGCTTGACCGCTGTGTCGGGATCCTTGAGACCGTGGCCGGTGAGGGTGCATACGACGCGGCTGCCCTCGGGGATCTTGCCGGTCTGGATATCCTGCATGGCGCCGGCGACGGAGATGGCCGAGGCCGGCTCGCAGAAGACGCCTTCCTTTTCCGCCAGCAGTTTTTGCGCCTCGAGGATTTTCTCGTCGCTGAATTCGTCGAACCAGCCGCCGGATTCCTTGTTGGCCCGCCAGGCCAGGTCCCAGCTCTGGGGATTGCCGATGCGAATGGCCGTGGCCACCGTCTCGGGGTGCTCCACGGGCCCGCCGCGCAGGAAGGGCGCCGCGCCGCTGGCCTGGTAGCCGGCGATCACGGGCCTGCTGTTCACGATGCCATGGGCTTGGTATTCCGAGTAGCCCATCCAGTAGGCGGAGATATTGCCGGCATTGCCCACGGGAAGGCAGTGGTAGTCGGGGGCGCCGCCCAATTCCTCGATGATCTCGAAGGCCGCGGTCTTCTGGCCCTGCAGGCGATAGGGATTGATGGAGTTGACGATGGTCACCGGGGCCTCTTCGCCCACCTCCTTGACCAGTTGCATGCCGGCGTCGAAATTGCCCTTGATCTGGATCACCACGGCGCCGTGCATCATGGCCTGGGCCAGCTTGCCCAGGGCGATCTTGCCCTCCGGGATGAGCACGAAGGCGGTGATGCCGGCACGCGCCGCATAGGCCGCCGCCGAGGCGGAGGTGTTGCCCGTGGAGGCGCAGACGATGGCGCGGCTGCCCTCGTCCACCGCCTTGGTCACGGCCATGGTCATGCCCCGGTCCTTGAAGGAACCCGTGGGGTTCAGGCCTTCGTACTTGACGTAGATGTCCACGTCCTTCTTCAGCAGGCGGGGTATGTTGCTGAGGCGGATCAGGGGCGTGTTGCCCTCCCCCAGGCTGATGACGCGGATATCGTCATGCACGGGCAGGCGGTCGCGGTATTTGTCGATCAGTCCGGTATAGCGGGGACGGAATGTCATGGGTTTGTTCTCTCAGTCGCAAATTGGGGAAAGTGCTCCCCGGTTTCAACACATCTCACTGGCGCCGGGGGCTTCGCCGCGCCCGGCGTCATCCGGCTTTATTCAGTCACTGTCCAGGGTTTCCATGCGGATGCGCGTCACCTGACCGGTGACCGAATCCAGGGCCTCGATGCGCCTGATGGACTCGTTGATGCGCCCTTCCAGAACCCGATGGGTGAGCATGATCACCGACACGTCGCTGGCGCCGCCCACGGGTTCCTTCTGCAGCAGGGCCTCGATGCTGATGCCCTGATCGCCCAGGATGCGGGTGATGTCGGCCATGACGCCGGGGCGGTCGGCCACCTGCATGCGCAGGTAACAGGCCGTCTCCACCTCCTCCATGGGCAATACGGGCAGATCGCTGAGGGCGTCGGGCTGAAAGGCGAGATGGGGCACGCGGTTCTCGGGATCCGTGGTCAGGGTGCGCGTCACATCCACCAGGTCGGCCACCACCGCCGAGGCGGTCGGTTCGCGTCCGGCGCCCGCGCCATAGTACAGGGTGGGTCCCACGGCGTCGCCCTTGACCAGCACGGCATTCATCACCCCGTCCACGTTGGCGATGAGGCGGCGCGCGGGAATCAGGGTGGGATGCACACGCAACTCCACACCCTTCTCCGCGCGGCGGGTGATGCCCAGGTGCTTGATGCGGTAGCCCAGTTCCTCGGCGAATTCCACATCCTCACGGGTGATGTGGGCAATGCCTTCCGTGTAGGCCTTCTCGAACCGCAGGGGAATGCCGAAGGCGATGGCCGCGATGATGGTCAGCTTGTGGGCGGCATCGATGCCTTCCACGTCGAAGGTAGGATCGGCCTCCGCATAGCCCAGGCGCTGGGCCTCGGCCAGCACGTCGGCGAAGTCGCGGCCCTTGTCGCGCATCTCGGTGAGGATAAAGTTGCCGGTACCGTTGATGATGCCCGCCGCCCATTCGATGCGGTTGGCGGAGAGTCCCTCGCGCAGGGCCTTGATGATGGGAATGCCGCCCGCCACCGCCGCCTCGAAGGCCACCATGACGCCCTGCGCCTGGGCGGCGCTGAAGATCTCGTTGCCGTATTTCGCGATCAGCGCCTTGTTGGCGGTGACCACGTGCTTGCCGTTGGCGATGGCGCGCATCACCAGTTCGCGGGCCGGCTCATATCCGCCGATGAGTTCCACGACGATATCCACTTCCGGCTGATCGACTACCGCGAAGGCATCCGTGCCGATCTCCATGCCCGAGGTGTCCACGCCGGGAAACGAAGTCTCGCGGGCGGCGGCATGGGAGATGACGATGCCGCGGCCCGCGCGGCGCGCGATCTCTTCCTGGTTGCGCGACAGCACATTGGCCGTGCCGCCGCCGACGGTGCCCAGCCCCAACAATCCAACTTTGACCGGATTCAATTCTGACCTCCCAGTGCAACGGTTTGATGATGATCCTTTCTGAACATGTGGCGTATGCCGCGAATGGCCTGGCGCGTGCGGTGCTCGTTCTCGATCAGCCCGAAGCGCACGTGATCGTCGCCATAGGAACCGAAGCCGATACCGGGCGATACAGCCACCTTGGCCTCCTCCAGCAGCTTCTTGGAAAACTCCAGGGACCCCAGGTGACGGTACTGCTCGGGAATGGGCGCCCACACGAACATGGTGGCCTTGGGCTTCTCCACGGCCCAGCCGACGGAGTTGAGGCCCTCGCAGAGAATGTCGCGCCGGCCGCGGTAGGTGGACACGATATCGGCCACACAATCCTGTGGCCCTTCCAGCGCGGCGATGGCGGCCACCTGGATGGGGGTGAACATGCCATAGTCCAGATAGGACTTGATGCGCGCCAGGGCGGCCACCAGCGTGGCATTGCCGCACATGAAACCCACACGCCAGCCTGGCATGTTGTAGCTCTTGGAAAGGCTGTAGAATTCCACGGCGATGTCCTTCGCCCCAGGGACCTGCAGGATGGAAGGCGCCTCGTACCCATCGAAGGTGATATCCGCGTAGGCGATGTCGTGAACCACCCAGATCTCGTGTTCACGGGCGATGGCGATCACCTTCTCGAAAAAGTCCAGGTCGACGCATTGGGTGGTGGGATTGCAGGGAAAGTTCAGCAGCAGCATCTTGGGCCGCGGCCAGGAATCGGTGATGGCCTTTTCCAGTTCTCCGAAGAAGTCCCCGCCCGGCACCAGGGGCACGTGACGGATATCCGCGCCGGCAATGACGAAGCCGTAGGGGTGGATGGGATAGGCGGGATTGGGGACCAGCACCGCGTCGCCCGGTCCCACCGTGGCCAGGGCCAAGTGGGCCAGCCCCTCCTTGGAACCGATGGTGACGATGGCCTCCTCTTCCAGATCCAGGTCCACGTCATAGCGGCTCTTGTACCAGCGGCAGATGGCCCTGCGCAGGCGGGGAATGCCGCGGGACATGGAATAGCGATGGGTATTGTCGCGCTGCGCCACCTCCGTCAGCTTGGCGACGATATGGGGCGGCGTGGGCTGATCGGGATTGCCCATGCCGAAATCGATGATATCCTCGCCGCGCGCGCGCGCCTTGGCCTTGAGTTCGTTGACGATATTGAAGACGTAAGGCGGCAGGCGCTTTATTCGGGGAAATTCGTCTAGCAAGCTGATGTTCCCGGTATTATTGAATATAAACGCAGCATTTTAGCAGACTTTTTCCTATTCTCCATGGGATTCTGAAACGTGCCCCCCTGTTTTTTTACCGCGAAGTCCACGAGGGACACGAAGATTGACCCGCTCAAAGAACATAGCGTCAGATGCCATCTCTGAGCAATCCGACATCGAAGTTGATCAAGATGTAACCGATCAAACTTCATCTTCGTGGACTTCGTGGTAAAACCAGCTTGTCAAAAACCTCAATAATGGGGAGGCCGCTCGTCCGTATCACTGCCAGGCGGAGACTGTTCGGCCAGGGCCTTGAGCCGCTCACTAAGCAGCTGACAGGTGGTTTCAAGCTGATCTATCTGTTGTTGCTGGCGGGCGATGACCTCGTTGAGCTGCTGCAGGGTAAGTTCCTGATAGGCCACTTTGGTTTCGAGCTCGTCGAGGCGTTTTTCGTTCATGGTCCGAGAAGTGAAGAAATGGTCGGGGCGAGAGGATTTGAACCTCCGACCACCGCAACCCCATTGCGGTGCGCTACCAGGCTGCGCTACGCCCCGATGTCTTGTTGAATCTATAGTGAAGTGTGAGGCGTCGTCAGCGAAGCGACCACCTGTGATGTCCCAGCAGGGCCCTGTCGTGGGATCAGCCCTTCAGGATTTTCAGAACCTCTTCCAATTCCTTGCGCATGTCGCGGATGATCTGGCGACTGCGGCTGTGTTCCTGTTTTGCCTCGGCCCCGGACAGCTTCTGCCGCGCCCCGCCGATGGTGAACCCCTGGAAATACAGCAGTTCACGGATCTGGCGCACCAGCATCACGTCCTGATGTTGATAGTAGCGCCGGTTCCCCGCCCGTTTCACCGGAGACAACTGAGGAAACTCCTGCTCCCAATAGCGCAGAACGTGTGGCTTGACCCTGCACAGCTCGCTGACTTCGCCTATGGTGAAATAGCGCTTGCCCGGAATGGGGGGCAGTTCGTTATTGCTGCTGGGTTCCAGCATAAGCCTCTACACGCGCCTTCAGTTTTTGTCCCGGGTGGAATGTTACCACTCTCCGGGCCGTGATGGGAATCTCTTCTCCCGTCTTGGGATTGCGGCCAGGCCTTTCGTTCTTCATGCGCAGGTTGAAGTTGCCGAATCCCGACAATTTGACCTGCTCGCCGGACTCCAGTGCGCAGCGGATCTCTTCGAAAAACATCTCGACGAGTTCCTTGGCCTCGCGCTTGTTGAGCCCGAATTCCTCAAACAACTTCTCAGCGATATCAGCCTTCGTCAGTGCCATAGTTTCATTCTCTCAGGGTTGCCGCGAACGTGTTCTGCAACTGCCGTAGTACACGCGCGATGAGTGCGTCTATTTCACTGTCTGTAAGGGTGCGCGAAAATGCCTGCAAGGTCAAGCCCAGAGCGACACTTTTTTTACCTGAATCAATGCCTTTTCCACGATAAACGTCAAATAGCTGCAACTGTTGCAGGGTTTCGCCCGCCGTCTCCTCGATGCACGCCCGGATGGATGCCGCCGGCACGTCTTCATCGACGATGATGGCCAGGTCGCGGCGGATGGCCGGAAACTTCGACAACTCATGAAAAACCGGAACCCTCTCGCCGCCTATGATATTAGAACTCACCTCAAAAACCAAAATGTTTTGATCCAGCTTCAGCGCCTTGCTCACGCGGGGGTGCAGCACCCCCAGCCAGCCGACGGTAGTGCCATCCTCGAGGTGCAGGCGCGCCGCCTGTCCGGGATGGAGGGCCGGGTGCAGCGCGGTGGCGCTGAAGCGCACGCCCTGTGCTGCATCACCACCCAGGGCCAGCAAGGCTTCCACGTCTCCCTTGAGATCGAAGTAGTCCACCTCGCGGCTCTCCATGCCCCACTGTTCGGGACACACCAGTCCGGTCACTGCCCCGGCCACCACGGGCTGTTCCACGATCCTGCCTTCCTTGCGCAGATACTTGCGGCCGGTTTCGAACAGGCGCACCCGGCGCTGCTGGCGGTTCAGGTTGTGCATCACCGCCTGCACCAGGCCGGGCCACAGGCTGGTGCGCATCACCGCCGTTTCCGAGGAAATGGGATTGGCCAGCTCGATGGGCGTCTGTTCCGGATCCAGCAGGGACTGCAGGGCGGTATCCACGAAGCTGTAGGTGATGGCCTCCTGGTAACCCCGGTCCGCCAGCAGCAGGCGCATGCGCCGGTCCCGCGTCGTGGTGGCGGCGCTCTCGATGGCCAGGCGGGCTGCGGGCCGGCTGTCGGGCAAGCGGTTATAGCCATGGATCCTGGCGACTTCCTCGATGAGATCGGCCTCGATGGCGATATCGAAGCGGGCGGAGGACGACACCACCTCCCAGCTTTCCCCTTCGCGTTCCCGCACCTGGAAACCCAGGCGCCGCAGGATCTCCGTTACTTCCGGGCGCGGGATCGCGGCGCCGAGCAGGCGCCGCAGCCGCGCGGCGCGCAGGATGATGGGGTCATGGCGCGGCAGCGAGGCGGCATCCGTCACTTCCACCACGGGGCCCGCCTCTCCCCCTGTGATCTCCAGCAACAGGCGCGTGGCGCGCTCCATGGCGCGGACGGCCAGTTCGGGATCGACACCGCGTTCGAAACGGTGGGAAGAATCCGTGTGCAGGCCATACTGGCGGGCGCGGCCGGCAATGGCCTGGGGCGAGAAAAAGGCGCTCTCCAGAAACAGGGTGCGGGTGTCATCATCCACGGCCGTCTCCTGACCGCCCATGATGCCCGCCATGGCGATGGCCTTGCCGGCGTCGGCAATGACCAGGGTATTCCCGGCCAGGGTGACTTGCTGACCGTCGAGGAGTTCGATGATTTCGCCCTCGCGGGCCATCCTGACGCGAACACCCCCTTCCAGCTTGTCCAGGTCGAAGGCGTGCATGGGCTGGCCCAGCTCCAGCATCACGTAATTGGTCACGTCCACCACGGGACTGATACTGCGCAGGCCGCTGCGGCGCAGCCTTTCCCGCATCCACAAGGGAGTCTGCGCGCGCGCGTTCACCCCCGCGATGACACGGCCCACATAGCGGGGACAGGCCCGTGGGTCCTCGACCTCGACGGGAAACACGGCATCGGTCGCGGCGGAAACGGGCGCTGTTTCCACCTCCTTCACCGGGCAGCGGTTGATCACCCCCACCTCGCGGGCGATCCCGGCCACGCCCAGGCAGTCGCTGCGGTTGGGCGTCAGCCCCAGTTCGATGGACACGTCGTCCAGTTGCAGCCAGTCGCGGAAATCGTCCCCGGGACGCGCGCCCTCGGGCAGGCTCATCAGGCCCTCCGACTGCTCGGCCAGGCCCAGTTCCGCCGCTGAACACAACATGCCCCGCGACTCCACGCCGCGCAGACGCGCCTTCTTGATGGTGAAATCGTCACCCAGCCGCGCCCCCACCCGGGCCACGGGCGCCAGCATGCCGGGCGCCACATTGCGCGCCCCACAGACGATATCCAGGGGCTCGCCCTCTCCCACATCCACCTGGCAGACCTGCAGGCGGTCCGCCTGGGGATGAGGCGCAACGGAAAGCACCTTGCCCACCACGACGCCGCTGAAGCCGGACGCCACCGGCTCCACGGCCTCCACCTCCAACCCCGCCATGGTCAGCTGCCCGCACAATTCCTCGCTGCCCACCGGCGGGTCCACCCACTCACGCAGCCATTGTTCGCTGAATTTCATATAGCCTCAGAGCAAAGAGTAAAGATAAAAGAGTAAAGATAAAAGAGTAAAGATAAAAGAGTAAAGTTGATGATGATGGATCGTACTGCTAACCGACGAGTGTACCGCTATACTGGAGACCGCGTCTTTTTTCTCTTTTCTCTTTGCTCTTTACTCTTTTCTCTGAACTATCCAAACTGCCGCAAAAACCGTAAATCATTTTCGAAGAACAGGCGCAGGTCGTTGACGCCGTAGCGCAGCATGGCCATGCGCTCCACGCCGAGGCCGAAGGCGAAGCCGGTGAATTGTTCGTTGTCGATGCCCACGTGCTTGAAGACCTGGGGATGAATCATGCCGCAGCCCATGATTTCCAGCCACCCCGTCTGGCTGCATACGCGGCAGCCGGCGGCGCTGCAGATGACGCACTCGATGTCCACCTCCGCGGAAGGTTCGGTGAACGGAAAGTAGGAAGGCCGGAAGCGGACGTTCAGTTCCTTGTCGAAGAAGGCGCGCAGGAAGTCGCTGAGCATGCCCTTGAGGTCCGTGAAGCTGACGTTCTCGTCCACCATGAAGCCCTCCACCTGGTGGAACATGGGGGTGTGGGTGACATCGGAATCACAGCGGTAGACGCGTCCCGGCGCGATGACGCGCAGGGGCGGCTTGCGTGACTGCATGACGTGCACCTGCACCGGAGAGGTATGAGTGCGCAACAGGGTTTCGGCATCGATATAGAAGGTATCGTGCATGGCCCGCGCGGGGTGATTCTCCGGGATATTGAGGGCCTCGAAGTTGTGATAGTTGTCCTCGATCTCCGGCCCCTCAGCCACCTCGTAGCCGATGCGCGCGAACAGTTCCTCGATGCGCTCCAGGGTGAGAGTCACGGGATGCAGACCACCCGTCGGCTGCCCCCTGCCCGGCAGGGTGACATCGATGCGCTCCCGCGCCAGGCGCGCCTCCAGTGCGGCGGCCTCCAGAGCCTGACGCCGCGCCTCGATGGCCTGGTGTACCTGCTGCTTGGCCTGATTCACGGCCTGCCCGGCCTTGGGACGTTCCTCCGGGGACAGATCCTTGAGCCGCTTCAGGACATCGGTGAGCACGCCCTTCTTGCCCAGATACTGGACGCGCAACTGGTCCAGCGCCGCCAGGTCCGCTGCGGCGGCGATTTGCTCCATGGCCTGTTTGAGGAGTGGGTCCAGTTGCATGGTCAGTCGTTCTGTTTTTGGACTTTTTTGATTGACCACGAAGTATGCGAAGGGCACGAAGAAAGAAGATAAAAAACCTTCAATACAACCCGTAACACATTGTTATATATATTTTATCTTCGTGAGCTTCGTGTGCTTCGTGGTAAAAACAATAAAAAAGGGAAAGGCCGCGGCCTTTCCCTTTTCCGTTCTGTCCGGCATGGCGCCCGGTGGGCGGCAGGCCGTCCGTCATTCAGGCAGAGAGACTGGCCTTGGCCCTTTCCGCCAGGGCGGCAAAGGCGTCCTTGTCGAACACCGCCAGGTCCGCCAGCACCTTGCGGTCGATGTCGATGGCGGCCCGCTTGAGGCCGTTCATCAGGCGGCTGTAGGACAGGCCGCATTCGCGGGCCGCCGCGTTGATGCGCACGATCCACAGGGCGCGGAACTGGCGCTTTCTCTGCCGGCGGTCGCGGTAGGCGTACTGTCCGGCCTTGGTGACCGCCTGGGTGGCAACGCGGTAGACGTTCTTGCGGCGGCCGCGGTATCCCTTGGCCTGGGCAATGACCTTCTTGTGCCGCGCGCGGGCGGTAACCCCTCGTTTTACTCTTGGCATGACTTAACTCCTTGAGAACCTCAACTGTAAGGTAACATCTGCTTGATGGCTTCGCTGTCGGAAGCGCAGATCAGACCGGTGCTGCGCAGGTGGCGCTTGCGCTTGGTGCTCTTCTTGGTGAGGATGTGGTTGCGATGGGACTGCCTGAACTTGAAGCGTCCGGAGGCCGTCTTGGCAAACCGCTTGGCCGCACCGCGATGTGTCTTTAGCTTGGGCATCTCGTTTCTTCCAAAATTAAGGTCCTAACAATGAGGCAAGCGTCACACGACGTTTGCCGCTACTTCTTCTTCAAGGGGGCCATCACCATCACCATCTGGCGCCCCTCCATCTTGGGATACTGCTCGACGCTGCCGTACGCCTCCAGGTCCTTCTCGATCCGTTGCAACAGGTTGCGGCCCAGTTGCTGGTGGGCCATCTCGCGCCCCCTGAAGCGCAGGGTGATCTTGGCCTTGTCGCCCCCTTCCAGGAAACGGATGATGTTACGCAGTTTGACCTGGTAGTCTCCTTCTTCCGTGCCCGGCCTGAACTTGACTTCCTTGACCTGAATCTGCTTTTGCTTCTTTCTGGCCGCGTGGCGCTTCTTGTTCTCCTCGAAGAGATATTTGCCGTAGTCCATGATGCGGCATACCGGCGGGTCCGAATTGGGCACGATCTCGACCAGATCGAGTTCGGCCTCGTCGGCGTGTTGCTGGGCCACGTCGAGGGACACCACGCCGATCTGTTCGCCATCGGCTCCGATCAGCCTGACCGTTGGCGCCGTAATCGCTTCGTTCAAGCGCAGCTCTTTATCTGCAGCGATACTTCAGTCCTCCAAAACACCATGGCCGCGGCTCGCGATTTCGGCCAGAAATCGTCGGGCGCATGCCTCCAGGGTCATGCCGCCCAGATCCTTGCCGCTTTGCGTGCGCACGGCCACGGTTTGATTTTCCACTTCCCGATCTCCCGTCACCAGCAGATAGGGAATCCGTTGTAATGTGTGCTCGCGGATTTTAAAGCCTATTTTTTCATTTCTCAAGTCCAAATTGACCCTGAGCCCTTGTTTTTTCAGGTATTCCACCACTTTTCGGGCGTAATCGGCCTGATTGTCCGTAATATTCATCACCACGGCCTGCACCGGGGCCAGCCACAGGGGGAAATGCCCGGCGTGTTCCTCGATGAGAATGCCGATGAAACGCTCCAGGGAACCCAGGATGGCGCGGTGCAGCATCACCGGAACCTGCTTGCTGCCATCCTCGGCGATATAGTGCGCGCCCAGGCGTCCCGGCATGGAGAAATCCACCTGGATGGTGCCGCACTGCCAGACGCGGCCGATGCAGTCCTTGAGGGAGAACTCGATCTTGGGTCCGTAGAAGGCGCCCTCGCCCGGTTGCAGGTCCCATTCCAGACCCTTGTCGTTCAGCGCCCGCTCCAGGGCATGCTCCGCCTTGTCCCAGGAGGCGTCGTCCCCCACGCGGTTTTCCGGGCGGGTGGACAGCTTGATGATGATGTCGCGAAAACCGAAATCGGCGTAGACCTGGAACAGCAGGTCGATGAAGGCGGACACCTCCTCCTGGATCTGGGCCTCGGTGCAGAAGATATGGGCGTCGTCCTGGACGAAATTGCGCAGGCGCATGAGGCCGTGCAGGGTGCCCGAGGGCTCGTTGCGGTGGCAGGAGCCGAACTCCGCCATGCGCAGGGGCAGGTCGCGGTAGCTCTTCACCCCCTGGTTGTAGATCTGCACATGGCAGGGGCAGTTCATGGGCTTGACCGCATAGTCGCGGTTTTCCACATGGGTAGTGAACATGTCGTCGCTGAATTTTTCCCAGTGCCCCGACTTCTCCCACAGGCTGCGGTCCACCACCTGGGGGGTGCGCACCTCTTGATAGCCATGATCCACCAGCAGCTGGCGGATATAGTTCTCGATGGTCTGGTAGATGATCCACCCCTTGCCATGCCAGAACACCATGCCCGGCGCCTCTTCCTGGGTATGGTAGAGATCCAGTTGCCTGCCGATCTTGCGGTGGTCGCGCTTCTCCGCCTCTTCCAGGCGATGCAGGTACTGCTTCAGGGCCTTCTTGTTGGGCCAGGCCGTGCCATAGATGCGCTGCAGCATCTCGTTTCTGGAATCGCCGCGCCAGTAGGCACCCGCCAGCTTGGTGAGATGAAAGGCCTTGAGGCGGCCGGTGCTGGGCACATGGGGCCCGCGGCACAGATCGACGAAATCGCCCTGCTCGTAGAGAGACAAGGTCTCATGGGCGGGAATGGCCTCGATAATCTCCGCCTTGTAACGCTCGCCCATGCCGAGAAAGAACGGGATGGCGTCCTCGCGGGACATCTCCTTGCGCGTGACCGGCAGATCCTCGCCGGCCAGTTCCACCATTTTCTTTTCGATGGCCTCCAGATCCTCCGGGGTGAAGGAGCGCTCGAAGGCGAAGTCGTAGTAGAAGCCGTCCTCGATGACCGGCCCGATGGTGACCTGCGCGGTGGGAAACAGTGCCTTCACCGCCTGGGCCAGGAGGTGGGCCGTGGAGTGGCGGATGATTTCCAGTCCTTCCGGGTCGCGGTCGGTGACGATGGCCACCCGGGCATCGTGCCCGATGACATGGGACAGATCCACCAGGCGGCCGTCCACCTTGCCCGCCAGGGCCGCCTTGGCGAGACCGGGGCCGATATCGGCCGCCACCTCGGCGAGGGTCACCGGATGGTCGTAGAACCGGGTGCTGTTGTCGGGCAGAGTAATGGTCGGCATGGAAGGTCGCGCTGTATTTTCATGTCCCCGTATGAAAAAAGCACTGCCAGAACAGTGCTTGCCGTAGGGAATTATGTGGTAGGCGCGATTGGATTCGAACCAACGACCCCCACCATGTCAAGGTGGTGCTCTAACCAACTGAGCTACGCGCCTGCAAAAAACCTGCTACAAGATACAAGATAGACAGCCCCCAATGCAAGCAAAACGGACCGTCCTACAACCTTTTATCGCTGAGCCCCAGGTGTCCCTCGCGCAGCCTGCGGATCTCGTCGCGGATCCTGGCCGCCTCCTCGAATTCCAGGTCGCGGGCATGCTGGTACATCCGCTTCTCCAGGGCCGCGATCTTCTTGCCCAGCTCCGCCGGTGAGAGGGCGCCGTATTCGATCACCGGCTCGGCCACCCGGGCATATTCTCCCGCCCCGGGGGTGGCGCTGGCAAAGACCCCGTCGATGAGTTCCTTCACCGCCTTTTGCACCCCGACGGGGGTGATGCCATGGGCCTCGTTATGGGCCAGTTGCTTGCGCCGCCGGCGCTCCGTTTCTTCCATGGCGCGCTGCATGGAGCCGGTGATACGGTCGGCATAGAGAATGGCGCGGCCGTTGAGATTGCGCGCGGCGCGGCCGATGGTCTGGATCAAGGAACGGTCGGAGCGCAGGAAGCCCTCCTTGTCCGCATCCAGTATGGCCACCAGGGACACCTCCGGGATGTCCAGGCCCTCGCGCAACAGGTTGATGCCCACCAGCACGTCGAACTCCCCCAGGCGCAGGTCGCGAATGATCTCCACCCGCTCCACGGTGTCGATATCCGAGTGCAGGTAGCGCACCTTGACGCCGTGTTCGTCGAGGTATTCCGTGAGGTTCTCGGCCATGCGCTTGGTGAGGGTGGTCACCAGCACGCGCTCGTTGCGGGCGGTGCGCAGGCGGATCTCCGACAGCAGGTCGTCCACCTGGCTCTCCACCGGCCGCACCTCCAGTTCGGGATCCACGAGCCCCGTGGGCCGCACCAGCAGTTCCACCACGGCGCCGGCATGTTCCATCTCGTAGGGACCGGGGGTGGCGGAGGTGAAAATGGTCTGCGGCGCCAGGCGCTCGAACTCCTCGAAACACAGGGGGCGGTTGTCCAGGGCCGAGGGGAGGCGGAAACCGTATTCCACCAGGTTGATCTTGCGCGCCCGGTCGCCGCGGTACATGCCACCCAGCTGGGGAATGGTGACATGGCTCTCGTCGATCACCAGCAGGGCATCCTCGGGCAGATAGTCGAACAGGGTCGGGGGCGGCTCCCCCGGCTGGCGCCCGGAGAGATAGCGGGAGTAGTTCTCGATGCCCGAGCAGTAGCCGATCTCCTGCATCATCTCCATGTCGAAGCGGGTGCGCTCCTCCAGGCGCTGCGCCTCCACCAGCTTGTTGGCCTCGCGCAACTGCCGCAGGCGCTCGCGCAGTTCCTCGCGGATCTGGTCGATGGCGCCCATGATGGTCTCGCGGGGGGTGACGTAATGGGTCTTGGGATAGACGGTCAGGCGCGGCACGCGGCGCAGGATCTCTCCCGTGAGGGGATCGAACCAGGCCAGGGATTCGATCTCGTCGTCGAACAGCTCCACCCGCACCGCCTCGCTCTCCGACTCGGCGGGGAAGATATCGATGACCTCGCCGCGCACCCGGTAGGTGCCGCGGTGCAGCTCCACGTCGTTGCGCGTGTACTGGATGTCGGTGAGGCGCCGCAGGATGTCGCGCCGGTCCACCACGTCGCCCTTGACCAGGTGCAGCACCATGCTCAGGTAGGCACGCGGATCCCCCAGACCGTAGATGGATGACACGGAGGCCACGACGATGGCGTCGCGGCGCTCCAGGATGGCCTTGGTGGCCGAGAGCCGCATCTGCTCGATATGCTCGTTGATGGAGGCGTCCTTCTCGATGAAGGTGTCCGAGGACGGCACATAGGCCTCCGGCTGGTAGTAGTCATAGTAGGAGACGAAATATTCCACGGCATTGTCCGGGAAGAACTCGCGCATCTCGCTGTACAACTGTGCCGCCAGGGTCTTGTTGGGCGCGAGTATGAGCGTGGGACGCTGCACCCGGGCGATGACATTGGCAATGGTGAAGGTCTTGCCGGAACCGGTGACGCCCAGCAGGATCTGGTGCGTCAGGCCGGCCTCCAACCCCTCCACCAACTGGCGGATCGCCTCCGGCTGGTCGCCGGCGGGCTGAAAATCGGAGTGCAATTGAAATGTTTTTTCCATGGAAAATTTTGCCGTATACTGCTATTGATGATTTTTACCACGAAGGGCACGAAGAAAATATGTGCCCCTGGAGACACGACACCACAGGACGATACGACCGTGCAACTATCCCGACGTGTACAACGCATCAAGCCCTCGCCCACCCTCGCCATCACCGCCCGCGCCGCCCAGTTGCGCGCGGAGGGCAGGGACATCATCGGTTTCGGCGCCGGAGAGCCGGATTTCGACACTCCGGAGCCCATCAAGGCGGCGGCCATCGAGGCCATCCAGGCCGGCTTCACCAAGTACACCGCCGTGGCGGGCACCCAGGAATTGAGACAGGCCGTGTGCGACAAGTTCAGGCGCGACAACGGACTGGAGTATACACCGGATCAGATCCTGGTGTCCGTCGGCGGCAAGCAGAGTTTCTACAACCTGGCCCAGGCGCTCCTCGATGCAGGCGACGAAGTCATCATCCCCGCCCCCTACTGGGTATCCTACCCGGATATGGTGCTGCTGGCGGACGCCGACCCGGTCATCATCTCCACCGGCCTCAAGCAGGGCTTCAAGATCACCCCCGGGCAACTGGAGCAGGCCATCACCGAGCGCACCCGCTTGGTGGTCATCAACAGCCCCTCCAACCCCACGGGCGCCACCTATACCCGCGCGGAACTGGAGGCCCTGGGCAGGGTCATCAAGAACTATCCCCGCCTCATGGTTGCCAGCGACGATATCTACGAGCACATCCTGCTCAACGACGAACCCTTCACCAATATATTGATGGCCTGCCCGGATCTCCATGACCAGGCCATCATCCTCAACGGCGTGTCCAAGGCCTATTCCATGACCGGCTGGCGCATCGGCTATGCCGCCGGCCCCCTGGAACTCATTAACGCCATGAAAAAGATCCAGTCCCAGAGCACCTCCAATCCCGCCTCCATCTCGCAGGCGGCCGCCCGGGCGGCGCTGGAGGGCGACCAGTCCTGCATCGGTGTCATGACCGAGGCCTTCAGGGAACGCCACCGGTTCGTGGTGGACGCCTTGAACGCCCTGCCCGGCGTCCAGTGCCTGCCCTCCACGGGCGCATTCTATGCCTTCCCATATATGCAGGAGGCCATCGACGCCATCGATGGCGTGGACGACGACGTGGCCTTCGGGGAGCATCTCATCAACGAGGCCGGCGTGGCCCTGGTGCCCGGCTCCGCCTTCGGCGCACCCGGCTACATGCGCCTGTCCTTCGCCACCAGCATGGACAAGCTGCGCGAGGGCCTGGACAGGATTGCGCGCGTACTGAAGGCCTGAAAACGGCGCCGCGCGCAGGGCGCCAGGCGGCCTTCATCTCATGGAGCTCTCCCCGGCAACGAAATTCAACGTCACCATCCTGCCCTGGCAGGGTCCGGTCCCCTTCTTCGAGGCCTACCGGGAGATTGCCGAAACAGTCTGCCATGCCTTGCGCAGGCTGGGATACGAAGCCGTCCTGACGGATGGCAAGTACCTGGAAGACCGGATCAACATCGTCTTCGGCTTTCATATCATGGACCCGGCCAGACTGCCGGGCCTGTCGAGAAATACCATTTTCTATCACCTGGAACAGACGCGGCCCGACGGCCAGGTCAGACGGATATTCCACGAAATCCAGTCCCAGGTCATCATGTGGGAATACAGCCGGCGCAACATCCCCCTGTTACGAAAAATGGGTATCTCCCGCATCATTCACGTGCCAGTGGGCTATGTTCCGGAAATGCGCCGCATCGGCAATCAGGAGAAACAGGATATCGACGTGCTCTTCTATGGCCTGGTGGATGAACGGCGCCAGAAGATCCTCGACGGTCTCGCCGCCAGGGGACTCAATGTCAAGGTCCTGCAATTCATCTACGGCGAGGAAAGGGACCGATACATTGCCCGTTCAAAAGTAGTGCTCAACATGCGCCGCGAGGGCATGCGCATCTTCGAGGTCGCACGCGTCTCCTACCTGCTGGCCAACGGCAAGGCCGTGGTTTCCGAGTACTCGGACGATGTCGAGATCGATGATGACCTGAAAGAAAGCCTGGTGCTCGCCGGATACGACGAGCTGATCCCCGCCTGCGCCCGGCTTGTCCACGACTTGGAAGAACGCAGACACCAGGAAAAACGGGGCTTCTCGGTCATGGCGGCGCGGGACGAGTGCGCCATCATACAGGAAGCCTTACGGCGGACATCCCGGATTTGGGATCAATGATGCGGGGAAACCCGGCAGTTGCACAAAATTGCGCAGACAAAAGGCTGGCCACCTTCAATTTTGTATATTGCCGAGCGCGGGAACCTCGTCACACTTGAGTTCGATGAAGGAAATATCGTCATGTTGCGCCTCATCCCTTCTGAACTCCGCGAGGGACTCCAGAACAAGGGTGAATTTATCGGCATCGCCTCCAGACAACAACCGTTCGAGGCGTTCGGTGCCAAAACTCTCCCCTTCAGGGCTGCATGCCTCGATCAAGCCATCCGTGCACAAATAAATCCTGTCCCCTTTCTCGACGGAAAGGACCTGAGTCGAGCTGTCGAAGGCATCGTCTCCCAGAATCCCCAGGGGCAAATGCCGGGAAGGGATCAGTGACTTGAGCCCCCCTTCCGGGCTACAAACATACCCTGTGGGCATTCCTCCCGTCCAGGCGGAGACGGTAAGGCCGTCGGCGCTGAGTTCAAGGAGAGCCGCTGCAAAAAACATCTCACTGGGCATGAGCGCCCGCAGCTTATGATTGATCTCCCGCGCGAGCTCCGGTAATGCCGCGCCTTTTCTTGCCATGGCAAAAAACACCAGGGCCACCGGCATGGTCCCCATGGCCGCCGTCAGGCCATGGCCGGTGAAATCCCCCAATAATACAAACAGGCCGCCATCGGGGTTGCGCTCGGCCAGCAGGAGATCGCCATTGAATACCGTCATTGGGGAAATCTTGTGCCGGATGATGGTGGGATCCAGATAACTTTGCTTAAGCGTATTCTCGAAGAAATGCCCGATCAGCGCCTGTTCATGCGAGAGACGCCGGTTCTCGGCGTTTAATCTGTGGCTCATTTCCCGGATCCTGAGATGGGCCTTGATCTTGGAATTGAGTATTTCGAGATTGATCGGCTTGCTGATAAAGTCGTCCCCGCCCGCCTCCAGCGCCTTGGAGAGCGCCATTTCGGGTTTCAGCGCGGTCACGAAGATAATCGGAGTATATTCCTGTCCGGCCAGCTCCTTGATTGTACCTGCCGCCTGGTAACCGTCCACACCGGGCATGCGTATATCCATGAGCACCAGGTCGGGATGAGCCTTCTGGAAGCACTCTATGGCCTGGTGGCCATCTTCCGCCTCGATCACTTCATAATCATACGTACTCAGCATCTGGCACAGCACCTTGCGGTTTACAGGTATATCATCGACGATCAATACTTGCATGGGGCGCTCCTCCATATCCGAGTGATTTTTGTCCTTTCTCCTTAGGAGCCCGTCGGGCTTAGGATGAGTCTACTGCGTCGGCGGGAAATGGGCGCATTTTTCCGATCATTTTCGTTAAATAGTCATCACTATTCGCCTCAGATGATCGAAAAAATGCCCTCCATTTCCCACTCGACTCGCCACGATCACCTAAACCCGACGAGCTCCTAGGCACCTATTCCAGAAAGGCCTTGTTGATTACCCTGATCAGTTGCTCGGTCTCGATGGGCTTGGAAAGGTAATCCAGAAAACCCATCTCACGGTACAAATTCTGATCCGCCTGGGAGGCCGCGCCTGCCCCCACGGCTATCACGGGCGTATCATGTTCCTCAAGCTGCTTGCGCAATACCGCCAGAGCCTCGCCGCTGTCAATTTCCTGGAGATTGATGTTCAGGAGAATCAGATCGGGGCGGTGCCTGTCTATCAGTGGCAAGCCTTCTTGCAGGCTCTGGGCCGTGAGAAGCTGCACATGAGACATGTGCGCGAGCAAATGCGATACCAGCCTGATACTGGCGGCATTGTTCTCGATATAGAGTATTTTTCTGATCTGGGCCTGCTTGTGATGGTCATCGCCACCATTCCGCCCCGCGGGCCTGGCTTTGAGTGGTATCTCGATCCAGAAAGTGCTTCCTTCTCCTTCCCTGCTCTCGAATCCCATGGTTCCACCCATGAGTTCGATCACCTTTTTCGTGATCACCAGCCCGATGCCTGTGCCTTCGATCCCGGTTTGTTCGGCACCCAGGCGGTTGAAGGCCTGGAAAACCTGGGAATGCTTCTCCCTGGGAATACCATGCCCTGTATCGCTTACCGCTATTTGGAGACGGTCCGGCCTGGTGCGCTTGCAGCCGATCTCGACCCTGCCGCCCTCCTTGTTGTATTTCACCGCATTGCTTAACAGGTTGAGCAATACCTGCTTGAGCCTGGTCCGGTCGGCCCGTATCCTGAACCGGGTTTCGTCATCTTCCTCCACACTGGGTTCGGGATGCCGGATGAACTGGATGGTGATATTGCGTTCTTGTGCCTGTGGCGTGATCAGGCCCACACATTCGTCAACCAGGCCCGCCACATCCATGACCTGCATGTTGAGATCGATGCGTCCTATCTCGATTCGGGTCAGGTCGAGGACCTCATTGATCAGGTCCAGCAGATGCTGGCTTGCACAGAGAATCTCATCAACGCAATCCCTTTGCGAGGGGCTCAGGCTGCGCTCCCTGTCCATTTTCAGCAATTGACCAAATCCCATGATCGCATTCAGGGGAGTCCTCAGCTCATGGCTCATGTTGGAAAGAAACTGGCTTTTCGCCCGATTGGCGTTATCCGCCTCTTCCTTGGCCTCAAGCAGCGCCTGCTGGTCCAACTGGCTGCGCCTCTTGATGCGCGCCGCCTCCACCAATACTCCGTAGGTCGTGTTGAAAGGTTGCAGAAATTCGACCAGCTCTCTGTCATAACCGCGGTCCCGGTTGGCGAGTGCATACATGGCAACCATTGAATTTCCGTAATATATGGGTATGCCCAGGTAGCTGCGCAGGGGCGGATGACCCTCGGGTAATCCGCGGTGCCGCGGGTCATGCTCCGGATCATTGGAGATCACAAGCTGACCATTTTTTATGGTTTCACCAAACAGGGTATCGAGATTCTGGAATCTCATCGAGGCAGACCCATCCCCGGCATCCTCTTGGGAAAAGTCTGTACTTTTCATCGCGAGGGCATGTAACCTGAAATCGGGGGTGCCGCCCAGATTCTTCTGGATCTCTCCGGCAAAGCCGTATTCACTACGGGTCAGTTCCAGCACGCCGTCCAGGAGATGTTCCGTAACCTGCTCAATTTCCTGATTGGAGATAAATTCCGTCATTGCCGAATTCAGAAGAGCCAATAAATGCTTCTGCCTCTCGACCACAGACTCGGCCTCGATGCGCTTGAGAATTTCGAGCCGTTGAGCCGCCAGTGCTGCCAGTGCCGATGCAAAGCTGCATTCATCCTGCTTCCATTGCCTCGCGCCTCCGACATATTCAATACATAACATGCCTACCATCTCACCCCGGTGCAGTATTGGCACGTTCAGCATGGCGCCGACATTCAGCGGCCTGAGGTAGGCGTCCAGAAACTCCCGCACGCTTGAATCGCGTGTGACATCGTTCACTACCACGTACTGATGGCATTCCAGGGCCGACAAGAGCGGGGCACAATTCCCCCGGGCCAGCTCCTGGCCGCTGGTGAATGCGTCCTCAGCCGAGCAATAAAGCATGCGGCAAACCAGCGATCTGCGCGATTTATCCAGTAACCAAAGCCCAACCCTGCCGGCTCCCATGTTCTCCGAGGTATAACGGACCAGGCGCCGGAAAAACAGATCCGGATCCCGGTCGTTCATGGCGGGATCGGTCGCAAGCCTGGCCAGCATCCTTTGCTGGGACTTCAGGCGCCGGCCGGTTTCAAGGGCATCCAGTTCGTCTTCCTTGACCTTGGTGATATCCGTGCGCAGAGAGATGTATTGCCTGATACGCCCGCCTTCATCCATGACCGGCATGATACTGGCCTCCACCCAGTAAAAATCACCGTTCTTGCGGCGGTTGCAGATTTCCCCATGCCACACCTGCCCGCTGGCGATCGTGTCCCAAATCCCCTGGTAAAACGCCCTGTCATGAAGACCTGACTTGAGGATACGGTGATTGTTACCCAGCAGCTCCTTTTCACTGTAGCCGCTGATCTCGCAGAATTTTTCATTGACATGGGTGATACGGCCCGCCACGTCGGTCATGCTGACGATGGCATGCTGATCAATGGCCCTCTGGAGATCATTCCTGTCGCGCCTGAGAGCAAACAACTCCTGCTCCAGCTTGTGAAGCCTTCCCGCCATGCAGACCTGGCGGGCCACATATTCCACCAGGTCAGCAGGCGTATCGGGCAGAGCGATGAAAGATGACGGCATCTGCGTGGGGTCCCATGCGACATCAGTCTGGCGCGCATCGCGGGAGAGGAACACGACAGGCACGTAGCGGCCCGCCGCGTGCCCCCGCACCGCCCTCAAAAACTCGTCCCTGGAACATACGGTCATGGAAGAACAGGCCAGAATCAGGTCGGGCCTGAAATTCATGACCCGGCTCAATACCTGGAGAGGATTCTGCAACACCTTGGTGCGCATGCCCGCAGCGCGCAAGACAGTTTCACAGTACTGCAGCAGTAATCCACTTTCTCCGCATAATAAAACCCGGCATGGACCACTACCCTGGGGATATCGGTCCTCGAGGTCCTGTAGCGCGCTTGCAATATCCATGGGATAGCCGGAAAAACGAATCGGCCCCTTCTGTATCGCGGCCAGACAGGTCGCCATATCAACCGCATGGCTTGCCAGAAGCACGGGAACTTCCTTCCCCCATCTCTTCCAAATATCCAGGATTTCCTGGATGGCATCCTTCGGCCTGTCCGCAAATTCGGGATCGTTGACCAACAGGATCGAGGGCGGCACCATACCACTGAGATTGCCGGACAGCGCCAATCCCGCGGCGCAGCGAACCTCATAACCCGCCCTGCCCAGTTCATGAGCAAGGGACTCATGCTCGCCCACCAGCAACACCGTCTCTTTCCCGCCCATCCCAACCAGACCGCTCAGGTCCGCGGCCAAGGCAGGCGGTGTCGCGGGTTGCCATTGAGAAGCTTCGACGCTCAACCGGGAGATCAGTGTATCGATGTATTTTCTGGCGCCGTCGTCCAGGGCCGGTTTGGAATCCGTGCAGGCAAGCAGCCTTTTTTCAATGATGCTCGCAGTCTCCAGAATTTCATCGGCCCCAAACACGTCCGCCAGTTCCGAGAGGGCCACCACATGGCGGTAAAGCGCACCTATCCCGGAGCTCTGGGCGTCACCTCTGGGCAGGCATGTCCATATGCCTCTGATATCCGACAGCAACCCCGGCAACTGATGCTTGAATTCGCGCTGCAGTCCCGCCAGTGTATCCACGAGCTTGTTATTGCCGTCGTTTCCCAACCGAATGCCCCCTGGGCTATATATTTGAAAGTATCATCACCTCCCTGTGCCTTGGTGGTCCATCAGGCAGCTTCGGCGCCGGAACCCCAGGGCCGCAAAATTCCCAACCCAGGAAAAACGTTTTCCACTGGCAGTACCAGCATGGCCCGGCGTCTAGCCAGTCATCTTGCGCCGTTCCAGGCGATCCTTGTTTTTGTTGTACTTCACGTGCTCCAGGATGATCTCGCCAATTTCGCGGTATGGGACAGGCTTGCTGAACACCTTCATCTCCCTTTCGGAAATGCCCTTCTCGCATATTTCCGCCTTCGGTATGGCGCTGACCACGATGATCAAGAGATCGGAAAAGGCCGGCAGGCGCTTCAGGGTGCGAATCATCTGAAATCCATCCATGCCCGGCATGAGAAGGTCGGTAATGAGCACGTCGGGCCTGAAACGGCCCATATTGACCAGACCCTCGAAACCGTTGCTGGCCGTCTTCAGATCCAGGGCGGGGCCATGGGCTGAAAAGTGCTCCCGGAACAATTTCAAGGCCTGTAGATCGTCATCGACCACCAGGACCGTCGGCACCGCTTCCTCAGGCGCCTCCAGCAGCTCAAGCTGCTGGCGCAACAGGGCTTCAACCGAGCTTCTCGCAATCCTGCGATGACCTCCCCCCGTCTTCCAGGCCTTCAGCAGTCCTTTCTCAGACCAGTGCTGTATCGTGCTCAAAGCGACCCCCAACTGTTCCGCCGCCTCCCTTGTTGTCATAAAATCCTTATTTAATCGAGACATAGTTAATCCTGTCCCCCTGTTGTGCATCCTTTCCACCTTTATGATTACACACAAAATACAAGGTAATCAATTTTCTTGGTGTAATCGTTTTTCATATTACTACCGATTTAATCATTTTTGTAGTAGTTTTCCTATTTTGAATCGTAGTTCACCGACAAGCCTTGACCGGAAATCAATAAAATCAATCGCTTGCTTTATGGGAATCGGCTTCGGGCAAGTATTTTCAGCTATGCGGATTCTTCTTTGCCGTGCACTGAGCCACGCAAGGCTTCCTCGATCATGCGCATGGTCGCCGCGACATCCAGAGGTTTCGTAAGGTAGGCCGCAAATCCGGCGCCAAGCGCGGCCTGGATATCACCAGGCATGGCGTCCGCGCTAACGGCAATCACCGGAATGTGGGCGG
>Ga0256830_1000845_pt1 | contig 22631 bp, 23 predicted proteins | sample 128326metaG_FD_190537 | JGI IMG/M metagenome (GOLD analysis project Ga0256830, IMG submission 190537) | Hydrothermal vent microbial communities from Lau Basin, Pacific Ocean - 128-326 | ecosystem: Environmental > Aquatic > Marine > Hydrothermal vents | place: Pacific Ocean: Lau Basin | collected... | reverse complement strand
TGGGTACACGGCGCTTCGGACCGAAATCCTCCGCCCCGTGCACCCCGTCCGACTTGCATGTGTTAGGCACGCCGCCAGCGTTCGCTCTGAGCCAGGATCAAACTCTCATCTCTTTCCACTTTCGCTCTTCTTTAGGCTTGTTGGGTGTGCTACGCACTTTTCAGTAGCTTGTCAAAGAACAATTGCAGTTTCAAAGAATAACTCTTTTGAGAGGTCTTTGTCAACCCCCGGTTGCGGGGCCGAGACGTCAACTGTCTCATCGAGAATCCATTGTTATTATGCCATACAACTTGAAATAATGCAAGTATTAAATTTAAACTTAAAATGCATGAGATACGGTGAACGAGAGATCGAGGAGGCAAGGCTCGAGGCCTGGGACAACCCCTCTCCAGAGAGGGACTACGAGGTCTCCATCACATTCGCCGAATTCACCTGCCTCTGCCCGCGCTCGGGCTATCCTGACTTCGCCACCATAAGGATCACCTACATCCCGGACCGCAGGATCGTGGAGCTGAAGTCCCTCAAGCTCTACCTGAACTCTTTCCGGAACCTGCACATCTCCCACGAAGAGGCCACAAACCGCATCTACAAAGAACTCGAGGACCTGCTCAGCCCCCGCCGTCTCGAGGTCGTGGGGGACTTCAACCCGAGGGGGAACGTAAAGACCGTCATACGTATAACCGGCGGCAGCAAGAGCGGGGGCTAAGGGAAGACAGCCTTCGCCCTCTCGATGAAGAGCCTCACCTTCTCCTCGTCCTTCACTCCCTTCTCCCGCTCCACGCCAGAACTGACGTCCACCCCGTAGGGACGAACCCACCTGACGGCCCTGTCTACATTTTCAGGCGTGAGCCCGCCGGCGAGCACGACCGGGCCGAAGCGCTTGGCCTCGAGCGCTATGTCCCAGTTGAAGACCTGCCCCGTGCCCCCGGGCATATCCGGCGAATACGTATCGAGGAGGTATGCCGAGACCCTGTATCTCGCAACGGCATCGAGGTCCGTGAGCTCTCTCACCCTGAATGCCTTTATCACCCGCGGCCACAACCGGCACACCTCCTCCGGCTCGCCGCCGTGCAGCTGCACGACATCTATGCCAGCGGCTTCCACGATCTCGCTTATCGTCGAAGGGTCCTCGTCCACAAAGACGCCGACCGTGGTGACAAACGGGGGTAGCTCCCTGATTATGTCCCTCGCCGCCTCCAAGCGGATGTGCCTGGGGCTTCCGCTGTAGAAGACGAAACCGAGCGCGTCGGCTCCGGACTCGACCGCAGCCAGGGCGTCCTCGCCCCTTGTGATTCCGCATATCTTCACCCTGACAGGAGGTCTCATGATATGAGATCGGTATTTACCCTGACGCGGATGGTCTTCTTCAGTGTCTCGACATAGGAGTCTATGAGTTTCTGCTGCTTGTCCTTGAGGATGGCGGCCTTGATGCCCTCGAAGAACGACTCGTCACCCTTCAGGCCCATCAGGTCTTGATCCGTCAAGACGACCGACTCTCCGATGAGTGCACGGATCTTGGCGGTCAGGAGTTCCTGCCTCATCATCGCTTCATAGTATCCGGGGGTCAGCCTGTTCATCCTGAGTGTCTGGAGGTAGACATCACGGTTGAAGACGCCGTCCCTCTTGAAGGCCGGCTCGTTCATTATCGCCTCCTGGAGTTCCCTGTCAGAGACCCTCAGCCCGAGTTCTTCGGCCTTCATACGGAGGACCCTGTCGGCAACGAGCGTGTCGAGCACCCTCTGCTTGAGGTTGAGCTGCTCCTCCATCTTTCTGTCGAACTTATCCTTGTACATATCCTCATAGTACTTCTTGAACCTGTCGTAGAGCCTCCAGTACTCGTCGAGCGCGATCTTCTCACCACCGACCTCAGCCACCACCGGGCTCTGGTTGTTGTCGATGGGCCCGACGTAGAAGAAAATGAACGAGATGATCACGAGAAAAAAGAATATGTAGAAAAACTTCGCATGCTTATGCATGAACTGTAACATTCTTCACTCCTCCCGTATTCAGAGTCTCGCAAGAGGGCGTTCCCGAAGCGCGCCGCCCCCCCTGCGTCAGTATCTCTTCTCGAAATAGTCCCTCAGTATGTCTCTGTGATCGAAGGCGATGTCCTCGGGCAGGGAGTCCCTCGTGAAGACCCCCACGCCGGCGGCGTCATCACCCGCCCTCGGGGTGCCCACCGCCCTCGCGACGTAGACGACGGTGATCGTATGGAACCTCGAATCCCTTCGCGGGTCGGAGTACGCATGAAACTGCCGCACGAGTTCCACGTCGAGTCCCGTCTCCTCCTTCGCCTCCCTGACGGCGGCAGCCTCGAGGCTCTCGCCGTAGTCCACGAACCCGCCGGGCAGGGCCCAGCCGTGTGGGGGGTTCTTCCTCTTTATCAGGACGATCCCGCCATCGCCGTGCTCTATGATGAGGTCAACCGTTGGCAGGGGGTTTTTGTGTTCTCGCATAGTGTATCAAGCCGGGCTCCGGTCTCCTGAGACGCGGGTGAAAGGCCGGCTTCACCGGTCGCCCATCCTCTCTCCTACTCCTCGGCCCTCGGCATCTGGTAGTTGAAGACGCCTTCGGGCACGACCGTGGAAATGGCATGCTTGTATATCATCTGTATGTTCGCCTCTTTCAGGAGGACCACGAAACTGTCGAAGCCCTTGATCACCCCCCTCAACCTCACTCCGTTGGTGAGGTAGACAACCACGTGGATCTTTTCCTTCCTGAGCTGATTGAGAAAGCTGTCCTGAAGGTTCTGGTTCTTTGTCGTCATGCCTAACTCCTTGTATTTTATTCACCATCGAAGCAGATGGTCTATTTTAGCATAAAGAAGTCCGGCATTTATCGGGCCGTCTTCCGGCCGGCAGCCGCCCTCATGCCGTCGATGAACCGGGAGGCGTCCTCGTGCTTCGTCTTGAGCACACTCCTGTTGAAGATCAACCGTGCGGTCGACTCTGCGATGGTCTCAACCTCCACGAGCCTGTTCGCCCTCAGCGTGCTTCCGGTCGATACGAGATCGACGATACCGTCGGCCATGCCCACTATCGGGGCAAGCTCTATCGAGCCGTAGAGCTTGATTATCTCGACCTCGATCCCCATGGACGAAAAATACCTCTCCGTGACATTGGGATACTTGGTCGCTATCCTGATGAATCCCCTCTGCATCAACTCCCCCCTTGAATCCTCCGGCTCGGCAACGACCAGCCTGCAGTGACCGAAACCGAGGTCGAGCGGCTCGTAGACAGAGGGGGAATCCTCCATCAGGAGGTCCTTGCCGACCACACCGGCATCGGCACCCCCGTACTCGACAAAGGTGGCCACGTCCCTCGCCCTGAGCAGGAGTATCCTGAGGGAACCGTCCACTGACTCGTGAACCAGGGACCTCGATGTCTCCAGGTCTGTGCCGAACCCGATCCCCATGGGGCCGAGGATTCCCACCGTCTCCCGGAGGAGCCTGCCCTTGGGCAGCGCAAGTGTAATCATCGCCTGCTCACCCCTTAAGCCTCTCGATCCTGGCTCCGAGAGAGCGGAGCTTGCTCTCGATCGCCTCGTATCCCCTGTCGAGATGATATATCCTGTCGATGACGGTCTCACCCCTCGCCGCGAGCGCCGCCACGACCAGCGATGCACTTGCGCGCAGGTCCGTCGCCATGACAGGAGCCCCCTTCAGTGACTTGACACCCTTCACAGTAGCTATCGAGCCCTCGATGCCGACATCAGCCCCCATCCTCCTCAGTTCGGCGACATGCATGAACCTGTTCTCGAAGATCGTCTCGCTGATGATGCTCGTCCCCTCGGCCACACTCATCAGGGCCATGAACTGAGCCTGCATGTCCGTGGGGAATCCCGGGTAAGGCATCGTCTTCACGTCACTCGCCCGGAGGCGCTGAGGCCCCCTGACCGTAAGGCCTGCTCCAGTCTCCCGGAAGCTGATGCCCGTCTCCTGGAGTTTTGCAACGACTGCGGCGAGGTGCTCGGCATTGGCACCCTCTATGGTCACCTCACCGCCTGTGATCCCTGCAGCGGCCATGAACGTTCCGACCTCTATCCTGTCAGGTATGATATCGTAGTCGAGCGGCTCGAGTTCATCCACCCCTTCGATCTCGATTATGCTCTCGCCGGCCCCCTCTATACGCGCACCTGCGCTGACGAGGGCATCCGCGAGGTCGACGACCTCGGGCTCTCTGGCGGCGTTCTCGAGCCTCGTCACCCCCTTTGCCAGGACAGCGGCCATCATGAGGTTCTCGGTGCCGGTGACCGTGGGAATGTCGAAGCAGATGACGGCCCCCTTCAGTCTCCGCACCTTCGCATTCACGTATCCCTTCTCGAGGGTGATGCTCGCTCCCATCTTCTGAAGCCCGAGCAGGTGCAGGTTTATGGGCCTTGCCCCTATGGCGCACCCGCCTGGAAGCGAGACCCTCGCCCGCCCGTGCCTGGCAAGCAGGGGGCCGAGCACGAGCACGGACGCCCGCATCGTCCTCACAAGCTCATACGGCGCCTCACAGCCCCTGACATCCCCTGTATCGATCAGTGCCGTCGAATCCGACAGGGAGAAACCCGCCCCGAGGTACTCGAGCAGCCTCCCCATCGTGAAGACGTCCCGCAGGTTGGGCACGCGGCGCAGGCGGTGGGTACCGCTGCCGAGTATGGTCGAGGCCATTATAGGCAGGGCGGCGTTCTTCGCCCCCGAGACCCTGACGGTACCCCGGAGTCTCCTGCCGCCCGATATCAGAAGTTTTTCCATCGTCTATTCCTCAAGGTGAACGATCAACTGTTTATTCTCTCTCTCCGGACGGTCCTGGATCGTCACTGCCGATCCCGTTCGTCCATTCCCGGCAAGGGTGAAAGGTCAACCCCTCAAGCACGGCCCCGAACCGCCGGCCCCTCCAAGACCATCACACGCTCGATGCCTGCAAGGTCTTTCAAGACCCTTGCAACCCTGAGACCGCACTCCGAGGCGATCCCAGCCACGGCACCGCACTGTCCTGCACCGAGTTCGAGGAGGAGGACGCCGTCCTCCCTGAGGTGTTGCGGTGCCTCCTCGAGTATCCTCCTGTAGAAGCCGAGGCCGTCCTCTCCACCGTCGAGCGCCTCTCGCGGCTCGTAACCGCTCACCTCCCTCTGCAGGCCCGCCAGGTCGCCGCTCTTCACATAGGGCGGATTGGATACGATGATATGAAAGTCGCGCCCACCGACCGGATCAAAGAGGTCCCCCTGAACGAAGACCACGTTGCCTGCAGAGTTCAGCCTCGCATTCTCCACGGCGTATCCGATGGCGGCAGCCGATATATCGGTTGCGACAACACGGGCCGAGGGGACCTCTGCGGCGATGGCCGCAGCTATGCAACCCGAGCCGGTGCAGATGTCGAGCACGTCCACGGCAGCCGACTTACGGGCGTTCAGTATCCTCACGGCCTCCTCGACGAGCATCTCGGTCTCAGGCCGCGGGATGAGCACGCCTGGGCCGACCCTGAACCTCATTCCATAGAACTCGGCACAGCCGGTCAGGTACTCGATGGGTTCGCGCCTGAGCCGCCTTCTGAAGAGGGAGTCGAGCACCCGTAGGGCCCTCTCGTCCACATGACAGGCATCCATGTAAAGCTCGGTCCTGCTTATGCCCAAGGCGTGGCAGACGAGTATCTCCGCCTCTCGTTCGGGCTCCTCGATGCCCTCCCCCCTGAAGGCGCGGGAGAGTTCCCTCAGCAGGCCGTATGCGGATGGAACGGCTGTCTTCATGCCACCTTCCTCAGCTTCTCGGTCTGGTAGTGGGTGATGAGGGCGTCCAGAATCTCGTCGAGGTTGCCCTCGAGGACATGGGTGAGCTTCTGGAGAGTGAGGCCGATCCTGTGATCCGTCACCCTGTTCTGGGGGAAGTTGTAAGTCCTGATCCGCTCGCTCCGGTCACCGGAGCCGACCTGCGCCTTCCTCGCCTCTGATATCTCCCTCTCCTGCTCCTCCATCTTCAGCTCATAGAGTCTCGACCTCAGAATCCTCATCGCCTTCTCCCTGTTCTTGTGCTGAGACCTCTCGTCCTGGCACTGAACGACTATCCCCGTGGGTATGTGGGTGATCCTCACGGCAGAGGAGACCTTGTTCACGTGCTGGCCGCCGGCGCCAGAGGCCCTGTAGGTATCCGTCTTGAGGTCCTTCTCGTCTATCCTGACGTCTATCTCCTCCGCCTCGGGGAGCACGGCGACGGTGGCGGCAGAGGTGTGAATCCTCCCGGACGTCTCTGTCTCGGGGACCCTCTGGACCCTGTGCACACCGCTTTCGTACTTGAGGCGGCTGTACGCACCCCGCCCCTGGATGGAGACCGTGATCTCCTTGAACCCGCCGAGCCCTGTGGGGCGGGACTCTATCACCTCGACCCTCCACCCCTTCTGCTCGGCGTACCTGGAGTACATCTTGAAGAGGTCTGCAGCGAACAGCGCGGCCTCCTCACCGCCCGTGCCAGCCCTTATCTCCATGATGACGCTCTTTTCGTCCCTCGGGTCCTTGGGCAGGAGCAGTATCTTTAACTCTTCCTCGACCTCCGCCTTCCTCCGCCTGAGGGTCGCGAGCTCCTCCTCGGCGAGTATCTTGAGTTCCCTGTCTCCTGAGGCGAGCACCTCCTCGTCCTCTTCGATCGACCTGAGAATCTCCCTGTACTCCCTGTACTTCTCCACGATCGGCCTGAGGTCGCACTGCTCCTTCGAAAGCCTCATGAACAGCCCCATGTCCCTGACGGTCTCCGGGTCCGAGAGCCTCTCGGTCAATTTCTCGTACTTCTCCTCTATTGCAGCCAGTCTGTCCAGCATCTAACGTCCCCCTTCCGGTTAACGCCCTCCGGAGTCGGGTTCGACTTCCACGACCTCCCTCAGCGCACTCAACGCCACCTCGATCTGCAGCTCGTCGGGTTCCCGTGTCGTGAGTCCCTGGAGCACAAGCCCAGGCCTGACGAAGAGATCGACGACCGCATTTCCGCTCTTCCTTGCGGAGAGCCTGAGAACCTCGTACGACAGCCCCGCAACGAGCGGAACGAGCAGAAGTCTCGACAGGAACTTCATGGCGAAGTTCCACTCGTGCGGAATGAGCGAAAAGACCATGATGCTCACCAGCATCACCATCAGCAGGAAGCTGGTGCCGCACCTCGGATGCCTGGTGCTGAACCTCCGCTTTATGCTCTCCGCTGCAAGCTCGCCGCCTCCCTCATAGGCGTGGATGACCTTGTGCTCGGCGCCGTGATACTCGTATATCCTCCTCATCTCTCCCCAAAGCCCCACGCCTGAGACGTAGAGGAGGAAGATACCGATCCTGATCAGGCCGTCAACCACATTGAACGCCGCGGAACTCCCGTTAATCACAGGCACGAGGGTGCCAGCAAGCCTTGTGAGGTAGAGCGGCACGAAGACGAAGATCGCGACACCGAGCACCATGGCGGCGGCGAAGGTCGCCAGCATTGCAGCAGTGCCCAGCGATCCCTCGCCCTCATCCTCGTACGCCTTTGAAGCCGAGAAGTCGATGGCCCTGATTCCGAGGCTCAGGGCCTGATACAGGGCGGCCACGCCCCTCAGCAGCGGCATCCTCAGCAGCACCGGGAGGCGCTTGAGGTCCTCGCGCTTGACATGCACGCTGCCGTCTGCACCCCTGACCGCCACGCTCCAGGCGGAAGGTCCCTTCATCATGACACCCTCAATGACCGCCTGTCCCCCGACGCTGCTCTCAGGGGAATGAAGTGCGGCACCCAGCGCGATACCGGATACTCTGCGGATAAGCCTGACTATGGATACCATAAACAACATAAACAGCCCGAAACAGCCCGGTGCACGGGAACTCCGAACACGCGGACTGAAGAACCTCGAGGTCCCCCCCTCTCAAGAACGGAAAGGCCGCCAGCATACCACGACCACGGTCTGCTGGCGGCCCGACGAGTATCTCTACTTACCGTGCTTTGCGTATTTCTTCCTGAACTTCTCGACCCTCCCCTCCGTATCCACCAGCTTCTGTTTACCGGTGAAGAAGGGGTGGCACTTCGAGCAGATATCCACGCGGATCTCCGGCTTGATCGACCTCGTTATGAACGTCTCGCCACAGGCACAGACGACCTTGGCCTCTCTGTAGTCTGGATGAATGCCCTCTCTCACCACTGCCTCCTTGCTGAGTAGATTTGCACCATGGCCGCTTCAGCCGGGCGCACCCCTTCGGGCACCCGTGATCGTCGGGCCGACGGCACAACATTAATTATAACAGATCGAGCGACGGTTCCGCTACAGGCCTGCCGCCGGAGGACACCCTCCGGGGATGAGGCGGTCGGGCCCCTCACGTCCTGCCTCCACTTCCGAGCAGGCGGACAAGACCTCCGGCAACACCGAGGAACTGGGCCGAAGCCCTGAGGAAGAGGAGCACGGGAGACAGGAGACCCACTGCGAAGTCCTTCCGGATCGCTCTCGATGCAAACGGCACGGTCGTGCAGAGAAAGAGCAGGAGGAGCAGGGCCGGCACGGCGAGCCCTCCCTTCCCGCCCGCGGCGGCAAACACCGTACCCGCCAGGAGGGCCGGGGGAAAGAGCAGCTGCAGCTTCATCACCTGTGGGGTGTGCGAATCCCTTATCAGCTTGTCGGGGTTCTTCCGCACGGCCACCACTCTCCAGTATGCAAACTTGTATTTCTTCCTGAGGTAGTCGCCGAGCCTGTCGGGGTGCAGGTGGTAGACCACGGCGTCGGGATTGAAGACCATCTTGTAACCGAGCCGTGACAGCCTGTAGGACAGCTCGACGTCCTCGGCGCACGCCACCGGGAAGTCCGGATCATAGCCGTCCAGCCCGATGAACACATCCCGCCTGAAGCCGGCAGAGTATGTGTCTATGAAGTCTATGTAGTCGCCCCTCAGCATGTAGGCGTACTTGTCCTCGTACTCGATCTGTACGAACCGCGCGGTGATCTCCTTCTGCCCGGTCTTGTATCTGCCCTTGACGCCGACGACGTCCGCCTCACCGAACGGCCGGAGCATCTCGGAGACCCAGTCCTCTTCCGGCACACAGTCTGAATCCGTGAAGAGGATAATATCGCCCCTCGCCTCCGAGGCACCCCTGTTTCGCGCGACAGCCGGCCCGGCGTTCGGCTGTCTCACGAGCCTGACCCCCTCGTAGCCGGCGACTATGTCGGGGGTTGCGTCCGTGGAGCCGTCGTCGACGACTATCACCTCGTAGTCACCGGCATAGTCCTGCCGCATGAGGGCGTCGAGGCAACGGCCTATGGTCCTCTCGGCATTGTAGGCGGGCACGATTATGGAAGGCATGCCCGCCGAGCCTTCTCCCCGGCCGCCGACACGCGCACCCTCATGCATCATCACGGGCCTCCTCCCTCCGTCTGATCTCTTCCACCACGGCCAGCGCAATATTCCTTATGTTCTCCCTGCTCATGACCCTCGCATCGAATTTCGGGACCGTGAAGTAGCCCCCGTATGTGCATTCATGGATCGCCACGACGAACTTCTTCAGCATCTCGTCATAGTCGCCCGGCCTGTTCACGGTCTGCCTCCTGATCGTATCGACGATCCCTCGCAGCTCGCTGTAGTGGCTGCACCTGTATACCAGTTCCGAGTCGTTGTAGAACGACCGGCCGAAGGCTATCACGGGCACCCTGTACAGCAAGGCCTCCCAGCCCACGGTCCCGGACAGGACCACGACGGCGAAGGCCTTCCGTATCAGTGCGTGAGAGTCGGCATAGGGCGACAGGAGGGTCACGTTGGGGATGTCCTCTATCCTCCTGTAGTATCCCGGAGGCCTGTACCCCACTGAGCTCGGATGCTCCTTCACGACTATCCTGTAACCGAAGGGGAGCACTTTGGAGAGATTGCTCAGGAAGTTTATCTGGTCGACGTAGAGAGGGGCCTGGAGCAGGGTCGTCGCCTCGGGCTGAAAATGGAGCGGGAAGTACAGGAACCTGCCGTACCCGTCCGGGGCAGGCTGCTTGTCCCTGAAGTATCTCCTGTCGAGAAAGCTCTTCAGGAACCTGAAGAGGTATTTCCTGATGTAGAACGAGGGCTTCTGCGTGTAGTAGTCATAGGGATCGTCCTTCCAGCCCTGCACGTGGTAACCCCAGTACCTCCTGAAGACTTCAGAGACCTGATCCCCCCTGATCCCCGGCTTCTGGTACCGGAGCCTCATGTACTCCGGCACCGAGCGGCTCTGCCTGAAGTTCCTGATGAAGCTCTCGGCGAGGCGCTCCTGGTCCGGGGTGAGCCGCTTCCCGAGCAATTCCTCGTAGCGTCTCCGTACGGACTCCCAGCTGTCGAAGTGGTTTCCGCAGAAGACCACCCTCCCGTTCGGATTCCTCGTGGTCAGGATGGCGAGGTACTTGGAGCGGTTGAACCTCTTGACTGAAGAGAGGTATGCGGTGAAGTGAAGCGTGAAGGCCATGCCCGGGCCGACAACGTAGTCGTAGTTGCCGAACATCTCTTCCCAGAAGAGCAGCGATCCTATGAGCAGCTCCAGATGGGAAGAAGGATCGAGCTTCCCGCGGTATCTCTCGGCACTGATCGCCGCATTGAGGCCGAAGTCATCCACCCTGTACGCCTCGTACCGCTCGGGGTTCGCCATCTCTCTCCGGATGGTCTCCATGTTGTCCCTTATGTATGAAGAGACGTTGTGTGTAAGGATGCCGTTCTCAGCGAGCTGTCTCAGCCGCCTGCCGCCCAGTGTGACGGCTGCGGCATGAACGCCCAGTTCGGCCTCCATGTACTTCATGAGCTCGATGAAGAACGGAGTCTCATCGAGGTGACAGTCGAACAGCAGTCTCATGACAAATCTCCAATCCCTACTCGATCCGCGTGTAACGGTACAACTTGACGCTGCCCCAGAAGAGCAGGCAGAAAGCTATCAGAAGCTTGATGTACACAAAGAGGAAGACGGAGCTTCCCGAGCCGTAGAAGCCGAGGAGGTCCTTGACGACTACGGCCAGTATCACCATGACGGCCATCTTGTCCCTCCTCGACAGCGGCAGCGACCTGACAAAGAGGTAGTAGTTGTTGACCGCCTCCACCACGAACATGAAGATGCCCGAGACGAGGACCACGCCGGCGATCCCGAAATTCAGATACGCCTCGCCGACCATGCTGATTCTCGGCACCCCGCTCATCTCGTAATCCAGTCCGAGGACCCTGGCGACGAGCCTGACGATATAGTAGTCCCTCTTCAGGTCCCAGATTGAGGTCGGGACGACGTTGAAGAGGCCGACCACGTACGTTCTGCCGAGGGAGTACTCCATGCGCGGGCCTGCGTCCATGAAGACCCTGCCGAGCTCCCGCGGCTCGACAAAGACGTTGGACGAGAAGACCGACAGGAAGCCGGAGAGACTGAACGACAACTCCCCGACGTACCACAGTCCCACTCCCGCAAGGATGATGGATCCGATCGCCGCGAGGTGTTTCAGCCTCAGCCTGTTGGAGAAGAGCACCCATGCAACGGCGAGGTAGAAATAGGGCAGCAGCAGGGGGGCCCTCTTCATCGTCGTCAACAGCACGAGATTCGAGACCACGAACATCAGTATGCTCGGCACATCCTTCCTCCGCGTCTTCAGGAAGTAGATCACCAGCAGTGCATTCGAAAACGAGAGGAAGTTGACCGCCAGGGTGGACGTTATCTTGTGCTGTGCAAAGAGGTAGAACTTCGCGCTTATCGGGTCGGGGGCGAGGATCGGAGCCGTCCCGATGTCTCGGTATATGTAGGCTAAGAAGGCGATGCCGACAAGTATGAAGAAGCCCACCGTCAACACGAAGACGTCGGGATTCGTGATCCTGAAGACGAGCCTCACGGGCGGCCTGCCTCCGAGCATGCGTGAGGCGACCGAGCTGAGGCAGAGCATCGAGACGAAAGAGAGGGCGAAGAGGGCCACCGACTTCATGAAATAACCCTGGTAGTAGTATGAGCGGAATTCGATCCCGTAGTGTGCGAGCGAGTACGGCATCATGAGATAGCCGAAACAGACGGTTGCACCTGCATATCCGAGCATGAGCGTACTTATGGACATACTCCGTCTCAGCCTCAGGTAGAACCACGCGGTGGCAGCCGCGATCATCGACACCAGGGCGGTCTCTGCAATGATCTCCATCGTCATCTCGAACAATACCTCCTCCGGCGACCCACCTACAGCGGCCTCTTCCAAGGGAGTGCCCTCTGCAGGTGTGTAACCACAAACCTTGCAGGCCCCTGTATGACGGCACCGAGCCCGAGGGTCTCGAGCCGCTGCGCCAGGTACAGCTTGAGTCCGCCCATGACCACGACAGAGGTCACGGTCGAGACGGCGGCCCCGAACAGTCCGTGCTCAGGGATCAGGACGACGTTCAGGACCACATTGGACACGGCCCCTGCAAAGCTGGCAAGCAGGATCGCCCTGTCCCGGTTCAGCACGTAAAGGGTGTAGTGCCCGATCTGCGAGAGGCAGAGGAACATGCTGCTCAGCAGCAGGACCTTGAATATGAGGATGTTGCTCACGAGTTCCTCCTTGCCTATGAACCTCAGGAAGGGATCGACCGCGAAGAAGAGGGCGAGGGTCATGAAGACCGTCCCGTAGAGTATGCCGCTGTACATGAGCTCGAGCCTTGCACGGTAGGCCTTCAGCTCCTGCCTGCTCCTCGACTCGATGACCTTGGGCAGGATTATCATCACAACGGCCGCATATATGAAGACATCCATCAGGTTGACGATGTTCTGGAAGAACGAATATATCCCGACCTCGAACGATGAGTGGTAGTACATGAGGAAGTAGCGGTTGGAAAACTCCACGACCTTGTAACATACAGAGGCCGCCAGGAACACCGACGACCCCTTCAGGGCGGCCCTGACGAACCCGAAGTCCACCCTCCAGGACTCGAACGGCAGGACCCCCACCCGGAACAGCAGGGCGACGCCTGCGGCGAATGCGAGGAAGAGCCCCGAGACCCAGAAGGCGAGGAGGCTCTCTATGGTGAGCAGGCCCGGGTAGAGGCGGGACGCAACTATGAACGCTGATATCCAGAGGATGCTGCGGAGGAAGACGAGCAGGTTGGCGAGGAGCGGCCGCTGGAGGGCTATCAGCATCCTGACGATCTCGAACGTGCCGTGTTCGAAGAGCAGCAGCGCACCGAACCATACGATGTATCTCGACGGTATGAACCTGTCCGAAAGCAGTGGGAGTACGAGGAGGAGAAAGGCCGCATAGGCCATGACGTGCACCGAGAACTGGGACTGTATCACGGCCTGGACCCCCCGGATGTCCCTCTTCGGTATCTCGCGGTTCGTATAGACGTACAGGTCGAGCCCGATCAGGTAGACGCCGATCGCAAGGCTCGACTGCAGGAGCCCGAACACTCCGTAGTCGCTGGTGGAGAGGAACTTTCCCAGGAATGTAAACAGTGCAAAGCGTGACAGTATGCTTCCGCCGCGTATGAAAAGGCTGATCAATGAAACCCGTATCAACTTACACTATTCCCCTATCCTGATGTATCGTGGTCTGCGCAGCGACCGATGCGCCGCAGGGACAACGGTGTAACCGGACACACCTACTCGAGCATGTCCCAGCTCAACGGCGTGCCTCTCCTGACACTCCTCCTGAACTTCCTTCCAGTGACGTCCCTCATGTACTTCGGGGGCAGTCCGAAGCCGGGCCTGATGGACCTGACATTTTCTCCGGTCAGTTCCTCCCCGGGCCCGACGTCACGCACGACGAACAGGGAGCGGCGGAACCTCCTGTTCTTCACTGCACTCGGGGGAGGTTCGTAGCTTATGCCGCCGACCGCCTTCTGAGCCTCCCTCACAGAGTCGACCATGGACCTGAACTCCGAGGGCTCGAGGGAAAACGGAGCATCGGGTCCGCCGAGGCCCCTGTCGAGGATCAGGTGCTTCTCGATTATCCTGGCCCCGAGGGCCACGGCGGCAACAGGGGTCGCCGTACCGGGTGTGTGATCCGAGAGGCCGACAACCGTTCCGAACGTATCGGCCATGTTCGCGATGGTCCTCAGGTTGGCCTCCTCGGGGGGTGCCGGATATGCCGACGTGCACTTCATGAGTGCGATCCGGTCGTTGCCGGCCCTCCTGCACGCCTCCACCGCCTCCCACACCTCGCACGGCCCGGCGATGCCCGTGGATATGATGACCGGCTTTCCTTTGGACGCAATGTACTCTATCAACGGGATGTCGGTTATCTCGAACGACGCGACCTTGTAGGCCGGCACGTCCATGGACTCGAGAAAGTCCACGGCGGTCCTGTCGAACGGGGTGGAGAAGCAGACGAGCCCGAGGTCTTCGGCTGTCTCCTTCAGCTTCGGCTGCCACTCCCACGGAGTGTACGCCTCCCGGTACAACTCGTACAGCGTCTTGCCGTCCCATATGGTCCCGTGATCTATCCTGAAGTACTCGTTGTCTGCATCTATCGTGATCGTCTCGGCCGTATAGGTCTGAAGCTTCACGGCATCAGCACCGGCGTCCCTTGCCGCCCTGATCGTCTCCACCGCGAGGTCGAAACTCCTGTTGTGGTTGGCGGAGAGCTCTGCAACCACAAACACGGGCTCATCGCCCCCCACTCGTCTATCCCTGATAAGCAGTTCCATGGTCTTCCCTCTCTCGCGTGTCGAACAGCAGTTCCGAGGCCTCACGCCCTCTCATCACCATCTCCCCCGAGAACCTGAATCCCGCATTCTCGAAGAACCTCAGCGACGCAGCGTTCTCCTTCAACACATGCGCCTTTACCACTCTGACGCCCGGGAATCGGGAGGTGAGGAGCGAGAGCGCCTTTTTCAGGACATGCCGGCCGATCCCCGATCCCCTGTAATCCCTCTTCAGGCTGATGCTCACCACAGCCTCGTCTCCGGAGACGTCGAACCTGACCTGCCCCGCGAACCCACCCCTGCACTCGGCGACGAGCAACAGGGAGGAGCCGTCCTGCATCTTCCGCACGAACCACCTCTCGTGTTCTTCGATCGCTATGGGGGCTGACCGGAAAGAGACCGCCCTCACATCTGCCTCGTTCGACAGGCGGTAGACTTCGTACATGTCGTCGTACGATGCCTCCCTGACGGTGACGTGCCTTGCGAGACTCTGGCCGATGCACTCCCTGACTATCCGCCTCGCACCCCGGCCGTCGACGAGCCTCCTGCCCGCCTCGGACATGCGCTCCCTGATCTCTCCACGGCGCATGAGCCTGTCGAGACACGACACCACATTCACGAGCGTCTCCCCGTCACTCCACCACCCGGCATACTCGATGAACCCCGCATCGAGCCAGCCCCGGACGTTTCCCATCTGGTTGTCCGCCACGGCTACGGCGACCGTCGGGACTCCGACCCTCGCAAGCTCGTAGAGTGTCTGTCCGGCTGCAGAGACGGCCACGTCGGAAGCGAGCATGGCCACTCTCATTCCGCGAGCGTCGGGGCAGTATATCAGTTCGGTCCTTTCGTCACGGAGCGCCTCGATCCTCCCGGGCTCCCGGAAGCCCTTCCCGATGATCACCCGCTTGTTCAGCTCCGGGACCCGCTCGTTCAGCAGCGCGAGTATCCGCGGTGTCAAGTCCCTTGCGTCATCGCCTCCAAGGGTTATCAGCACCGTCTCGACCCGCTCTCCCGCCTCCTTCACGGGCACATCCCAGAACTCCCTTCTCAGCATGGCATACCGGCTTCCGAGCAGGTGGACGACGCCGTCACGCCTCGGATACCCGAAGCGCTCGGCGAAGACCGTCCCGTTCACGACGATCCCCGCCGGATAATCGATCCTGAGATCGTCGTCTATGTACACGGCGGTTCCAGCCGTCTCCGATATCTCGCGGTAGAGCCCGGGACCGGCGAGATACGAGTCTATGACCACAATGTCCGCACCCGCCGTCATACCGAGGAGCCTTCCGGTGTCCTCCTTCCAGTCGAAGAGGTCGTAACTCCTGCCAGCGAGCAGAGACGCGGCCGTCTCGTCCCCTGATACTATGAGCCGCGGACTCAGCCCCGCGGCCTCGAAGGCCTGATACAGCGCCGTACACCTCGATACATGTCCGAGTCCTGCGCTCCGGCTTCCCTCAGTCAATATGAAGACCTTCATAGCGCTCCTCGAGGAGCTTCCTCGCCCGGTGCAGCTCCTGCAGGCCGAGGAGCCTCAGGGCCTCCTCCATCTCTTCGGCCAAGGTACCGGGGGCTCTCTTCTGAGACACCCTGCTGTTTATGAGTTTCAGCCAGGGCTTTCCTGCAAAGAGGTCCAATATCTCTTCCACTCCGAAGAACTCGTTCTCGTCATACAGGTAGTCGAAGACTGCACACAGCAGTGCATAGTCCTCCTCGGTGTCGAGGGTTATCCTGATCTCAGAAAGGCCTGCCTCCGCGGCTGACTCGAAACCCTCGATCCTGAAGAGACGCCGCCCGCGCTCGTATACGAACGGCGTGACGTGTTCCCGCTCGTACGCATCCACGGCTTCGCTGAACGCCTTCTCGAGCACGCCGAAGTTCATGACCTCGACGTCCATGCCGCGCGGAAACGTCCTTGCGAGCGTATTGGCCGTATAGTCGGCCTTCGCGCAGAGATGTCGCTCGATCACCGCATCGATCAGCCCGGGGTCGATACACGGGCAGTCGCTCGTGACCCTGACGACGACGTCCAAGCCGTACCGTCCGGCAGCCGCGTAGAACCTGCCGAGCACGTCCCGCGTGCTTCCCCGGTGGTGCCTGACACCCCTGTTCCGAGCGATCCTCACGATCTCGGTGTCCTCGGGCTCTTCGGTCGTGGCCACGACGATCTCGTCCAGTCTTCGCGCCCTCTTGACCCTCCTTATGACCTGATCGAGCACGGTCGTGCCGCTGCCGTAGGGCAGGTCCTTCAAGACCTTCCCCGGCAGTCTCGTGGAAGAGGTCCTCGCCTGAATTACAGCCCCGATTCTCAATCGCCGATCTCTCCGAAGACTTCGAGAATTCTCCTCACGACAAAGCCGATGTCGTCGTCTGTCATCGAGGGATGTATGGGGATGCTCATCTCCCGCGCGTAGAAGTCTTCCGCCGCCGGGCACGCGCCGGCTTCGTAGCCGAGCCCCTGGTAGTACGGCTGCGTGTAAACCGGTATGTAGTGGACCTGCACCCCCACCCCCTTCTGCCGCAGTCTCGCGAAGACCATCCCCCTCTTGTCCTTGTACCCGTCCTTCAGCCTTATGGAGTACAGGTGGTAAGACGAGAACGCGTAGTCCTTCTCGACGGGAATGTCGAAGTAGGGGTTGTCCCTGAAGACGTTGTTGTAAGTCTCCGCAATGAGCCTTCTCCTTTCGATGAAGCCCTTCAGCTTCCTGATCTGGGATATCCCCAGTGCGGCCTGGAGGTCCGACATCCTGTAGTTGTATCCCAGCATCTGCATCTCGTAGTACCAGGGACCGTCCGGGCTGTTGACGAACCTGTCCCTGGATATGCCGTGAGACCTGAACAGCAGCACCTTCCTGTAGAGCTCCTCGCTGTTGGTGAGGACGGCACCACCCTCGGCGGTCGTTATATGCTTGACCGGGTGGAAACTGAAGACCGTTATATCGGAATGCCTGCAGCAGCCTATCCTCTCTCCGGCATACCGCGCCCCGAGGGCGTGAGAGGCGTCCTCAACCATGAAGAGCCCTCTATCCCTGGCGACCCTGCAGGCGCCCTCCAGGTCCACCGGGTGTCCCCCGTAGTGGACCGGAACAATGATCCTCGTCTTATCCGTCACCGCACCCTCGATCAAGCCGACGTCCATGTTCGCGGTGCAGGGCTCCACGTCCACGAAGACCGGCCTTGCGCCTGTGTATAGTGCGGCGTTCGAGGTGGCGGCAAAGGTTATGGGGCTCGTTATGATCTCATCACCGGCCGCAAGGCCGAGGGCCGAGTAAGCGGCATGCAGTGCAGCGGTACCCGAGCTCAGGGCGACTGCATACCTGGCGCCGCAGTACTCCGCCAGCTTCTCTTCGAACTCCTGAATCCTGGGCCCCTGCGTGATGAAGTCCGACTCGAGGACCTTCAGCACCTCGCTGACGTCATCGTCGTCTATGTACTGCCTTCCGTAGGGTACGAACCTTTCCATGGTATCCTAATAGACGATGTCTATCTTGCCGAGCAGGTCTCTCAACTGTTCGCTGGAGAGCCACTCCGAGTTCAGGTCGGAGGAGTACTGGAACCCCTCCTCCACCTTCCTCCCACCGGGGGTGAAGTGCTCGTCGGTGTTCCACCAGTCGAAGTGGGGATATATTATGTAATGGTCGTCGTACTCGTATGACGTCCACGAATCCTCTCTCGTTATCATGATCTCGTGGAGCTTCTCGCCGGGCCTGACCCCGACCTCCTCGAGCCTCGCATCTGGACCTATCACCCGGGCCAAGTCGACGACCCTGAAGGATGGTATCTTGGATACGTATATCTCGCCGCCCTTGGCCTCCCTGATGGCCCTGAAGACCATCTCCACCCCCTCGTCGAGGGTGATCCAGAACCTCGTCATCCTGAAATCCGTGATGGGGAGGACCTTTTCACCCCTCTCGATCAGGCTCCTGAAGAACGGGATGACGGAGCCCCTGCTGCCGGCGACGTTTCCGTAGCGCACGACGCTGAAGACCGTCTTCTTGGCCCCTGCGTACGCGTTGGCGGAGACGAAGAGCTTGTCGGAGACGAGCTTTGTCGCCCCGTACAGGTTCACGGGATTGACCGCCTTGTCGGTCGACAGGGCGACCACCTTCTCAACGCCGCAGTCGATTGCGGCATCAATGACGTTCTCGGCGCCGTGGATGTTGGTCTTTATGGCCTCTATGGGATTGTACTCCATCGCCGGGACGCGCTTCAGCGCCGCCGCATGGATGACGACGTCCACACCGTCGAAGGCCCTGTAGAGCCGGTTCCTGTCCCTCACGTCACCGATGAAGAATCTCAGCTTGTCCTTGTACTCGGCGAACTCGACCTTCATTATCGCCTGCTTGTACTCATCCCTCGAATATATGATGATCTTCTTCGGGTCATACAGGCCCAGTATCTTCTGCGTGAACTTCTTGCCGAACGAGCCCGTGCCGCCGGTAATCAGAATCCGCTTTTCACTCAGCATTCCCCAGCCTCCCAGTCTGTCAACAAAGCCCTGGCCGCAGACATGAACCTCACTCCCGGCGGCCCCTCCTGTTCCTGTCGAGCCACTCCATGAAGAAGGCGGCCAAGACACCAAAGAAGAGGGACGAAACCCCTGCGATGGCTGCATACAGCACCTTCTTCGGCCTTACGGGCCTGTCCGAGACCACCGGCTCCACCACGGTCTCGAACCCCCTCAGGAGCTTGATCTCAGTCTCGACATGCCTCAGCATCTGCTTGAATACGATCACCTCTCTGTCCATCTCTATGGGGTTGAACCCCAGTTCCCTCTTGCCGTCCCTCCTGATCTGGTCGCCGACCAGCCTCTTCATCGCCTCCACCTCGGCCATTTCACCCTCTATCTCCTCCCTGAGGGATAAGAGGCTCGCCCTCCTCAGGGATATCCTCTCCCTGACATATCGGTTCCCGTTCAGGTAGCGGAGGATGGCCTCCTTGAAGTCCACGATGACAGAGGGAGAGCGGACGTCCATCACGACCTCGACAAAGTCCCTGACATCGCGTGGAACGTGTGCGGTCAACTCCACAAGCGAGGCGGCCTTCTCACTGCTGATTCCGAGCATATCCGAGAGCCTCCCCAGCTGCTCCTCCTCTCTCAGCCTGTCGAGGTTCGCAATCAGTTTGACGGCCTCTTTCGGGTTGATCAAGGGGACACGCCGGGCCCCCCCTTCGTTGAAGACGTTCCCGGTCTGCATCTCTGATACCATCGGCACCCGGACGGTGAAGGTCCCCCTGTAGACAGGCGGCAGCAGTAGGCTTACCGCCACAGCCGCCGCAACAGCGGTCACGAACAGGCCGGCAATCAGCCCGAGCCTCTTCTTCAGCACGAGGCACAGCTCGTAGAGGTCGACCTCTTCTTCCGAATAGAGCATCTCCCGCTTCTGCCCTTCCATTGCACCTCCAGGAAATCGTCAAATGGTGTTTCGGTTGAAATGTATTATACCATGTATGGTGTCGCGCACGTCATGGAGTGATCGCGGACCAATAGAGCCGCAGAGGCCGCTGCCGCAGCCATCGGCAGGATGGAGGAGTCTATCCGAGAATCCCTGTCAGGACCGAGCGGCTTGAAGAGGCGATGAACCAGCGGTTCAGCAGGCTCTCCTTGTTGTAGAGCATCCGCTCTCCAGTCTCGACATCGAGCACGCAACCGCCCGCCTGCTCCACGACCGCCTGTCCGGCAGCCGTGTCCCACTCCATCGTGGGGCCGAACCTCGGATACATGTCGGCCGCACCTTCGGCCACGAGGCAGAACTTCAAGGAACTGCCTGCGGGGACGAACTCGACCTCTCCGTGTCTCTTCTTCATCCGAGCCACAAACTCCTCGAGCTCCCTGGTGACGTGCGAGCGGCTCCCTACGATCCTTATCCCCCGGCCGCCGCAGGCCACATCCTCACCCCCGGCCAGGGGGGTTGAAGCCTCGATCAGGCCTGCCGGCGGGCCTTCGTCCACCACGCCCGCTCTTCCCTCGAGCCTGTAGGCGCCGAGGCCCTCTGATGCGAAGTAGAAGGTCTGCTTGACCGGGAGATAAACGACGCCGAGGACGGGCCTGTCTCTGTGTATGAGCGCGATGTTGACGGTGAACTCGCCGTTCCTCTTAATGAACTCCTTCGTTCCATCGAGCGGATCGACGAGCCAGTAGTAGTCCCACGCCCTCCTCTCAACGAGGGGTATGTCGCGGCCCTCCTCACTGAGGACGGGAAGAACCGGCGAGCATCCACGGGTCAAGCAATCGGTTATGATCTCGTGGGAGCGCCTGTCCGCCAGCGTCAGTGGTGAACCGTCCTCCTTGTGATCCACACCGAAGTCCCGCTCGTAGACCTCCAGTATCGCGTCCCCGGCCGCCCTTGCAGCCAGCAGTGCGACCCCGAGACTCGTCTTGTAATCATCCGCATTCATGCTCTTCTCTCTCCAGTACGGCGCCACCCACCAACAAAAAAGGCCCTTGCGAATCAGGGCCTCTTGACGTCTGCCGGGAGAGTGACGGCTCGCACGACGGTGATCCCACGCGCAGCAGGACATGCTGCGACGGGGAAACCGGTTCCCGCGTCGATTGAATCCTAAGTGGTGAGTATCTTCAGTGCCCTCAGCCTGCTCGGGTGCTTCAGCTTCCTCAGGGCCTTCGCCTCGATCTGCCTCACCCTCTCCCTCGTGATCGAGAGGTGCCTGCCCACCTCCTCGAGCGTGTGGTCCCTGTCGACCCCGATGCCGAACCTCATGCGTATCACCTTCGCCTCCTTGGGCGACAGGGTGCTCAGCACCCTCTGGATGTATTCGGACATCTCGGCCCTCTCGGCATCGGAGAAAGGCGAGGGACTGTTCTTGTCGCCGATGAAGTCTTCGAGCTCGGTGTCCTCGTCGCCCACCGGCGTCTGCAGGGCGATTGGATCCTGTATAGCCCTGAAGACCTCTTCCACCTTCCTGGGCGGGACCTCGAGCTTCTTGGCTATCTCTTCGTTCGTGGGCTCCCTGCCGAGGGTCTGCGTGAGCTCCCTCGACGCCTTGGTCACCCTGTTGTAGAACTCCATCATGTGCACGGGGACGCGTATGGTCTTGGTCTGGTCTATCAGCGCCCTCGTTATGGCCTGCCTTATCCACCACGTGGCATACGTGCTGAACTTGAACCCCTTCTCGTACTTGAACTTGTCCACTGCCTTCATCAGGCCGATGTTGCCCTCCTGTATCAGGTCGAGGAGCGGGAGTCCCCTGCCGACGTAGTTCTTCGCGATATTGACCACGAGCCTCAGGTTCCTCGTGATCAGCTCGTTCTTCGCAGACGTTACGAGCTCCTGGGCCTTGGCCATACGCTCGCGCAGTTTCCTGAACTTGTCCATCTTCACGCCGATCTCGGACTCGATCCTCTTGTACTCCTCGGAGACCTCCTTGTAGAGGGCCTCGAGCTTGGCGGTATTCACGCCCTTCTTCTTTTTCTCCGCGATCTTTGCCTTCAGACCCTTTATGCCGCCGTAGCGCTTGACCCTACGGTCGAGTTCGTCTATGTACCTGTTCACTTCATCGAGGTGCTCGATGGTCAGGCGCAGCACTTCCTCGGCCCGCTCCTCCTCGGTCATCGACTCGTCCTCCCCGTCGAGGCTCGCCTCGAACTTCTTGTATATGGGGAGTTCGGTCACTATGCTCTTTATGATGTTCCTGCCCTGTTCGAGGTTCTTCGCCAGCTCCGTCTCCTCATCCTTGGTCAGAATCGAGATATCGCCCATGGAGTGGAAATAGGCCTGGACGAGGTCCTCGGTCTTCTCGTACTCCTCGACCTCCTCGACCTCTTCGGGCTCCTGGTAGTGCTCCTCTATCACCTTGACCCCCATGTCCTGCAGCAGGTCCATGAGGTCTTCGAGCTCGTCGGGTGAGAAGTACTCCGAAGGGAGTGCCTCGTTTATCTCGTCGTAGGTCAGGACACCCCTTCTCTTTCCTATATTTATTATCTCTTCGAATATATCTCTTTCTCTCATCGTTCTACCGTCCTTGTGTCTTCATGCAGACTGTGCAAAAAAATAGAGAGTAAAACCCTCTTTTTTCATTTTAGCCTATTTTCCGGCCTTTGACAACAGGAGGGTACTGGG
>Ga0256830_1000844_pt1 | contig 22653 bp, 19 predicted proteins | sample 128326metaG_FD_190537 | JGI IMG/M metagenome (GOLD analysis project Ga0256830, IMG submission 190537) | Hydrothermal vent microbial communities from Lau Basin, Pacific Ocean - 128-326 | ecosystem: Environmental > Aquatic > Marine > Hydrothermal vents | place: Pacific Ocean: Lau Basin | collected... | reverse complement strand
CCAGGATCTGAGTTTTAAACTGAGTCTCAGAAAATTTTCGCGCCCAGCGACGACAATCAGCAGCCGAGAAACTAGTCGCTTCTAGCTTCTTAATCGCCGCCACCAAACTCTCGACCGTCAACTGCCTGAAAAAAAGCCCGGTTTTACCCTCAAGGATCGTTTCCTTGGCCCCGCCAGAATAATAGGCAATCGTCGGCTTGCCAAAAGCAGCCGCTTCCAAGGGAACAATACCAAAATCTTCCTGCTCTACTGGAAAAATAACTGCTCGGCATCGCTGATACAACTGCCAAAGTTTTCGATCAGAAATTCGACCCAAATAATTAATTTTGCCCTCCTGTTGGGCCAGGGCTTCTACTTGCTTTCGCATTGGTCCATCACCGACGATGACTAATTTCCGGCCCAATTGTTGACAAGCCTTAATCGCCAATTCTGGATGCTTATAGGCCACTAAACGACTAACATAAAGATAAAATGATTGCTGAACAGTAGTCGGTGCCTGAATGTTAGTAGTTGGTAATTTCTGGATCACTGGAGGCGGAATCACCACCGCCTCGCGGCGATAAAATTTTTTAATTCGCGCCGCCACCTCTTGGGAATTAGCCAGAAAATAATCCACTCGCTGACTACTTAAATAGTCCCAAAAGCGCAAAAAATGGTTAACCACAGCTGCATAAACCCTCACTGGCCAATATTTCTGCCAAGGCCGAGCCCCAGGATAATAATAAAGAAACCGCGGCGGAGTATGACAATAACAGATATGAAGAGTGTCTGGCTTGGCAATAATTCCCTTGGGAATTGCCCAAGCGGAAGAGGAAATCACCAAATCGTAGGCAGAAAAATCAAAGCTTTCCCAAACTAAAGGAAGTAAGAATCGAAGAGGCGAAATTAATTTCCGAGCCCCAGGAATCTTCTGAAACCAAGAAGGTCTTAAATCCCAACCCTTAAAATAAGCCCAATGTTTGCCCAAAGCTTTGGGATCAACCAAAGCTAAATAAACTGGCGCCTCGGGCCAAATCTCATGGAGCGCCAATAAAACTCGCTCCGCCCCGCCAAAAGTAACCAAATAATCATGGACCAAAGCGACTTTTAATTTCCTCACGCTCTTATTCTACCTCATTCTCTCCTCCTCCTTCCCGCCCCCAATCAGACCAATCACCCCAATCACACCTAAATAACCTAAGTAACCTAGTTGACTTAAGCAACCTAGGCAACCCACAAAACCCTACTTAACATTGGAATAACAGCACTGCCTTAAATCTCCCAAAAAGCAAAATTTGACAAAATTTTCTTCCCTTTATACAATTCGATTAATTACTAAAATTATTCAATTTTATCTATGATCAAACGAGTTTCGGCTTACGAAGCCAGAACCAAATTAGGTGAGCTAATCAATTTAGTCTACTACCAGGGAATGGAGATCGTTGTCGAACGAATGGGCAAGCCAATGGCTAAACTAATACCCATCGACAAGGCCAGCAACAAACAACCTCAGCAACTGTTAGACCTGGCCGGAGCCTGGGATAACAAGGATGGTCAAATAATCAAACAAACAGCCAAAAGAATGCGGGCCAAGTCTAAATTAATTGCTTAGCTATGGGCTACTTGCTGGATTCTGATATTATTATCGACTTTCTCAAAAACAAAGAGTCAGCTGTTTCTCTTCTCCAGCAAATAGGCGACCAACAATGGTTTATCAGCATCATCTCTTGGCTGGAAATTCTTTACGGAATCGAAAAATCGACTCGGCCTAAAAAACGAAGAGGGGAATTTGAAAAGTTCCTTTCCCTCAGCCAGACCAGTATTTTGCCCCTGGAAAAGAAAGTTGGCCGCCAATTCATTCGCTTAAAAGTCAATTTAGAAAAGAAAGGTCAACGCCTAGCCGATTTCGATCTCTTGATTGCCGCCACTGCTTTAGGGCACCAACTAACTCTTGTTACCGGCAACAAAAAACACTTTAACCGGATCAATCACTTAAAACTACTCTAGTCGAGATCGACCTTGAAGTTTTCCAACAAATTGGTTGATGTCAACCCGTTTTGCTAAAAAGAGTTAAGGGAGTAAAAATTACCAAAATTTCCCCCTCCTACCCAACCTAAGCAACCTAGTTAACCATGGAGATTTTCCCGAGCCGAGATAAGCCTAATTTTTCGCCCATTACCCTTATCCCAGTCAAACCCTTTAATTTGAGAAATACCTAATCTTTTTCTATTGGACAGAAATCACTCTATCAAGAGTTTGTTATAGGAAAGTCACTAGCTTTTAGGGCAAAAATCAGCGTTATCGTTTATCTAGGCAACAAAATTTAAGAAACCATCTTGATTGATCACCTTCAGCTTGGTGGCCTCAGGATAGGCCTGTTTAAACTTTAACCATCCTTTTGGTTTTATCTTCTTGAGCTTGAATTCATAAGGGTGGATTCTTCCCTGACGCCATTCGATCAGATCTATTTCCTGATCATACCTAGTGCGCCAGAAAAAATAATTGCTTTGGACTCCTCTAAGAGCTGCCCGCTTCAGTCTTTCGATAAAGAGAAAATTTTCCCATAATTGGCCTTTATCAGCCCGTTTTTGCCAGGGAGTAAAGTCTTGGATTAGGGCATTTCTTATTCCCAGATCAACAAAGTAGTATTTCTTACTTTTTTTAAGCTCGTTTCTTAAATTGCGGCTAAAACTAAATAAAGAGATAATAATAAAACTCTTTTCCAGGAGCCAGAGATACTTCTCGATTGTTTTTACATCTGTCCCCAGCTCTCGGGCCAGTTCATTCCAGGAAACCAAATTACTGATTTGAAAAGCTAAAAGCTGCAGCAGCCTTTTTAAAAGAAAAGGATAGCGTAAGTTTTCCAAAGTCAAGATATCACGCAGCAAGTAAGATTCGATAAGTTCGCTTAAAAGGAGTTGTTTTTGTCTTTTTTGGGGAGTGAGAAAAATCTCAGGATATAAGCCATAAACAAGAATGTCTTCTAATTCTTGTTTGAGCTCAAAATCATTTCGATAATAAGTTCTTCGCAGTTCATAAATTGAAAAGGGATAAAATTTAATCGTTAGCTTTCGGCCAACCAAGGGTTCTCCTACTTTATGAACAAGGTCCAGGCTGGCCGAACCAGTAGCTACTATCTTCAGGTGAGGATGAGTATCAATAAGAAGTTTTAGTGAATAGCCCACTTGGGGAATAAAATGAACTTCATCAATGATTAGTAAATCTACCCCTTCGACAAATTCACTTAATAGTTTTTGGTCTCTTGAAGAGAGGATTTCCTGGATTTTTAAATTATCTCCTAAAACAAATTTGACTCTCTCTTTATTTGCTTTTTCTTTCAAAAACTGATGAAGAAAAGTAGTTTTTCCTGCTCTTCTTGGACCAACAATCAAACTTATCTTTCCTGGTAAAATAAGTTTTTTAAGTTGGTTAAGATACAACCGCTTAACTAGCATTGGCAACAATTTTAGACTTTTACTCCAAAAAAGTCAAGATTTTTTTGGAATGTCAATCCAAAATAGTCGGTACTTAACCAGCCAATCTTACTAACTCTCCGTCACTGATCCATTCCACCAGGGAGAAACAAACGAAACCCTGATGCCATACAAAATTTGACACATCCATGTTGAGTTGCTACAATATAGCAAATATTATATTCGATCCCGTCTTTAAAAAATAATTCAGAGGGAATAAATTATGGAAAGACCATTTCCCATAGAAGAAGAGTATAAATCGCCTGTAGAGAAGGCTTGGGAAGCAGTGGGTTTTTTCCCAGAAAGCGACCGACCGCAGTTTTGTACTCCCTGGCTTACACCAGGTAGATACCTCCTGGGAACCCTAGAGCTATATAGCCGAATATCCAATTCGGCTGAAGGGGGCTATGCGGGGGGTGTAGTTGATACTCTTAGGAGAGCACTAAGGGCAGGAGTGCGCTCAGGATGTCTTGGAGCTGAAGGACAAGAGAAAGAGATAGTATACACAATGGCCCTAGGAAGAGAGGTCCGCTATCCAGAAGGCGTTGATCCGAAAGAGAATCCAGAGGCAACAAGGGCCGTAATAAATGCATTAAAAATGTTTGCAAGAAAAATGATAGCAGGAGAAGGAGTACAAGCAGAAGGTAGAAGGGCATGGAAATTACCAGAAATAAGACGGGAGGGCCGCCGACTAGCAGCCCAACTTGACTTGCTCGAAATGCTAATCGATGATAGCGTCTCTCCGTTTGAAACGGCAGAGAGAATGACACTTTTTCTTGAAGACGGCCCTGAACTCGAGAAGAGACTAAAGAAGCGCTATGGTTAAAGTTTGGCACTAGCAGTTGATATGAAAGAATTAAATCCAAACGATTATTCACTTATCGGGAAGTTTCCAGAATCCACGACTCTAGTGAGGAGAGAGGGGCCGGGAAGGCTAGTCATTGAGGGCGGGAACAAAAATCTAGTGCGGGTTAGGGAACCAAAACCAGCTCCACTAAAGCCAACCTCAAAACTAATAAAAATAAAACAATAAGGAGGAGAAGAAAGTTCTAAGCCCTGGCTTCCAAATCAGAAGATAGCGCTTATTCTCGCATCCTTTCAATCAATAAAGTCAAGTCTTGACTAGCCAGCTAAATATTTTCTTTGGGCAAAGATAAGTTGGCTCCCCAATCAAAATCTTTCTCTAGTCAAACAAGCCCATCTGTCGTTTTTGATTTTGAGAGCCAAGGATTTTATCAACCCGTTTGACTAGGGAGGGAAAAACCAAATCAATGTTTGGAGTCCTTAGTTGGTCAGAAAGCCTATTTCCTGATGCTAATAGAGATGGAAAAGTAACTCCACCCAATTCTGGTTATCTAGTTAAAAATTGGGAGAAATAATACTTCTGTTTATCTTGCAAACACTTCCAATATCTACAGTGCAGTAATATATCACCATGTCGAAAACGAAATAGACTTCCTTGCTTTTTGGATCCTCTAGGGCAATTAGTAAATAGACACCCCCTTCTCGGTCTCAATTTTTTAGCAGGCTTGAAGACAAAGTCAATTTCTTAGGTGGTTTAGCTTGCTTGATTAAGGCGTTTTTCTCCAATTTTCCAAAAAGTAACAAGGTTTAAGAGGTATACTTGGCTAATCTTTAATCCAAAAAAAGTCCAGCATGTTGATTTCTTCATCAGAATTATAATCGAACCCATCGATTTTCGTTTGGTAAAATCTAAGTAGCTGCTTTCTCACTATAGAATTATCTCTAAAAACTAATTTCTCAGAAAGAGCATAGCTAATCCCACTAGCATCAATGTTTATGTGACTAGCTGATTGCCCGTTTGCGTGTATGCCAAATCGAAGAGGCAAGATGGGAGTGTCATAGCTTAGGGCTTCAGACCAGAAAGGCAAATCTTCTAAGTAGCGATATTTGTTTATTACTAATTGGCTTTTTTCTCTTTGTCCACTGATTTTGAAGCCTCGAATTATATGGCCCACTTCCCCGGTATACAGACCAGGTCCCTGCCAATCTTCTCGACTACACCAGCTACTTCTAGCAGTCAAGCTTATGGAAGTTAAGCCATAGGGTCCAAGAAACTCCCTCTCGAAAACTTTCACTAATGCATTGATTTGTTGGTCATTTAATAACCCTCGGTACTCGAGTAAATGAAAGGTCGGTGCCAGTTTGAAAAAGGAAGCCTGGGGAGACTCAAGCTTTTGTCCACTATTGGTATAGAGAACAAAGCTTTTAAACCATCCTTTTTCCTTAGACCAGAGATACTCAGAAAGATCGCTAGCTACTTGTTGGGCCTTTTGTCGATATATAGTTGGTTCTCCGATTGCTCTTAACAGATAGTCGGCCCAAATATAAGCTGCGTATCGATCGCCATTGGGAACAGGTACTACCCCATTGTAACGGCTTCCTAAATTACAGTGAATTGATAGCTCGTAAAGCTTACGATCATCTCCACAGTCAACTAGACTTGTTTGTCTCCAGTATCCTTCATAGGGATAATCTGCTAGAAGCTTTATCCAGCTGGCTATTGATTTTCCCGCTACTTTTTCATATAAGATGCCTAGATCTTTTGTTAACTGAACATAATCTAAAATTGTTCTTATAAGGGAAACGGCATCGTTGGCATATATTAAATCACAAAGGTGATGATTAAAAATAGGATCATATGCTCGACATCCTAAAGAGAAAGCTATCAAGCCCCGTCTTATCTGTTCCTTGAGTTGAGTCGGCTCGTATTCTGCTAGCAGACTACTATATCGGGAGAGACTCCAATTATATTGGGCCATTGACTGCCCAAAGCCAGCAGCATAAGAATAGAAAACTTTGTCCTTAGGACAGAAGTAATCATTGCAATTTTTGCTAAAGTCCCAGCGGTTAAGCAAGAAATTCACTATTCCTTGCCAGTAGAGTTTTTTATACTTGGGGGCTATTAATAGGGATTCAGTTTTGGCTTTTGTCAAGAGTCTGTTCCAATAATTATCACTTCTTTCTTCCCAAGTTTGCGAACAGGGATCGTTTGATAATAGTGTTTTCATTTCTGCTTCTTCCCGCGAGTCGGCTCCTCCCATCAAGAAGACGGCACAGATTTTCCTCTCCTGATTAGGAAGAATACTAAGGTCATTACTGATTGCTGCTAGTGAGCCCGGGATTTTTTGGCTATCTCTGTTTTGATTAGAAAAGTGGCCTAAGGTAGAACGAATTTCGTTGGCAAATTCTTGAGTATTATTAACAATCACCCAAGAGTTTACTCTGTTAACAAAAAAGGCAATAAATGCTTTTTTTGATTTGTTATAAAAAAGGAATTTTCTTTGTCCGCTTTTTTTAAATAAGCCAGAAGTGTCGCCTGGCGAGTTTAAATTCCATGCCCAAGAAAATCCTTTTGGTCCCAGATAATTGATGCTACCGATGCCTACAAGATATGCAGTAGTTAAATTAAGTGTTTTATTAGTCAAATTGCGAATAGTGATTGAATGAGCTATGCCACGTTGGTCTATTAATGGTATCTTTTTACTTACTACTTCAAATTCTTCATACTGAGCAACTGTTTCTAGTTTAGAAGGATGCCAGAAAGATCTTGTAGGATCTGCTGGTTTTTCCCAAATAACTTGGCCATCTATTACAAAGGCGAGGCTAGTAAAGAACCCTTTTAGAGGGTCCTTCTCTTTTGTGAAATCGAAATAAGTTGAGTAAAACGGGGGAGACCACCAGCTGCCTAGATGACCTGGGTAAAAGAAATTAGAAGAATCGGGAAATTCACTGAAAATAATTTGGTTGCCTTTAACCTGAATAGCATCGGTACTCTTTAAATAATTCATTAAAGTAGCATAGGAAACCTTGAAATCGGAAATTGTTTTAACACTGTCAGCACTAATTATTCTGGGGTAGAAGAGGAAAGTCAAAAAACTAATAACAAAAATAAGACATAATTCAAACTTTGGCTTCATCATAACCTAGTTAGCCTAAGTAACCTAAGTAACTTACCTTCTAAATTCGTCAATCCGTAAATTCGTAAATTCCTCCTAATCAATTGCTCCAGGTTCCAACCTAGCTAAAACAACCCCATTTGTCGTCCCCGCTCTTGAAAATCAACCATTTTATCAATCCGCTTAACTAGGGAGGGAAAGCCCAGGTCTTTGAGAACCTGACGCAAGTTCTCTAATTTTTGCTGACTCCAACAAGCTTGAGAGAGTTTAAATTTAATCGGCGCCTGACGATTAATTAAAGCCAACCGATAGGAGAGCTCTGCCGCTTGGCGGCCTTGCTCTAATTTCTCCCTCAATCTTGAATCTATCTCATCCAGGTGTGGCCAAATTTTCTCAAGACGACCAAATTTTGCCAATAATTTCCCTGCCGTCTTTGGTCCAATTCCTGCCACTCCCGGATAATTATCTGATGGATCACCGACCAACGCCTTATAATCAACCACCTGCCCGGGCCGGACACCCAATTTCTTCTCTACCTCCTCTGGCCCCACCAGCTCAGCTCCACTAATCCCCTTACTCAAGAGAAAAAGCTTAACTTGATCATCGACTAACTGCATTAAATCTTTATCCCCGGTAACGACAACAATTTCCCCAGTTTTAAACCTTATCTTTTTGGTTTTTGGTTTTTGGATTTTGGATTTTTCAACTATCGTCCCAATCAGGTCATCGGCCTCGAAGCCGGGCTGGATCAAAACTAGAATTCCCGCTTTCTTTAACGCCGTTCGAGCAAGCTCGATTTGTTCTCTCAGCTCATCAGCCATCTTGGGCCGATTAGCCTGGTAACCAATGAATTGTTCGTGCCTAAAAGTGGGTCCGGGGGCGTCAAAACAGGCAGCCAAATAATCTGGCTTAAGTTCGTCGATTGCTTTTAAAAGCATGCTAAAAAAGCCGTAAACAGCATTGACTAGCTGACCTTTTCGCTTGAAGTTCGGTTTTGGCAGGGCATGATAAGCCCGGTGAAGAATAGCATGAGAGTCAATCAAAACTAAAGCCATAATCAATTATAACTCAGTCCCCTCGCCTTGCTCCTCAACTAGATCTCCTTTAAAATGAGATTATCATGGAACAACACCCCATTCCTCAACAAATCTCTTCTTACGAATTCCGTCTCGTTGGCAGCATGACTCTGCGCCAATTCTTCAAATTAGCTGGAGGAGTTATTATTGCCTTTATCTTCTATGCCAGCCACCTTCCTTTTTTTCTCAAATGGCCTGGCGCTTTAGCTTCAGTTGGCTTGGGCATTAGTCTCGCTTTTATTCCCATCAATGAACGACCTCTTGAGGTTTATATCATCGCCTTTTTAAGAAGCGTCTTTAACCCCACTATTTATCTCTGGCAAAAACAAACTAATCAAATTGATCTTCTAGAAACTAGCTTTCGGGCTCAAGAACAAGAAGAGACCGAAGAAGAACCTCCTTTACCCTCCAAAGCTCCTCAACTAGAAGAATTTCTGGCCTCGTTGCCTTCGAGTCAACAACCTGCTTCCGCCTCAGTCGCCCCTCCAGCCCCACCGCCTCCTTCCCCAACTCCAACTTCAACTCCAACTCAAACTTCCCCTCTGATCCCTTCCTCTCATCCCAACCGCAACCCTCCTCCCGAACCACTCGCTTCCTCCAAAGCCCCCCCATCAGCCGTCCAGGCTGAATTTGGCCAAATTCCTCTGCCAGAACCACCGAAAACAGCCAATATCATTGTTGGCATGGTGACTGACGCTCAGGGCAAAATTGTTGAGGACGCCATTGTTGAAATCCAAGACAATCAGGGCAATCCTGTTCGGGCCTTACGCACCAATCGCCTAGGACAATTCCAAACAGCCACTCCGCTCGCCAATGGTGACTATCTCATCCTCACTGAAAAAGAAGGTCATCAATTTGATATACTGAAAGTTAAGGCTGAAGGCAAAGTAATTCCGCCAATTAGAATCCGAGCCAAAAATTAATCTTATGGATCTCAATAAAATTGCCATCAAAGGCACCACTCAAGATCATCTCTTAATTGAAGACATTCGGGATGACCTCGTCATCCTCAAGGACGGTACTTGCCTGATGATTCTAGAGACCTCCTCGGTCAACTTTGACCTGCTTTCTGAAAAGGAGCAAGAAGCGATGATTTATGCTTATGCCGCCCTGCTTAACTCACTCACTTTTCCCATTCAAATCGTCATTCGCTCCACCCTCAAAGATGTTTCTTCTTATGTCGACCGTCTCAAGCAGCAAGAGGTTAAAACCCAGGATCCCTTGCTCAAAAAACAAATCGCCTCTTATCGCCGCTTTGTTGAAGAAGTGGTAAAAAAGAACAATGTTTTGACTAAGTCCTTTTACCTAGTTGTCCCCTTCTTTGCGGTTGAACTGGGAGTTCATGCTGCCGCCAAAACCAGTTTCCCCCTACCCTTTTCCTTATTTAAAAACAGTCCCAGCAAAACTCGCCTTCCTATGGCTAAAGAAAAAATCATTGAAAAGGCCCAAGGAGCCCTGGGACCCAAAAAGGAGCACCTCCTCCGTCTCTTTGGCCGTTTAGGCCTCACCCTCAAACAACTAACCACCAAGGAATTGATTCGACTCTTCTATCAGATTTATAATCAAGAGTCGATCAATATTACTCAACCCGAAGCCTTAACCCAACAAGAAGTACTGGTTCGCGGCAAAATTAAAAAATGAAATTATCCCTGCCCTTTTTTCACCGGCCTCAAAAACCAAACCCAACCCCAGCTTCAGGTCAACCGAGAACCGCTGCCACCCAAGTCAAACCTTCCTCTCCCAACCCTCCTCAAGCAAAACAATCTAGCGCTAAAACCGCTTTTAATCAAGGCCTAATCTCGATTAGAGACATCATCGCTCCCTCAGCCATTGAGGTTGATTTCGATTGGATCCGAATCAATAACCGTTATTATCGGACTCTATTTGTCATTAATTATCCCCGCTTCGTTTCCGCTAACTGGCTCTCCTCGTTAATAAACTTCGATTATTCTCTGGATATCTCAATGTATATCTACCCTACCGAGGGTAAAGAAATTCTTGATGATCTTCGGCGTAAAATCGCTGAAATGGAGGCGGAGATCTCCTCTGATATTCAACGAGGTCGGGTGGTTAACCCCGCCACCAAAGCTAAACTGGAAGATGCCCTTGCCCTCCAAGAGGAATTAGCCAAAGGAATCGAGAAATTCTTCCAGTTTGGTCTTTATATCACCATCGGTGCCGATTCAGTTGACCAACTCAACCAAGTCACTAAAGAACTCGAATCAAATCTCGGCTCTCTCTTGATTATTCCCAAACACGCCATCCTTCAGATGGAAGATGCCTTTAAAACCACCCTTCCTTTATGTCAAGATCTGCTCAAAGTCACCCGCAACATGGATACTACCTCCCTGGCCACCACTTTTCCTTTTGTTTCCTCTGATCTCTCTGACGATAAAGGGATTATGTATGGTATCAATGAACACAATGGCTCCTTAGTTGTTTTTGACCGCTTTTCCCTAGAAAACGCCAACTCAGTTGTTTTTGCCAAATCGGGCGCTGGCAAGAGCTATATGATCAAGCTCGAAGCCCTCCGATCCCTGATGTTTGGCACCGAAATCATTGTTATCGACCCAGAGAACGAATATCAAAACCTGGCCCAAGCTATCGGCGGCCAGTATATTACCTTTGGTTTTAACTCCCCAGCCAAAATCAATCCCTTTGATCTAGAAATCTCGCGCCAAGAGAAAGACGAAAACGACCTGGGGCGCAAAATCCTAGCTCTTCACGGCCTCTTTAAAGTCATCATGGGTGAACTCAGTCCTGAAGAGGAAGCTCTCCTTGACCGCGCTCTAGTTCAGACCTATAAAATTAAAGGAATTACTCCTGATCCCGAGACCCAGAAAAATAAAGAAATGCCTCTTATCGAGGATCTTTATAAAGTACTTATTGGCATGGAAGACGAAAAAGCCGCTTCCTTAGCCGCTCGGGTAGAAAAATTTATCAAGGGTTCTTTTGCCGGCCTCTTCAACTCTCAGACCAATGTCAACATCGATAATAAATTCGTCGTCTTTGGTATTCGTGATCTAGAAGAAGCTCTTCGGCCAATTGCCATGTATATCATCCTTGATTTCATTTGGAACAAGATTCGCCGCCAACTAAAACGCCGACTTCTGGTCGTTGATGAGGCCTGGTATCTGATGAAATACCAAGACTCAGCTCAATTCCTCTACGGCCTAGCGAAGCGGGCCCGAAAATACTATCTGGGCGTCACCACCATTACCCAAGATGTTCAAGACTTCCTCAACTCTGATTACGGCAAAGCGATTGTCACCAACTCCTCAATTCAAATCCTCCTCAAGCAACACCCAGCTGCCATCGACCAAGTCGCCGATGTTTTCTACCTTTCCGAAGGAGAAAAACAACTCCTGCTGGGAGCCGATGTAGGCGAAGGCATCTTTTTCGCCGGCAAAAACCATGTCGCTATTCGGGTTATTGCTTCACCCGAGGAACACCGCCTCATTACTTCTAATCCAGAAGAAATCTTGAAAATGAAAGCCGCTGCCATCCAAAAGCAAGCCTCACCCCAACCACCGCCACCTAAGCCAGCAAGACCACCAACCCAACCAATTAGTCGTCCTGTTCCTCAATCAACTACTAATCCTCAACCCCAATCAACCCCAATCTCCTCGACTAAACCCGATCAGGGTTAATTTTTCTCCGCATATTTACCGAAGTATTTCCGCAGGCCCACCGTGAGCCAACCCAAATATGATAAATTATAGTTATGGATCAAAAACCGTCTTTTAACTCTCTGAGTGATTTCCTCTTTGCCCTGGCCGAACAATTAGCTGATCTTCCGGCCGAAGCTAATCAAGACCAGTTAGCGCAACAATTAGGTATTAGCTCCGAAGAATGGCAAAAATTAATCCAACTACTGCAAGACATCTTTGCTCTTGAGCCGGAGGAGGGAGAAACTTGGGCCCATTTTTTCCAGCGCCTCGCCTATCTCATCCATCAAGAAGGTCCTTCAGTCGATCAATCGCTAGTTCCCACCAATCTAAAGGCCCTAATCAGAGATTTGGAAGCCTATCAAGCCCAAATCGCCCAAGCCCATCAATCGGCCCAAGAACAACTTCAAAAACTGATCGCTGCCGCCACCGATCACTGGCCCCCTTTCCCCCCTCCTGCCCAAATCAAGCCTCAACAATTACTCCTTACCGCCCTCTCTCTTCCTCCTTCAGAGGCCCAAAAACAAATTGAAGAACAACTAGGTTCTGCTAAAGCCAGCCAATTATCCATTCAAAAAGCCACCCAAATAGCTATTGCCCAACGGCTAGCCAGCCATCCCAGCTTTCAGCCTTCTTCTCCTCAAAAAGCTCTTAAGCAAGCCCAATCAATTCTTGACGATCAAAACCAGCAACTTCAAGATCTGGGTCTAACTCCCAGTCAAGCGGCCACTGTTCTCCATCACCTCTGGACTCAACCCCAAGACCAATTAATCCAATGGCTCAATTCCCAATCAAGGGAAATCAAAACTAAGCTTACCCCTTTCATCCAAGCCCAGCCACCAGAATTAGTGATCGCCACCGAATTAGTTGCCCAACAAATTATGCCTCAACTCGAACAGTCAGTAGCTCCAGAGACCAACCAGCAAACAATCCACCAGGTGGCACACGAAATTGGCCGCCTGATGATTAACCGCTCAGCTCAAGGTCTCAAACCATCTGAATCAGCCTTTTCCGCCTCTCTCGCCGATCCCGTTGGCCTCATTCTTGAACAGCATCAATTAACCCTCAAACAACCCCTCTCCTTGGACCAATTAGCCGCTCAAGCTGAGCCGGTTCTTAACTCCCTCCCTCCCCTTAAACCAGAAGTGGTTGAGTCGGCTGCTCGCGCTGCCGTCGAACTCGCTTTGCGTCAATACTTCCAAGCCCATCAACTTCAATTTCCCGAAACTCCCGTTTCGGAAACCACCGCTCACCCTCCTGACTCAATCCAATTAATTGCCCGTTTCTGGACTCAACCTCTATCTCCCGCCGCTCGCCACGCCCTTAATCATCCCGCTCCCCTCCCCCCTGACTCTCGATCAAGCCAAGCTTGGCCAACCCCAATCACCAAACAAGCAACCAAACTCACTCTTCCGGCCCAGCTGGCTCGCTTTCTTCCTGGCTCAGACCCAGTTCAATCTCTTGCCCCTCTCCACCGCCACCCCTCGTTTCTTGTCGCCCAAATGAATCAACTTTTAAAAAACCCTGACTCAGCTCGCCTTTGGGTCCAAATTCATCTCCCCCAACCCCAACCAGGGCAAGCCTCGCCCCCCTTCTTAATCTTTCTCCAGCAACAACAGTTTTGGATTCAGCGGCTAACCCAAAGTTCTGGCTATCGCTCTCTCCAACGCCTAACCCAACTCCATCACTCTCTGACTCAAATCTGGCACCCTCTGACTCAAATCTGGCAACCGATCCAAAACCGCCTTTCTTCTTTCCACCCGTTAATAAACCGAATCAGTCACCATCTTCCCCGACCCTGGCAGCCCTTTAAACAACAACTAACCCAAAGAATTATTAATAAACTCGGTCAAAAGTTAGCCCAAGCCTTTGTCGAAAAAGCAGGGGAAAAATTCGGTCTTACCGCTTTAGCCGTCGCCCTCGGTCTTCCCACTCAAGGCCTCAGTCTTGGCGTCTTAGCCTTAATCGAAGGAGTCAAAAAGGTTGGTCAGACCGTAACCAATTTCCTTAAGAAAATCGGTGTCGACCAGCTAGTTACTAAAATTAACCATCTTTTCAGTCTTGGCCTGGCCCGCTATCTCAATCCCCTAATTGACAAGACTCTCTTTTTCTTACCTCAATTTGTCCGCCAGTGGACCAAGTGGCTTGCTGCCCTCTTTGAACCAGCAGCGGAAACCGTCCCTTTAGCCCTCCTCTTTGCCGCTTTATTTGGCTTTCTTTTTCTCGGGGCTCAATTTTTTGCCATTGACAACTTCAGTCTAGCACCACCCCGAGACGAACGCGGGGGCGGACCCCAGGGAATAGGTGAAAGCGAAATCCCCATTCAACTCAAAAAAGTAACCCTTGATCCGGAGCAATGCCAAGGCTTGCCTGGTACCACCCAAGGTTCTTGCTTGCTAACAGCCATTCTAGAACAATGTCTTTCAGGCGAAGGAGTGGTCAACTTCAATGTCGAAACGGTGATTAACCAGTGTTTGGCCAAGTATCAAAATGAATTAGAACAGGCAGGGCTAGATTATAATCATGCTATTAGCGAAATCCGTTTCTCAGCCCAAGCTTTTGTCCAACTCCAATGCGTCGGTTATAAACGGGCCCTAGAACCAAATCTGCCCCGCTGTGGTAATGCCAAGGACTTTGTTAACTGCCAGCTCGGCCCCCGCTGCCGTTATGTTGAACCCTCCCAAGTCCAACCCGGCGACAATGCCATCTGGGATTGGGCTCCTTATGGCCATATCGCCATGGTAATCTCAGTTGATCAGGAACAGAAACGGATTCTTGTTGCTCAAGCTTGGGGTGACAGCGGCCGAGTTAATTTTAGAGAGTTCGGTATCGCTACGGTTGAGCGCTTTATTCGTTGTCAATAAATAAACTGCCCCGGCGGGCCGGGGTATTCCTGACGGAAAAGTTTGTTTTTTGTTCGCTCACGGCCGAAGTATCGGCCTTTTCGCGAACGGCAAAATAGACTATAATTAATCAACGATGATGAAGAAAATTATCCACTTTCTCAAAAAATATCAATTAGTAATCGGTTTGGCCCTTTTGGCCAGTTTAATTGCCAGTTACAAACTTCTTTTTCCGCCACCACCCGAACCAACGCCCTCTGCTCCCCGCCAACCCACTCCTTCACCGGTTCCTGCCAGCGGCCGAGGAATTAGCGAAACCGAATTTGCCCGCCAACTAAAGCAACAATTCCCCTTAGATCAGTATTTACCCTATCCCGGCCCCGAGTTCATTATTCGCTATTTGGCCCCTCTAAAACTGGAAATCATCATCAAACAAGCCACTTCTGCGGCCATGAAACAAAAAGCCCTTGATTGGATCCGCGCCCAGGGTGTTGATCCTAAGAGCCATCAAATTATTTGGCGACCACCACTCTAATCCACAATTCCCCAAAAACCAAACCAACTTCTTTCAAATCTAACTTTATTTTCCACAACAGGGCTAAAGTTTTCCCCAAAATTTTCCCCAGGGCGATTTTGTTTTTCCACCACCTATAATTGATTTTAGGTAGTAATTATCGGTTTTTCCCTCTCTCCTTCGGGGATGGACAGGTCAATTCTTTCACTTTTGTTGATTTTTTCACTCCCATTTCCTTCTCGACTAAAACCCAATTCTCCACTTATTGACAGCCCCTACTAATTAAGCTACTATTATTTAGATATTTAATCCTTAGTATTGTTTTGGGAAGTTATCATACCGATGAAGTTGGCCCTCCTTCAAGAAGACCTCAATCGAGCCCTAGCCACAGTGGTTCGTTTTGTCGCTAGTCGACCCCAATTACCGGTTTTAGCCAATATTCTCTTTTCAGCCGAGAAAAACAACCAGCTTCGGTTAGCAGCAACAAATCTCGATCTAGGAGTCCAGTTTTGGCTCCCAGCCAAAGTAGATCAACCAGGGCAATTGGCTATTCCGGCCAAAGAGATAAGCGAATTTATCTCCTATTTGCCAGCCGCCAAATTAACTTTAAGCTCAGAAGATAAATTGCGCCTTAAAGTCACTACTCCGACTGGAGAGACAGTCTTTAGCGGTTTAGCCGCGGATGAATTTCCTCAATTTCCCGAATTGGATCAGAAAAAAATGGTCCAGCTAAAACTGGAAGCCTTAAAAGAGGCAGTCGGTCAAGTGGCTTTTGCTGCTGCTAATGATGACACTCGTCCTGTTTTGACCGCGCTTCAATGGCAATTCCAGTCTCAGGGCTATCAATTGGTGGCCACCGATGGTTATCGCCTTTCTTTGAAGACCGTGGCTGAATCAGGATTGAAATTAGCAAATCAGGAAAAAGCCACCTTTTTGGTGCCGGCCCGAAGTTTAACCGAGTGGGTTCGTCTTGCCAGTAACGAGTCAGAGTTCGGTCTAGGGCTAACTCCTGATCAGAATCAAGTAATTTTCCTTCTTCCCCAACTCCAACTGAGTGCTCGCTTAATCGAAGGCGATTTTCCCGAATATCAAAAAATTATTCCTCATCAGACCAAAACCGAGGTCGTCCTAGAGCGGGAGCCATTGATTCAAGCCATTCGAATGGCCTCAGTTTTTGCTCGTGAATCGGCCAATATTGTCAAATTAGTGATCAAGGAAAATCAAGTGGCGGTGATGGCCCAAGCCGCTAGTGTCGGGGAAAACAAAACTTTAGTTGAGGCTCAGGTTCAAGGACCTGAGCTAACGATTGCTTTTAATTATCGCTTTCTTTTGGACTTTCTTAATGCTGTGCCCGAGACGGAAACCGAGGTGGTCCTCAAATTTAATGAGCCACTTTCGCCGGGAGTCTTTCAGGCGCGTCAAGACTCATCTTGGCTTCATCTGATCATGCCGGTGCGGGTTGGTCTTTAATTTAAGAATAGATTCTCTTTCTAATTTCAATGATTTCGTGGCGCAATTGTTGATTGGTCGAGAACAGGCGATCAATCTTTTCTTCGGCGTGAATAATGGTGGTGTGATCCCGACCGCCCAATAGTTGTCCTACTCGCTGAAGGGGTAACTCCAGCTCGCGGCGCAAGAGATAAGCGGCAATGTGTCGTGCGGTAGCAATAGTTTTTTTACGCGAATTACCGGTTAATTCCGAGGTTTTGATTTTATAATAGCGGGCCACGACCGAAAGAATTCGACGGTAAGAGACTCGTTTATTGGGTTGATGACGCTTGATGCCAAAGAAGCTTTTGACGAATTCCAAGTCAGGGGTGACTTTTTTAGCTTGAGCTAAAGCAATAATCTGAACTAAAGCTCCTTCTAGTTCGCGAGCATTAGATTCAATGGTTTCGGCAATAAAAGTTAAGGCGCTTTCAGGCAGACTAAAGCCTCGCTGTTCCGCTTTTTGTTTTAAGATCGCCACCCGCATCTCAAAATCAGGTGGTTGAATATCAACGGTCAAACCGCCCATGAATCGTGAGGTGAGCCGGTCCTCCAGAGGTTGGATCGCCTCTGGTTTTCGGTCAGAAGTCAAAATAATCTGCTTGCCCGCTAGATAAAGATTATTAAAAGTGTGGAAAAATTCGTCTTGGATATATTCTTTACCAGCAATAAATTGAATATCATCAACAAGAAGGACATCGACTTGACGATATTTATGCTTAAACTTATTCACGGTTTGTTCTTTTAAGGCGGCGATTAGCTCACTGCCAAAAGTTTCCGCATTAACATAAAGCACTTTCCAATCAGGGTGTTGGCGAATAAGTTCATTGCCAATCGCCTGGATTAAATGGGTTTTTCCCACGCCCACGCCGCCCCAAACAAAAAGAGGATTATAGTGGCCGCCGGGATTCTTAATAATTCCTTGAGCCGCGGCAAAAGCAAAGTGATTGGCGTTACCAACGACAAAATTGTCAAAGGTAAATTGAGGGGAAAGATTGAACTTTTTACTAGCCAATGATTGTTGGTTAACTGAAGGAGCTTGGCCCGGTTGAGACTGGTCAAAGAGTGGACCTACCTGAGCTGCTTTCGCCTCCACTACTGGCCGCTCGATTTCAAAAACCAAGGCCGTGTTTTCTTTGGTTTGTCGATCGAGAGCGGCTTTAACTAGGCTGTAATAGCGTTTTTCAATTAGGTCGGCCAAATAGGCGCTAGGGCAGCTGATCGTGGCTACTTGATGTTGGTATTTTTTTAATTTGGTGTGAACGAAAAGCGTCTGATAGATCGTTTTGCTCAACGATAGCTTTAATTCCGCTAAGACACTCTTCCAGAGGTTATCTAAATCTATCCGCCCCATTTTATTTGTTTACTTGCTTATTTCCACCGGGGGCAGGGAGTAGTTTTCCACATTATACAAAACTTTTCCCCAAGAAACAATAGCCATTAGTGATTTTCGGGCACGAAATCAACCCCAAAGCGCTAGCGATAAAGATATTACGCCCTAAAGAAGTCGGTGGCGATTATTTCTGAAGTTCACTCTTTCTTTTGTGTCCTGTCTTTTGGCAAGAAGAATTAAGTTGGCGAAAAGAGAGCTAACTGTGATTGGTCCTACTCCGCCAGGAACTGGAGTGATCCAGTTTGCTTTAAGGGCGACGGAATCAAAATCAAGATCTCCTTGAATTTTCCCTTTTATTCGGCTAAACCCAAGATCGAGGGCAATTACTCCTGGAGAAACCATCGCCCCTTGAATTAGTTTTGGTTGGCCGGTGGCACTGACTAAGATTTCCGCTCGCCGAGTTTCCCGGGCTAAGTCCGGCGTAAACTCATTGGCGCTGATCACGGTGGCGCCCAGCTGACTGAGAAGCAAGCTAATTGGTTTACCGGCCAAATTGCCTTGACCGACCACCACGGCGCGTCGGCCTCGAGGTGAGTAATTAATTGTTTTCAGGATAGTTAATACCGCGCGGGCGGTTGGGGGCAACAAGCGCTGAGACCAGTTTTCCGAAGACCAATCTAATTGAGGGGTTAGGCTAAACCGGCCAAAATTAACCGGATGGAGACAATCAACATCTTTCTCGGGATTAATCCGGTTAATAATTTCCTCTTGAGGCCAAGTTGGGGGGAGGGGTAACTGGACTAAAATCCCTTGGACGGCTTGGTCTTGATTTAGTCGCTCTATTAGTTGCAATCCTTTAGTAACAGAAGCACTCTTGGGCAATTGATAATTGGTTACCTTAATCCCCAATTCTCGGCCCAGGCGAGTTTTGATTTTAAGATAACTAAGATTGTCAGCCCGCCGACCGACATTAATGGTGGTCAATTGAATCGGACCAATGCTCTTAAGTTCTTGCTTGAGTCGGGCGAGCTCGGCCTGGGCTAAAGCTCGGCCATCAATCCGATTGGTTTTTCTCCGCATATTTACCGAAGAATTGCCGCAACCAATAATCGATTTCTGGTCTCGAGGCAGAGCGCAATCGCGGTCGGGCAATAATAATTACCTTAAAACCGGATAAATTGCTCTCCTGGGCCTTGATAATTTCTCTCAATGCTTCACTGATTTGACGGCGCCAGCGATTACGCCGAGTGGCCCGACGGTCGATTTTCTTACTGATGACAATACCTATTTGAATCGGTTCTGGCTTTGGCTCACGCCAGGAGCGAATTAGAAACAAGGGAGTCGGCGTGATTCGGCCTTGACGATAAAGGCGATCAAATTGTTTTTTAGTTTTTAGTCGATGGTGGCGGGGCAAGGCCATCTTGATTAGCGGTATTTTAGGCGCTTAATCTTTTTCTCATCACTGACGGTGAGTTTTTTTCGCCCTTTTAGACGGCGTCGTTTAAGGACCTTGCGGCCCACCGCGGTGGCCATTCGGGCCAGAAAACCATGCTTCCGCTGGCGCTTCTTTTTCTTTGGTTGCCAAGTTCGTTTGGGCATTGCTGGTTGATTATATCATAGTTAACGGCTGGTCTTTTTGATCAAGAGCAGGTAAAATAGGCGACAGATGAATCTCTGGCAATTGTTGCTCTATCAACCATTGGTCAATGCCTTGTTTGCCCTTTATCACTGGCTAGGAAATTTGGGTTGGGCGATTATTGTCTTAACTTTGATAATCCGTTTCCTTCTCTTGCCGTTAACCTGGCCAGCTTTAAAGGCAAGTCAAAAAATGCGTGATTTAGCGCCTAAATTAAAAAAATTGAGGAAAAAGTACGCTAAGAACAAGGAAAAATTAGCGGCCGCCCAAATGGAGCTTTATCGTCAAGCCGGAATTAAACCCTGGGCTAGCTTGGTCCCTCAAGTGGTTCAGGTCATTATCTTAATTGCCCTTTATCAAGTTTTTCGCCATGTTTTAGGAGGAAACGGCAATTTAGAAAAATTAAACCAACTTCTTTATCCCGCTTTGCCTTTTTCGATTCAGTCGCCCATTAATTTGCGTTTTTGGTATCTTGATCTTTCTCAACCTGATTTATTTCGTTGGCAAGGGCGCTTAGTTTTTCCTGGGCTTTTCCTCACCTTATCGGCTCTAAGCCAATTTCTTTCCGCTCGGCTAATGTTGCCGGCCGCTCAGCAGCAAAAGCAATTGGCCCAAAAAACTCCTGCTACCAGTGATGATTTAATTGCCGCCATGCAGACCCAATCTCTCTATCTTTTTCCTTTGATGACGATTCTAGTTGGCCTTTCTTTTCCTTCTGGCCTGGTTCTTTATTGGCTGGCTTTTTCCTTGTTTAATTTGGGGCAACAGATTATAATTAAGTCAAAATTTGGGAGGAAGTAATCATGGCTGATCAAGAAACTATTCTGAGTCTAGTTCAAGAATTAGCCCAAGAGTTGCTTCAGCATTTGGGAGCTAAGGCTCAGTTAACTGTTAATCCTGATCCGACTAATCAGGCGATCAAAGTGGAGATTGAGACGGACCAGCCAGGTAGTTTAATCGGTTTTCATGGCAAAACTTTATCTGCCTTTCAACTTCTGCTGGGACTAATGGTTTATCGTCGCCTCAATCAATGGCAGCGACTGATTGTTGATGTCAATGGTTATCGCCAGGAACAGCAGGAGCGCTTGCGCCAGATTGCTCTCAATGCCGCTCAGCGAGTCAAATTCTCTGGTCGCCCAGTGGTTCTCTCACCAATGACTCCTTTTGAGCGCCGGATTATTCACTTAACCTTGACTGATTTTCCCGGAGTGACGACTCGGTCTCAAGGTGAGGGTGATCAGCGCCGAGTGGTGATTGAACCAGAGAGAGAATCAGGCTCTGATCAGCCAACCCCGACCAAGGAATAATCCTGATCCCTTTAAAAGTAAATGCCTCTCCTTTATAGACAACGAAACCTCGATCAAGAGGAAGAAATTGGCGGAAATATTCAATTTTTTTAATAAAGTTAGGGTTGAAAGTGGCCGAGGTTTTAATTTCTAGAGCAGACAGTTTTTGACCATAGTGGGGCCAAAGCAAATCGATCTCGTTGCCAGTTTTATCGCGCAAAAAATAGATTTTTCTAGGAAAATTGAAATGAGAAAAGGTCTTAATTATCTCAGCGACAATAAAATTTTCAAAAATTTGACCATAAAGAGGGTGATTTTTAAGCTCCTGCTTGTTTTTGATGGCTAAAATTGTTGCTAGTAGGCCGGTATCATAGAAATAGATTTTTGGCCTCTTAGTCAACCGTTTTCTGATGTTGGCAAAATAGGGTCTTAAGCGAAAAACTAAGTAGGAGGCTTCCAAGACAGAGAGCCATTGGCGAAGAGTGGTGGCAGAAATACCCAGGTTGTTGGAGATGGAGTTTAAGTTTAAGAGGCCGCCAGCTTGGCCGGCTAAAAGTTGGATAAAATCTTGAAAAACCAAAAGATCTTTGATGTTTTTCAGATGACGGACATCCCGTTCCAAATAGGTGTGCAAATAGCCTTGGTACCAATCAAAAATGTTCTTTTCTTTGATTTGATAAACCCGAGGATAACCACCTTTTAGAATAATGGTCTCAATGTCATCAGGAAGCCATTCCTTAATTTCGCTAAGGGTGAAGGGAAAAAGTTCGACCAGAGCTACCCTGCCGGCTAAAGATTGCGAAATTTTCTGGTGAAGAAGGAGATTTTGCGAACCGGCGATAACCACTTGTTTCTTTTCTTTATCGACCAATTCTAATAGATAAGAGAAAAGCCAGGGGGCTTTTTGAGCTTCATCGAGGATGATTTTTGAGGGCGACAAAAAACCCAAGGGATCTTCCTTGGCCCGGGAAAGAGTGGCCGGGGTTTCGAGATTAAAATAATTGAAATCAGGGAAAAGATGTTTTAAAAGAGTGGTTTTTCCCGATTGACGAGGGCCAGTGAGAAAAATTAGCGGAAAGCTCTCAAACAATTGCTTAATTCTTTGCTCTACTTGTCTTTTGATATATTTTTTGAAACCCATAGAACCATTTTACCATACCCTGTCCAAATTTCAACTTAGAGTTCAAAATTGTCCAAAGAGGTTATTCTATTGATAAATTAGGCCCTGGTTCGTAAAATTAGAATAGATTTATGGGCCTGATTCCCCGAATTCTAATCAAGAATTCTAGCCAAAATTATTGCCCAGAATCAAAGAAGTGGCAACCCAAGATTGCCCCGCCTCTCACTTTAATATATTAATATATTAAATCATTAAAGTAGAGAGGATGAGGTGGAGTGATGAAAAAGATTGTTAATAAAAACGCCTATCGCCTCTAT
>Ga0256830_1000843_pt1 | contig 22687 bp, 17 predicted proteins | sample 128326metaG_FD_190537 | JGI IMG/M metagenome (GOLD analysis project Ga0256830, IMG submission 190537) | Hydrothermal vent microbial communities from Lau Basin, Pacific Ocean - 128-326 | ecosystem: Environmental > Aquatic > Marine > Hydrothermal vents | place: Pacific Ocean: Lau Basin | collected... | reverse complement strand
AATATTTTAGAAAAAATTAAATACCTCTTGAAAAATAAATTAAGTTACAAATATATCGTCGAAAAATTAATCAGCAGAAATAAAAGGCATTCTATAGATAAATACCTTAAAAAATGTTTTCCCTCAGAAATATATGAAGGATCAATAGTTTATATTGATCATCATCTCAGTCATTTATCTTCGGCTTTTCATCTCTCGCCTTTTGATGACGCAGTGATTTTGTCAGTAGATGGATTTGGAGACTTTGCTAGTGGATCTTGGGCGATTGGAAGTAAAGACAGGATCGAGGTTAAGGAAAGTGTACTTTTCCCACATTCATTAGGTATTTTTTATCAGGCGCTAACTCAATATCTTGGGTTTCCAAATTACGGGGATGAATATAAGGTGATGGGACTGGCTCCATATGGTGAGCCAAAATATATTGATGAAATGCGTAAAATAGTAATTTTAGAAAATGATGGTAAATACAAATTAAATTTAGACTATTTTCGCCATCACAAAGAAAATGTTACGTATGAATGGGATGGGGGATCACCAAAAATTGGAACGATATTCTCAAAAAAAATAGAAATTTTATTAGGACCAGCGAGAACAAATGAAGATTTAGCACAAATTCACTTTGATATAGCTCGATCAGTGCAATTAATGTATGAAGAAGCATTTTTTCATATTTTGAATTATATACATGATACTTGTGGAATTAGCAATTTAGCCCTTGCTGGGGGATGCGCAATGAATTCAGTAGCGAATGGGAAAATAAGAAATAACACACCTTTCAAAAATGTATATATCCAATCTGCTGCAGGCGATGCAGGAGGGGCTATTGGGGCTGCATATATTGCATGGTATAGATCGAATAGAAGCTCGGGACGTAAATGTCAAATGAATCATGCCTATTGGGGGCCATCATATGAAAACAAACAAATACTAGTTGAATTAAATGCTAAGTCGGATGAGTTGAAAGATCAAGGCTGTGAAATTGAAAGTGTATTTGATATTGATGAGCTTTGTGCTAAAACAGCACTTGCAATTTCTGAGGGAAAAGTAGTTGGTTGGTTTCAAGGTAGGATGGAATGGGGGCCACGAGCTTTAGGCAATCGGTCGATATTATGTGATCCACGAAGAAAAGATATCAAAGATATATTGAACTTGAAAATTAAAAGACGCGAATCATTTAGACCTTTTGCTCCCTCTATTTTGAGAGAATATGTTAAAGAATGGTTTGAGGAAGATGATGATGTACCGTTTATGATGAAAGTTTTTAAAATCCGAGAAGAAAAGAGAATGCAAATACCAGCTGTAACACACGTCGATGGATCAGGTCGTTTGCAAACTGTTAATTTAGGTACTAATTCACGATATTACAAATTAATTCAATCATTTTATAAAATTACTAATGTGCCTATTCTTTTAAATACATCATTTAACGAAAATGAACCAGTGGTCTGTAGTCCAGATGAAGCATTAGCATGTTTTCTAAGGAATAAGATGGATTTGTTGGTTTGTGGTGATTACATGATAAGTCGTATTTAATCGTGGTTTTGTAAATAGAAGGTTTTATATTTATGAAATGTGTGAATTATGGTTGTGGATTTACTGCTCCCTCACAATGGATGAATTATGATTCTTCATTGACGTTGAGGTTTGAGCGAATTCCTATTTTGGGACGGATTTATACAAAAAATGGAAAACGTTTTCCAAAAAATGTTAAATATGGAAATATTGTACGAGGGTTACCAGTGAAAAATGAATCTATCGATATAGCTTTCTCTAGTCATATGTTAGAACATCTTAGTTTAGATGACTTCCGGACGGCATTAAACAATACTGTTAAAATGTTAAAATGTGGTGGTGTTTTTAGGTTAGTCGTTCCCGATCTTAGATTTTTAGCTGAAGTATATTTAAAATCGAAAGATAAAGATGCATGTGTTCAATTTGTTCGCAATACACTTATGGGTGAAGAGATTGGGATGAAAAATTTAATAACAATATTATATTCAGCATTTCAGAACAGAAAACATCTTTGGATGTGGGATTATAATTCAATTAAGTATGAGCTTGAGTCTGCTGGTTTTATTAATGTAAGAGAGTGTAGTTTTGGTGATGCAGAAAATTCAATGTTTAATTTAGTAGAAGAAAAAAGCCGATTTTTGATGGCAGTGTGTGTCGAATGCAAAAAGGTATGACATAGATATATTGTTATTTGTCAATTCGGTTTCTTATTAAGCACTGTCAAATTGTTTTTCTCAAATATTAGAAATATGACGACGAATATATGCAATGACAGATTATGTATATAAATAATATATGTATTGTAATATTGATAAATTAACTTAAATGAATATAGTATTTTGTGTAGATGGGGTTTATCCCCATACTATTGGTGGTATGCAAAAACATTCTAAATTGTTAATAGAAACATTAGCAATGGAATTTGGCCATAATATTATAGTTATACACCCTCATTCTGAATGTCAAGTTTTTGAAGATCATCTCAATATTACCGAAATTGTTATCAATGATATTAATAAAAAAAATAACTACCTTGTCGAATGTTTTCGCTACTCTCGAAGAATGTATGATCAATTAGTAAATCTTCCCAATAATTTTGTAATATATTCACAAGGATTGTCTGTTTGGTATCGAGCAAACTATTTTTCAAATAGATTGATAGTAAATCCTCATGGACTAGAGCCTTTTCAAGCGCTATCATTTAAAGACAAATTGATTGCAATTCCATTTAAAATAATTTTTCGACGAATATTTGACAGGTCTCTAATAGTTGTATCTCTTGGCGGAAGGTTGACTTGTATTCTTCGAAAAGAAACTTCAGAAAAAAAAATAGTAGAAATATCTAACGGAGTACTATTACCTCGCTCTAGGCATAATGAAAAAAATATTCAAAATACCGATGTAATAAAGGTGCTCTTTGTAGCTCGTTTTTCAGCGAATAAAGGTATACATATTCTTATGCAAGCTATAAAGGAGTTAAATTGTGAAGGTTTTATCAAAAAACTAAATTTTGTTCTAGCCGGGAGTGGGCCTCTCTTTGATAAATATAAGAAGCAGAACACAGAATCAAATGTTGAAATAAGAGGCTTTGTTACTGATGATGAGTTAGTACAGTTGTATGGTGAAAGCGATATCTACGTATTACCAACTTTGTTTGAGGGTATGCCGACAGCAGTGTTGGAAGCTATGGCGTACCGACTTCCTATAATTGTTTCCGATACCGGTGCAACTGCAGCTCTTGTTGATGAGAAGAATGGCTATCTTATTAAAAAAAATAATGTGGAAGAACTTAAAAATGCGTTTTTAGCGTTTATTAGATTGTCGACAAGTGATAAAAATCGCATGGCAGATGAATCAGTGTGTAAAGTTAAAGAACAGTTTACATGGAATTTAGTCGCAAAAAAACATAAAAATTTGTTCATTAAGGTTGAAAAAATGATTAATTAAAACTCTATAATTAATTCTGTGTAACTGTCAGATAAGTCAGCAACGCAGGAAATAAAAATATTTTTACACCTCTCTTAAATTTCGTTTTACCATCATTAGTGGATGTTTCTCTTGTATAAACTGGCTTGTCTGGCTCGTTATTGGCATCAATTTTATTGATTGTTATATCTGTTTTCCTTCGAAGTTATAGTATTCTAGATAACGATATCTAGTCGAGTATTATATATTACGTAATTGAAATTTTTAGTGAATAAAATTTATGAAAATTGGTTATATTCATAATACATATTTGGATAAAAGGTCATACTTGTATATTGTAAATAAAGATATACAATTTGTGAGAGTTCCTGATCTGTGTAAACTGGGATCCTATCTTGGGTTTAAAATGTTTAAGAATATTTGGTCTTTTTTGCAAAATTCCTATAGTGGTATTTCACCATATACGTACGATGTGTTGCATTTGTTCAATGGAATAAGTTTATCATCTAAGCCTTGGGTTTCTTCTTTTGAGGATAGAGTGCCTCGCCTGGGGAGAGTACCAAAATGTTTTGAAGATTTTGCAGTCAAACGATTAGCCCACAGTTCTTGTAAGAAACTTATAGCTATATCAGAAAATGCGGCAGTTATTCAGCGGTCTTATTTAGAGCGTGAATACCCCCTTTTGGCCGATAAAATACTTGAAAAGCTTATTGTTATTCCACCACAACAAAAATTATTTAGACGCAAGGTTGTAGATAGGGTCGCGCCATCGAATAAAATTGTATTTACATTTGTCGGAAGGCAATTTTTTAGGAAAGGTGGATTAGAGGTATTAAAAGTATTTGAAAAAATTTGTTTGGAATACTCACATTGTGAACTAAATTTGGTTTCGATATTAGAAACTGATCAATACGCGACTAGTACAAATTCAGATGATGTAGAGAAAGTTAAATATATTATAAAAAATACACCGAATAATATCATTCATCATAATAGTTTGAATAATGAGGAAGTTATTAAATTATTAAACTCAAGCCATGTCGCGCTATTGCCTACTCATGATGATTCATATGGATTTTCTGTTTTAGAAGCACAAGCTTGTGGAACTCCGGTTATAACAACTGATATTAAAGCGCTTAATGAAATTAATAATAATGAATGTGGTTGGATTATTGGAGTACCTAAAGATGAATGTATGAAGGCATTTATTTCATCAAGTAACGGAAGACAGGAGCTTAGAGAATACATACAAAAAGGTTTATTTAACCATGTATTGGACATTATTAAACATCCTGAACAAATTGAATTAAAATCAAAAAAATCCTTGGACCGCGTTAATGAATTTCACAATCCAGATAATCTTGGTAAAAAAATATATAATGTATACAAAGAGATATTCGATGCTGAAAATTATTAATAAATTAACATAAGTAGTTAAATTTTATATTATTCGTTATAAGTATTTAAATATATTTTCATACTAAAGATGTTTTTAAAAGTGAAAATTTATGTAAATTATTTATAACTTTTTATTAAAAATCGTATATACATAAATAATTTTATCATCACTTTGTCAGTGAAATAGGTGTATGAGGTGTATGTTGTAAGATGATAAATCGATCTAATAGTTTAGCAATATTGTGCTCTGGATTGGATGATGTTATGCGTGGGTATGAAACTCATTCGCGTTTATTGTTTGATATGTTTCAGAAAGACTCTATTAGAAAAAAAAATACATTTTTATATAAGAGAACAGGAATAAGTACTAAAAATCAAATAGCATTGAATTCGATGTCTAGGTATTCGTTACTTTTTAAATTACTAAATAATATTCGAGGTGATACCGTATATTGGGAATATATTGCATTTTCAATTAAGTTTATTATTCACTGTATCGTAAGGCAAAAAAGTTATAAAAAAATACTTGTTATTGAGCCAATGGTTGGTAAAACTCTAATGAAATTTAAAAGATACCTTCCAGGGACGCCAATTATCGTATTTACACATGGTGTTTGGATAGAGCCTGAAGATTATGTAAACATGGGCGATGTATTTCATCAGCCAAATATTGAAAATTTTAATAAGCAGAAGAATTATTTCAAAAAAAATGGAATTAAAAAGAAATCTTATCTAATACCTCATTTTCTGTCTGAAATTAAAGTTCAGTCAGTTTCTAGTGATCTTAGAAATAATTTACATAAAAAATATGGAATTCATACAAAATTAGTTCTATTAAGTGTTGGAGTAATTAATCGCCCGCATAAAAATATGGAATATTTGCTTGATGAAGCTGCAAAGCTCTCAGAGGATTGGACACTGGTTCTATGTGGGGAAGTTCATGAACCAGATTTAATTGCAAAAGGGATTGAAAAAATGGGTGGACGATTTGTTCACATATCTGTCGACAGAACAGAAATTTTGAATATTTATAAATTGGCAGATGTTTTTGTATTAGCATCTAAACAGGAAGGGTTTGGAATTGTTATCCTTGAAGCAATGCGAGCAGGATTACCTATAATACTTCACGATAGAGAGATTTTTCGTTGGATATTAAATAACAATGAATACTGTGTGAGAATGGATGTAGAAGATGCCTTGTCAAAATACATTTCAAATAAACAAATTAGTGATCCAAATTGGTTGAAAAGTGAGGGTAAGATAAATATGGATATTTATAATAAAAAATATAGTTGGGATGCTCTCAAAGATCAATATGAGGAGATGTTATTTGAATAATGTTTTATATCAATACATTCGTAAGTATCGGTAAATAAATGAGTAAGAATGATCTATTAATAATGAGATAGTTTCTATATGGGTACTCTAAAACACAAATCGTTAAAATTTATAAAAAAAATATACTTTATTGTTAAATATTTATTTATACCAAGGACAAAGTATTACGAGGACGGATATATACAATATATGAGCTACATTTGTAGTGGAGATATGTTGGAAAAGGGGAATATATATGTGTGGAATTATGTGATTTCTCATCTGAAATCCGGTTCTCCCATTTTAGAAATAGGCGCATTTTCAGGACTTTCCACTAATATTATTACTTACTTTCTTGATAAACATGGAAAAAGCAATGATTTATACGCGGTCGATTATTGGAAATTACAGCCGGATCACAAGAAATTTTTCCATAAAAAATTTTCATTTCAAGAATACAATAATTATATAAAAGATTCATTTATTCGTAATACTAAGTTTTTCAATCACGAAAAGTTGCCGTCAACATTTCATATGGATTCTAGAACATTTTTTAATAAGTGGAATAAAGGGGAGTCTGTTACGGAATTATTTGATCGAAACGTTAAATTGGGCGGAAAATTTTCATTTTGCTTTGTTGATGGTGATCATACATATGAAGGTGTTAAAAACGATTTCTTGAATGCGGACAGGGTATTAGAAAATGAAGGTTATTTAATGTTTGATGACTCTTCTGATGGTTCAGGCTGGGATGGAGGGAATAGGGTTATGCAAGAGATTATTGAAACTAAAAGATATTCATTAATAATGAAAAATCCTAATTATCTTTTCCAAAAAATATAGCTGCGGTCATAATAACGTAACATTCTGTACTGGAGGGGATAGCATATATTTTGAATGACATAAAACATGCTTTTCAATTAGCCTATGAAATATTATCTCCAAAAGGAAGAAAGCTATTTATCGGAGTTTCTTTTTTTTCCATATTTTCAGCATTTATTGAAGCTTTAAGTATCTCATTATTAGCACCTTTTATAGTAATAGTTAGTGATTTTGAATTTATTCAAACTAATAATTTTCTATCGAAAGCATTCGAAATATCCGGTGTTGGAAGTGAATCGAAATTCGTAGTTATGTTGGGACTGATAATCGTATTTATATATGTTTTAAGGGCCGTAATTTCTTTAATAAATACATACTTAGTAACAAAGTATAGCAATCAACGGTGCTATTTATTAGCATCAAAGTTGTTTTCAAATTATTTATACAATTCCTTATATAACTACACGAAACGAAATGTAAGTGACATGATAAGGGTTGTTGCTTCTGAATCAAATCAAATAAATCAACTGTTTTCTGGTTTCTTAACTATAGCATCAGAATTATTCGTCTTGCTATTTCTTTATGCGATTATAGTGTACAGCGATTACAAAATTGCATTAACAGTGACAATAATATTATCTGGATCAGCTTTTTTTGTAATGAAGCTGGTTTCTCTAAAAATTAAGAAAAAGGGCATTGAGCGTGTACATGCTACTCAGAGGCAGTTTAGATCAATAAGTAGTTCATTTGGAAATTTTAGAATTTTAAAACTTTGTTCGCTTGAAAATAATAGTATTAGTGAGTTTAAATATTCGGCTTACGATGCTTCCTTATGTAGTACTCATATAAGTGTACTACATAATGTTCCGAGATTGGGTTTGGAAACAGTAGGGTTTATTGTAATGGTTGTTGGACTTTCTGGATATGTGTGGATTAATGATTCAAGTGCTCAATCATTAATGCCTATATTTATTCTATTCTCCCTAGCATTATATCGTATATTGCCTTCATTAAATCGTATTCTTTCTTCATACAATCAAATACTAGCATCATCAGAATCATTGAGAGTAATTCATAGAGAAATTAATTGTTCCACAGAAGCGCTTGGAAATAAAGATATCGAATTTAAGGACACTCTGGTTCTTAATAAAATAAAATATTCTTATGACAGTCGTAGTTATGTACTAAGTTATATTTCACTGAAAGTTGAGAAAGGTGAACACATTGCATTTGTTGGCGAAAGTGGTCATGGGAAGAGTACTTTGATAGACATTATAACTGGTTTGCTAAGGCCAGATGAAGGTAATATATTTGTTGATGATGTGGAATTAAATGATAAAAATATGCGCTCTTGGAGAAATAAAATAGGATATATTCCTCAATCAGTCTATCTATTTGATGGCAGTGTTGCTGATAATGTTGTGTTTCACAGAGATTATGATGAAACTAGATTGATAGAAGTTTTACGAAAATCAAATATTCTAGATTACTTAAACACCAAAATGGGTATTAATACATTAGTTGGAGATGCTGGCGTGTTATTAAGTGGCGGGCAGCGACAAAGAATTTCAATTGCGAGAGCCCTATACGGTAATCCGGAGATATTGGTTCTTGATGAAGCAACATCGGCTTTAGATGTAGAGACAGAGAAATTAATTCTAAAAGAGATAGAATCTCTCAATATTACTGTTATAACTGTTACACATCGAACAGAAGCATTATCAGATAAACAAACTGTATATAAAGTGGAAAATGGGTTGTTAGAACTGATTAGATTAAGGAAAGATATATAATGGATTATTTTGTAAAAAAATCTGTAAATGAAATATTGAGTAGTTAGTTGAATAGATTGTTGTCAATATTTATTTAGTATCGGTGTACTAGATATGAGAATTTGGACATGTTAAAAAAAGTCTTAATTATTGGTTATTACTTACCACCATATCCCGGTATTGGAGGAAGGAGGTGGGTTAAATTTGCTAAATACTTATCGAAGATGAATTGGGAAGTTCATACTCTGGGTTGTGTTAATCCAACAGGAAGATCATCTGATTGGATACATGACTTTTCAGGTTATAACATAGAGCAGCATTCATTAGAATATAGGTATCCAAAAATTTTTGGTGGACATATAAATACATTTTATGAAAGGCTATCCTACAAATTTTTTAAGACATATTATTCACTAACAAATACAAAAAGGCTTTTCGACGCAACATTTTTGTCGGAGTCTATTTTTAAATATAAGGTTAAAAGATTGCTCTGTGAACACGATATTAATAATGTAATTATATCTGCTCCGCCTCATTATTATCTTTCATATCTATCCGATTTACGACGAGAGTTAAATTTCAATTATATTGTTGACTTTAGAGATCCTTGGATTGGAGCAGTAAATTTTGGACTATCTGAGTTAAGTGGTCAACGGTTATTGAAAGAAAAGGAGTATGCAGTCAATGTGTTCAGAAATGCAGATCATATTATTTCCCCTTCATTGATATTGTTAGAAAACTTAGCAGAAAGTATTCAAGAAAGTTATGATAAATTAAAAGAATTGAAACATGCATACGATGATGACGATTTTGTAAATATTAATACTTGTGGAGAATTACCAAAGGATAAAATTATTCTTGTGTATGGTGGTGCGCTATATATGGATACGGAGCCTGTAATCAATGGGCTTATTGAAGCATTGGATTATTATAAAAAATATGAGATTGATTTATATTCTCGTTTAAATATTAGATTTTTTACTCCCGAGTACAATAAACGAAGTCTCTTCTCTTCTCATGGTAAAGTAGTGAGTTTTAGTTCACCAGTGGGAGTAAAAATATTCGAAAAATTAAGTAATTGTACATTTCCCATTGTATTATTAGCTGAGCATAATAGAGACTATAGAACTACTAAATATTATGAATACTTACTAATTAGAAAGCCATACCTTTTGCTAGCACCTAAGGGTGTTACGTCTCAATATACTCAGGAAAATGGTTTGGGTATTTGGATTGATTCCAAGAAGTCATTTATTAAAGAGCTAAGGGATGTGCTTATGAATATAGATCGTGTATATTCAGAATTTAATCATAAGTTTGATGTTCAAACTCATAGTTATCAGGTTCGTACATATGAACTAGAAAAATTGCTAATAGATAAACATTTATGAAGAAGAGAATAATCATATCATCAAATAATCCATTATTCAATTTCGCACATAAAAATTCTGCAATTGCTCTATTTCTGTCCTCTATTTCAGAATTATTGTCAGAAAAATACGATGTAGAGATATACCCAAATGAAAAAAGATTAGATTCAAATAGTATGGTCTTAAAAAAGTCTTGGTTTAAAAAAATAGCGAAACGAACTTTTTCATTGTTCTATACATTGTTTAAAGAATATCGATATTTGAAAAATCAAAAAGAATTCATTAATAAATTTTGGAAGACCAAATACGATCAGGAAATGCTGATAGAGTTTTTATCTTACGGTCAGTCACTTTCTACACATAGTAATAATACTAATACTAAAATTATTATTATATATGACTGTCCGTTGCACACTCAGTATCAGGAAATGAATTTAAATAAGTCTTTTATATTGGATAAAATTATAGCAGAAGAAAAAAAGGCAGTACTAGAGGCTGATGGACTAATAGTCTATTCAGAATCTGTTTTAAACTCTTTAAAGGAACAGGGTTTAATAGAAAATCAAGAAGTATTGGTGCAGCCTGCCATCGCATTTGATAGCCTGCTATCAGGTGATGAAAAAAATAGAAATCATAGTGAGATAAATATTGGGTTCATAGGCTCATTTTTAGTATGGCATAAGGTATCTCTACTTGTTAAAGTATTTGAAGAATTGGCAGATAAATTGGATAATATTAATTTGTATCTAGTAGGATATGGAATAGAGTGGGCGAAGATTAAGAAACAAGTTGAGGTAAGCCGGTTTTTCAATCGTATTCATCTAACCGGGTATGTGACTGATGATGAGTTGCGGATAATAAAAAGAAAACTAGATATAGGAGTGATGCCTGGATCTAATTGGTATGGTAGTCCATTGAAAATATTTGAGTATGGAGCATTAGGTATACCTGTCATTGCTCCTAACGAACCAACGATTATTGATTGTTTTCAAAAAGATCATGAAATACTAATTATTGATAAAAAGGATGAGCATAATAGCTTACGAAAATTGATTTATACTCTTTCTGTAGATGAAGAACAACGAAAGTTGATGGGTAAAAGAATTAAAAAGAGAATGAACCAAGATTATAATAAAATAAAATATAAAGAAAAATTGTTTAATTTAATTGATAAAGTTTTATAAAAATAAAGTATTAAATAAAAATATTTTATTTTTTCGGTAATTTATGATAATTTTTTTTAAAAATATCACCAGATAAAAATCTGAAAATTTTGTTCTTAAAAAACATCTTATTATTTAATTTAATTAGTAAATTGGATTCCATCTGTTGAGCTAATTTATAATTGAAGTTATGATTATTTCGCTCAATATATTGAGTTTGTCCCAAAACTAATTGGACTGGATATGTTTCGTTTTCTCTCTTAGCGATATCTATTTTATATTTTTTCTCAAGATAACTCTTGTACAGTGTGACAATGTCTTTAGCCAGTGTGGAAGGTTTTATATCATTGCAGTTTTCGGTACCAAGAATATTTATATTCTGATAAAAAGAGAGGATGGAGTCTCCTTGATAATTAATAGTATCTTCGGAGGTTAGCATTAATTTGTCTCTTGGGACTAAATGAATAACCATATCACACAGAATGCTGGCCAAATAGAGGGCAGAACCAAACATCCCTATAACTGCAATACTTTCATTAAATATAGTATTATATTTAATATCTAATTTCAGTGTAAAGTTATCAGTTCGATAATCCGCGACCCAATTAGGGAATTTATGATTGTCTTTATCGCCTATAACACAATACGTAATACTTTTCGAAAAATAGGGAGTCAATTCGGAAAATAGTTTACGTATAGCGCTTGCTTGACCATTTCCTTTCCAAGATCTAAAGAAACCCGATCTATAGTAGAAGGTAATTTTATTTTTTTTGATGTCATCTTTTTTGTATTGACTTGGATAAAAATTGAAAAAATTTCTTGTTTTTATTCTATCGAATTTGTTATACATGGAGAATAAAAAATAGTCAACGTTCTTGTAAACGGATTCTATTTTACTTATGATAGGCTGTAAGTCGTAACAATTTGATAGTGCATAGAATCCAATATCTACTCTAATAACCTGAAATTTGTCCTTTGGAATTAGATACTCTAATGGTTTAGGACAAATACATATGAAGTCGTAATTTTTTTGATATCTATCAAATATTAGCTGAAGGTTTAAAAGTTTTATTATCGAGTGCCCATAGCAATCATCCAATAAGTTAATTATTAAAACATTTTCCTTTGATTTTACAATATTGTTGCTAAACTGATTTTCTTGAATAGTTTTTACACTATCAAAGTTATTGTAAAATTTTGAATTGAAGAAGTTCAATTCACCAGTTTCAATGTGCTTAGTATTTTTGTTAAAAGATAATGGATAGTAAGTGGCGTGGCAAGATGGTATTAATGTCACAATATCATTAATTTTAAAAAAAAAGAAAAAAGAAAAAATATTTGGTTTTTGGTTTGGGTATATCTCTGATAATAGATTATTCATCCACGATCCAATTAGTATTTATACAAGCAACTTTTTATTGTTCCTAAGTCTGCATCGGTAAGTTCTGGATAATTACCACAGTAGAAACTATTGGAGTGAAGAAAATCTGAACCATCTGTGTTGTAAAGTTTGTCAACATATTTTTTATAAAAAGGCTGTTTTTGAATATTTCCAGAAATCAATGGTCTAATCTCCACTCCCGCACCTGAAAACTGGTCTAAATAAAACTTTCTTAATTCTGAATTTTTACAAACTACGGGCATAGCAAAAGTAGATAATTTATTAATATGTGAATACTCTAACTTTACAAAATCGTCATTTGTAGACATTACGCGCTCTATATTTTTATAATTATTTTCTCTAGTAGATACATTGTGATCTAAATACTGTAATTGAAAATTACCCAAAAAACCTGTAATTTCAGTCGGTCTAAAATTGTATCCTAGGTCGTAAAAGGTATATTTTGCCTGAAATTCGGATGAAATATCGTGTCTTTTTCTCCATTTAAATTGTTGTTCAGCAGATAGATTTCTATCCCATCCGTTAGCCCTCACTATCCTGAGCATTTCGATTAATTCAATATTATCTGTGCAAATCATCCCTCCTTCAATTGAAGACATATGATGGGCAACAAAAAAGGAGAAGCTTGAAGCATCCCCAAAATTACCAGCCTTGTTTCCTGATGACTCAGTTCCTAACGACTCACAGTTGTCCTCAAAAAATAAAATGTCATTTTCTTCGCAGCATGATTTAATTTCATTCATATCACCAGTAAAGCCCAGAACATTGGTTGCAAAAAAAGCATCCAATTTTATTTCATTAAGTCTATCTTTTAAATTATGCGACATAACGTTTAATGTGTGTATGTCACAATCAATAGCTACAGGTTTAAAGCCCAATTGAATAATGGGATATACATTCGTAGACCACGTTAGAGACGAAAATCCTATTTTTGCTCCACTTTTTAGAACGCCCATATTTTTATATGCTTGAAGTAATGCTAGGTTTGCACTTCCTCCACTGTTAAACAAAACACCATCTTCTCTTCCTTGTTTACTGGCAAATGACTTTTCGAATTTAAAACACTCCGAACCCATACTAAGTTGGCTAGAATTAATGATAAACTCAGAAAGTGCTCTTTTAGTTTCTTGTTCGTTTAAAAAGGCATGTTTCATTAGGGGAATCATGATACCGCCTTTGATTTTATATAGTATTCGATCATGCTATTAATGCCATCATCCAATGATATTTTTGGTGCTAACTTTAGTGATTTCATTTTGGATATATCCAAACATTTTTTTAGCATTCCATCAGGTTTTGATAGATCCCATAGAATTTTTCCTTCAAAATTTATGACGTTAACAATTTTTTCAGCTAAATCTTTAATTGAAATATCGACGCCAGAACCGATATTAATGAAGTCTTGAAATTCATGTTTTTCCATCAGTTTAATGATCATCGATGAAAAATCATCTACATTTAAAAATTCTCTTCTCGCAATTCCAGATCCCCATAAAGTAACCTCGGAATCTCCATCTTCTTTGGCATCATAAAATTTTTTTATCAAAGCAGAGAGCACGTGACAATGGTTTAGGTCGAACGAGTCATTTAATCCATATAAATTACATGGCATGACACTTATCGCATTGAATCCATATTGTTTATTATAGTTTTCACATAGCTTTAACCCTGCAATTTTTGCAATTGCATAACCTTCGTTAGTGGGTTCCAGTTTCCCACTCATCAAATATTCCTCTTTCATTGGCTGAGGGGTTTCGTTGGGGTATATGCATGAGCTACCTAAAAAACACAATTTTTTAATTTTGTGAAGGTAGCTAAGGTGTATTATATTATTTTGAAGTTGTAGGTTTTCATATAGAAAAGAACCTGGGTTATCTATATTTGCTTGTATTCCGCCAACTTTCGCTGCAGCAATAATTACATATTCCGGTTTCATTAATGTAAAAAATTCATTCACCTGTTCATAATTCAGTAAATTCAATTCAGATCGTTCTGCAGTCAGAACAGTATTATAACCTTTCCTTTTTAATTCTCTCTTAATTGCAGAGCCAACCATACCTCTGTGGCCTGCGATGTATATTCTCGAGTTATAATTCATTAGAATAAATTAATTTTTAATTTCCCTAAATTATTGTGGGAATGCATATTTTGTATCTTCAAAAGTATTTGAACATGATAATTATTGTATCAGCAGTGAATACCTATACCTTGTTTGTGTATTATGTAGCAAGGATTAGGAAAATCATGGCCTATCGAGGCAAATAGTATACCGATAAGAATTATGCTGTGATATTTTAGTAATATTCGATAATTTTCATCTAATTGAAAAAAACCGGTTGTTGTTTTTCAATGAAATTAGAGTTAGTGATATTAAATATTTTGAAAAATATTTCTATTACCACGTTGTACCTAAAGCACTTCGTAGGGAAGGCTCTCCCAATAGTTTCCTCGTCGACTCATGCTTTTTTATGGTGGTCTAATTCATCATATAGGTACGGGATAGTGACCACTCCAACCCGTCTAAAGATTTAGTTTTGGATGAATGAAAATATTTTTTAACTACTAGTTATGTAGCGATTAGAAAAAATATTTTTTTAGCTCACTGTGCTTGAATATAGATTATTTTCGACTAACGAAGGGATTACAAGCACATATTTTGCTTTATCTATCCTTACTTTCTGAAAATTAGGTTCGATTATGTCTACGAAAAGTATCATTAGATTTGCTATTGTCGGATGTGGAAGGATATCTAAGCGCCACTCAGATTTGCTAGGTGAAAGACAAATAAGGGGTGGATCTCTGGTGGCGGTATGCGATGTTGACTACGGAAAAGCGAAAAAAATTGGTGATTTATTTGGAATACCCAGTTATTCAGATATGAATGATATGATGCGAATTGAAAATGTGGATGTAGTTGTAGTGCTTACACCTAGTGGATTGCACGCAGAAAATGTTGTAGAACTTGCGAAGTATGGCAGGCATATAATGGTAGAAAAACCAATGGCTCTGACATTGGATGCTGCTGACGCAATGATAAAAGAGTGCGATAGATATAATTGTAGTTTGTTTGTAATTAAGCAGAACAGGTTCAATGTGCCGGTAGTAAAGCTCAGAGAGGCGATGGACGCAAACAGATTCGGAAAATTGGTGCTAGGTACGGTTCGGGTTCGTTGGGCTAGGAATCAAGCATATTACGACCAGGATAAGTGGCGAGGAACCTGGGCTATGGATGGTGGCGTGCTGACAAATCAAGCAAGTCATCATGTAGACATGCTTGAGTGGATGATGGGAGATGTAGAAAGTGTTTTTGCAAAATCTTCTACTGCGCTTGCTGATATCGAATCAGAAGACACTATTGTAGTGACTGTCAAGTTTAAAAATGGAGCCTTAGGGGTGATAGAAGCGACAACAGCTGCACGTCCTAAAGACTTAGAGGGTTCTATTTCCATTCTCGGAGAAAAGGGTGCGGTAGTCATAGGTGGATTCGCAGTAAATGAAATGAAGACCTGGCAATTTGATGAGAAAGTTGAGGGTGATGACGAAGTCATTAAAGATTATTCTGTTAATCCGCCAAATGTATACGGCTTTGGGCATCAAGCTTACTACGAGCATGTTGTAGATTACATAAACAACGGTGGAACTAATATTGTAGACGGATTGCAAGGGCGTAAAAGCCTTGAACTCATTAACGCCATCTACGAGTCCGTAGAGACAGGTAAAGAAGTATATCTTAGATTTATTCCAAAATTGTGCAAATTAGGACAAAGATAAATTTCTATGAAGTTATTTTTCGGTGATTTAGATGCAGCCCATTATTAAAAAAGTTGGTATTAGTGAAGTGTCCTTTGGAAATGACGTGACAATTATTGAACCCGTCAATCTTTATGGGTGTGAGATTGGCGATAATACGTTTATTGGTCCATTTGTTGAGGTGCAAAATAATGTCAGAATTGGTCGTCGTTGTAAAATTCAATCACATGCTTTTATTTGCGAATTAGTTTCTATTGGTGATGATTGTTTCATTTCCCATGGTGTTATGTTCATTAACGATCTTTTCCAAAGTGGCAAACCAGCGGGAGGTGACAAAAAAAGATGGTTTAAAACTACGATAAGTAACGCGGTCTCGCTCGGTTCTAACTCAACTATTTTGCCCGTCAACATTTGTTCAAATGTTGTAGTTGGAGCCGGATCAGTGGTTACTAAAAATATCACTGAACCAGGAGTTTATGCTGGATGCCCTGCAAAAAAAATAAGAGAATTTTGTTAAAATGAAATTTGTAGATTTATATGCACAATACAAGTCATTAAATAACGAAATTGATAAAGTAATCAAAAATGTAATTGAGAAATCGTCATTTGTGAGGGGATCCTATGTTGATGATTTTGAAATAAATTATGCGCAGCTTATGGGGGTAAAACACTGCATCTCGTGCGGTAATGGGACCGATGCACTGTATATTGCTCTTCGTGCCCTAGGTGTAAACTCTGGTGATGAAGTTATAACTACTGCCCATAGTTGGATATCTACAAGTGAAACAATTACACAAGCAGGTGGAAAAGTTGTATTTTGTGATACAGAGGATGAATATTTTTGTATTGATTCCACTCAAATAGAATCACACATTACAAGCAAAACAAAAGGAATAATTGTCGTTCATTTGTACGGTCAGTCAGCTGATATGGATAGTATCATGGCGATTGCAAAGAGAAATAATTTATGGGTAATTGAAGATTGCGCTCAAGCGCATATTGCTGAATATAGAGGCGAGAAGGTAGGTACGATTGGAGATGTAGCTACTTTCTCATTTTATCCAGGAAAAAATCTTGGCGCAATGGGGGATGCAGGTTGTTTAATTACAAATCGTGATGATGTCTCAGAATTTTCTATTCTGTTTTCTCGTCATGGTGGAAAGAATAATCATGTGATGGAAGGAATTAATAGTCGAATGGATGGGTTACAGGCCGCGATTCTTAATATTAAAATGACTAAGCTTTCAGAATGGACTGAACAGCGTATTGAATTCGCTAATTACTATTCTAATCGGCTTTCTCAATTGGAAAATATTATAACTCCTAAAGCACGTAATGCAACAAAGCATGTCTATCATCTATATGTTATTCGTTGTAAAGAGAGGGATAAATTACATAAAATCCTCGCTGAACAGGGTATACCTTCTGTTATCAACTATCCGAAAGCACTTCCTGATTATGAGGCATATAAATATTTAGAATCAGATGATGAATATCCCATTGCCAGAAAACATGCTCGAGAAATATTATCAATTCCGATGCATCCATTTTTGACTAAATTAGAATTGGAAAGAGTTGTAACTTCTCTAATAAATTACAAATGGAATTGTAAATTGGAACCAGATTAAAGGTAGTGTTTGTTGAGTTTAGGAACTTAGAATGGATTTTTTGGAATTATCTACAACTAATGATGCACTGTGTATTATGTTGTTATTTCGATAAGATGATAGTACTAATAAAATCTACAGAGTAAAAAATTCAATTACTAAAAATTTAAAATAAGACGAGAACTGATGAATGTAAAAAAATTGTGGTTTGAAACATTGGGTATTATTTTTCAACCTATATTCCGTACACATCGTAGTTTTTTATCTAGATTCATTGGATTAAGTGCAAAATTTATCTATTTTAAATATGAAAATAGTAATTATGACCCTTATAAAAATGGTGAAGCTTGGGTTCTGAAGGAGTTATATAAAATTGGTAGATTGAAAAGAAATTTATTTGATGTAGGTGCAAATAATGGTGATTGGGCAAAAATGGCTAGACTGATATGCGGAGAAGATGTAACTATCCATTGCTTTGAAATTATACCGGAAACATTTGAGTCTTTACAAAATTCACTGAAGAATCTTAAAAATATTTTCTTAAATAATGTTGGATTGTCCGATAAAGTAGAGCAAACAATAGTTCACTTTGATCCTAGCCATAGTGGTACTTCTACTATCTACAATCCCATGTTTTTTGAGAAGATAGGAAATGAAACTATTTGTAAAGTGATAGAGGGTGATGATTACGTTAAAGATTATAAAATAGAGGCTATTGATTATTTAAAAATTGATGTAGAAGGTATGGAAAATTTGGTATTGAATGGGTTTAAAAAATGTCTTTCAAATAAACAGATTAAGGTTATTCAATTTGAATATGGGATGGTAAATATTCAATCTAAATTTTTATTAAAAGATTTTTACGATTTTTTAACAAATTATGGATATAAAATAGGAAAAATATACCCCGAAATGGTTTTGTTTAAAGAATATGAGTTTTATGATGAAAATTTTATCGGTCCAAATTACCTAGCCGTACATTCCGAATGTGAAGATATATTTTTAAAATTTGGGAATTAAAAATAGAGCTGTAGTTTAGCCAGTTTTTTTTTCGAATTTATTTAACTTATTTTTAGATATCTTTGTAGTGATACTATTGTAAGATAAATATGGAGAAGTTATGCTTATTGAAAGTTCACTAAAAATTACAAAGAGAGTTTTGGTGACTGGTGGTGCAGGATTTATTGGTTCTGCGGTGATTGAAGAATTTCAAAAATATGGACATGAAATATTTGTAATAGATAATCTTTCGTTTGGAAAAAGAGAATTTATTGATATAAATGATACTCATTTTTTTAAGGAAGATATACTGAATAGAGCGCGTATAAATGAGTTAATAAAAATCATTCAGCCCCAATGGATTATTCATTTAGCAGCGGTTCACTTTATCCCATATTGTAATAAATTCCCATTTGAATCGAGCAATATTAATATTCAGGGCACGATAAATGTTTTGGATGCAGCGAAACAGCTTCAAGGGCTGGAAAAAGTATTATTTCCTTCGACAGCTGCGGTTTATCCTATTTTTGATGGCCCCTTACATGAAGAACATACCTTGGGACCATTAGATATATACGGAGTAGCCAAATTGGCCGGTGAACGTTTAAGTCATGAGTTTTATCTCGAAACAGCCATTCCAACAATAATTTGTCGTTTTTTCAACGCTTTTGGTCCCAATGAAACCAATCCTCACCTTATTCCTGAAATTCAACAGCAAATTAATTTAGGAATAAGAACCATTAAATTGGGAAACCTAACACCTAAGCGAGACTTTATTCATACACATGATATGGCCAGAGCTGTGCGTTTGCTTATGAGTAGCGATAGTATTGACTACGATATATTTAATTTAGGGAGGGGAATTGAGTACTCTGTTACCGAAATCGTAGATGCATTTGAGAAACAATTGGGTGAAAGTATCACAATAGACGTAGATCAAAAAAGGACACGAAAAAAAGAAAGAATGCATCTCCTTGCCGATGTTAGTAAATTGAAATCCATCATTTCATGGACACCTGAATGGGGAATTGACGAAGGAATCAATACACTCATTTCGTATTAAAGATTCTGCAATTAGGAGCCTGTCCGAGAATAGAGAACCTACTGCGGAAAATCTATTTGGCCCCTTTTTCCGAATAAATTCGTTAAATAAAGCCCGCTATTCGCCTTGTTTATTCGAAAAAAGGGCTTCTAAATAACTTTCCCTCGCTACGATTTCTATTCTTGGACAGGCTTCTAGATGTCATTCTACTCGATCTACGGGTGATTCTGTTTCTCTCAATATTTCTGAAAATATCGTATATTATTACGAGTCCACAGCTCTTCATGATTAAATTTGGGTTTTTACGTCACAGTTCTTTCCTCTTGGTGTTAGCTTGCTTTTCGAAGGCATGATGTTCTATTTCTTTGATTAGCAATACTATTGTCGAATACTTCAATTAAAGTCACTGTAAATTTAGCCGATATACTACCTATGGAATGAGCCTTCATTAAAGAATGCACTTTCAATAAGTCGGTTTATGGTGGTAAATGCAAAAAATTATTTTTTTAAATAGGTATTTTTATCCTGATCATTCTGCGACAAGTCAATTGTTGAGTGAGTTAGCATTTAATCTTGCCGAGGAAAATATGAATATCCACGTGATTGCAAGTGGACAGCGTTATGACGATTCGAATGAAAGACTAATGAGAAGGGAAGTTATTCGAGGGGTTAAGGTATTCAGGTGTCGTACAACTCGTTTTGGCCGTGCTTCATTGCTAGGTAGGATGGTTGACTATTTATCCTACTATATCTCGTGCACTTATACTTTGGCAAAGATTGCTAGAAAAGATGATATAATCATTGCTGAAACAGACCCGCCTTTGATATCGATACCAGCAGCAATAATTTCAAAAATAGTACATGCAAAACTCATTAATTGGGTTCAAGACCTATTTCCTGAAGTTGCCATTAGGTTAAAAATTAAGGGATTTAATTCACCCTTATCCTTAGTAATTAAAAAATTAAGGAATATGGCACTTAACACTGCAGAAATTAATGTGGTTTTAGGTGGTTGTATGGCAGATAGATTACGGCATGAAGGCATAAAAGATGATTCTGTAAAAATCATTCATAATTGGTCAGATAGTCGGAAAATTCATCCTGTTAATAGTAATTTTAATTCTCTAATAAAAAAGTGGAACTTGAAAAATAAATTTGTTGTAGGTTACTCGGGAAATATGGGCAGGGTACATGATTTTTACACTATCATGGGAGCCATTAAAAAATTAAGAAATGAAAAAGATATAGTATTTCTATTCATTGGAAGTGGCTCTCAAAAACCTTGGGTTGAAGAAGAGGTGCTGAGATTAGGGTTGACTAATGTAATGTTTGTACCTTATCAGCCATATGAAAAACTATCTGAAAGTTTAAGTGCTCCAGATGTACATTTAATTACTCTTAAGTCTGATATGGAAGGATTAAGTACTCCAAGTAAATTCTATGGTATCGCAGCTGCAGGGAGGCCTGTAGTATTCATTGGTAATGGTAGTGGCGAAATAGCACGTATTCTAAAAGAGGAAAATTGCGGAAAGGTAGTGGATATTGGTGACGTTAGTTATTTAGTAAGTACTCTATATGACCTTAAGCGGAAGAAACGCCAGCGTTCTCAAATGGGTGATTTGGCCCGACAGGCATTGGTTGAAAAATATGATTCAAATGTGGCTTTTAGTAAATGGAGTATTATGTTGCGAGGTTTGATTAATGAGAATGAAAATTTTCTTAATAAAAAATCAATAGCTATTGATCCTACCAATGAGAATATTTGTTTTTTGGAGGAAAAAATGGATATCTTAAATGAAAAAAATAACGCTCTGGTATCTAGATCAATTTCAAAATATGTACACCGATAATAATATTCGAATTGTAAATATTACAAGCCAGATTGGAGAATCTGAGTACAACATTATGCGTCTGAATTTATTAGACGAACAGTATACCAAAACGTCATTTTATGGCGTTGAAAAGATGACAGCCTATTTGAAAGAAATGGACCATACCGTGAATGTGAAGCGAGTCAGGCGGCTCTTGAGAAGTAAGGGACTTTAGGTAATATATCAGAAACCCAACTTGAGGAATAAAAGTGAGCATGAACGGGAAAGGTTGGGCCTTAGATAACATCTTTGTACCTTTTTCCAGAAGTAACTTTAGGGCTGTATTTTCCAGTATTCCAGAAAGTTAACTTCGAGTTCAAAGTTTGCATCGTTGAGCGATGTCTTATTGAGATAGCGAAAGCGATGGTCGGTTTCTTTTGCCCCTAGAATAAAACGCAAATTCAATGACTTGAGTTGTTTAATGTGCGGCCCATTGGAGGCTAACCCGTCCTCAATGACGATTAATTTTAAGTGTGGGTGCTCTCGCCTCAATTCAGTGAGAAAGCGTTTGGCAGCATTGCGTTCGCAGTCATTTTTTCTATCATACTGAACTTCTAGAAAAAGTTTACGAAATTTTTTTGATACGACTCTGAAACCTCCATGATTTCTGCATTTATTTTTTAGCGGTAATTACTGGAAAGCCAGTGCGAATCTTTATAGCCTGACTGAAACGTAAAAAGCAAATAAGTTGAATCCTTATGAATATTTATGGACGGTTTTTACTCAGCTTCCAAAC
>Ga0256830_1000842_pt1 | contig 22688 bp, 25 predicted proteins | sample 128326metaG_FD_190537 | JGI IMG/M metagenome (GOLD analysis project Ga0256830, IMG submission 190537) | Hydrothermal vent microbial communities from Lau Basin, Pacific Ocean - 128-326 | ecosystem: Environmental > Aquatic > Marine > Hydrothermal vents | place: Pacific Ocean: Lau Basin | collected... | reverse complement strand
CGCCTGCCAGCCACAGCCGCACCCGCACCCGGCCCCCGGGCCGCTCGCCCTTCTCCCGGAATCCCACCACCAGGCCTCCCGCCACCCGCGCGTGGCCGTCGGGGCCTTCAAGCCGCAGCACCGCCTGCGTGCCCAGCACCGCGTCCACCCAGCCCCGCGTGGCCACCACTTCCACCGCCATCTCCAGCGGCTCCGAGAAGTGCTCGCGCCCTTCCAGCCACAGCACGTCGTGGCGCTCGCCTGCGCCGCTTACGGTGATGCGGCTGGTGTCGGCCGGGGGTGGGGATTCCATGGCGGGGCCTCCCTGGCTGGTCCTCGGGATGTCTCTGCCTCCCCATCCTGCCGGGGGCCGGCGCGGGTGTAAATTGGGGAGATCCCCAATCCGTATAGGGGAGATCCCTAAGGCGTATTAGGGAAAACCCTAATATCCGGCTCTGAAAATGTGAAATGCGTCACGAATCAGGACGCCCGGGCGGGGGATTTCCTCCTCCCCTGTCATCCGGAGTCTTCGTCGACGAACCTGAGCGCCACGCCGTCGTCTTCGAAGCGCACCACGGCCATGCGCCGCACGGGCGCGGCCTCGGCCATGCCCTGCACCTGGACCTGGACCACCGCGCCCACCGGCGGAAAGTTCATGGCATCGCAGGCGAGGAAAATGCCGCCGTCGGAGATGTCCCGGGTGGACAATACCCTGCGCCCGAAGCCGGGATGGCTCACCGCCACCTGCAGGTTCAGGCGCAGGCGGGGAAAGCGGCGCTGGTCGCGGCGGGCGGCCGGGGGATCCCGTGGAGCCATGGCACCGGCCTCAGCGTGCACCCAGGCTGGCACGAACCTGCTCCAGGGTGTGCTGGAGGCGGGCGGCGTCGTGCAGCAGCTCGGCAAACTCGTACTGGCCCAGGGGACGGCTGAACAGGAATCCCTGGATGATGCGGCAACCCATGCCGTAGAGGAAGGACAGCTCCTGCGGCGCCTCCACGCCTTCGGCCACCACCTTCAGGCGCAGGCTGTGGGACAGGGCCATGATGGCGGTGACGATGGCGGCGTTGTCGTTGTCGGTGCGGTCGTGGACGTTGGTGACGAAGGAGCGGTCGATCTTGATGGTGTCGATGGGGAACCGCTGCAGGTAGCTGAGGCTGGAGTAGCCTGTGCCGAAATCGTCGATGGCGATGGACAGCCCCATGTCGGACAGGGCCTGCAGGGTGGTGATGTTGCTGTCCACGTCTTCCATCAGGCAGCTCTCGGTCATCTCCACCTCCAGGTAGCGCGCGGGGAGCCTGGTCGCCTTGAGCGCCAGGCGCACGGACTCCACGAAGCCCGGGGTGCGGAACTGCTGGCTGGCCACGTTGACCGCCACCGGCACGATCTCCAGCCCTTCGTCCATCCATTGCCGGTTGAGACGGCAGGCCTCGCGCAGGACCCACTCTCCCACCGGCACGATGAGACCGGTCTCCTCCAGCACCGGAACGAACTCGGCGGGCGACACCAGGCCGCGCTCCGGATGCTGCCAGCGCAGCAGGGCCTCGGCCCCCACCACCTGGGCAGTGAAGGCGTCCACCTTGGGCTGGAAAAACAGCACGAACTCCTGTTCCTCCAGTGCCCGTTCCAGGTCGGCGCGGCGGGGCCGCCCCGCCGTGGGCGATGAACCCTTTTCACCGCTGTACAAGCGGTAACCGCCGCCGTTGCGGCGCACCGCGTGCAGGGCCGAATCGGCGGCATGCAGGAGCGTGTCGATATCGTCCCCGTGACGCGGATACAGGGCGGCGCCGATGCTCAGCCTCACCGCGAGGCGGTGCCCGCCGGCGGTCACCGGCACCTGCATGGCTTCCTGGATGCGCTGGGCCAGCACCTCCAGCTCGCCGGGATCGCGGATGGGCGCGAGGAACACGGTGAACTCGTCCCCGTCCATGCGGCCCACCACGTCGTCCACCCGCACCACCTGGCGCAGGCGCCGGGCCACCTCCTGCAGGATGGCATCACCCACCCGGTGCCCCAGGGAATCGTTGATGTCGCGGAACCCCGCCACGTTGGCCAGCAGCAGGGCTGCCTCGCCCCCTGCTTCGCGCAGGCGTCCCAGCTCCCGCCCCATGCCGGCCAGGAACGCCCCGCGGTTGAGCACCTCGGTGAGCGGATCGAGGCTGATGCGGCGCCCGCGGTACGGCAGACCCACCATGGCGGGCAGCCAGCGGCGAACCATGAACAGGGTCAGGACGAAGACGGCGGCGAGGGCGGCGGCGAGACTCCAGGACAGGCGGCGCCACAGGTCCGCCCGCGCCGGCGGTATGGCCGGGGGCCGCAGGCGGACCTGGGCCACGGCCTCGGTGACCCCGTCACCGCGCGTCAGCGGCAGGTAGACGGCGACCGGCCCGGGCCCCGGGGCCGTGACCACGACCTCGCCCCGGCGGGCACGGTCCAGGGCCCCGGCGTCGGTTTCGGGCAGGCGGGCGGTGGGCGGGAGCGACGAGAACAACACCAGTCCGGCCAGGTCACGCACGGTGAAGTCGGTGATCCCGGCACGCCGCGCCTGGGCCGCGGTCTCCTTGCGCAGGCGGGCCAGGCGCGCGGCATCGGGGGCCACGGGCAGCCGGCCCAGCAGTTCCCGGTGGCGGGCCCAGAACTCCCCCGCCACCAGCTCGGCCCGGCTCTTAAGGGCGCGGCGCGATTCGTCGGCAAAGTAGGCGTCCAGTGCCAGCCGGCCGGCGAGCGCGAGCAGGGCCCCGGCGGCGAGGAGAATGGCCAAGAGCCCCAGGGAGAAGGGGCTCGCGTACCTGGCGAAGTTACGGTTCAAGCTGCGCTCCAGGCGGAGAGGTCCGGGGGGACCGCTCCCGGTCTTATCGGCGCAGCAGGCCGGGTTGTTTAGCTCGCGATCCGGGACCGGCCCCGGCCGGGGTGGCAGAAACGGCTCAGCCCCGGCGGTCGTACTGGGCGTAGCGCGCCCATTGCTGGCGCAGCTCGTCCAGGCTGTGGCGGGTGCCGGCGTACTCGTAGTCCACGAGTTCGAAGGCGGTCCCCCACCGGGTCTGGCGCACGGCCTTGGCGTTGAAGCGCAGCTCGGGGTTGACCGAGTCGAGAAACTGCAGGGTCACGTGGGCCCCCACCGGCAGGCTGGGCAGGTGCTCGGCCTGCACCAGCACACCGGTGTCGGAGATGTCGAGGGTCACGCCCTCCACCTCGCCGAAGACGCTGTGGCTGATGCAGACCCGGGCACGGGTGGCGGCCCGGGGTGTGCGGCGGCGTTCCTTCATGGACTGGCGGTTTCCCATCTCCATGGACGGCATGTGGCCAGCGCCGGAGCATACCGCAGGCGGCGCCCGTCGTGCCATGCCCCCGTGTGCACCACGTCACCGAACCCGGAAATCGTAGACCCGCAGGCGGCGCACGATGGGCCGCAGGCGCTCCTTCACCAGCCGCACGTGGCGGGGATGGGTCACGTAACGGCGCATGGCCGCCACGCTCTCGAAGCGGAAGCAGATCCCCACGTCGAAGGAATCGTCCACGATGGGGCGGTCGCTGGGCACCACCGGCCCGGCGTCCACGGACACCACGCCGGGCAGGTCGGCCAGGGCCCGGGCCACCTCCACCACCGTGCGGCGGTGGGCGGGATTGCCCGGCTCCTTGAGCCACACCAGCACCACGTGGCACACGCCGCCGGGGGGTGCCGGCGGGGCTGCGGCGCAGCCCCAGGCCAGCACCACCAGCAGCGCCGGGATCAGGTACCGCGGCCGCCGGGGCCAGGCATCAGGTCCCGCCACGGCTCTCGAACCAGGCCTGGCGCAGCACGTCGAGATCGTGCTCCTCGCCCCCGGCCTCGAAGCTGAGCACCCGCAGGGCCATGCCGCCCTCCTCGCACCGCATGACCTCGGCATTGAACACCAGCGTCGGGTCCTCGGAGTCGGGCAGGGTCAGCTTCACCCGGGTATGCGGGGCCAGCACCACGGGCCGGTCCAGCACGATGTAGAAGCCGCCGTCGGAAATGTTGCGGGAACGGCCGCTGTAGCGGCGGCCCGTCTCGTCGGTCATCTCCACCCGGGCGCTCACTTCCCGCCGCCGGTGCCTGCGTCGTTCCTCCACTGCCGCTCCGCTGGGCTGCCCTTCCACCTATCTTTGTAGCCCATGGCCTCCACCGGCTTCAAGCTCGTGCCGCCGCAGCAGGCGGATGAGCCGGGCCAGTTCCCGCTCCAGCATCCGGCGCCGTGCCAGCAGCTCCGGCTTCAGGCGGCGCCGGCGGGTGAACAGCACGAAGGCACGCACGCTGTCGGTGATGCGCTCGCGCTCGCGCCGGAAGAAGGCCGCGGCCGCGGCCGACGGCGGCAGGCTGGCCGCCAGCCCCAGGGCCGGCGCCGGGCCCGCCAGGATCCAGGCCAGGGTGACCTCCGCTCCCCACCACAGGGCGAACAGCACCAGGCCGGCGGCCATGGCAGCGGTGTCGAACTGGTCCGGCCCCCGTGCCAGGCGGGCGGAAAGACGCCGGGTGAGCCACGACGGCACCCCGCTGGTCACCCAGCCCCAGGCCGCGACCGGCAGCACCAGGAGCACTCCCAGGGACCGCAACACGAACCGCGTCACCACGGCCGGCCGGTACTCCACCCCCAGCTCGTGATCCCGGATGCCCAGGTGCCGGCACAGGCGTTCGAACTGCAGCAGGCGGCGGCGCAGCGCGGCCAGCCGCCGGTCGTCCACCAGGGCGCGCAGGCGCGCATGCCCCTCGGCCAGCCGCTTGAGCGCGCGCTGGCGCGCGGCCATCCCGCGGGCACGGTAGCGCCCGTGGCGCAGGGCGAAGAACCGCTCCAGGGCCCGCAAAAGCTCCAGCTCGTCGTAGGAGGCCGCGTTGACCGTCACCGCCTCCAGCCCCCGGGCCAGCTCCGCGGTGAGGGCACGCACCGCGGCCTCGTCGTGCTCGCCGGCCGCGGGCACGGGCACCGGCGGCCCCACCTGGACGAACACCCGGGAGCGGAACCGCTCCCGGTGGGCAAAGTTGAGCCCCACCGGCAACAGCACCGGGGCCAGGCCCCGTGCCCGCGCCCCCAGTGCCATGCGCGCGGCCCCGGTCTTGAGCGGGCGCAGGCGGGGATCGTCGTGGCTCTGGCCTTCGGGAAAGATGAGCACCGCGCCGCCGGCGGCGAACAGCTCGTACACCTTTTGAAAGGCATCCTCGTTGCGGCGGGGATCGTCGGCCGGGTCGCGGCGCCGGCGCACCGGCACCGCCTGCTGCAGCTTCAGGAAGGGGCGCAGGAGCGGGTTGCGGAACAGGCCCGAGCGGGCCACCGGGTGCAGCAGGCGCGGGAGCGCCGCCTGGAGCACCACGGCATCGGCCAGAGCGTTGGGATGGTTGGCACACAGCAGCACCGGCCCGCGGGCGGGCAGGTGCTCCAGGCCGGCCACCTCGCAGCGGGCGTAATAGACGGCGGTGACCAGGCGGCAGAACCCCTGCCACAGGCGCTGGCCGGGCCGGGACCGCCCGGGTGTCATGCCGGCCGGCCCGTCCTGCATCCCTGCACCCGGGGCGGCCGGCATCAGGGTTCGATGAACCTCAGCACCACGCAGTCGCCGTCGCAGCGGACCAGCTCGGTGTCGAACAGCACGTCCAGATGCTGCGGACGCAACGTGATGGACTCGCCGTTGAGCGACCGGCTGAGGCCGGCGGCATCGGCCACCGCCACCCGCACGCCGCTGTCGGAGAGATCACGGATGGCACCTTCCACCGTGCCGAGCCGGGGATGGTAGAGTCGCACCGCGGCATCCAGCAGGATGCGGCGGTGGGCACGCCGTTCCTCCATCGGACAGGCCTCCCCCGTGACTGCGGAGTGACCTTTAGCTTAGCACGCGGCCAGTGCCGGCACAGGCCGCGGAACCACGATCATTTTCCGAGGGAGGCGGCAGGAAATTCAGGCGTAGAACACGCCTCGCCCCTGCTCCAGGTGACGCTTGAGGCGCTCCAGCCAGCCGGCCAGGCGCGGCTGCAGGCGGCGGCAGGTCTCCTCGGCCTCGGCGGCCAGGGACTCGGCGCTCTGGCGCAGGCAGTCGGCGCCGCCGAACAGCCTGTCCAGCAGGCGCCCCGGCCAGCCCCGCCACCTGGGCAGCGGCATCACCGCCGGGGTCAGCTCGAAGAACTCCTCCTGGGTCAGGCGCGCCCCGCCGGGAATGGGCTCCACCGTGACCCGGACCCGGAACGGCGGCTCGGTGTCGGACACCGTTTCCATGAGCCGGCCCGGTTCGAAGGCCACGCACTCGCAGGCGTGCTCCACGATGTGCCCGTCCACCGCCACCCGGTAGCGGAAGCGGGTGCCCAGGCGCACCGGCCCGGGCGTGACCTTGGCGATGCCCAGCACGCCCACGCGCGGGTTGAGGCGGGCCCGCCGGCTCACGTCCGTGACCAGATCGAAAACCGCCTTGGGTGAGGCGGCGATGTCCACCGAGGCGCTGATGGTAACCATGGCGCAACTCTCCACCGGTTCCTCCTTGTCGGCCGCGCCAGGAGGAACTTTAGCTTTTCCTTATATACTATGAAGACGGCCCCGGGGCCGCAAGCCATGCACCAGAACCTGTCTCAGAATTCCGCGCGAGTCGCGTCGTGAGTCCACCGCCGCGCAGAATTTGAAGACAGGTTCTGGACAGAGGGGAGGCGATTCCGGACCATTGTCACCGGATGCGGGGGCTGCAGCACCACTTCCGGCTTCAGGCCCCTCGTGGACGACCCGACAGCGACAAGACCGGAAGACCGGCGCGCCGCGTGCGCCCCGGCACGCCAGCCAGAGGAGAACCCATGAACGAGGTGAACCAGTACGCCGCCCCGGCCGCGCGGCTGGAGCGGGAAGAAGACGGGATCTACGGCGAGGTCCGGCCCTTTTCGCCCCGCGGGCGCCTGGGCCGGATCCGCTACCTGTTCTACAGCATCCTGCTGCTGCTGGGCTTCGTGCTCATCGGCGGCCTGCTGGGGGCCGGTGTGGGCGCCGTGGCCGGCGAGGCCGGGGCCGCGGTACTGATGGTGCTCTTGGGGGTGGGCTACATCGCCCTGATCGTGTTCCAGTTCATCCTCATCATCCAGCGCTGCCACGACTTCAATGCCACCGGCTGGCTGTCGCTGCTGACCCTGGTGCCGCTCATCAACTGGTTATTCGGCCTGCTGCTGCTGTTCATGCCGGGAACGGACGGCCCCAACCGCTACGGCCCGCCGCCGCCGCCCCACCGGGGCAACATGATGGTGGTGGCCGTGGGGGTGGTGGTCACCGTGCTGGTCGCCGGCATCCTCGCCGCCATCGCCATCCCGGCCTACAACGAGTACGTCAACCGCGCCCGCCTGGAACAGATGCGCTGAGTCCCGGCCCGCCGTCATGGACGCACCGGCCTCCACCATCATCGACACCCACCGGGCGGTGGAGACCCCGGAAGGGGTGGAACTCAACCTGCGCCTGGCGGGACCGGTGGTGCGCTTCTACGCCTGGGGCATCGACCTGCTCATCCGGCTGGCGGTGTACATCGTGCTGGGCATCGTGCTCGGGATCCTGTCCATCGGCCTGGGCAACGTGTCCGCGGGCCTGTTTCTCGTCGCGGTGTTCCTGCTGGAGTGGTTCTACCCGGTGTACTTCGAGCTGAAGTCCGCCGGCGCCACCCCGGGCAAGCGGCGCCTGGGCATCCGCGTGCTGCGCGACGACGGCACCGAGGTGGACGCGGGCGCCTCGGTCATCCGCAACCTGCTGCGGGCGGCGGACTTCCTGCCCCTGTTCTACGGCTTCGGCCTGGCGGCCATGCTCGCGGACCGCGACTTCCGCCGCCTGGGCGACCTGGCCGCGGGCACCGTCGTGGTCTACCGCGAGCAGACCCCGCTGCCCGACACCGTGCCGGAGGCCCCGCCCCTGGCCCCGCCGGCGGTGCTCACCACCGCCGAGCAGCATGCCCTGCTCCAGTACGCCGAGCGGGCCGGCGAGCTGAGCCCCGAACGGGCGGTGGAGCTGGCGGACCTGCTGCAGCCGCTCACCGGGGAGCGGGGAGAGACCGGGCGCCGCCGCCTGCTGCAATACGCCAACTGGCTGGTGGGCCGGCGCTGAGCCCATGAAGCAGGACGCCTTCGTCAAACGCCATGCCGGGGACTGGGAGCGCTTCGAGCGCTGGCTCGCCCAGGCCGGCCTGAAACAGCCGCCGGAGACCGTGCAGCAGGAGGCCCCGGACATCCCCCACCTGTACCGGCGCCTGTGCCATCACTTGGCCCTGGCCCGCAGCCGCCACTACAGCGCCCACCTGGTGGATCGCCTGGAGCGGCTGGTGCTGGCCGGCCACCAGCGCCTGTACCAGGCCCGCCGCGCCAGCCTGGCCGCCGTGGCCGAGTTCGTGGGCCGCCGTTTCCCCGCCCGGGTGCGGGCCGAGTGGCGCCTGGTGCTGCTGGCGGCCCTGGTGTTCTACGTGCCCCTGGCCGGGACCTTCGCCGCCGCCTGGCACGATCCCGATTTCGTCTACAGCCTCATGGCGCCGGAGCAGGTGGCCCGGTTCGAGCTCATGTACAGCGACGAGGGACAGAAGAAACTGGGCCGCCTGCGCGCCTCCGACGACGACTTTGCCATGTTCGGCTTCTACATCCGCAACAACATCGGCATCGGCTTTCAGACCTTCGCCGGTGGTGTCTTCGCCGGGCTGGGCTCGCTGTTCTTCCTCGCCGCCAACGGGCTGTTCATCGGGGTGGTGGGCGGCCACCTGGTCCAGGCCGGGCACGCGGAGAACTTTTTCTCCTTCGTCGCCGGCCACAGCGCCCTGGAACTCACCGCCATCGTCCTGTGCGGGGCGGCGGGCCTGCGCCTGGGCGCGGCACTGGTGAGGCCGGGCCCGCTGTCGCGCCGCGACGCCCTGCGCCTGGCGGCACGCCCGGCACTGGAAATGGTCTACGGCGCGGCCCTCATGCTCGTGGGCGCGGCCTTCATCGAGGCCTTCTGGTCCTCCACCCAGGCCATCCCGCCGGCGGTGAAGTACGGCGTGGGCCTGGCCGGCTGGGGGGTCCTGCTTTTGTATTTCCTGCTCGCGGGACGCGGCCGTGCGGCTTGAGGAAATGACCGCCGAGGTGCGCCCGCGCCTCAACTGGGAAGCGGTGGACCTGGGATTCGCCATGGGCCGGCGCTGGTGGCCGCGGCTGGTGCTGGCCTGGACGCTCGCCGCGCTGCCGGCGCTGGTGGCCGCGGCCCTGCTCCTGCCGGGTCACCCCTGGTGGGCCCTGGCCCTGGTCTGGTGGGGCAAGCCCCTCTACGAGCGCGGCCCCCTGCACGTTCTGAGCCGCGCCCTGTTCGGCCACCTTCCGCCGGCCGGCGAGCTGGCCCGGGCCATGCCGGGGCTGCTCTGGCGCCAGGCCCTGGGGGCGCTGACGGTGTTCCGCGTGGATCCGGCGCGCAGCTTCAACCGCCCGGTGGCACAGCTGGAAGGCGGCAGCCCGCGCGACCGCACCGCCCGCCTGCGCACCCTGCAGCGCACCGCCCATGGCGCCGCCTCGGCCCTGACCCTGGCCTGCCTCGCCTTCGAGCTCATCCTGTGGGCCGGGCTGCTGGCCCTGGCCTGGCTGCTGGTGCCCGGCGGGGTGCTGGGACTGGAGTCCGGCTCCCTGCTGGACGAGCTGTCCGCCACCACCCGCGGCTGGATCATGGTGCTGGCGGCCTGGGCCGCCATGGCCGCGGTGGCGCCCTTCTATGTCGCCGGCGGCTTCGCCCTGTACCTCAACCGCCGCAGCCGGCTGGAGGGCTGGGACCTGGAACTGGCCTTCCGCCGCCTGGCCTCGCGCATCGCGGGGCTGCGCCGGCCGGCGGCCGTGGTGCTGGCCGCGGCGCTGGTCCTGCCGCTGTCGCCGGCGCCGGCACAAGCGGAAGAGCCGCACCTGCTGCCCCCCGCCGAGGCACGGAAAATCATCGACGAGGTGCTGGCCGACCCGGTCTTCGGCGGCACCGAGACCGTGACCGGCTGGTATCCCAAGAAGCGCGCCACCGGCGCGGAAGAAGCCGCCGGCCAGGTGGACCTGGACTGGCTGGCCCGGCTGCTGCGCGCCCTGTCCGGTGCGGCGGAGACGCTGGGTTTTCTGGCCGAACTCGTCATGTGGCTGGCGGCGGCAGCCGCCGCCGGCCTGCTGGTGATCTGGATCCTGCGCCACCTGCCCCGCGGCTGGCGCCCGCGGCGCAGGGACAAAAAGGCAGCCAGGGAGATACCGCAGACCCTGATGGGGCTGGACGTGCGGCCGGAATCGCTGCCCGGGGATCCCGCCGCCGCCGCCCTGGCCCTGTGGCAGGCCGGCCGGGCGCGCGAGGCCCTGTCACTGCTCTACCGCGCTTCCCTGGCGGCGCTGGTGGACCGCCACGGCCTGCGCCTGCCCGCCAGCGCCACCGAGGGCGACTGCCTGCGCGCGGTGCGCGCCATGGCCGGCCGGCTGGGGGCGGACACCACGGACTTCTTCGCCGCCCTCACCCGCCTGTGGCAGGCCGCCGCCTACGCCCACCGCGAGCCCGCCCCGGCCGACATGGAAAACGCCTGCGGCCGCTGGCCGCGTCACTTCGGACCCCAGGCATGAGCCCCGGCGCGAAGACAGGGCTCAAGATCGCGGGCGTGGCCCTGGTGGCGGGCGCCGTGCTCACCGCCTGGTTCCTGCACAACTACGAGTACCGCAGCGAGGAGGTGCGCACCCCGCCGGGCGCCGAGGCCCGGCGCAATCCCTACCTCGCCCTGCAGCGTTTTCTCCAGCGGCTGGGCGACACCGTGCACGTTCACCGGCGGCTGCCCGAGACCCGGGACCTGGGCCCGCGCGACGTGCTCCTGCTCACCACCGGCCGCTACAGCCTGACCCCGGAAAGGGCGCGCACCCTGCTGGACTGGGTGCGCCACGGCGGCCACCTGGTGGTGCGCATCCGGCCCCCGCGCGAGCCGGCCCTGCCCGATCCCCTGCTCGATCCCCTGGACATCGGGGTGGCGGAACTGGAGACCCGGCCGCAGGATCCCTTCACGCTGCGCGTGTATGAAAACGACGCCCCGCTCACCGTGCACTTCCCGCCGGGGCCGCGCCTGGTGACCGGGCGCGATCCGGAACCGGGCTGGAGCGTGCGCGACGGCGCCGGCACGGTGGTGGCGGAGTACCGCCTCGGGTCGGGCCGGCTCACCGTGCTGGCCGGCTTCGGCTTCCTCGACAACGACCGCATCGGCAAGCACGACCACGCCGCCCTGGCCCAGCGGCTGCTGCACCCGGACGCCCGCCGGGGCGCCATCCACCTGGTGTCGGGCGAGTTCCACCCGCCGTTTTCCCGCCGCCTGTGGCTGGCCGCCTGGCCGGCGCTCACCGCGGGCCTCGTCCTGCTCGCGGCCTGGCTCTGGGCCCGCGGCCGGCGCTTCGGCCCGCGCCTGCCGGCGCCCGGCGGGGCCCGCCGCAGCCTGCGCGAGCACGTGCGCGCCAGCGGCGACTTTCTCTGGCGCCACGGCCAGGGCGCGGCGCTCCTGGCCGCGGCCCGCCGCAGCCTGCGCAATCTCGTGGGCCGGCGCCACCCGGGCCTGAACCACTTGCCGCCGGAGCGCCTCTACCCGCGCCTGGCCCAGCTCGCCGGCCTGCCGCCCGAGGCCGTGCGCGAGGCCTTCGAGGCCGAGCCCGAGGGCGCCGCCGGCTTCACCCGACTCGTGAGAACCCTGGAAACCATAAGGACCAAGCTATGAACGACTCCCCCGCGCCCGGCGCCGAGATCGCCGCCGCCCACGACACCGCCCAGGCCCTGCGGCGCGAGATCGCGCGCGTCATGGTGGGCCAGGACGAGGTCATCGACCAGGTGCTCACCGCCCTGTTCGCCGCCGGCCACGTGCTGGTGGAAGGCGTGCCGGGGCTGGGCAAGACCCTGCTGGTGCGGGCGCTGGCCCGCACCTTCGACGGCCGCTTCGCCCGCATCCAGTTCACGCCGGACCTCATGCCCAGCGACATCACCGGGCATGCCCTGTACGACATGAAGGCCCAGACCTTCAAGATCCGGCGCGGCCCGGTGTTCACCAATCTTCTGCTGGCCGACGAGATCAACCGCGCCCCGGCCAAGACCCAGGCCGCGCTGCTGGAGGTGATGCAGGAGCAGCAGGTGACCATCGAGGGCCAGGCCCTGCCCATGGACCGGCCCTTCATGACCCTGGCCACCCAGAACCCCATCGAGCAGGAAGGCACCTACCCCCTGCCCGAGGCCCAGCTCGACCGCTTCCTGCTGAAGGTGCTCATCGACTACCCCGGCGCGGACGAGGAGGCGGAGCTGGTGGAGCGGGTGACCTCGGGCCAGGTGGGTGACAGCCTCAACGTCTCCGCGGTCAGCCCCGTGGTGGACGCCGAGACCATCACCCGGCTGCAGGCCACCTGTGCCCGGGTGCAGGTGGACCGGAAGGTGCTGGAGTACGCGGTGGCCATCGTGCAGAAGACCCGCAACTGGCCCGGCATCACCGTGGGCGCCGGGCCGCGCGGCGGCATCGCCCTGGTGCGTGCGGCGCGCGCCGCCGCCCTGCTCAACGGCCACGACTTCGTCACCCCCGACGACATCAAGCAGATGGCCGCCCCGGCCCTGCGCCACCGGCTGGTGCTCTCGCCCGAGATGGAGATCGAGGGCCAGACCGCCGACACCGTGCTCGCCGCGGTGCTGGAAAGCGTGGAGGCCCCGCGCACGTGATCCCGGCCCGCCCGCTGCTGGCGCTGCTGGGCGCCTGGACCGCGCTGGGGGCCGCGGCGTCGTTCCACGCCCCGCTGCTGCCCGCGTGGCAGTGGGCCGGCATCGCCCTGGCGGGACTGGCCGTGATGGACGCCGTGGCCGCCCGCGGCCTGCCGCTGCCGGCCGTGCGCCGCGAGGTCATGCCCGCCCTGGCCCTGGGCAGCCCCGCGCCGGTGACCGTGGAACTGCACAACCCCCTGGGCTTCCCGCGGCCCGTGCGGGTGTTCGACCACCACCCGCCGGCCGCGGCGCAGGCCGGCCTGCCCCACGCCCTGTGCCTGCCCGCCACCGGCTGGGCGAGGCTCACCTACCGGCTGCGGCCGCTGGCGCGCGGCGCCCATGCGTTCGGACCGGTGCAGATCCGCATCGCCTCGCCGCTGCGGCTGTGGTGGCGCGACGCGAAGGTGCCGGTGGCCACGGCGGTGCGGGTCTATCCCAACTTCGCCGCGGTGATGAAGTATTCCCTCCTGGCCCAGGACCGGCGCCTGGGGGACATGGGCATCCGCCGCCGGCGCCGCCGTGGCGAGGGGCTGGAGTTCCACCAGCTGCGCGAGTACCGCGAGGGCGACGCCCTGCGCCAGGTGGACTGGAAGGCCACCGCGCGCATGGGCAAGCTCATCTCGCGCGACTACCAGGAGGAACGGGACCAGCGCGTGGTGTTCCTCATCGACTGCGGCCGGCGCATGCGCGCCGCCGACGGCCACGTGAGCCATTTCGACCACACCCTCAACGCCGTGCTGCTGCTGGCCCACGTGGCCCTGCGCCAGGGCGACGCGGTGGGCCTCATGACCTTCTCCGGCCCCGAGCGCTGGCTGGCCCCGCGCAAGTCCGTGGCCAGCGTCAACCGCCTGCTCAACGTGCTCTACGACCTGCAGCCGGGCCTGGACGCCCCCGACTACAGCGCCGCCGCCACCCGCCTGCTGGCCCGCGAGCGCCGCCGCGCCCTGGTGGTGCTGGTGACCAACGTGCGCGACGAGGACACCGATGACCTCCTCCCCGCCCTGGCCCTGCTGCGCCGCCGCCACCTGGTGCTGCTGGCCTCGCTGCAGGAGACCGCCCTGCGCGAGGCCCTGGCCACCCCCGTGGACGACTTCGACGCCGCCCTGGAACACGCCGCCACCCATCACTACCTGGCCCACCGCGAGGCCGCCCACGAACGGCTGCGCCGCAGCGGCGTCTACACCGTGGACGCCCCGCCCCCCGACCTGCCCGTACACATGGTCAACCGCTACCTGGAACTCAAGAGCGCGGGGGTGTTCTGAGGCGCACACCGGCCCGCTCACGCGCCCGGCGCGCGCTGGAAAAACGGCTCGAAGCCGGCGACGATTTCACGGGACAATTCTCCCTCCCCGTCCAGAAATATCAGTTCGACCTCGATCCCGTCGGGCGCCGTGTCTTGCGCCACGGCACCCATATATCGGATGACGCGGCCCCGATCATGATTGCAGTCGACAGCGATCAAAAGCCGGGGCTCGCCCTCCTCCCCGGCGGTCACCACCCGAACAACGTATGCGCGCTCGACGGTGGCGAGATCATCCAGCAACAGTGACAGTGAACGCACCATCTCGTGCGGGTACGGGTCGGGCGGTTCCAGGTACAGAGAGACCCCGACGGAATCCTCGTTCAACCTGGGCTTCATTCCGGGCCCGCCATCCAGCAGGCGTTCGACCTCGCCCGGGGTGAATTCCTTCGTGTGCCCGGTATTGGGTTCGAGAACCAGCATCTGCCCTAGCGTGGTGTGAAAGAAAACGGTGGCCGGAATGCGCATGTACTCGTCCTCGCCGGGAGCCGCGAACTCGAGTGACGCCCGGGAGAGAAAGAACGGCACCGCCACCTGCCCGTCCTTCCGCTGCCAGTTCTTGATCCAGACCCGGTCGTCCTGGTCCAGCTCCACCTCGCCGGTACGCCGTTCCGTCCCGGCGTGGCCAAGCACGTACACCCTGGACTTGAGCAGGTGTTCGAGAAAGACCGGCCGGTAGGCGGGTTCTTCAATGGCCTGGTGGAACAACCGGGTCAGTTCGTCTTCCGTCATCGCCTCGTCACCCTTCCGACTGCGATGGCCAGATGTGCAGCCGCTCCCCGGGCTCGGCGAGAAACGGCAGCACCTTGCCGGACACGATCCAGGCCAGACCGAAGGCCCACAGGGCACTCGCCTCGCCCCAATAGGTCAGGCGCAGCTCCGCCACCGTCTGCACCGGCAACAGCAGATGGCCCAGCGGGATGCCGGCCAGGCAGGCCAGCATGAGGACACCACAGGCGAGGTAGATCCGCGCCCGCCAGCCCGGCTTGCCGGGCCGGCCCCTGGTGTTCTTGCGGAAGATCACGAAGCAGAACAGCGACAGCACCAGGAACAGCACGGCCGCCGCGGTGTAGTGGACGTAGTTCCGCCACGTCGTTTCACAGCCGTCGCACGCGGCCGGGAACAGCGCCACCAGCGCCGCCGCCAGCGCGGCCCCCTTGCTGGCCCAGCCCTGGAACCGGGTGTGGCCGCGGTAGGCGAGGAGGAAGGTGGCCACGGCGAACAGCAGGCCCACGAACCAGTCCCGGGCCGAGGTGTACCAGGAGGCACTGATGGAGGTCAGCCGCTGGTCGGCCACTGCGGTGACCACCACCGGCAGCAGGAAGGCGACGAGCCCCATGGTGAAGCGCTGGAGGCGGTAGTCGAATACGGGAGTGGTCGTTCCGTCGGTCATGATGTCCTCCTTTGTCTGGCAATACCGTATTTGGGCTGGTGCTTCATGTGGCGATGTCGAAATCGGCCCACACCGCGCCGTGATCGGAGGCGGCGTTGCGAGGAGAGGTGACGGTGGAAAAACCCCGTTCGACGCCGCCGGTCAGGGCCTCGATGCCGTGGATGCCCCGGCGCTCCACCCCCGCTGCGGTGAGGGCGTTGCGCAGCGGCCGGGACACCAGCAGGTAGTCGATCTGTTCGCGCCGGCGGTAGTAATAGGTCCAGCGCTCGTCCGGATCGGGGTGGGTCTCGGCCAGCACGTCGTACAGGTGGTTGAGTTCCAGCAGCGGGCGCAGGGCCACGCTGTCCGGCGTGTCGTTGAGGTCGCCGGCGACCACCACCAGGTCGCGCCGCAGGTCGTAGCCGTCGTCCAGGATCTCGGCCACGCGCTCGGCCTGGGTGCGGCGGCGCTCGTTGCTGCGGCGGCGGCTGCCGTAGCCCTTGCTCTTGAAGTGGTTGAGCAGAACCCACAGGGAGCGGCCGCCGGGCAGCAGGACTTCCACTTCGAGGCAGTCACGCGAGAAGATGCGCCGCCCGGCGTCGCGGTCGTCGGTGTGGCTCCACAGGCCGCCAAGGGGAAAGCGTGACAGCAGGGCCACGTCGATGCCGCGGGTGTCGTTGCCGTCGACGAGGATCTCGTGGGGATAGCGCCTGTCCCCGCGCAGGTTGTCTGCGGCGAAGCGGCGCAGCACGGGGCGGCTCTCCACCTCTACCAGGCAGGTGACATGGGCGTTCACCGCGCGGATGACCCTGGCGGTGTTGCGCACGGTGCGGTCGGTGAAGCGGTCACGCTTGAGTTCGATCCAGCCGCGCCAGTCACCGCGGCCGTCGGCCGTCACTTTCGTGCGGCTGCGGTTGAACAGCTTGCCGCGGGTGCTGACGATGCGGATGTCGTCCTTGAGCTCCCGGTACAGGCGCAGGATCTCGGGCTTGTCATAGGTCTTCCGGCCCAGCTCGGCCTGGAGCCGGCCCAGGGCGTCGATGCGGGCCTGGGCCGCCAGGTGGTCATCCATGTTGAGCAGGCGGGCGCGGCCGAACAGGTTTTCCACGTTGTAGGTGGCGATGCGCAGTCCGTTGGCCATGGGGGTTGTCCTCGGTGTGAAACGGCTCAGTTTCCGGTGCCGGCGGCCGGGGGATCGAAGAACTGGTTGAAGAACTGGCGCGCGGTGCGCCCGGAACGCACGCCGCGGGCCAGGGCGTAGCGCAGGGCCTCGGCGTGAACGGCCTCGCGGTCGGCGCCGCGGCCCGCGAACAGGTGATCGACGATGGCCAGGTATTCGTCCTGGCTCAGGGGGTGGAACGACAGCCACAGGCCGAAGCGGTCGGACAGGGAGATGGTCTCCTCCACCGCGTCGGACGGGTGCAGCTCACCCTCCTCCCGGCGCGCGGCCAGGTTGTCGGCCATGTACTCGGGCACCAGGTGGCGGCGGTTGGAGGTGGCGTACACGCGCACGTTGTCGGCGGGACGCTCGATGGAGCCCTCGAGTACGGTCTTGAGCGCGCGGTAGCCGGCCTCGCCGGGCTCGAAGCCGAGATCGTCACAGTAGATGACGAAGCGCTGCGGCTGGTGGCGGATGTCATCCACGATCTCGGGCAGGCGCACCAGGCTGTCGCGGTCCACCTGGATGAGGCGCAGGCCGTCGGCGCGGAAACGGTTGAACACGGCCTTGATGAGGGAGGACTTGCCGGTGCCGCGCGCGCCCCACAGCAGGGCGTTGTTGGCAGGCTGGCCGGTGACGAAGCGCTCGGTATTGCGCACCAGGGCGGCCTTCTGCCGCTCGATGCCCACCAGGTCGTCCAGCGCCACCGGGTCCGGGTCGGCCACCGGGTGCAGGGCGCCGCGGTGGGGCCGCCAGATGGCGGCCGGGATGCGGGTCCAGTCGATGGTCCCGTCCATGGCGCCTCAGTGCAGCCCCTGCCAGCGCAGCACGATCCGGTGCAGCCGGTCCAGGCCTTCGCGCAGCGCGCCGGGGCCGGGCTGCAGGATCTCGGCCGACTTGATCTCGTACACGTGGCCGTCGCGCACGGCGGGGATCCGGTGCCAGCCGGGCCGGGCGGCGACCTCGCCGGGATCGAACCGGCGGCCGCACCAGGAACCGATGATGATGTCCGGCATGCGCGCCGCCACCGCGCCGGGGTCGGTGATGATGCGGCGGCGCGCATCGGCATGAACGGCCAGGTGGGCGAAGCAGTCCTCGCCGCCGGCGGCCTCGATGAGCTGCGAGACCCAGCGCACGCCGGCGATCATGGGGTCCGGCCATTCCTCGAAATAGACGCGCGGGCGCCGCGGCAGGTGGCGCGCGGCGCGCCGCACCCGCTCGACACCGGCGGCCAGCTCCGCGGCCAGGGCATTGGCCCGCTCGCCTGCACCCACCAGGTGGCCGAGGGTGACCATCATGTTGAGGATGCCGCCGATGGAGCGCTGGTTGAACACCAGCACCGGGAGGCCGGCGCGGATGAGTTCCCCGGCCAGGTCGGCCTGCAGGTCGGAGAAGCCCAGGACCAGGTCGGGCTCCAGGGCCAGGATGCGATCCACCCGGGCGGTGGTGAAGGCACCGATACGCGGCTTTTCCTTCCGGGCCCGGGCCGGGCGCACGGTGTAACCGGAGATGCCGGCGATGCGATCCTCCTCGCCCAGCAGGTACAGGGTCTCGGCGGTTTCCGGGGTGAGGCAGACGATGCGCTCCGGCAGGCGGCCGGCGGGGCCCGCCGCCGACCGGACCGGCCACGGGCGGGCAGTGCTCACGATCCGCCCCCTCCCTGATCGGCCTCCAGCAGGGCCCGGATCTGTTCGCGCAGGAGCTTGTTCTCGTCCTCCAGCACGAACACGCAGTGGGACATCTCGCGGTGGGAACGGGCCACGCGCTGCAGCTTCTCGGCCAGCGAACCCTCGCTCTCGTCCTCGCCCAGCTCGGCCAGGGCCTCCTCCAGTTCCCTGGCTTCCTCCTGCATGAGTTCCATCACGCTGGCCAGATCCTCGTGAGCAGCCTCCTTCTCCTTTTCCTTCTCCGCCAGCTCCTCGATGTCACCCAGGTCCAGGCGCTTGACCAGCTTGCGTTCCAGCAGCAGGCGGCGCATGGCCTGGCCGAAGCGGGTCCAGAAGTCGTCGTCACGGGTCTTGTCCGCGGCCAGCTCCAGCTCCAGGGCCAGGTAGCCCTGGCGCAGGCGCAGCCAGTCGCGCTCGGTGAGCTCCACCTGCTCCCGCGATTCCTCCCCGAACAGGGTGTTGAAACGCTCCTCGGTGAGCTTGATTTCCGTCTGCAGGTAGTGGCGCACGTCGACATTGGCGGCCTCATCGGCCTGGCGGGCAGCCGCCGCGGCGGTGGCATCCCGCAGGCGCCGGCGCTGGCGCCGGATGTACCAGGCCATGCCGGCACAGGCCGCGGCCAGGAGAATCACGGCCTCCAGCAGGAAGGAAAAGGTCAGGGGACTCAGTTGGATCATGGCCGCGGCCTCCCGCCGCCGGAATCAGTCGCCGCCCCCGCCCACCTCGGCCACCCCCCGGATGGCGGGGGCCGGCCGGATCTCCTCGCTCTGGCGGCGCGCGGTCTCGTCGGGGCCGCTGACGAACCGGAGCTCGAAGCTGGCGATGCGGATGACGTCGCCGTCGCGCAGGGCGTGCCAGCGCACCGGCTGGTTGTTGACCAGGGTGCCGTTGGTGCTGTTGAGGTCCTGCAAAAAATAAGTACCGGCGATGTTGACGATCTGGGCGTGGCTGCGGCTCACCTTGCCGTGTCCCAGGCACAGGTGCTGGTTGCTGCGGCGGCCGATGAGGATACGCTCGCGGTCCAGTTCGAAGTCGGTGACATAGCTGCCGTCGCGGTGGATGGTGAGGCGGCCGGCCGCGGGAATGGTACGGTCGCGCACGGTGTGGCCGCCCGCCGGCACCCCGCCGGTGCGGTGGGCATAGGGCACCCAGCCCAGCTTGTCGATGGCGGCGTTGACGCAGTCGGCGTCCACGCAGGCGCGCTCGCGCATGCAGGCCGCGGTCAGCGCCATGTCGCAGAGTACGTTGACCAGGCGCGGCACGCCGCCACTGTAGCGGTACACGATGGCCAGGGCGTCGTCGGGAAAGCGGATGAAGTTCTCACCGCCGGCGATCCAGATGCGGTACTCGATGTAGCGCCGGGTCTCTTCCTCGGTGAGGGGATCGATGTGGCAGTGCAGGCGCACGCGCTGGGAGAAGGCATCACGGCGCTGGGGGCTGATGATGAAGTTGAGCTCGGACTGCCCCACCAGGATGACGTTGAGCACCTTGCGCCCGTAGCGCTCGAGGTTGGAGAGCATGCGGATCTCCTCCAGCACCTCGGGCTTGAGGCGGTGGGCCTCGTCCACCACCAGGATCACCACCTTGCCGTCGAAATGGGCCGCCAGGGCGAACTCGTTGAGCGTGTTGATGAGTTCGGCCTTGTTGCGTCCCTCGGGCCTGAGCCCGAACTCCAGGCAGGCCGCAAGCAGGAACTCGGTGCTGTCGAGCTGGGTCTGCTGCACGCGGGCGATGACGGCCTCGTCCTCCAGCTCGCCGAGCACATTCTCCAGCACGATGGTCTTGCCCACGCCGGGATCACCGGTGATGACGGCCAGGCCATCGCGCACGTGGAGCAGGTAGTTCAGATAGGCCTTGGCCAGGGCATGGCCCTCGCCCATGAAGAAGTAGCCCGCGTCGGCCGTGAGTCGGAACGGATAGTCGTCCAGGTGGAAAAATTCGCGGTACATGCCGTGACCATTCTAATAGGAATGGCGGCCTGCGTGCACCCGTGTCCCGCCGCCACCCGCCTCGCCGCATGCCGGGGCCCCACACCGATTGTTCAAGGACTTAAGACGACAAGTTAATGTCGATTGCAGGATAGGCACCGTTCCCCTGCGCTACCATCACTTCATGGCCGCCTGCCCCCGCACCCTTGCCGTCCTGTGCCTGCTCGCCGCCGCCCGCGGGACCGGGGCCGCGGAGGCCGCCGCGGTGCCGCCGGAACCGGGGCCGTGGCGGCTGCTGGACCTGTCCCACGCCTTTCTCTCGGAGGGGCTGGAGACGGTGGTCCGGCGGGTGGACGCCTTTTTCGCCAACACGCCTGCATATGAAGGCGGCACCGGCAGCTATGCCCAGCTCACCGGTGACCTCATCCTGCGCGAGGGTGGCGAGCGGGACGCCCTGGGCAACGTGCGGTTGCGCCTGCGCCTGCCCCGTACCCGGGAGCGCCTGCACCTGCTGCTGGAGACGGATCCCGACCGCACGCCGGCGGCGGGCCCCGGCGGTCCGCTGTCACCGGCGGCCACCTCGTCCGAGCCGCTGCCCGACGAGGACTACTTCGGATCGCTGGAGGGCCTGGTGGGGGAACTGAGGCGCTGGCGGGTGCGGCCCTCGCTGGGCGTGAAGTTCTCCGATCCCGTCGATCCCTTCGTGCGCCTGCGCCTGCAACGGCGTGGCCCGGCGGACATCTGGCAGTCCTGGTTCCAGCAGGACATCTACCGGTTCAAGGAGGCCGGCACCGTCCTCGCCACCACGCTGGAGCTGGACCGCCGCCTGGGCCGGCAGCACCTGCTGCGCAGCGTGAGCAGCGGCCAGTGGCGCGAGGACACCGGCGTGCTGTCACTCTCCCAGGCACTGGTCCTGTACCAACCCCTGAGTACACACCGGGCCCTGGCCTGGGAGGTGGCCGTGTACGGGAACGACGAGCCCGTGCTGCGGGCCACGGCCTATGCCACCAGCCTGCGCTACCGCCAGCGCCTGCATCGCGACTATTTGTATGGGGAGCTGGTGCCGGCGGTACGCTGGCGGCGGGAGAACGACTGGGAGGCCGAGGCAAGCCTCACCCTGCGAATCGAGCTGCTGGTGGGAGAGGCCTACCGGGACGGAGGGCGAAAGGCGGAAGACGAAGGACAGCGGGGCCGGTGAGCCGTGACCCCGCGGGAGAACCGGCGGGTGCCTTCCCATCCCGTCTCCGTGCGGTGTTTACCTCCCGCGCCCGCGCATGATCGCCTGCAGGCGTGCCGCCTGGCGCCGGCGCCAGGCCTCGTCACGCAGCACCAGCAGGCAATGACGGCAGAGGCAGTCATCGTAGCGGGCAGCGATGTACTCCAGCGCCGCCTCGTCCAGCACCACGGTCTGGCACTGGCACAGAAGCACCGAGCCCGACTTGCACTCGAACACCGCACCACAGCGGGCGCAGGACCTGGTTTCGTGCTTGGGTCGATACAAGACGCCGCGCCCGCCTGCCCGGGGCTCACACCCGCCGGAACTCCGTGCCCATGCACTGCGGACAGGGCGGCACGTAGCCGGGATGCCCCAGCTTCAGGTGTTCACCGCAGGTGGTGCACTGGAACTCGCCGCCGTAGGTGAGTTCACCGGTGTGGTAGCTGCGGTGCTCCAGGTGGCCGCCCGTTTCGGCCAGCCACTGGCCCACCGCCTCGGCGGCCTGGCCCAGGAACACGGCGCTGCGGTCTTCCCACACCGCAAACAGGTTGCGGGTCTGCTCCTTGAACCGCTCCCAGGCCGGCCCCATGCGCTCGGCGGTGCTGGCCATGTCCTTCTTCAGTGCCTCGGTGGCATGGGCCAGCGCTTCTTCGGTGTGCTCTCCCAGCTCGCGCATCTCCTGTGCCGCCTGGTCCACGGCGCGGCGGATCTGCCCGGCGTTCACCTTCTCCTTGATCCCGCCCAGCAGGTGGCCGGTTCGCTCCGCCAGCTCGGCGTAGGCCGCGCGGGCCTCCTCCCGGGCCTTGCCGGTGATTCCGCCCCACTCCTTGCGCACCACCTCGGCCGCCCGGGCCAGCGCCGTTTCGGTGTGCCGGCCGGCCTGCCTGAGCTCCTCACCGGCACGCTCCACTGCGGCCTTGACCTGGCTCGCATCGACCCGCTCGCGGGCGGCCTGCAGCAGTTCCTTCACCCGCAAGGACAGCGCCCCATAGGCCTCGCGCAGCTTGTGTTCCTCGCGTTCCGTTTCCTGGATCTCGCTCATGTCCGCTCCCTCCTCCGGGCCCCCGGCCCGAACGTCTGGCACCCCATGTGCAGGTTAACCCCGACCGGGTGCAAGGACATTGATCCAGATCAGCGCCCGGCCGCGGCACGTTCCGGCTGCACCAGGCGCAGCTCGCGAAACGCGCGCAGCCAGCCGTCGGCCCACCAGTTGGCGTTGGCCTCGGTGTTTTTCAAGTCCACCTGGCGGGAATGGCTGAGGAAGTGAAAGCACTCGTGGGCCAGGGTGTGGACCGCACACTCCTCCAGGTCATCGAAGCGGAACTCCACCGGGCCGGAACGCCAGCCCTGGCGGCAGCGTGGATCGGGTACC
>Ga0256830_1000841_pt1 | contig 22701 bp, 18 predicted proteins | sample 128326metaG_FD_190537 | JGI IMG/M metagenome (GOLD analysis project Ga0256830, IMG submission 190537) | Hydrothermal vent microbial communities from Lau Basin, Pacific Ocean - 128-326 | ecosystem: Environmental > Aquatic > Marine > Hydrothermal vents | place: Pacific Ocean: Lau Basin | collected... | reverse complement strand
TTTACCTGCAAGCCGTTTACCAGTTCGGAAGATTCCATTACTTTTTTATAATCAAAGATATCTACCAGCTTCATGTTTCACTCCCTTTTGCCTCGGTTCTTAGTTCCCCTTCTTACCAAACTCAAACCCAAACACTAAAAACTAACACCATGTACAACCTTTAAGGTGGACTGTCCCGGATACCCTCCCACCATCCACCGCTCACTGTTTACTATTTACTACTTCCTATCCTCCCTCACTACTAACTACCCGCTACTCGCTACTGTCCACCATCTCCCAGTCTAAAGTCTACAGTCTATGGTCTAAGGTCTAAAATCCCCCTCACTACCCGCTACTAATCCTAAATCATGCTCTTGCCGAGTTCTTTCCACATCTTTTCTGCGTAAAGGTAGTACTCTTTTCTCTTCAGCTCGCTGGCTGCTTCTTCTTCTATTATGGCTATGGTATTTGGGTGAAGTTGCAGGGCAGAAGCAGTAATCTGGCTGGTAATCGGGCCTTCGATACTCTCTGCTACCACGCCTGCCTTTTTTCTGCCGTTGGCCAGGAAGAGGCAACATTTGGCTTCGAGAATAGTCCCCACTCCCATGCTGAGAGCCGCGCGGGGCACTTCATCCAGGGAATCGAAAAATCTTGCGTTGTCTATACGAGTTTGTTCTTCCAGGGCTATGAGCCTGGTGCGAGAAGCAAGAGAAGAGCCCGGTTCATTGAATGCAATGTGGCCGTCTCCACCTATCCCCAACACTTGCAGGTCTATTCCGCCTGCTTCTTTTATCATCTTCTCGTAACTCGCGCAGAATTCTTCTACCTTGTCTAAACTTACCGTGCCGTCCGGCACATGCGTATTTTCCTTTTTTATGTTGATGTGGTTGAACAGGTTATCATTCATGAAGTAACGATAACTCTGGGGATGGTCCGGAGAAAGGCCAAAGTATTCGTCCAGGTTGAACGTGGTTACCCGGGAAAAATCCAGCCCTTCTTCCTTGCACATGCGGGCAAGTTCCTGGTAAAGCCCCACCGGAGTGCTGCCCGTGGCCAGCCCCAGGACACAATCAGGTTTGCTCCTTACCAGCCTGGCCACTATTTCTGCCGCGGTCTTAGACATTGCCTCGTAATCCTTTCTTATCACTACTCTCATTTAAAACCTCCTTTTTGATGTTGCAAGTACTCCATTGTAAAATCTCTCCTGCAATTTGGAGAGCGTTTATTATACTACACAGGTAAAAAAAAATCTACAAAATTTTAGAAAAATTTCCCGCTTTTACTTTCAAAAATTTGGAAATTTTACTGGAAATTTACCGATATTTTGGTAAAGACATGTTCCTTCCCTTCTCCCCGTCTAAAGGCTAAAAGAGTTGCGAGTTTCTCCCGATGTCCATCGGTCCCGGCGCATGTCGGGGCACCTATTACACCGCCTGTATTTTGCCTTCTGGATCTTCCCTTTCCCAGTCTAACGTCTAAAGTCTACGGTCTAAAGTCTAAAATCCTGGATGCCTGCTTTCGCAGGCATGACAGGTAGGATTGGTTTTTCCCTTTCTGCTTCTCTTTTGTCATTCCCGCGCAAGCAGGAATCTATTCCCTCTCACTACTAACTACTCGCTACCCGCTACTTTCTCACCATTTACTATTTACTGTTCACTGTTTACTATCTTCCCCTCGCTGCTAAACCACAAAAAAATACCCCCCTCGGTTCCGCAAGTACGGAACGGAGGGGGATATATAAAACAGCCGGGAAAGATTAGTACCCGTAAGGGGCACCGGCACCGCCTGCCTCAGGCATCTGCGGCTTTTCTTTCTCAGGTATTTCGGAAACCAGAGCTTCTGTGGTAATGAGCAATGATGCTACAGATGATGCATTCTGCAAAGCTACCCTGGTAACCTTGGTGGGGTCAATTATCCCTGCTTTTACCAGGTCTTCAAAGGTGTCTTTTGCTGCATTGTAGCCGAAGTTGGTCTCTTTCTTTTCCAGTACCTTCTGCACGATGATTGAGCCTTCCTTGCCGGCATTTTCAGCCAGCTGGCGAGCAGGCTCCTGGATGGCTTTCTTTATAATGTTTTTCCCGATTTCTTCATCGCCTTCCAGTTTCAGCTCCTCCAGGGCATCTATGCACCTGAGCAGAGCCACTCCGCCACCCGGCACTATTCCTTCTTCCACTGCTGCGCGGGTAGCATGAAGAGCATCTTCCACTCTTGCCTTCTTTTCCTTCATCTCTGTTTCTGTGGCTGCTCCTACGTTTATTACCGCCACTCCACCGGCAAGCTTTGCCAGTCTTTCTTCCAGCTTTTCGCGGTCGTAATCAGAGGTAGTCTTATCTCTTTCCACCCTGATCTGGTCTATTCTGCCTTTGATTGCGTTGGTGTCGCCTGCTCCTTCTACGATGGTGGTTTTATCCTTGGTCATTTTTACTTTCTTTGCTCTCCCCAGAAGATCAAGGGAAGCATTTTCCAGCTTCAATCCTACTTCTTCACTTATCACCTTGCCGCCGGTAAGAATTGCCATGTCCTCTAACATAGCCTTTCTTCTTTCACCGAAACCGGGAGCTTTTACTGCAGCACAGGATAAGGTTCCCCTTATCTTGTTTACCACCAGGGTAGCCAGCGCCTCTCCTTCTACATCCTCGGCGATAATCACTAACGCCTTTCCCTGTCTTGCTACCTGCTCCATTATGGGAACCAGGTCTTTTGCGCTGGAGATTTTTTTGTCGTGGAGGAGTATGTAGGGTTCTTCCAGTTCAACTTCCATGGCCTCGGGATTGGTGACAAAGTAAGGAGAAAGGTATCCGTTGTCGAATTCCATACCTTCCACTACCTCTAAGGTAGTCTCCATTCCCTTGGCTTCTTCTACAGTGATAACCCCGTCTTTACCCACTTTCTCCATGGCATCCGCAATGATATTGCCAATGGTAGAATCGTTGTTTGCAGCAATGGTAGCCACCTGGGATATCTCGGTTCTTCCCTTGACAGATTGCGAGAGTTTCTTCAACTGCTCTATCACCTTTTCCACTGCTTTTTCCACGCCTCTTTTCACTGCCATGGGATTGGCGCCTGCGGTGACTGTTTTCAATCCTTCGCGGTATATGATTTGCGCCAGAAGGGTAGCAGTAGTAGTACCATCTCCTGCTACGTCGGAAGTTTTAGAGGCTACTTCCTTGACCATCTGGGCACCCATGTTCTCGTAAGGGTCCTCCAGGTCCACCTCTTTTGCCACGGTAACACCATCTTTCGTGATAGTGGGTGAACCCCATTTTTTCTCCAGGACCACGTTTCTTCCCTTTGGCCCCAGAGTAACTTTTACTGCTTCAGCCAGCTTATCCACACCTGCCTGTATCTTCTTTCTGGCTTCGTCACCAAAAGAGAGTTGTTTAGCCATCTGTATCACCTCCTTATTGTTCTAATATCGCCAGTACATCATCCTCTCGCATGATAAGATACTCTTCTCCCTCGATTTTCACCTCTGTGCCTGCGTAAGATTCAAAGAGTACCTTATCGCCTTTTTTAATTTGAAGAGGCTGGCGTTCTCCTTTTTCTCCCAGTTTGCCCGGACCGACTTCAATTACCTCTCCCATCTTGGGCTTTTCTTTTGCAGTATCCGGTAAGACAATACCTCCTTTTGTCTTTTCCTCCGCCTCCAACCTCTTCACCAGCACCCTATCGTTAAGTGGTTTAACCTGCATAACTCATCCCTCCTTTCTTTAATTTTCTGATGATTTTCCTACAGAACCTATTACCACTTTTTTCTCCGTCTCGTCGTAATCCAGCCGCACCCTGTCGCCTTCTTTTACCTCTCCAGCCAATATCTTCCTGGCCAGAGGGTTTTCCACATACTGCTGAATGGCTCTCTTCAAAGGACGCGCACCAAAATTGGGGTCAAACCCAATCCCGGCCAGGAAACTCTTGAGCCTATCAGTAACCTCTATGTCTATTTTCCTATCCTGCAGCCGGTTCCTCAGATACCCGATTTGAATATCCACTATTTTTGTTATTTCCTCTTTACTGAGAGAGTTAAATATAACTATTTCGTCTATCCTGTTCAGGAATTCCGGCCTGAAATGGGCTCTTAATTCCTCCATGATACGGGGTCTCAGGTCTTCTCCTTTTGCCTCGTATATCCACTGGCTGCCAATGTTGGAAGTCATTATTATTACAGTATTCCTGAAATTCACCGTTCTTCCCTGCCCGTCGGTAAGCCTTCCGTCATCCAGGATCTGGAGAAGGAGGTTGAACACCTCGGGATGCGCCTTTTCAATCTCATCAAGCAGTAAGACCGAATAGGGCCTTCTTCTTACTCTCTCGGTAAGCTGTCCTCCTTCTTCGTATCCTACATAACCCGGAGGTGCACCAATCAGGCGGGAGACGCTGTGTCTTTCCATGTATTCAGACATGTCCAGGCGAAGGAGTGCATTTTCATCGTCAAACAGGAACCAGGCCAGGCTCTTTGCCAGCTCGGTTTTCCCCACGCCGGTAGGGCCCAGGAAAATAAAGGAGGCCAGGGGGCGATTCGGGTCGGATATTCCTGCCCGGGCTCTTCTTATCGCCTCGGAAACTTTAAGCACGGCCTCATCCTGTCCTACAACTCTCTCCTTAATACGTTCCTCCATGTGCAACAGTTTTTCCTTTTCTCCCTCCATAAGGCGGGAAACCGGTATGCCTGTCCACCTGGAAACTATTTCTGCTATGTCTTCCGATTCCACTTCTTCTTTGAGCATTCTCAGGTCCTTCTGCAGTTCCTGGAGTTTCTTGTTTTCTTCTGCAAGTTTCTTCTGCAATTCTATGAGTTTTCCGTACTTGAGTTCGGCTGCTTTGGCCAGGTCGCCTTCTGCTTCCGCCTTTTCGGATAACTTCTTGGTATTCTCGATGTCTTCCTTGAGTCTTTGTATCTTCTTTATAGCCTCTCTTTCTTTTTCCCAGTGTTTGGTAAGGTATTCCAGCTTTTCTTTATCTTTTTTGATTTCATCCTCTATCTTTTTGAGCCTGTCCCTGGAGTCTTTATCTTTTTCCTTTTTTAAGGCTTCCCGTTCTATTTCCAGCTGCCTGATTTTTCTCTCTACCTCATCAATCTCCTGGGGACGGGAATCTATTTCCATGCGCAGGCGGGCTGCTGCTTCATCTATGAGGTCAATAGCCTTATCGGGAAGGAACCTGTCGGTTATATATCTGTGGGAAAGGGTAGCCGCGGTAACCAGGGCTCCATCCGTTATCCTTACTCCATGGTGCACCTCGTAGCGTTCTTTCAATCCCCTGAGAATGGCAATAGTATCTTCCACGGAGGGTTCTGCCACGTAAACAGGCTGGAACCTTCTCTCCAGCGCCGGGTCTTTTTCTATGTGCTGGCGGTATTCGTCCAGCGTGGTAGCCCCTATGCAGCGCAGAGTACCCCGGGCTAAATAGGGTTTCAGCATATTGGCAGCATCCACTGCTCCCTCCGCACCCCCGGCTCCCACCACTGCATGCAATTCGTCAATGAAAAGAATGATACTGCCTTCTCCTGCTTCCACTTCTTTGAGCACTGATTTGAATCTTTCTTCGAACTCTCCCCTGAACTTGGTACCGGCTACGATGGAACCGATATCCAGCGCCACCACTTTTTTATCCTTTAATGTTTCCGGCACATCTCCCTTGGCAATTCTTTGCGCCAGTCCCTCCACAATGGCAGTTTTTCCCACTCCAGGCTCACCTATCATTACCGGGTTGTTTTTTGTGCGGCGAGAGAGCACCTGGATAACTCTTCTTATCTCTTCATCTCTGCCGATTACCGGGTCAAGTTTTCCCTGGTGAGCCAATTCAGTAAGGTCCTTGCCGAATTTCTTGAGGGCATTTAACTTTTCTTCTCCAAATTCGTCTGTGATATTTTGTCCCTGCCTTATTTCTTCCATGGCCTTGATGATTCTCTCCCGGTTTATGCCGCTGCTGCGCAGTATCTCTCCCGCTTCACTCCTCTGCTCCCGGGAAATACCCAGGAGAAGATGTTCTGTGCTTACATAGGAATCCTTCAACTGGGCAGCCTCTTCCTGGGCAATGTGAATGACCATGGCTAAGCTTTGAGAAACGTAAAGCTGGGGCTGGGGAGAGTACAGCTTGGGAAGCTTGTTTAGCGCTCTTTCTGTTTCTTCGCTGAGGGAAGAAATATTTGCGCCTATTTTCTGCAGTACTTCCCTGACTACTCCTTCTTCCTCCAGCAGCACCTTGAGAAGATGCTCTGCCGCTACCTCGGAATGGCTGCGGACACGAGCCAGCTCCTCTGCCTTGGCCAGTGCCTCCTGCGCTTTAAGGGTAAAATTTCTTAACTGCATTTTTCCTCTTCTCTTATTCCACTTTAATCACGGTGAAGAAGGTATATTCGCCTCTTTTCACCAGGAGTCTTATAGGTGCCTTGCTTTTTAAGAGTTTACCTATAATCCTGCGGTAATCTTCCAGGTTATCTATCTTTTTGTCGTTGATTTCCTTGATAAGGTCACCCCGTGCCAACCCTGCCAGCTCTGCTATACTGCCCGGGAATACCTCAAGCACCAGGACTCCCTTTTCTCCTTCATAGCCAAGCTTGGAAGCAAGCTCGGGGGTCAATTCTCCTACTCGCATTCCCAATTCTTCCTCTACCTTTTTCTCTCTTGCTTCTGCCCTTTCTTTCGGCATCTCTGCGATTTTTACGCTGAGAGTCAAAGGTCTTCCCTTTCTCAATATATCTATCTTCACCCGGGTTCCCGGAGCCGTGCTGGCTACCTTCTCCTGCAGGGCAGAAGGAGTATCCACCTTTTTCCCGGCAAACTTAATGATAATATCTCCCCTTTTCAGCCCGGCTTTTGCAGCGGGAGACCCCTTCATCACATCTCCTATCAAGACTCCCTTTTTACCCTTTATTCCGAAACTTTCTGCCAATTCCTCGGTGAGCGGCTGAATTACCACGCCTAACCAGCCCCTTATCACTCTTCCCTTTTCCATGAGCTGCTTCATAACAGATTTTGCCATGTTTATGGGTATGGCAAAGCCTACGCCCATGTATCCTCCGCTCCTGGTAAATATGGCAGTGTTTATTCCGATCACTTCCCCTTTCAGGTTGACCAGGGGACCTCCGCTGTTGCCCGGGTTTATGGCCGCATCTGTCTGGATGAAGTTTTCGTAGGTGGCAATACCCACGTCTGACCTGCCCTTGGCAGAAATTATTCCCTGGGTAACAGTGGACTTTAAGCCAAAGGGATTACCAATAGCCAGGACTATTTCCCCCACTTTAATCTTGTCAGAATCTCCCAGCCTGGCATAGGGCAGGTTTTTTCCCTTGATTTTTATTACTGCCAGGTCTGTCTTGGGGTCTTTTCCTTTCACTTCTGCCTTGAACTCCCTTCCATCGTAAAGAGTGACTTTAATCTTATCTGCTTCTCCCACCACATGATTGTTGGTAAGAATCACCCCATCCGGACTGACAATAACTCCGCTTCCCAATCCTCTTTGCTGGTATTTTCTTCCCTTGCGGGGTGAAGGGGTAAAAAACTTGAAGAAGTCATCTCCAAAGAACCTTTTCAAGTCATCAAAGAAAGGTTCTTCAAAGGGCATGGTGCCTCCTGCGGGCGCCTGGATAATTTTTACAGAAACTATACTCACTACTGCAGGGCTGACTTCTTCGGCCACCTTGGCAAATTCTCCGCTTAGTTGCTCCGCCAGCTTCTCTGCCGAAATATCTGCATAGAGGGTGGTAAACCCCCAGAAAAGCAAGGCCAGACAAAGAACCAGATTACGCCTCATTTTGCGCCCCCTTTCTCTTGTGCACTTTCACTTTGGCGGGACGGAGAAGCCTCCCGTGCATGAGGTACCCAGGCTCCAGCTCTTCCATAACCACCTCCTGGCCTTCGCCTTCTCCCTCCACAATCAAGGCCTCGTGAAAATGCGGGTTAAACTCTTTTCCCACCACTTCCATTTTCTCTACATTATACGATTTGAGAAAATCGTGAAATTTCTTATATACCATCTCCACGCCTTTTTTCAATTCCTTCAGCGAGGAAGCGGGATGCATATGGTTAAGCGCTCTTTCCAGATCATCAATAATAGGAAGGAGATTCCGGATTAGGTTCTCCCCGGCAAATTTTCTCATTTCTTCCTCTCTCTGCATTATTCTCTTGCGGTAATTATCAAAATCCGCGCTCACCCGGCGTGCCAGGTCCAGGTATTCCTCCCTTTCCTTGCTGGCCTGCTCCAACTGAGCTTTCAGCTCCTTTATCTCTTTCTCTCTTTCTTCCAGGAGTTTTTTCAGTTGTTCTTTAGTCAAACGGCGGCTCATTTCTTGTCTTCTCCCTCTTCTTTAAATTCTGCATCTATGACTTCCCCTTCCTTTGGCCCCTCGGCAGTTCCCTCTTCCTGCGGTCCGCCCGCTTGCGTCTTCCCTGCCTGGGGACCAGCCTGTGCCTGCTGCTTCTGGTAAAGCTCGCTGGAGATGGGATGCCATACCTCGAACAGCTCCTGCGTGCTCTTCTTTATTTCTTCCAGGTTATCTTTCTTCATGGATTCTTTTACCTTATCTATTGCGGCCTGCAATTTGCCTTTTTGCTCCTGGGTCATTTTATCGGCAAATTCTTTTATCAGTTTCTCACTCTGGTATACTACCTCGTCTGCCTTGTTCCTGGCTTCTACTTTCTCTCTTTTCTTCACATCCTCTTCCGCGTATTTCTCCGCTTCCTTCACTAAATTTTCCACTTCTTCCTTGCTTAAACCACTGGAAGGCTGCACTTTTATGGATTGGCTCTTTCCCGTGGAGAGGTCCTTTGCTGTGACATTAAGGATACCATTGGCATCCAGGTCAAAGGTAACCTCTATCTGGGGAACACCCCGGGGCGCAGGCGGAATCCCATCCAGGATAAATCTGCCTATGCTCTTATTATCCACTGCCATCTTTCTTTCCCCCTGCAGTACATGTATCTCCACGGAGGTCTGGTTGTCCGCCGCAGTGGTAAATATCTCGCTTTTTCTGCAGGGGATGGTGGTATTTCGGGTAATAAGCGGTGTCATTACTCCACCCAGGGTCTCAATTCCCAGGGTAAGAGGGGTAACGTCCAGAAGAAGAATGTCTTTTACTTCACCTTTCAACACTCCTGCCTGGATAGCTGCTCCCATGGCTACCGCCTCGTCCGGATTAACTCCTTTCTGAGGCTCTTTGCCAAAGAACTCAGCCACCATTTCCTGGACTTTTGGCATCCTGGTCATACCGCCTACCAATACAACCTCGTCAATATCCTTCCGGGTCAACTTGGCATCTTCCATGGCCTGTTTGCAGGGACCTAAACTCTCCTCGATTAACCCCATCACCAATTGTTCCAGCTTTGCCCGGCTAAGCACGAGGTTTAAATGCTTGGGGCCGGCAGCATCCGCGGTGATAAAGGGCAGGTTTATTTCCGTTTCCATGGCCGAGGACAATTCCACCTTGGCTTTTTCCGCTGCTTCCCTGAGTCTCTGCAGGGCCATCCTATCTTTGCGCAGGTCTATCCCGTGTTCTTTCATGAATTCTTCTGCTATCCAGTCTATAATCTTCTGGTCAAAGTTGTCTCCTCCCAGATGCGTGTTACCACTGGTGGATTTAACCTCAAAAACTCCCTCGCCAATTTCCAGGATAGATATATCAAAGGTGCCCCCTCCCAGGTCGTACACTGCCACTATTCCGGATTTTTTCTTGTCCAGCCCATAGGCAAGACAGGAAGCAGTAGGCTCATTTATAATTCTCAAGACTTCCAGGCCGGCAATTCTGCCCGCATCTCTTGTAGCCTGCCGCTGGGAATCGTTGAAGTAGGCAGGAACCGTAATCACGGCTTCTTTGACCTCTTCCCCCAGATAAGCCTCCGCATCTTCCTTCATCTTCCTTAGAATCATGGCGGAAATTTCGGGTGGGGTATACTCCTTCCCTCCCAGCATTACCTTTACTCTGCCCCTTTCATCCTTGGTCACTTTATAGGGAACCATTTTGATTTCTTCGCTCACTTCAGAATAACTTCTTCCCATGAACCTCTTTATAGAGAAAATAGTATTCTCCGAATTGGTTATTATCTGCCTTTTGGCCGGAGCACCTACCAATCTTTCCCCGTTCTTGGTAACTGCAACCACGGAAGGAGTTACCCTGCCTCCTTCCCGATTAGTAATAACCACAGGTTTCCCTGCTTCCATATAAGCCATACAGGAATTGGTTGTTCCCAGGTCTATACCTATTACTTTTGCCATTTCTCTTACCCCCTCTTATTTTCGTATCTAATTTCCATTCCGACTTCCTATTGTACAATCAAATAGCATGCCAATTGAAAAAACAAGGTAAATAAAGGGATTTCAAAGAGGCCGGAACAGAAAAGTGACAATTTGGCACAACTTTTCCTTTCTGAGTGAGTAAAGGGGAAAATTTTACTCACTTACAAAAGAATTGCAAATTATTTCCAATGCCGTTAAACTTCTTTACAGAGAGAAACTTTTTAGCAAGGAGGGCAAAATGTTAGAAGATATACCGTATATGACAGATAGTTTTATCAAGGCTTTTTACAAAGGAATAAAACCATCTTTATCTTTTCAGGCCAGGAGCAGGGAAGAGTTTGAGGCATGGAAAAAGGTTCTTATTTCCAAGGTAAAAGAATTGTTAGGCGAGCTACCCGAAAAAGCGCCTTTGAACCCGGAGTTTTATTCCCGGGAAGAGAAGGAGAAGTACATAAGAGAAAAATGGGTTATTCAAACAGAAGAAAACTGCTATATGCCCCTTTATCTCCTTATTCCGAAAATTCGCCGGGGAAAACTTCCCGCCATACTCTGCTGTCACGGGCACGGAAAGTACGGGAAGGATGCCGTAGCAGGAGTGCACTTCAATAGTCCGCAAAGGATAGCCCAGATACGCGAGCTTAATTACAACTACGGGGAACAGATGGCAGAAAGAGGATATATAACCATTATTCCGGACTGGAGAAGCTTCGGGGAAAGAACTGGGTATGGAGTGAACTCGTTTCCCGGAAAGGATATATGCAACGTTCACTTTATCCAGCACCTTATTTTAGGCAGAACATTACTGGGGGCAAATATTTTTGACGGGATGCGGGCTATAGATTTTCTTTTGACCCGGGAAGAAGTTGATGCAGAAAGGATAGGCTGTATGGGGCTCTCTTTCGGAGGCACCATGACTACCTACTTAACCCTGCTTGACGAGAGGATAAAATGCGGGGATATAATATGCTATGCCACCACCACCGAGCATTATGCTATAAACAGAATAAACTTCTGCGGGTCGCAACTGGTCCCCTACCTTTACAGATATGCGGATATAGGCGATATAATGGCAGCAATCTCTCCCAAGCCGCTCCTTATAGAGAGCGGAGCAAATGACTCCTGCTTCTATCTTCCCTCAGCCAAGAAGGCACATGCCATACTAAAGCAAGCATACGAAATAGCAGGAGCAGCAGAGAACTTGTGGATTGAGATATTCGCCGGGGAACATTCCTTTGCCGGGAACCGGGCTTTCTCCTTCTTTGCTAAGTTCCTGAAGGAATAGAGAGGCTTTTATGCTACTTGTAGCGAAGGGAATTAAAAGTTATCTCGACTTTTACTTCCCTGGGAGAGAGGGAGATTATCTTTACCTCTGCAGGAAGTTCCCAGTGTAAGGGCAAGAGATAGCGTCCTTCTTTCAGCCCTTCCAGATTAACAAAGAGAATTATGTCATTCTTGCCCAGCTTGGAAATTATTGCTTTCTTTCCTTTTACTTTAATATTTACTTTTTCAGGAGATATTTTTATTTCCCCCGTATCCCGGGAAGAAAGCAGTATCTTTACCGGCACCTCCCGGAATTCCCTTTCCGTTAATCCTGCAGGAAGAAGCCTGCTCTGGGTATTAACGTAATACCACATGATACTGGCCAATAAGAGTGAGAATAACTTCAGCCAGAAATTACTGAAAATCTTTTTCATTTCTTACCTTTTGCAATGCGGAACCTGCCTTTTTGCGAACTACCCAGAATCTCCTTCAACCGCTCTCTAAGGGTTATCCCGTCTAATCCCGTTTCTATTTTCCCCTGATGTGCCAGGGAAATCCTGCCTGTTTCCTCGGATACCACCACTACCACAGCATCAGTCTCGTGGGCAAGGTTGAAAGCAGCCCGGTGACGGGTACCCATTCCCCTCATGCTTTCCCGCTCCTCCGGAAGAGGGAGAATGCAGTTAGCCGCCACTATCCTGTCCCTGTCAATAATTACTGCACCATCATGCAGGGGGGTCAAATGGGTAAAGATAGTGGTAATAAGCTCGGAGGAAACCTGGGCGTCTATCAACACTCCACCTTCCATGTAATCTTTCATCCCCATTTCCCTTTTCAGCACAATAATAGCGCCCATACGATTCCTGGAAAGGTAGTTGGCCGATTTAACTATCTCGTCGATAACTGCACTTTCCTGCGGGGGAATAAGGAAGGGGTTTCTTCCCAGACGAGCCAGGCCGCTCCGCAACTCCGGCTGAAATACTATCAAAAGAGCAATGACCCAGATGGCAAAAAGATTCTTGAATACCCAGGAAATTGTATAAAACTCCAGGAATTGTGCCAGGAATCCCACCATGAGCAGGAAAAGTAATCCGTAAAACACTCCCTGTGTTTTCCTGCCCCTGATAAACAGAAAAAAACGGTAGATGATAAAAGTGAAGAGTATAATCTCTATCCCGTCCTGCCAGCGAAAATTACTGATTATTTCCGCCATTTATACTCTCCATAACTTTCAACATTTCTTTTGTTTCCCTGGTATCATGCACCCGCACCATATCCACTCCCTGTAAGTAACACCAGGCTACTGCCCCGAGAGTGCCAAAAAGCCTTTCCCGGGAAGGAAGTCCCAGAATAGCGCCCACAAAAGCCTTGCGGGAAGGACCTATCAGTATAGGCCTGCCTAAATCCCTTTTGAAGGAAGAGATATTCCTGAGCAAAGAGAGGTTATGAGAAAGAGTCTTGCCAAACCCTATCCCGGGGTCTATCCAGATTCTTTCCTCCTCTATTCCCCGCCGTACGGCAAAGCCAATTCTCTCCCGGAAAAATTCTTTTACTTCTTTCAGCACATCTTTATACTCAGGATTTTTTTGCATATCCCGGGGAGTACCCTTCATGTGCATGAGTATAACTTCCACCTGGTAATCCCGGGCCAGATAGACCATATTGCTGTCTCCTCTCAAAGCAGTGACATCGTTTAGGATTTTTACGCCTCTCTTGAAGCACTCTTCAGCCACCCGGGAACGAAATGTGTCTATGGAAAGGGGAACTTCTACCTCTCTCAGCGCTTCCACCACGGGAAGCACCCTCTTCATTTCCTCCTCCTCCGAGGGAGGCAAGGAACCAGGCCGGGTAGAGACACCTCCTATGTCAATTACATCTACTCCTTCTTTTTTCATGGCCTTTGCTCTCTCTACCGCTGCCTGCAAGGCTACGTATCTCCCCCCGTCGTAAAAGGAATCAGGGGTAATGTTAAGAATCCCCATTATTTTCATTTTGGGTATCTATTCGGTCTTTTCAGCTTTCCCTGCAGGTTTGGCCTTTTTTCTGGTTCTTTCTGTAGCAGACCGGGGAGAATCGAGTATTGCTCTGATGGCGGACCCTTCCAGAACTTCTTTTTCCAGGAGTGTCTCTGCTAACTTTTTGACTTTTTTCTGGTTTTTCTTTATTATCGCCTCAGCTTTCTCGTAGCATTCCTCAACTATTTTCCTCACTTCCGCATCTATTTCAGAAGCCACTGTCTCGCTGTAGTTCTTTTCCTTGAGAAGGTCCCTGCCCAGGAAAACCTGCTCCTCTTTACTGCCCAGAGTTATAGGGCCCAAGGTTTCGCTCATTCCATAATCACAGACCATCCGGCGGGCCATCTCCGTGGCAACCTTTAAATCATTATGGGCCCCCGTGGTAAACTCTTTAAAGAACAAGCTTTCCGAGGCTCTTCCTCCCATCAACACGATTATCCTCTCCATAAGCTCTGTCCTGGTCATGATGTACCTGTCTTCCAGGGGTAATTGAATCGTATATCCCAAAGCCCCTACCCCACGCGGAATTATAGAAACCTTGTGAACAGGATCAGTGTGAGGGAGAAGATGTCCCAGGATAGTATGGCCTGATTCATGAAAGGCAATAAGCTTTTTCTCGTAATCACTTATTACCCGGCTTTTTCTTTCCGGACCGGTTATAACTCTCTCTATGGCCTCTTCCATTTCTTCCATACTCACTGCCTTCTTACCTCTCCTGGCAGCCAGAAGGGCAGACTCATTTACCAGGTTAGCCAGGTCGGCACCGGAAAACCCGGGGGTCTCCCGGGCAATAACAGCAAGGTCTATATCATCTCCAAGTTTGACCTCTTTGGAATGAACTCTTAAGATTGCTTCCCTCCCTTTTACATCTGGTTTATCAATAACTACCTGGCGGTCGAAACGGCCTGGCCTCAGAAGTGCCGGGTCCAGCACATCCGGCCGGTTGGTAGCTGCTATTATTATTACTCCTCCCTTGGTATCAAAACCGTCCATCTCCACCAGCAATTGGTTCAGCGTCTGCTCCCTTTCATCGTGTCCTCCACCCAGACCAGCAAACCTCTGCCTGCCTACGGCATCAATCTCGTCTATAAACACCAGGCAGGGTGAATGCTTTTTAGCCTGCTCAAAGAGGTCTCTTACCCGGGCTGCTCCCACCCCCACAAACATTTCCACAAAATCGGAACCGCTTATGGAGAAGAAAGGGACTTTTGCTTCTCCGGCCACTGCCTTAGCCAGAAGAGTTTTACCGGTTCCCGGAGGCCCTATTAACAAAACGCCCTTGGGGATTTTACCTCCCAGTGTCTGAAATCTCTTGGGGTCTTTCAAAAACTCGATTATCTCCTGCAGTTCTTCCTTGGCTTCGTCCACACCGGCCACATCCTGAAAGGTAACTTCCGGTTTACCCTCTACCATGAGTTTTGCCCGGCTCTTGGCAAAAGAAAGGGCCCTATTCCCTCCCGCCTGCATCTGGCGATATATGAAAAACCAGAGGAAGAATATGAAGAGAAGAAATGGCAGCACTGAGACCAGAATCTGCCGCCACATGCTTTCCTGCGGCTTGGCCACTACATCTACCTTGTTCTGGATAAGTATTCTTACCAGTTCCGGGTCATTGGGGGCATAGGTGGTAAACTTGCGGCCATTTTTAAGTTCTCCTCGAATGTATTGGTCGGCAATACTTACCTGCTTTACCTCTCCCTTTTCTACGTATCCCAGGAACTGGGAATAGGAAAATTTTTCCGGTGCCTGGGTGCGGGTAGAAAAAAAGCTCATAGCCCAGAACACCATTATCCCTATTACCAGCCAGAAGGCTATGGACTTTAAAAAATTATTTTTTGGCGGCACCTGCTTTTTCTCTTCCATACTGCTATTTTACCATATAAACCATTTTTCACTACCTTTTTATGCCACGTGCGGCTCATCTTTCTTTTGGGTAGATAGAATGTGGATGAGTAGTTAGTAGCGAGGGAAGATAGTAAATAGCAAATAGTGAACAGTAAATAGTGAGTTGGTCCCCCGTATCATGTGTTTTTCCCGTCTAATGTCTAAAGTCTGATATCTATAGTCTAACATGGGGGAATAGGTGCCCCGACATGCGCCGGGACCGATGGACATCGGGGATGACTCACAACTCTTTGACTATAGACTATTTACTGTCAAAGGCAAGGGAAATGATGCGGGAAGTGCCTTTTTGTATGCGGAAGAGATGACTTATTTCAATACCCGCTACCCAGATAATTTCTTCCCCTGAAATCACCAGGGGTATCCTGTCTCTTTCTCTTAGGAGTATCTTTTTCTCTATAAAGAAATCTTTCAGTTTTTTCCTGCCCGGAGACCCCAGAGGATAAAAACGATCGCCTGGCCTCCTGTTTCTTACTACCAACGGGAATTTCATTCTCCCCGCATCAAGGAATACCCTGTAATTATGCGTATACTCAACTTCTTCTTTTGAGGAGAATTCTGCTTTTATTCTTTTCTCTATCTCCGGTATATAAACCTCTCCGGGACAGGGCAGGGTATATTTATAGGAGCTTTTTTCCTCTTCCCGAAAGGGGCCGAACACCATTTTTTCGTATTCCTTTCTTACCTGCAGCAGGGTAAATTTTTTCTCCAGGTTGGGACGCGGGGAGATAATCATTTTTTCTACTTCCTCAATCCTTCCCAGGCTGACTTGCTCCTCTCCTAATCTGGAAAAGATTTCTTTTACGAGACGATAGCGGAGGGAAAGAGGGAAAGAGGCGATTTCTTGCAGGGGAATTATTATTTCTTCCTCCCGGGAATAATCTCTTATCAGATTGGAAACAAGCGAAGCAAAGTAGCCTTCATCACTCTGGATTATCCGGATAAGGGAATATATTTTTTCTCTGAAACGGGGATTGATTTCTGACAGAAGAGGGATCACTTTATGCCGAATGAAGTTACGGGGAATATCCAGGTTGAAATTGGAAGAATCCTGTACAGGTGAAAGCCCCTCTTTTTCCAGGTAGAGCTCAATTTCCTTCCTGGGAAAAGGAAGCAAGGGACGGATAATTTCCAGTCCCTGCCGGAAACTTTTTATCCTCATCACCGAGAGGCCGTGCAGACTGGTTCCCTTCAGGAGCCTGAATAAAAATGTTTCCACCTGGTCATCAAGGTGATGCCCCAGGGCTATTTTTTTGATCTTTTCTTTTTTAGCTATTTCTTCCAGAAGAGTAAATCTTATCCTGCGGGCTGCTTCTTCTACAGACTCGCCTTTTTTTCTTTCTTTTAGAATGTTCCTCCTTTCCAGGAAAAGAGGAAGAGATAATTTACCGCAAATTTCCTGCACTTTCTTCTCATCCCTACTTGATTCATCTTCTCTTAAAAGATGGTTAAGATGAAAAACATAAATTCCCAGGTTCAGCGGTAAATGCAGAAGGATATGAAGAAGTGCGAGCGAGTCCCCTCCGCCGGAGACTCCCACCAGGACTTTTTCGCCCTTCCCTACGAGATTATAGCTCTGAACAACACGAAGAACTTTTTCCCTCAGCGGAGATACCTTAACCATACGTAAACGGAAGATATAAAAAGGTTGACAAAGGTTACCACGGCACCGTACCTGGCAAATTCCCAGAAATTTATAGTGTAACCGTTTCTTTCCGAGATGTCCGCCACTACCACGTTGGCTGCTGCACCTATCAGGGTCATATTCCCGCCCAGGCAGGCTCCCAGCGCCAGTGACCACCATATGGGAAGTATCGTTTGTGCACCCCACTGGGCTCCCAGCGCCTTAACCACCGGGGTCATGGTGGTAACAAAAGGGATATTATCAAGAATGGAAGAGAGGATGCCCGAAGACCACAGGATGGAGAGGGAGGCCAGGGAAAGGTTGTTTTTAAAGAGGGCAAACAATTTATAGGAAATCCTGTCGATTACTCCCAATTCTAACAAGCCGCCCACCATGATAAAAAAGCCCATGAAGAAGAAGAGGGTAGTCCATTCAATCTGGCTGAGCAATTCCCTTAACATTTTTCTCTGGTCTTTAAGGATAAGAAGCAGGAAGAAAGCACCCAACATAGCTATAACGGAAACATCCACGTCTATAAGGGAATGTATGAAAAACCCGATTATCACCAGGGAAAAGATAATCAGGGATTTTTTCAGCAGTACGGGGTCCTCGATTATCTGGGAAGTATCAAACTCCATGATTCTGGCTTTTCTTTCGTAGCTTACCACCATCTTTTTCCCCATCATCCACTTCATAATGATAGGCAGGAGAAGAATCATAAGAACTACGGGGGGGGTCATGTTCTTGATAAAATCCATGAACCCCAGGTTTGCCGCACTCCCGATTATTATGTTAGGAGGATCCCCTATTAAGGTAGCCGTACCACCCACGTTGGAGGCAAGAGCTTCGGAAATGAGGAAGGGAACGGGAGAAATGCCCAGCTCTACTGCAATAAGAATACTTACCGGGGCAATGAGTACTACTGTGGTAACATTATCCAGAAAGGCAGAAAACAGGGCTGTAATCAGGATGAGTAAACTCATGGTAACGTATGGATTACCCCGGGCAATCTTTGCCCCTTTAATAGCCATGTACTGCAGAAGACCTGTCCTCTGTATTGCTCCCACCAGAATCATCATGCCTATCAATAGAAAGATTACGTTCCAGTCAACATAATGGAAAGCTTTTGCCTTGGGCACAATCCTGAGGCTAATCATCAGCATGCCGCCCAGGACAGCCACAATGGTACGATGTACCTTATCTGATATTATGGTAATGTAAACCGCAACAAATATGATTATTCCGACAATCAGCAAAAAGGACATTACAAGTTATACTCTAAGGATACGCGTGACAAACTCTTTGAGTGTTACCACACCTACTGGTTTTTTATCTTCTACTACAGGAATATAAAAACGTTTTTCCTTTACCATCCTTACCACAGCTTCTACAATGGAAGAGGAAGGAGTTAGGGTTACGCTTAAAGGAGACATGACTTCCCTGACCCGTATCCTCTCCTCTTTTTCCAGGAGCCCTTCCAGGGGCTCAAAAGTTTTTAAGAATTTTAAGTTTACCAGGCTCTTTGCATAGTCAGGGAGCCCCTTTTCCACTATTTCCAGGAGCCTAACTTCGCCTGTCAGCTCACCGTTCTCCACCACCAGGGCAAAAAGAGAATCTTCTCTGTGGAGGAGGTCGATAACTTCCTTTAATGTTTCCCCGGGAGCAACCACGGGGAACTTCTTCTCCATTATATCCTTTACAGTAAGTTCCTCTTTTACCTGTATACCTTCTTTTTCAATTATATTTATTACATCCTCTGGTTTCGCAGCAGCAATTATTCTTTTTAGAAGCTCACCATTCTTTGCCAGCCGGGCAATGGCCGCAAGGGTATTCAGGTAAATGCGCGAAGCTGTCTTCGAGGTGAGAATAAGGAAAAATATCTTTACTTCTTCCCCGTCCACGGTAACCGGGTTTTCCGGTATGGAGATAGCAATTATAAGGTCCCGGAAACCCTCAATACGGGCATGCGGGATGGAAACTCCCTTTTCTACCGTGGGCCCCTGTCTTTCTCTTTCCATAATCAGATCTATTACCTTTTTCTCAAATTCGGGCGAAAATTCCCGGCATATTTCCTTGACCAAATCCTGTATGACTTCTTCGGAAGAAGCCGCGCCATGCTTAATTTTAATAAAGTGCGGATGAAGAAAACTGGAAAGTTTCATTTTCCCCTACCCTCCTTGCTCCAGGAAGAAGAGAAGAAAAGAGGTGTAAGTTTTCCCGTCTTTTATCCCCCCTTCCTTAATTAATTTCACTATCTCTTCCCGGGTAAACTTCCCCATTTCTATGAATTCGTCTTTCTCCGGCGAAGCCTCGCCTTCTTCCAGTTCCTCAGCCAGGTAAATATGAATAATTTCCGTGCAATAGCCGGGGGAGGGATAGTACTCACCCAATTTCTTTATTTTGCCTGCCGATAATCCTGTCTCTTCTTTCAATTCTCTCTTTACGCATTCTTCTATGCTCTCTCCCTCCTCTATCCTCCCGGCAGGGATCTCCCATAACTCCTCTCCCACTGCCATTCTGAACTGCTTTATAAGAAAAAATTCTTTTCCTGGGGTAACCGGGAGAATAGCCACTGAACCCCTATGCTCCACGACCTCCCTGAGATGCTCTTCTCCGCCGGGTAATTTCACCCTGTCCAGCTTGAGATTAACCACTTTCCCTTTGTAGACATACTTCTCCGAAATAATTTCTTCCATACTCTCAATTTAACAGCTAATGCGCTATTTTTCAATCCTTTGCATAAGTCTTCATAAAATATCGGTTGAGACTTACTAACAATACACGGCGAAATTGTGCGCGAAACGGGAAGTGTTATCCGGCAACCGTACCCCAACCCGTATCCTCTGCCCGCTACCCGCTACTCACTCTGTTCACTGCTTACTGTTCACTATTCACTGCTTACTGTTTACTGCTTACTGTTCACTATTTCCCCAGTTTACGGTCTACAGTCTAACATCCATTCTTTATAGTAACTTGCAGCACAAAAATAGAAAGAAGTGATATAATTGCAGGTTGGGGAAAGAAATTAAGGAGAACAGTAGGGTGGTCTAATTTCTACCTGTAAGGCGTGGCTGGTTGTTTTGCCAGGACAATAGATAAATGCAAAGGGTTTAGGCAAATTCAGTAAGGAGGCAGGAAATGCTTATAGAAGTTATGGGGGAGAATTTAATTATAGATGAGCTGAAACATAGAGAAAAAGATGAAGTAATCAACGAGATAACCGCAAAGTTTGAAGAGGCGGGAGTAGTTAAAGAAGTGGAGCAATTTGTGGGGGAGGTAAAAGCGAGAGAGGAGATAGAAAGCACTGCCATCGGAGGAGGGATAGCTATACCTCATGCCCGTTCAGACACGGTAGAGCGATTAACGGTTGCTTTTGCCAAATCTAAAGAGGGGGTAGACTTTGATTCCCTGGATGGAAAACCCGTGCATCTAATCTTTATGATAGCCTCTCCTCCTCATATAAAAAAAGAATACCTCCAGATACTGGCAAGAATTGCCAGGCTCTGTAAAAATGAGAAGATGAAAGATGCACTTATAAAATCCGAAAACAGACATGAGATTCTGGGGATTATAAAAGGTTTTGATATCGGCTCTGAGAAACCGGAGAAGGTAAAACTCAAGGAAGGAAGAACCATCTACCCTACTCCGGGATAACCCAATCCCTCGCCGTTATTGTTTCGGAAGCCGGAGTAATTATATTATTTTGAAGAGCATCTTAAATAAAATTAAAGCAGGCTGGATACGTTCTCAGTGGCAGCATGAACTGGCACAATTTAAAGGCAATAACAGGGATTTAGCCCTTTCTCTTTCCGCTGGTGTATTCATCGGGTTCACTCCCACAGTGGGGTTTCAGACTGTTCTTGATTATATCTTTTCAAAGATTTTTAAAAAAAGCTTCCTACTTACCTACCTGGGAAGCAGTATTGTAACCGGAATCCCCCCGCTTATTCCTCTTGTTTACCTATTTTCTTACAAAGTGGGGGAAGTTTTCCTGGGAGAGATAAACAAGGGTACCCCGCAAGCACAAAGTATCCCTATCCCCAGTGTGCTTAGCTGGAAGTTAGTCCCCATGTACGGCAAGCCCTTATTGATAGGGTCTTTTATAATGGCAGTAATTGGCAGTATAATTACTTTTGCGCTTACTTTCTTAATTCTTAATAAAACCAGGAAAACAGGAAAAGTGCATGAAAGAACAGCTTAAAAAGAGATTGGCTATTATACTGGGAGTCATCTGGCAATACCTGATTATCCCCGTCCCCATTGCCTGGGTTTCTTTCTACGTAGAGAAAAGGTTGCCTTTCGGTATGCCTGAAATACTGGCTAACCTTTTTTTCTTCGTAGTATTTGTCAGCCTGGGGATTTTCTGGACAGTTCGTTCGTTCCTGGACCTCACCGTGAAAGGAGAAGGCACCATAATTCCCCATTACTCGCCAAAGAAATTAGTGCAGGCGGGAGTCTATAATTACTGCCGTAACCCGCTATACTTAGGCTACATTCTGCTTTTTGTGGGCTTTTCCTTCCTGTTTCATTCCTTATCCCTTCTCATATTCTCCGTATGCAGCATATTAATTTTCCTTCGTTCATACACGGTTCCGGTAGAAGAGAAATCTCTTTTAAAGCGGTTCGGAGAAGCATACCTTGATTACAGGAAAGAGACCCCTTTCCTCCTGCCTTTGAAGATGAAGAAATCGTGGGATAAAGCCATTAAGATAGCCCATGTAGTTTTTCTTATTACCGTATTATACCTGGTAGGACTTGAAGTATACACCGTTTTCTGGGGCATGGATACGTTTAATAAAAGCGAGTACTCAGAATTACCGCTTCTCTCCCCTATCCAAAAGGGCGAGAACATCCTTATCTTAGCCCCTCATCCCGATGACGAAACCATTGCCTGTGCCGGAATAATCCAGAAAACATTAAAAGCAGGAGCAAACATCAAGATCGTTTACCTTACCAGTGGCGAGAGTAATTTCCTCTCTTTTGCTTCTTATAAGAAAAAAATAGCTTTAGCGCCTTCCGCTTACACGAGAATGGGAAAGATGCGCATGAGAGAAGCTATACTGGGTACGCGAAAGCTTGGGATGAAAAAGAAGGATTTAATCTTCCTGGGCTATCCTGATAGAGGAACGCTCTCTATCTGGCAGGCTTTCTGGCAGAAACCCTATACCAGCATTTTCAACAGAGTCTCCTCTGTTCCTTACCAGGGCGCCTACCATTACAAAGCTCCCTATACCGGGGAAAGTATTTTGAAAGACTTAGAGGAAATTATAGTTAATTTCAGACCCACCAGAATATTTGTCTCTCACCCGGCTGATAAGAATTCTGACCACCAGGCTCTCTATTGTTTCCTAAAAGTAGCATTACTTGATCTTAAAGGGAAAATCCCTCCACCCCTGGTATATCCCTATCTTACCCACTACGGCCTCTGGCCCGCACCTTTCCACTACCATCCCCAGCTTCCTTTACTACCACCTCTTGGCCTGCAAGAGGGGGTGGAATGGAAATCCTCCCCCCTACAAGAGCAGGAAATCCAGGAAAAACTACTGGCTCTCTCTCTTTACAGAAGCCAAATGTCTGCCCGGGGTGCATGGCTTATTGCTTTCGTAAGAAAAAATGAGTTGTTCGGGGATTTCCCTCATAACAATTTCTCAAAACTGGAAGAAAATCCCCACTTCAAAAGCGGGTTTTCCG
>Ga0256830_1000840_pt1 | contig 22730 bp, 24 predicted proteins | sample 128326metaG_FD_190537 | JGI IMG/M metagenome (GOLD analysis project Ga0256830, IMG submission 190537) | Hydrothermal vent microbial communities from Lau Basin, Pacific Ocean - 128-326 | ecosystem: Environmental > Aquatic > Marine > Hydrothermal vents | place: Pacific Ocean: Lau Basin | collected... | reverse complement strand
ATTCTTTCAGATCTTGAAAATTCTGCCAATGTTTCTCACACTGCAAGATTTGCCCTCACGTCATTTCTGCTGAATGTTGGATACAGTGTTGATGAAATTCTCCTGATATTCAGAAATGCACCTGATTTTGATGAGGAAAAGGCGAGGTATCAGATAGAACACATAGCAGGAATAAAGGGTGCGGGAAAGGAGTACGAGGTGCCATCATGCTCAACAATGAAAACCTACCACAACTGTGTTGCTGAATGCAGGGTCAGACACCCTCTGGAATATTACAGGAGGAAAGTTCATGAAGGTTCTGGAAGAGAAACTGAAGGGGAATGAAGGAGAGATAAAACTGATTCCTGAATCTATTGAGGACCTCTGGCACCTTAAGTACATAATTCAGCCCGGTGACATCGTTTTTGCTTTGACAAAGAGAGCAAGCGAAAGCAACGACAAGCTGAGAAGTGACAAGCAGATGGTAACTGTCAGGCTCGGTGTAAGGGTTGAGAGAGTTGACTTTCACAAGTTTGCAAACAGACTGAGAATTTCCGGCAGAATTGTTGCCGGAATTGATGATTCGGGACACCACACCATAAGTATTACTGTAGGAAAGGAGCTGAGCATTATAAAAGAGAAATGGGCAAAGGAACATTTTGAAAGAATAAAAAGCGCGGTTGAGAACTCCAACAGACCTGAAGTGCTGATTGTGACGATAGAGGAGGGCGAGGCAGCAATCGGAATTCTCAGACAGTGGGGTGTTGATGAGGTCGCCACTGTGAAGGGAAGCTATGGAAAGGACAGGGGTAACAGCAGAAAGGAGTTCTTTGGAGATGTGTACTCGACCCTTAAGAATTACGAATTCCAGTACCTTATTCTGGCAGGACCGGGATTCACAAAAAACGACCTTTATGAATTTTTAAAAGAGAAGGATGCTGAGATGGCTGAGAAGGCAATACTGTCAGATACATCATCCATAGGTGTGAGGGGCTTCATTGAGGTGCTGAAAAGAGGTGTGGTGGACAGAATTGCAGGTGATCTTAAAATAAAAAAGGATGCAGAATTCATGGATATCCTGCTTGAAGAGATAGCTAAGGACGGAAAGGCCGTTTACGGCATTGATGAGGTCAGGAAAGCCTTTGAATATGGAGCAATTGAGACCTTGCTTGTTGCAGATGAGTTTTTGAGAGAAGAAAGAGAGAAGTGGGACATCGACAGCTTTTTAAGAGATGCAGAGAACTTAGGGGCGAAGGTTGTTATAATGAGCTGTGAATTTGAACCTGGAAGGCGGCTCATGGCTCTTGGCGGAATTGCAGGCCTGCTGAGATTCAGAATCTGATTGCACTGGTGAAACCGTACACGGATTATCTTCTCTGTACCATCATCATATCGTACGTAAACGCCAGAAATGCTCCGAAAAGTAGTATACCTCCGACCATTCTTGTCCCGGGAACAAGAAGCAGAACCGTTCCAAGAACAGACAGAACAAGGATAACCTCTCCCAGTTTCAAATTAAACAGATCGGCTATCATCGGAACGTCCTCTGCTCCGAGTTTCATTGAGTACTTCTCCATCCAGGTTATCATGGGTATGATATGGTATGCTGCACCTATTATTGTCAGGGTTATCCATCCAACAAGCATCAGATGTGAATGTGTAAAGCTATCAGCATTCAACAACCCGGCAAATACCCCTGCCATTCCAAAAAGAAGAGCAGGAACAAAGAATTTCACGCTAATATCAAGTGGAGCAGGAGTTTCAGATTCCCTTGCAAGTGTTAGCATCAGGTTTGCCGAGAGAAGCAGGAAAGCCAGCGCATACCCTGCTCCTCCGTAGGTGACCATAGCGCTGGCAGAGTTCTGGAATCCATACAGCATGATGGGGAGGGATACCAGAAGTATGATGAACGTGATGTATGCAAGTTTCACACTTCTCAGCTTTCTAAGTGAGAGCATTGGAAACAGCTCGTAAAGTCCTCCGAATGTTGTCACCCCAACCCATCCAGCGGTGAGAAGGTGATTGTGGACAGAAATTCTGAAGGGAATTTTTCCACTCATCCCGAGAATGCCGTAGACGGTTCCGGCCATGTAGAGTGCTATTGCCAGACCGAAAAAAGGTACTGCTACACTTTTGAGCTTCATGTCGGTTAAGGTGACAAGCACAACCATCCCAAAGGCCAGAGTTCCAAGAAGGTATGCCGGTCCTGATATGTAAAAGGGAATCATTCCGAAGAAAGAGGCGATTAACAGCAAAACACCCAGATTGGTTAAATAGAAACTCAGTTCTGCCAGATTTTTCAGTTTGAGCTCTGTACCGGTAACTGTGGGGACAAGCTGATACATTGAGCCAATTATGACAAGGCTGACAAAACCTGCAAGCATGAGATGGGAGTGAACGGGTTTCAGAGAGTAGCCGGCAAGATTCAGGAGTCCGATAGCAGATGCGATAATAAGGTAAAAAAGCCCGGAATAGATAAATCTTAGGGGAAGTGATTTCCAGACCACCGGTACCATATTACTCCTTCCAGATTTTCACAATCCACTTCTCCCCATCAAATTTTGAATCTATGCTGTATCCCTGCTGCTTGAGCATTGACATCAGCGGTTTCGGTTCAATTTCAACCAGGATCTGAATTTCACCCTTTTCTCTCAGCTTCTGCATTATCAGAGGGGGTCTTTCAGGATGTGGCAGGCCCCTGACGTCTATCGTCTCCATTTAAATCACCTGCATAGCATTTCAGTCAGCTCTTTTTCCTTCACATATCCTGTTACCTTTACCTTTGCCTTGATTCCAAGCTCTTCAACACTCCTTTTAATTGCCATTGCGAGCTGCTGACCAATCGGGCAGAATGGAGAGGAAGGGCGAAAGACAAGACTGACCTCGTTCTCCGATACCTCAAGATCTTCAATAAGGCCCATGTCCCACACATTCTGTCTTGTGTGAGGATCAACAACTTTCTTCAGTTTTTCAATCACTTCACCTTCACTTACCATATCTCTTCACCTTGATGAAAACTTTGAATGCACGGTATAAGACTGTAACCCCTAAGTTGTTCAGATACCTTTTTATCTTTCCTGAAAAATTATCTGCATGGAATTGGAGGAACTTGTAAGGTTTCTCGATGATTACCTCAAAATTGGTGAGTACTCTGACTCAAGCATCAACGGTCTTCAGGTTGAGGGGATTCAGAGCGTTGAAAAGGCGGCATTTGCTGTTGATGCATCAATAGAAGCTTTCAGAAGAGCACTTGAAATTGAGGCAGATATGCTTGTGGTCCATCACGGGCTGATATGGAGAGGAATTGAGAGGGTTACAGGATTGATTAGGGAAAGGCTGAAGTTCCTCCTTGAAAATGAACTCTCTCTTTACGCAGCCCATATTCCCCTTGATGCCCATCCTGAGATCGGAAACAATGCCATGATTTTGCGAATGATTGGTGTTGAACCAGAAGAGCCATTTGGAAGTTACGGGGGAGTGAAAATTGGTTTTTCCGGGTATGCAGGCCTTGAATTTGAAGATGTGCTTGAAAATCTGGAGGAAAGATTTGGCGACGTTGGATACATGAAATTTGGAAGAGACAAGATAGAAAAGGTAGCTGCAGTTTCAGGCAGAGGTGCAGGTTATGTGGAGGAGGCACTCAGGGAGGGTGTGGATCTTCTCATAACAGGTGAGATGGAGCACTCTGCATTCCATCCTGCAAGGGAAGCACGGATCAATGTGATTTATCTCGGCCATTACAACAGTGAAACCGCTGGTTTGAAGGCCCTCATGAACGTTGTTGCGGATATTGGTATAGATGCTGAGTTCATCGATATACCGACAGATCTGTAAATGTGGTTGTAAAGGGGACCGACGGTCTTTCATCGCTTAGCATGAGCTGCCTCAGACCGCAACGGCATGAATTGTTTTACCTAAGCCTTAAAAATTTAGCGCTGCGATTGTTCTGTTGGGTTCTTGTTTAACTGTGGTATCACCTCACCCGAGGTTTTACTGCCAGATACTCTATCGCTGGATAATATCCAATTCTCTCAGCTCCGATTACGTAGATTTCTGGTTGCAGAAATTTGTACTCAACAATACCCTGATCATTGGTTTTTCCAATGTACCTTCCATTGGTGATGACATTTCCTTCAATAAACCTTAAAATTTAACTCAGGATGACTCCTCGCTCTCGCCCTTAGGAGGATAGGGATGTATTTTGATCTTGTAGTCGCAGAGTTTCTGGACTATTTTCATCTTTGCCTTTCCGGTTTCGATGTAATCTTTTTTGAGCATGAAATCCAGAATCTTCTTTGCAACAGGCGTTCTGATCAGAACTGTTGAAAATCCCGGATCGCTTCCAACGCTGCCTATGCTGACATCAGCCTCAACTCCTGAAAAATCCTGACAGACGTGGCAGCCTTCAGGAACTATCTCTTCCATCTCCTTTACAGGAATGCTGAACTCAGACCCATCCCTGAATGTTACTATGAAGTTGCCCTTGGTTATATCTGTTTTTTCAGCCTCCCTCAGATCAGCTCCCCTCTCCTTCAGGAATTCGTAAAGCTGGTGCCAGTAAAAATTCTCGGTACAGAAGAGAGCAACAGCAAGAGGGACATTCTTTTTGTAGAGAGGGATTTTGTTCTGAACCTTCCTGAGTCCTGAAATCATGCATGGGGTTCCAACAAAACCTATCCTATCCCCTCTCTTAATTATTCTGTGAAGCTCAGGCATGACTGAAGCGAAGCTGTACTTGGTTCCTGTCACCTTTCTGTCAAGCAGTTCATCAGCGCTTCTGACATGAACAACGAAGGGTCTGAAAAACTCATCCCTTGCAACAAAAAGTGCAACATCAATCAACCTCATCTCAAGGGCTGCTGCCATGAATTCTGAAACCATTGCACCATCCTGTCCGGCAAATCTCTTTGATCTTCCAGCAAGAGCTTCGGTGTATTCTCCAGGACCATTGAGGGGAACATAGTTGTATCTCGGGCATACAGCAACACACACACCGCAGCCCATGCAGCCCTTCTTTGGATCAAAGTCAAGAGGTCTGTCTTCAAGAATTATAAGATCTACAGGACAGATCGTGCATGTTCCGCAATGACTGCATATGCCTGCATCAACAACCTTCTCCTTTAACAGTCTCCAGCTCGACCTTCTGTCTGGCTTTTCAGCAAATCTGAGGCATGGAAGATCCTCAAGCTCCTTTACCTCAATGCTGACCCATCCCTTTGGAATTGTCATTGGTGATCACCTTCCCTTTCAATTGGAGTCAGGATCAATACCTCTGTCGGGCATATCCTCACACATATCCCGCATCCCGTGCACCTCTCATAGTCTGTTTCAAGAATGACCTTTGTTTCTTCGAGCTTTGATTTTATTGCATTGACGGGGCACGAGAACATGCACAGCCTGCATCCAATGCAGTTCTCGCCATACTGAGGTACAGCTTTGAATTCTGGTCTTTCAGGCTTCTCAACCTCAACGAGAAGATTTTCAAATTCCTTTTTCCTTACAAGCTGAATGTCCTTTTCGAAGTCATACTCAACTGTAACGCTGTCCTCTCTCACAATTTCAGGAATTGTGTTCATCTGCTCGGGGCTCACATTCATTGAGTCAACATCCCTGTATGCAACATCATGAATCTTGGACTGCTTGAGTGCTGCAGTTGGACATGAATCAACACAGAAGTGGCAGAATATGCACTTTGCATAATCGATTCCCGGAAAATACCTGCCCTCTGCATCCGGATACATCTGAATGGCATTTGCAGGGCATATATGGGCACACCTGAAACAGCTTATGCACTCATCCATGTCAAACATTATCATTCCTCTGAAGTTCTCGGGGTACTTTCTCCTCTCCCTCGGGTAGTGAACTGTTATTGTTCCGGGGCTTACAACAACCTTTGCAACCTCCGTTATGGCCCTCAAATGGCCTGCAGCACTTCTGATCAGTCCATCTTTCGGTGATTTTACAACCTTAACCATGCCATCCACCCCACCGATATGATTAATGCAATCATGCTCATGGAGAAAACAACACCCCATCCAAGTCTCAGGCTCTGATCGAGTCTGTATCTGGCATAAATTGATCTTGCCAGTGAAACAACGCACATGAAAACAATTGTTTTGATGTACAGATAGATGACTGGGGCTAAATCCCCAAGAATCGCTATTTCAGGACCATTCCACCCTCCAAAGAAGAGAATAACCGAGATCATTGAAAGCAGGTATAGCTTTTCGTAGGGAAGCATCATTACAAGGCCAAATATGATTCCCGAATACTCCACATAGGGTCCGAATGCAACCTCCTGATCCGCTTCTGGAATGTCAAAGGGCAGTCTTGATGTGGCAATCAGCACAGTTATGAAAAAGACCAGGAAGGCAACCGGATTCATCACCGCTCCCGGAATCCATTGCTTTGCCACTATCTCAAATGGGTCAGAGGTTTGATAGAGAACTATCATGGCTACAACAGCAAGCAGAAATGGAATTTCGTATGCAAAGTACATGAAAGCCTCTCTCACACTGCCAATATAGGCAAACTTGCTGTTTGATGCCCATCCCATAGCAACAATGAAAACCGGTATCAGGGATATGAGAGCGAGGGCAGCAGGTATTGTGTAGATTGTCCTGATTCCGTATGTCCCTCCTGCAGGTATGAAGAGGAGTGGTAGCAGAACAGGAAGGAATGAGATAAGAGGGAACTGGAGGAAGTAGAACGCATTGGCATCTCTGTGGACTATCACTTCCTGGAAAAGATACCTCATGCCGTCTGCAAGAGCCTGAATCACACCACCCGTCCTTCTTGAAACCTCCTTCGGCCCAACTCTCCACTGAACTCTTGCAGTGATCTTCCTCTCAAAGTAGATTATGAAAAGCAATACGAGAGTCATCCCAATCAGTCCCGGCAGTATGAGAACATGGAATATCGGTTTCCAGAGAATGAACGCAACGATCACATTCAGGAAAGGAATCTTCAACAGCATCTCAACAGCAGGATTAATCAGAGGTATGTTTATCAGCTCATCTGTGAATATGCTCAGAATCCTTTCCAGCAGGATAAAAATAAGGCTCGCCTCAGCCATCTCCATCACCTCATCGGTCTGCTTCAGGCGGGAAGTATCCAAAACTTCCGTAAATTGCCTGCAGATCTGCAAGTCTGTGTCCCTTACATGCCTCCATGAAACCCTTCAAATACATCCATCCCGGCGTGACAATTCTGACCCTGTAGGGCACTGTTGACTCGCCATCACTTATTACTGAATAGAGCAGCGTTCCTCTTGCCGCCTCGGTGAGGGTAGTGTATTCCCCTTCAGGCAGAACAATGTCTGCATAAGCTTCGAAGAAACTCCCCCTTATATCCTTTCGGTTGAATGAAATTATGCTATCGCTTAAAACATCTCCCTCAGGCAGATTGTCCACAAGCTGTCTTATCATGTTAATGCTCTGTCCAACCTCCTCAACTCTGACAAGGAACCTCGTGTATCCGTCTCCGTCCTCTCCGATCACAACATCCCAGTCTATCTCGTCATAGGCCTCATATGGCTCCACAACTCTTACATCATACTCCACTCCACACGCCCTCAAAAAAGGTCCCACCACTCCATAATCAACAGCTTCCTCCTTCGTCAGAGTTCCAACTCCTTTGAGTCTTGCAATTGTTGTCGGATTCCTGATAAACACCCTCTCAAATTTCTTTATCCTGAACTCAAGAGCATTTAGCATTCTCTTGATCATGTCAAGGGTTTTCTCATCAACATCTCTTCTAACGCCACCTGGCACCACAAATGAGCCTGTTATTCTTGTGCCAGTTATTCTGGTAAAGATCTCAACAATGTATTCTCTCAGAGCAAAGGGCCACATGAAGCCAGTTGTGTGGCCGAGAAATACAGCAAGAATTCCTGCATCATACAGATGGGTTCCAATTCTTCCGAGCTCAGCAAGAATTGTTCTTATGTATCTTGCCCTTTCAGGCACCTCTATGTCAAGAGCATCCTCTATTGCCCTCACATAACCGAGATTGTAGTTTCCAAAATCAATTATGGATGGTCTTTCAAACAGCGGAATGTTCTGGATGTAAAGCCTGTTCTCAGCAAGTTTCTCCATGGATCTGTGAACATAACCCGGATCGGGAATAACCTCAACAATAAAGTCTCCCTTGACTCTGATTATCAATCGCATGTGCCCGCTTCCACCATGCTGGGGGCCGGTGAAAACAACAAAGTCATCACTTCTGTATGCGTCCTCGAGAAACTCCTTGGGTACGGGGACAAAGTATGATTCGTATTCCTTTGGTGGTGTTACTGAAATGTCAAGGCTGTATTCCTTCATTTTTTCTCACCTCCAATGTAAACCTCCTCCTGCAGTCTGAAGTCCTTCCTCAACGGATTCTTTGGCGTGTCTGGAGCGAGAAGGAATGGCTTGCCCATCCATGGATTCCCCTCAAACCACACGCCAAAAAGATCGTGAAGCTCTCTCTCAAGATAGTCTGCAGATGGCCACACATCTATCAGGCTCGGAAAGCTTGCTTCCTCTCTGTCAATTTCCGTGAAAATGGTTAAAATTAGCCTGACAAATTCAGGCCTGAGATAGCTCGATACCTGGTACTCAACAATGAATTTTCTGTTTTTGGGGACATCTATTATGTTGACAGACTTGACATGGTCAAAGCCTGAATCTCTGAGCTTCCTTGCAGCCTCAACAAAGTTCTCCAGTCTAACCCTGACATGGATCCTGTATATGCCGGTAACAGTCACTCTCTCTGCAAGTTCCCCCAGAATCTCTGCTATCTTTCCCCTGTACTCAGCTCCGTAATCCCATTTTCTGTCTCTCGGAACATCAACAACAACAGATGGATTCAGGGCAACGTACTTTGGAGTTGGAGGTATCTTCTTCGGTTTTTTCCTTTTCTCCTCCTTTTTTCTTCTGATTTTTGGATAGGCAATTGTGTTCTTTGCCTCTCCGGTAACAATCTCATCCTGCAGAGCTCTGAAACATCTCAGCAGTGATTCAGGGGTAGGGGGGCAGCCGGGAGCGAAGTACTTCACAGGAACAACCTCAAATGGCTTCACCATGTGGTATCCATTCCAGAACAGTCCGCCTTTTATTCCGCAGACGCCCATGACTATGACAAACTTCGGATCGGGCATCTGCTCGTATGTCATCTTCAGGATTCTTGCCATCTTTCTTGTTATCGCCCCCTCAACAACTATGCAGTTTGTCTGCCTTGCCATTCCAAAGTTGAGCACTCCAAGCCTCTCGCCATCATATCCACTTGCAAATGCATGGGCAAGTTCAACACCACAGCATGCTGTGACAAGGTGGGTCGGCCATATGCTCCACTTTGTTCCCCATTTCTTTATGGGCGAGAGAGGACCATCATGCAGAAATTCAATCATCTCATCCATACACATCCCTCCTGTTTGAGGCTACGCTTGCAATTCTGTATGTGAAGTAAAATGCGGGAAGCATTGCAATAAATGAAATTGCAATGAATTTCAGAAATTCAACTCCAGGAAACATGGCAAAAAGCAGTAAAAGGACAACAACAGGCTCAAATGCCATGAAAAGGACAACAAAGCCGTAATACTGCATTGGGAGGGTGTACTTTGGCAGTCCAACAGAGATATTTCCCGATTCCCATCTCAGGTATTTCAGATCTGTTGGATTTCTTTTTGGAAGTATTCTTGATATTGCATACACCGCCACATCGGCTACAATGCTGATCACAATGACAAAGGCAACAACAATAACCTCCTCCATTTCAGACACCTCCAATTGCAAGGTACTTCATCAGGATCCTGCTTGACTCAATTATCCAGTTTGGTGGAACGACCGTGATGAGCATGAGTACTGCTGTTACCGTAACAAGATAACCTGCAAGTTTTCTGAAATCTTTTTTGTCTTCAAAGATTCTTATAAGTCTTATGTAATACGGAACTGACATCGCCGAATTTATGACCAGGAAAAAGGCGATCCATACAAGGTTGGCGTAAACAAGAGAGGCAAGGACATACAGCTTCCCCCAGAATCCCATGAGGGGTGGGATGCCTATGAAGGATAGCGAAAGAATGTAAGTCTCAATTTTTGGCATGGCGTCCTCCTTTATTCCTACAAAAAACCCTATTTTGCCCAGTGAATTTGTCAGAAGCAAGAGCATCGCTCCTGCAAATGCGATATATACGTATTCAGTGTAAAGAGCCACAGCAAGAGTTGAGATTATGTATCCCATGTTTGCAACTGTTGAATAGGCGAGTATTCTGGCAGGTTTGCTGGATGTCAGGGCACCAATGTTTCCTATGAACATTGATGCAACTGCTATGATTCCGGTTATGAGTATAAGAACGTCTCCACCCATGTAGGTGGAGCTGATTATTTTGAATGCCACAACAAATGGAACAAACTTTGCGATGCTTGCTATAACAGAAACCGGAATTGGATCGGCTGAGTCAAAAACGTCCGGAACCCACTCATGAAAAGGTCCGGCACCGACTTCAATTGCCAAACCAAGAAGCAGCATTGTGAAGGCCAGATAGTAGAGACCCATGCTTGAGGTTGCAGATGCATGAACCATCAGAATTGCTCCAATCATGAACAGAATTGTTGCCACCACCATGAATGTTATGTACTTTATGCCAACCTCCATTCTTATCTCCTTATCGCTTGCCATCACAAGCATGTAGGTTGGAACGCTGGCAACAACAAACATTGTGAGGAGGAACGCAAGACTCTGGGAGTAGAATGCAAAGGAAGTAGAAACGAAAATCAAACCAACCAGCGTGTAGTCGACACCTCTGAGAAATCCTTTCATGAGGTCAAGTGAGGCAAGATTCAGCAGTGCAATGACAAATACCATCAGCAGAAGGGGATTGTTCACAACCATCAGGGCCGATGCTACGAGAGCCCCTGCAAATCCGACGTACTTGAATCTCAGTGAGAATGCTCCACTCAAAGCCAGTATAAGCACTGCAGGAATTGCGAACTGCATTCAGAACCACCCCACAATCGAGACAATGAAAAGGATTGCCAGGACGAAACTAACAACTATCTTGGCATATCTCTCAAGACTTCCGCTTTGTACCGCTCTTATTGAAACCGAAATTCCACCAAACAGCGCTGGAATGAATGTGTGGGCAGTAAAGTCCAGAAATCTGTTGAAGATGTCAACTATCCATGCAATGGCCCAGCCTATTTTCGGGATGAGGTAGTCATTTAGAAGCATAACATAGACCCTGTCGTATAGGATCTTTCCGATAAAGTTTTCATGTTCTGGTTTGATAAATCCTGCAACGTATGCGACAAGAACAAGAATTCCAACCATAAACGAGACTTCTACCGTACCGGCCTTGATAAATTCCTCAGCCGCATGATCAATTCCCAAGTAGATGACTGCAAGCAGAACGAGAAGCATTGACACCATTGCCGTATAGGCTGTTTTCATCACCCCTCCCCCATGGAGATGTAGGTGAACATGTCTACCCTTCCAGAAGTTCAGTGCGAAGAACTTTGCCAGAAACGCTGAATAAATCACTGAAATTGTTACAAGAAACGCGAAGGGCAGAATATTGACTTCATGAACGAGCTTTTCCATAACCTCGTCCATGGCTGATTTCACCCAGTAGGCTGTTAGTGGAGGAATTCCTGCCAGGGTGATCGTTGCAAACAGGGTTACGAGGGCTGTCAGCTTCATCTTGCTGAAAACTTCTCTGTCCCCTCCAAGAAATCTGTCGTGAGTTTCGTGAATTATGTGTCCTGCAACAAGGAAAAGGGTTGCCTTTGCGAAGGCATGGGTTATGAGATACCAGAACGCAACAACAATTGCGAACTCCCCTATCCAGAAGCTTGCTGCAGAGGAGGCGAACATGAGTCCCAGACTGGACATTGTCGAGGCCGCAAGCAGAACCTTCCTCTCCCTGCTTGCAAGTGCAACTGAGGCTCCATAAAGGCTGCTGATAAGGCCGAGTGATAGAACGAGAATATAAATAACCTCAACGCCTGCCAGATGAATTTCCCAGGGCTTTATGTACCAGCTCACCCTCATGAAGAGATACGTCCCTGCTGCAACCATTGTTGCAGAGTGGAGCAAAGCTGAAACTGTTGTGGGACCTGTCATGGCTGTCATTAGCCATTCACTGAAGGGGAGCTGAGCAGACTTTGTAAAGGGACCCATCAAAAATGCAAAAAGAAGGATTACGGTTCCCACCATTCCAATATTCTCAAACAGCTCTGCCCAGGGTATGCGGGAGATGTCAAGAGTTCCTGTCAGTGCAAAGATTGCTGCAACGGCTAAGAACATTGGCATGTCTCCTACCCTTATTGTTGAAATTGCCCTCCATCCTCCTGTGCTCGGGCTCCAGAACATTTCCAGTGGTCCCATTTTCCTGTCAATAACTCCAACATAGCTCAGTTCATCATCATCCCTGAACCAGTGACCGATGAGACCCCATGAGGCAATTCCAAGCCCCTCCCATCCAATCAGAAGCATGAGAAGATTGTCACTGTAAACAACAAGAAGCATTGAGGCTGTGAAGAGATTGAAGAAGAACCAGTACCACCCAAGCCTGTAATCATCTTTCATGTATTCAAGCCCGTAGACACCTATTGTGAAGGCTATGAATCCTGTCAGAGCACCCATGTACTTGCTCAGGTAATCAACAACAAAGACGAAGTTAATGCCGATGGATGGGAGCCATGGATAAACGTATCTTCCCTCCTCAACCCTGAAGAGGATGAAAACCGTGATGAGAAATGAAACAAACAAACCAAGAACACTCAGAATGGAAAGTTTTCTTGCAAACGAGTCCTGTCTTTTTGGCCAGATGAATGCTATTGGGAAGCTTGCAAGTATCGGTGCAAAGAACAGCATAAGCCATATCCCAGGATTCAGTTCAAGCTCCATGAGTGCTGCTGTCTCCATCTCAAACACCTCCAAGAAAACTGATTACTGCATCCACAAACCAGGTTGCAAGAGGTGGAAGAATGAAAAGAATTGAAATCGCACCGATTATATAGAGAGGTGTGTCAAGAAGTCTGTTCACCTTTGCTTTTTCATAATCTCTTACTCTTCCATAGTATATTCTTTTCATGGTGTAAAAGCTGTAAAGTCCGGAGATTATGAAGACGAACACCACAAGCAGAATTGCATCAAGGCTCAGGCCAAATGTATCAACAAGTCCCTTCAGGATGAAGAATTCTCCAATCATTCCAATGGCAAGAATTCCGCTTAAGTTCATGAAGCCAATCAGAGCTGCATTGGCTATGGTTGGAATCTGTTCGTGCATCCCGCTCATTCTGTCGAGATCTCTAAGTCCATGATACACTGCAATTATCGCTCCTGCACTCATAAACAAAATGGATTTTCCGAAGGCGTGACTTATGTACTGGATTATAACACCAACAATTCCTGCGGTGCCGAGGGTAAATGCTATCAGGATGTAACCCATTTGTGAAACGGTTGAGTACGCGAGGAGCCTTTTATGATCCTTCTGCTTGAAAACTGCAAATCCTGCAACAACACTTGTCAGAATTCCGTAGAGGAATATCTCGCTTCTGTATACCTCTATAAATGACTGGTCAATCAGATAGATTCTCAGAAGAATGTAGGCTGCGAGCCCAACAGTGAGGGGACTTAGCAATGCACTTACGGGGGTTGGGGCTTCAGCATGAGCCCAGGGAAGCCAGACGTGCGGACCAAGTCCGGGGAGCTTCACAACCATCCCGATGAAAACGAAGAGCCATGCAAGCATGCTGACAGATGCTATGCTATCCAATGCGAGAGTTTTATTCTCAAATCCTATCATCAGAAATCCAACAAGGGCAAGAACTCCTGCAATGTTCGTCCAGACAAAGTAAAGCAACCCAACCCACACACGATTGCCGTAACCGTAATAGTAGATAAGGAGGAATGATGCAATAAGTGAGATTTCAAGGAAGACGTAGAGTAGAATGAGGTTTCCTGCATAAACAAGCCAGAGCATTGAGGCAGCATATAGATTATAGAGGAACCAGTATTTTTTGAATTCGGTGCTGGGATTCAGCTCCATCTCTTCAAATCTGTGTTTCATGTATGGGTAGGAATAAAGAGCAACCATCGCAGAAACAAGAGCAATTGTGAAGCCGAATGCATGGCTTACAGTGTCACCCAGAAGGTATATTCTTCCAACAGGCTCAAATGCCGTGAACAGATCGACCGTGTACTCGGCTTTCGTAACAAATGCATAGAGTATCGCAAAGAAGGACACAACAAATGTCAGAGCTGAGAAGTAAGCTGCAGCCCTTCCCCTGATGAAGGGGGCCATGATTATTGCTATGGCTGGAATGAATACCGCATACATCACAGCACATCCCCTCCCACATCTGTGGTTTCAATGGCTGTTGTTCTGAATTTCCTGTCAAGGAATATTATTGCTGAGATGAGAATCAGAAGTTCTCCGGCACTTGCAAAAACCGTGAGGATTGCAATTGCATTTCCCTCAACAACAAGAGACGGGTTGGTGAAAAATGGAACGAGTGAGAGAAAAACAGCTGAAAACATGAGTTCAAGAGCGATAAGGATTCTGATGACATCTTTGGCAGATATCATCATCAGATAACCAAGGGCAAGAAGACCGAGTGATGCGGCGGTCTCAATCATGCGCTATCCCTCCTCAACATGCTTATTGCAGATAGCATGAGAAGTGTTGTCAGCACTATTAGGAACGCGATCATCGTCAGATAGTCTGGTAGAATCCTGTCGAAGGCATCTGAAAATTCACCAGCCATGAACGTGTTAATTCCTGCTGTTACTGCAAGAACAACAGCGATTATCTCAACAACGATAACCCACAATTCGTTCAGTTTTCGTGGATTCAGGAATCTGTAAGTTGCTGCAAGGGCCACGGTAATTATGCCGATTGCACCAATGAAAATAAACGCAATCAGAACAAAAACCGAATATATTCCATGAAAGGCATAAACAGCACCAACTGTGAGCATGACCGCCGACATGTATATTGCAGAATAGAAGTTATCTCTTGAAGCCCATGCAGCCACAGCGAAGAGAATTGCCAGCAATGAGAGCACAGTCACCACTACAGCGTCCATGGTGAGTGCTGAATAGTATGATTAATAAGTTTTGCTAATTTTGTCGTGAATGTTTACTGCTATTAAAAATCATGGTCAATTTCTCTGAAAAATTTTTAAAATAATGGCCTATATCACCATTTTTCCTCCCTTCGGCTGATACAGGCAGTTCGGCTCTGATGCAAGATAGTCGCCTGTCATGGCATAGGCTCTCGCTCTGCTTCCACCACAAATGTACCTGTATTCACATCTGCCGCACTTTCCTTTCAGGTTATCCGGATTTTTTAAATCCTGAAACAATTTGCTTTCCATGTAAATCTCTTTGAGAGTTGTTTTCCTGACATTTCCGGCAATGAGAGGCAGAAATCCGCTCGGATAAACCTCACCGATGTGGCTTATGAAGAACATTCCTCTGCCATCTGTTATACCCATCATTCTGCTTATGCCATCTCTTGCCATGCTCCTGCCATGTGCTCCTGCCACAATTTCCTTGTCCTCTCCTGATGGAAAGTCCTTTATTGCATCGAGAAGTCTGAAGTACAGCTCTCCATGCTCCATATTGTAAATGCCGCCGTCTCTCATGTACTCCACTCTTCTCAGGTGGGTTGCTGCAGAACTCTTCACATTGAGTGGTGTTCTTTTTGACAGATCATACAGCCAGTTCAGTATATCCTCAAACTCCCTCGCGTCAGGCATGTACTCTTTTTTCGCCCTTCCTGTTGGAACGACAAAGAAAACATCCCACAGTGCTATCTCATTTTCAATCCCGATTCTGGCAATGTTCGGAAGATCATCAATATTGAATTTTGTAACGGTTGTGTTTATCTGCCTTGAAATGCCCATTTCCCTTGCCATCTCAATAATCTCGAGACTTGTTTCAAACGTCCCCGATATACCCCTGAAGTGATCGTGAATCTCAGAACTGCTGCCATCAAGACTTATGGCAATTCTCGAAATTCCTGCATCCATTAGATCTCTCAGCCTTTCCTCTGTTGCAAGCTTCGTACCAGAAAAGGCTATGGCTGTTCTCATTCCCTTTGATGTTGCATACTCAACGATGTCAGATATGTCCTCTCTCATCAGCGGGTCTCCTCCTGTGAAAACAACAAGAGGGTACGGTCTTCCGAATTCAGCAATCTGATCGACTACACCAAACGCCTCATCAGTTGTGAGTTCATCCGGATGCCTCTTCTTAATTGCCCTGGCTCTGCAGTGTCTGCATGCAAGCATGCATGCTCTTGTTACTTCCCAGAAGAGAATAAAGGGTTTTTTTGTTATGTCAAAAAACAGAGAATCACCTCCTACGCACTGAGGGCGAGCATTGCAAAAACCTTTGCATCTTCAATGATGTTGCTGATCCTTGCATACTCATTTGGTTCGTGAGCCTTTCCATCGAGGGTACTCCAGACTGCGGTCTCATATCCGGCCTTTCTGAAGAACGATGCACATGTGTTCCCTCCAATGCCAACCGGCTTTGCCTCAATCCTCCTGAGGGTTCTGAGGGCTTTTTTGAGTCTGAGAACTATTTCGCTGTCCTCCGACGTTGGAGGTGAGCTCTCGTTCTGAATGACCTCCATTCTGCATTCAAATCCATCTTCACTCTGTTTTTCATCAAGGAATTTTCTGACCAATTCAATTACCTCATCGTTGGTGTATGATGGCAGAACCCTGCAGTCAAAATAGCTGACGTCCAGTCCCGGAATTGTGTTTGGGTTGTCAACGTTCTTTTCTCTCTTGGTTGGTTCGAATGTGGAATGAGGAGGATCAAAAAGACTGTTCTCTGCACTGAACCTGCTGTGGAGAATCTCATCAAGCTCAAGAAGAATTTTCATTGCCCTTCTGGAAGCATTGTAGAACATATCGGGTCTTGAAGCGTGTCCCTGCTTTCCAAATATCTCCAATTTGAGCCAGAGAATGTTCTTTTCTGCAATTTCAATCAAACTTCCATCAGGGCTACCAGTATCTGGAACCAAGAAAAGATCATCCCTGCTGAATTTCTTTTCCTTCAGAAGATGCTGGATTCCAAACCTGCTTCCTGTTTCCTCATCTGAAACAAATATCATCCCAAAGCTCAGCTCAGGATTCTGTTCTGAGAGAAATTTTCCTGCGAGAATTGCTGAAACTATTGCCTGACCGTTGTCTTCAGCTCCCCTTCCATAAACCCTGTCACCAACAATCTCTGCTTTGAATGGATCGCTGTCCCAGAGCTTTAAATCTCCCTCAGGCACAACATCCATGTGACACACAATCCACAGGGTTCTCCGCTTCTTTCCTCTGATCTTGGCCACAATGTTCGGTCTTATTCCTTTTTTTGCCCGTCTGTCTTCAGCATCAAATCTCTCAATTTCGTCTGCAAAATCAACAAGGCTGAGAATGTACTCCGCCTTGTCTATCTCTCCATATCCCCCGTTGTCGGGAGAGAGTGCCTTTATTTCTATGAGATTTCTGATAATCTCAATTGCATGATCCCTGAAGCTTTCAATTATATCAACTTCAAGATGGGGCATCGATCATCTCCTTTATGGTTTTCATGAGATTTCTCGCTCTTTCAACAACCTCGTCATCATCTGTTTTCAGCCTTTCAAGCTCGGCCTTTACAGGCAGAACTGCATGGAGCAGGGAATCTCCTTTCCTACCATCCAGATTTTGTATTACTGTTTCAAGAGCTCTTATTTTTTTCCTCGAAACAAAATCCATTTTCAGGGCTTTTCTGAGCTCTATTAGAAGTTCAGCCACTCTCTTTCCATCTTCCGTTAGTCTGACCTTTCTTATTCTGCCTTCAAACTCGCTTTCGATCAGTGCGTTCTGCTCGAATATCCCCAGAACCTTTGAAATGTAGCTGTATGGCGACCCAACCTCCTTTGATATGCTGAGGGGATATGCACTTTCCCCCTTTTTCTCTGCCTGGTATATTTTGACCATAATATCCACAGCCTTCTCGTGAAGGAACAGTTTTTCCATATTCATGTTGACCCCCTTCACTCTAACAAAAGAACATGAATTTATAATTTATGGAGGGAAATATCTGTTTCAAAATCACGGGATTTGGATGCTATGAAACAAACAGGAAGATGTAAACAAAAAAGAATCCCGATATCACGATCGACATCAGAAACATCATGTCAAATTCATCAATTTGAGTGCTCCTTGTCTCATCCATGCCTTCAAGACCGAGATCAAAGCTCACACTGAATAGTGTTCCATTGGGAGTATAATAATTTTTCCTGCCGGGTGTTTTTGACTCACACCAAGTTTTGATGGTGCCAGGAGTTAAAATACCGAAAAAATTATATCAGCACTGCAAAACATTTTTTCAATGGTAGTAGAACCCGTTTCATTATTTCTTGCAATGATAACACTCTACAACACTACAGTTCTGAATTCATCTGATAAAAGAAGAGAAAGAATCTCACAAGAACTTTCAAGACGGGCTCTTTCTGTTCTAAATGTGTTTCTACTTGTATCTCTGGTATTTCTGATTCTTTCCACCATTCAGGCATACAATCTCATCATGTACATCACAGGAAAGGCTGTAATATCAACATACGTTCACGAGGCAATAATGCTGCTGTTTCTGATTCCTGCAATTTACAGCACATTTGTCATTATCTCAGGTCTTGGATCCGGAAATCTTAAAAATCTGAATCCCCAGATAAATCTACAGAATTTACTTGTTGTGCAGGGTTTGGCGGTTTTATGGCTCTATCTGAATCTTCTGAACGATAAATTTCATCAGATAGCCAGTGCAATTGCACTCAGCATTAACGGTGTCTTTTTGATTTCAATTCTGCTGTCTGTATACGTCATGTGGCTTACAATTAAATACCAGAACATGGTGAAAAAAGGTATGATTCTTGAGCATCTTGATTTTTACCCCCTTCTTATCAAGGTAAATCTTGCTCTTTCCCTTTTCGGGTTCGCAATTCTTTCAAAGTCAGCCCAGAATTGTTTTATTGTTATATGCAACAGCCTTCTCGCAGGGCATGCAATCGTGATGAATCACACCCTTTCGGATCTTGGAAGGGGAATCAAGAGGCTTGTGGGGATGGGATAGCTCAGAAAAACATGTTTAAAACAGGCATGAATGCCCTTGCAATCCTGACCTTTAAAGGAAGCCTTGCCCTGAGAATTGCAGACATGTCTTTTTCTGTCACAAGTCTGAAATATCTCAGAATTCTCTCATCTCTCACCGCCATTTCATCCCACATTCTCTTCACAAAGTATCCATTTTCCATGGGTTTCAGCAACACCTCCCTCCAGAGTCTGTCGTATTCATCTATACCATTCTCTCCTGAGAGATAGCCTGAAATTACCTTTCCTGCAATTTTTCCTGCCACCATGGAGGTGGGTATTCCTGCTCCCACATGACTTATAACCATTGAAGCTGAATCCCCCACAAAAACAACATTTCTGTGAACTGTTTTCTTCATGGGCAGATCAACAGGAACAACAGCACCAATTTTACCCCTGATTGTTGCATTCCTTAACATTTCACTGCTGTGGATCCAGCTCTTCACAAACCTGTCCAGGGCCTTGTGGATGTTGTCCCCCTTCTCAGCATACTCCTGCCTGAATCCAACACCAACATTGGCAATTCCGTTTCCCTTTGGAATTATCCATGCATAACCTCCGGCTGAAATTCTTTTTCCTACGTACATGTAAATAGCCTTTTCATCTCCTTCAAAGCCATCCATGACATACTGCTTTGCTGGGGAAACCTCAAAACCACCTATACCCATTTTTCTTCTTATAACCGAATTGGCACCATCACTTGCAACGATAACCCTTGAACTGAGCTTTTTTCCATCCACGACAATACAATCATCATAATCAAACCTCTTCCCGAGAATCAGTTCATGACCCGATCTTTCAGCAATTTTCTGGATCATGGTATCTCTGTTAAGAACAAGCATGTCAAAATCAACCTCAATTTCCCTGCCATCTGGCAGTACAAAAACAAATCTTCTGGTTCTGTTAACTGCAAACTCTTCAGGAATCTCAAAAATTGAATGATCATTCAAATCAGGGAGGAGAATCTTCATTTCCTTTTTGGATGGGACTATTTCTCCACATTCGACAGGATATCCAAGCACATGTCTTTTATCAATTCCAGCAGCGTTAACATCCCTCGGCAGATTCATCAGCGTGAAGGCGCCTGCAACGCCGACACCTGCAACAATGACGTCGTAATCCATATCCTGAGCCGGAGGAGAAATGTTATTAATGTTTTGTCTGATGAAAGGTGTGGATTGGGAGAAAGTTCATGCAAGCATCATTGGAAAGAAACGCGCAATAAAGCACATTCTTTCAGAGATGTGTGAAGCAAGGGGAAGCTGTGTTGTGATACATGATAATCCCCTCAGGATAGAGATTCATGACAGCAGAATTCTGTTTTTAGTTGACGATGAGATTGCAGGAATTCTCAGCAAAGAGGGTATGGAAATATTGGACAGTAAGGCTGAAAAAGAGATCGAGTACTGGTGCATTGCTCTTTCATCCTTAGGATTTAAAAGGTATTCAATAAAAAAAAGCAGTCAGAACATTTCTTCCCTTGAATGAACGATTATGCCCTCTGATGTTATGTCATACGGATGGATTTTCTTGCTGTGATTTGTTCCCCTCATCTTGTAGATTTCAAGGCTTCTTATTCTGACATTTTCGCTCCTTGTGTAATACAGAACTATTGTTCCTTCAGTGACAAAATTCTCAACTCCAAATCTTGAGATCATTCCGCTCTCAATAACCTCAGCAGTCATTATGCTTGTCAGGCCGAGAATTTCAAGGGTTGTGGAGATTTTGAGAAGTTCAACTCTGAATTTTGATGGGTCCTGAATTGCAAAACCTAAGGCTGTTGTTGAGTCAAGGGCTGATCTGAGTGCACCGATCTCATCCTGGATTGTTATGATGTTGTCTATCAGACTTCTTGTGTCAAAGGGTCTTACATCCACAAATTTTTCGTCGGTAGGCAGACCTACCTTTGCCGAGGTGGCATCTATTATTGCCAGCAGATTCTCATCTTCAAGCTTTTCAACGTCCCATCCAAATACCGAGAAGTTCTCCCTCAGGTTCTGTGGTCTCTCTTCAGTTGCGATGAATATTCCAGGCTCCTCATAAAGTCTTGCCCCATTTACCAGAAACTGCATGGCGAATATTGTTTTTCCGGTTCCGGATGGTCCGGATACAAGGTAGCTTCTATCCCTTATTAACCCGCCTTCACACAGCTCATCAAATCCCGGTATGCCAGTTGGACACTTTTCCAGCATAACTATCCCCTCATTATGAATGTGATGACATCGCTGGTTATTATGATTATCAACTATATAAATTTAACCTAAAACCTTATAATAAATTCGAGCGGAAGAGAGGCTATGAGCAGGATTACTGTAAGCCTTATAAAAGCCGATGTTGGAGGTTTGCCAGGGCATGTCACTGTAGCTGACGAGCTTATTGCAAATGCTGAGAAAAATCTTCAAACTGCAAGAGAGAGCGGTCTTGTAATAGATTTCAGAGTTTTCAGAGCTGGTGACGATCTTGAACTCATCATGACTCACAGAAAAGGTGTTGATAATGAGGAGATACACAGACTGGCATGGGAGACTTTTGAAAAGGCAACAGAAGTTGCAAAAGAGCTGAAGCTTTACGGAGCAGGACAGGATCTTCTCAGTGACGCTTTCAGCGGAAACGTGAGAGGAATGGGACCCGGTGTAGCAGAGATGGAATTCACAGAAAGAAAGGCTGAACCGGTTATTGCATTCATGATGGACAAGACTGAACCCGGAGCCTTTAATCTGCCAATATTCAGGATGTTTGCCGATCCTTTCAATACTGCCGGTCTTGTTATTGACCCAAGCCTTCACAACGGGTTTGTTTTTGAGATCTGGGACATATACGGCAGTAAAAGGGTGATGATGAGAACACCTGAGGAGATGTACGACATTCTCGCACTGATAGGTGCAAAATCAAGGTTTGTTATAAAGAGAGTTTACCCAAAGGAAGGTGGAAAGCTGCCTGCAGATGAGCCAGTTGCAGTTATAAGCACTGAAAAGCTCTACCAGATTGCAGGTGAGTACGTTGGTAAGGATGATCCGGTTGCTCTTGTAAGAGCCCAGAGCGGCTTGCCAGCAGTAGGTGAGGTCCTTGAACCATTTGCATTCCCGCATTTGGTGAGCGGATGGATGAGAGGAAGTCACAATGGACCGATTATGCCAGTGCCGTTCCGGTATTCAAAATGCACAAGATTTGATGGTCCACCGAGAATTATTGCCGCAGGCTTCCAGCTTGCAAACGGAAAGCTTGTTGGACCTGAAGACCTGTTTGACGATCCGGCTTATGATTACACAAGACAGAAGGCCATGGAGGTTGCAGAATACATGAGGAGACACGGACCGTTTGAGCCCCACCGCCTCCCAATGGAGGATATGGAATACACAACCCTCCCAAAGGTTATGGAGAGGCTGAAGGACAGATTTGAGAGCATAGAATAAAGGATGGTGTATTTTATAAATTATTTCTACTTTTTCATGGCTTCTAAGTATAACAGCATTATGTTCTGAGCTGTATAACCCTGTCAGAGCATGAATTGGATTTGGAGAACTCTATAGTTCAGGGACATCTGTACAGAGTTTTATGATCTAATCACCTGACTTTGTATCTTATTCAGTACAAATGCAACGGCCTTGGAAGAGATTTCAAGCAAGCTCA
>Ga0256830_1000839_pt1 | contig 22734 bp, 35 predicted proteins | sample 128326metaG_FD_190537 | JGI IMG/M metagenome (GOLD analysis project Ga0256830, IMG submission 190537) | Hydrothermal vent microbial communities from Lau Basin, Pacific Ocean - 128-326 | ecosystem: Environmental > Aquatic > Marine > Hydrothermal vents | place: Pacific Ocean: Lau Basin | collected... | reverse complement strand
GTCGAGCGCCGCACCTACACCCGCGAGGAGCTCACCGACGGGATCTACGTCGTCCGCCTCGAGGGCGCCCTGCTCGTCAAGCGCCTCCAGTTCGTCCCCGGCGGCATCGCGCTCATCAGCGACAACGCGCGCTACCGCGACCAGGTCGTCTCGGACGTCGAAGTGATCGCCAAGGTCATCTACATGTGGCACGGGAAACGCGCATAACGCGCGCCATCACCGGTGCATGATCAGCGCAAAATACTCATCCTCGTCCAGGATGCAGCGTAATAGCTCGTCGAACTCCCTTTTGTTCAAGCCAAGCTGGCGCGCCATGCTTCCGAAGGTCTTGGGGGGAACTTCATCACGCGTGCAGGGCACCGTGATGCGCTTCAGCTTTCTACCGTTCCTCACGTACCAGCCATTGCGGTGGCTGCCGCGGCCACTTCTGAACTCGATCCCGAGCTTGTTTTCGCAAATCTGCTTGATCCGAAGCCCAGAATATTGGGTCATCGCTCCACATATTCCCTTAGCCTTTGCAGCACGAGATCCCACTCTGGCTCGCGCTCGTCCATCTCTTCCAGCTCATCAATGAGCATTCCGATCTCATGGGCGAGACTCTCAACGGCCTCTTCCCTGCTCGCACCTGTTGCATAAAGAGGCGCCACCTCGGTCGTCGCAAGCCAATGGACTTCATCCCACTGGACGTGAGCTTCGATGGGGCGCACTAGCCTTTTGCCCGGAACTTCCAGTATGAGATCGAACGTGTCCGAGTCGTCCCATACCTCCAGCGGGACTCGCTGCTCCTCGAGCTCCGTGGTCGAAGTCCCTGCTTCCACGGGTGCCTTTATGCCGGGGGCTGACGTCTGCAAGAACTCAACGGTCGCCACCATTGCCGGTCTCCTTCCTCGCCTGTTCCAGACGCCTCAGATGGCGACCGAGCCACTCATGGACAGCTTTCGCGGTGTCGTAGTTCATTACCACGCCGGCCGTAACCTTGCGAATCAGTGTCCTTGAGACTTCGTCGGGCACCTCTTCAGCGCCCTCAGGAAACCCGGATACCGACAATCCCTGAAATGTGTCACGCGGCAAAGCCGGCCGTTCATGGTAAAAGTTGATCACGATCTCACCCCGCGGAGACACGCCTCCATACGCGCCGTTCGCGTATACGGGATTGTAGTCATCGTCGAAAACGTACTTGAATCGAAGCTTCTGCCGAGACTCCTTTTTCTCTTCCATCTGACTTGTCCCCTGTCGCCGCTCTGGAAACGCCCTTTCAGCGCCCGTGTCGTTGCTTTCGGCAAAGCGGGTGGCGAGCTGAATCATAGCATTGCGGTATCACTGTGACACCATTTTGGTATCAAGTTTCATGCAATTTTCGCGCCACGTTATTGCGCGCTGTTCCCCTGGTTTTGGCCAGCTAATCGGCCCCCCCTCCGCCCGCCCGGCCCTGAAGGTGGGGTCATCATGTAGCGCTTGCTATTGACATGAGATATAGCACTCGCTATATTCCCTCCCGTAACCGCCCCGCCCCGGCCCCATGAGGAGGGCTTTCCGACGGGCCGGGCCCGGGGCCGGGGCGGCGGCTCTGAGGGCCCTCGGAGAGAAGCCCGCACAGGCGGTTTACCAGGAGGAGCAGCCATGCCCCACTACGGACCCAGCTCCGAGCTCCACCGCAAGGCCGAGGAGGCCGTCCGCAATCTCGAGCGCCTGCGCCGGTGGCGCGAGAAGGCGCTCGCTGTCGGCTTGATCTGGCATCACGAATGCCCGCTCGCCGGCCCGACCTACGTCGGGCGTGGCGAGCGCTGCCCGCACTGCCGCGTGGACGAGCACGGCCACGGCGCCCAGGTCGTGCTCTTCCCCCGGAGGGCGGCATCGTGAGCGGCCTCCGCCCCGGCCAGGTCACAGAGGTCCCGATCGACGCGGTCCGGCCCGACCCGGGCCAGCCCCGCGTCGAGTTCCTCGAGGCGGCCCTGAACGCCCTGGCAGAAGACATCGCCGCCCGGGGCATCGAGAACCCGATCCGCGTCCTCGAGACCGAGGACGGCTACGTCATCAAGCACGGCGAGCGCCGCTGGCGGGCCGCCAGGATGGCCGGCCTCGAGACCATTCCCGTTCTGCTCGCCGAGGACCGCGGCGCCGACGACCCGGTCGAGCACCTGCTGGACCAGGCCGCCGACAACCACCACGCCCAGCCGCTGACGCCCCTCGACTGGGCCGCGTTTCTCAAGAAACTCGTCCGCGAGCACGGCCTGCAGGTGAAGGACATCCCCAGACGCCTGGAGGCCCGCGGCATCCGCATGAGCCGCTCGCAGGTCTCAAACCTCATGCGGCTGCTCGACCTGCCCGAGTGGGCCAAGGATCTGCTCCGGGAGGAGCGCCTCGCTCCCGCCCACGCGCGGGCGATCCTCACCGCCGCGGCGAGCGGGCCCGTGCTGGAGCAGCTCCGGGAGTGGATCTACGCGCAGGATGCCCCGCCCACCGTCGAGGCGCTGGAGCGGCACACGGCAGCCCTCTTCTACCAGCACCACCCGCGCTTGTCCTTCCATGGAGAGCCATCCTGGAACGTGCGCTTCGATCCCACCAAGGCTTGCAAGGGCTGCACCAAGAAGCGCCAGATCGACCAGCAGGTCTTCTGCCTGGATGAGGACTGCTTCGACGCGAAGCAGGCCGAAGCCGAGGCCCAGGCCGCGGCCGAGGCCGAGCGGGAGGCGGCCGAGCGGGCCGATGCGGCCGCCCGCGCCGGCGAGGAGCCCGATGCCGGCCCCCCGGAAGTCCGCGGGGAGGCACCGGAGCAGGAGGCCGAGGGAGCGCGTCGCAAGCGCCTGCTCGAGGACCTCGACGCCTGGCTAGCGTCCCAGATCCGCCTGCGACTGCGCCCCCACGCCCGCGCCCTGCTGCTGTGGCTCCTGGCCGGTGCCCCGGTCGGTGAGAGCTACGACTGTACGCTTTCGGGCGACTTCACTTTTGCGATCATGGACAAGGTGCGGCCGCACATCGCGTCCATCGCCGCGGTCGCGACCGTGCCGGAGGACGTGGTCGCGCAGCTAGAGGCGGAGGCCTACGACTGCGCCATCACCCAGCTCGCCGGCCCCGCCTATCGTGCCGAGCTGTACTACCTCGCCCACGCGCTCGGCTTCTCCCCGGCCGACTACCCGGGGCGCGACCTCACCGACGAGGACCGCGCCTTCCTCCAGGAACGCTTTTACCGCCTTGCCGAACATGCGGCCGAAGAGGCGACGGAGCCACAGGAGGACGCGGCATGACCGGGATCGCCTTCATCGCGGGGGTGTGCCTCGGGCTCGTCGTCGGCATGGCGCTCTCATGCCTCTTCGCCGCCGGCGACGAGCCCGACGAGGTACCGCTCGGCCAGGAGGCCGTGGTGCCCATCGAGCGGGAGAGGCGCGATGCTTGACCTGGCTGCACACCGCAAGGGCCCGCCATCGCCGCATGGCCGCGTCGGGCCCGTCTGCCCGATGCTCACGCCCGACCAGATCGCGCGCGGGCTCGAGCGCGGCCGCTTCAGAATCGAAGACGGCTTCCTCGAGAAGCACTGCTCATGCTGTGGCGACTTCTATCCGCTCGACACCGACTTCTGGTACTTCGCGCCAGCGGGTCAGTACGGCACGCACAATCTGTGCAAGGGCTGCTATCTCGAGTACCGGCGCCGCTGGAGAGCGCGCCGGCAGCAGCAGACGCTCACAAACGAATGCGCAAAGGAGCGCGTCTTCGCCGAAGAGGTGACGTGGCGAAGATGAGTTCATGGCCCGAAAGCGCGTTGGCCTGGTTGGAAGCGTGGTGTCCGGTTGGTCGGAGGCCAGCGCGTGAGTAGGGCCGCCAAACCGCTCAGGAGGATGCGAGATGAGCGATGCGTCCGACCTTATCCGCCGTGCGCGGGAGATGGCAAAGTTGGCTGAGGAAGCAACGCCTGGGCCGTGGCGCATCGGCGAGGGCGAGGCAAAGCGTCGGCGATACCGCACTGTTATGTCCCAGTCGGGGTTCCGGCTGTTGTCCATGCGCACGAACTACTTGGAGCGAGATGCGGACGCTCGCCTCATCGCCGCTGCCCCCGACATGGCCCGCCTTCTCGGCCAGCTCGCGGATGAACTTGAACGCCTCCGCAGCGAGAACGCCCGCCTCAAGGGCAGCACCATGTACGAGTGCCTTGATTGTGGGGCGACGTGTATGGGGAAGGACTGATGCCCATCCGCCCCGAGAACGCCCGCCGCTATCCGAAGGACTGGAAGCTGCGCTCGCGGTTCGTCCGCTTCGTCCGGGCGCGTGGCCGGTGCGAGTGGTGCAGTGCCGAGCACGGCAAGCCGCACCCAGTGACAGGGGCGAAGGTGGTGCTCACGACGGCGCACGTCTACGACCCGAACCCGGAGGCGGCAAGCCTGCTGAACCTGGCGGCGCTTTGCCAGCGCTGCCACAACCGGCACGACGCGGTCCTGCGACGCCGCAGCCGGAAGCTGAGACGGGAGCTCGAGAGCGGGCAGATGGCGCTGGAGGGGCTCTGAGAATGCGCGCAACGCGTTCTGAGCCGACATTGCGCGCATGCGCCCATTGCGGGGCGGGCTTCGAGGTGAAGCGCCCCTGGCAGCGGTTCTGCTCGAACCGCTGCCGTCTGGCATGGCACCGCGAGCGCGAGTCACGCCAGCTCGACGGGAAATCCGGCCGAGACCTCGAGGCACGCCTTTCGCGCCTCGAGGCGCGGGTGGCCGAGCTGGAGCAGGCATTGGGCCTGACCGGAGGGCAGGGACGCCGCTGCAGCACCTGCCTCTGGTGGCAGCGGAAGGCAGCACAGGACGGGTACTGCTACCACGACTGCAGCCCTGACGAGCCGCGCCGCTGGACCTTTGCAGACCACTGCTGCGAGGCCTGGGAGCCGCTGGAGCGCGATCAGAGGCCCGCCGAGACGCCGTGAGCACCGACATCGAGCGCCTGGCTGAGGAGATCGCCCGCCGCCTGCACCAGGTGCCGGTGGCCGTGGACCTGTGGGGCGTGGCCGAGGTCGCCCGCTACCTGAAGGTCTCGGAGCGCCAGGTGCGGGAGCGCTACGCGATCCGCCCCGACTTCCCGCCCGCCATCCGCCTCGGGGGCCGCGGGCCGCTGCGCTGGCGGGCCATCGAGGTCATCCGCTGGGCCGAGCGGCAGTTCCCGTACTCGCTGCGCGATGGCCGCCGCCGCGCTCAGTCCAGCCGCGCCGCCAGCTCCTCCACGGAAGGCGCGTAGTACACGTCCAGCAGGATCCGCAGGTCGCGATGCCCGCTGATGCGGGCGAGCTCCAGCGGCCCGAAGCGCCGCGCCAGGCGCGTCAGGGCTTCCCGCCGCGTGTCGTGGAAATGCAGGTCTGTGATGCCGGCGCGCGCCTTGAGCCTGCGGAAGAGCGCATCGAGCTGCGAGGACTTGAGCCCGAACACCTTGCCGCCCTCGAACTCGAAGGCCCGCAGGTGATCGAGGATCGACCGCGCCCGTAACGAAAGCGGCACGTCGCGCGGGTTGCCGTTCTTGGTCCGCGGCAGGTGCACGTGCGAGCCGTGGACGCGGTCCCAGGTGAGTCCCACGATCTCGCCTGCCCGCATGGCCGTCTCGAGGGCGAAGACGAAGGCCGCCGCGACCCGCTCCGTGACCGTCTCGGGTGGCCGGTCTGGCTGCCAGCCTGCCGCCCACAGGATGCGCTCGATCTCCTCGTCCGAGATGCGCCGCTGCCGGGCGGGCTGCTTCGGCGGCGGCTTGACGGTGCGCATCGGGTGCTCGGCGATCCAGTGCCACTCCTCCTGCGCGATCCGGAACGCGTGGCGGAGCAGCGTCCACTCCCGGCGTACGGTGGCCGCGGATACATCGCGGAGGCGGCGGTCCCGCCAGGCGGCGATGTCGGGCGCGGCCAGGCGCTCGAGCGGCACCTGGGCGAGTGGGTCGCGCAGCAGGATCCGGAGGCGGATGGCCTCCCAGCGGGCGCCGCGCTTCCTGGAGCTCACCTCGCGGGCGTAGCGCTCGAGGAGATCGGCCACGGTCTTGCCGGCGGCCGGCCGGTAGCGGCCCGCGTCGATCTCGATCTCGACCTGGCGGGCCCAGGCCTCGGCGGCCTGACGGGTGCGGCAGACGCGTGAGACGCGGATGCCGCGGCGCTGGATCTCGGCGCGCCACCCGGAGGCGATCTTGCGGATGTAGGCCATGCGAGCGTGCGGGATCGCGTGCGGGATATGTGCGGGACGAGAAACGGCGCCCTGCGGTAAGTCTGTGTATCTACTGCGGCGCAGTCTAGGCCGAAAATGCGCCGCCCGCAAGAGAAAACGCCCGCAACCTCAAGCGGTTACGGGCGCTTTCGGGCTGTCGGATGGTGCCGGAGGGGAGACTCGAAGAGGCTTATGTGTCAAGCCGCTATCAATGCCCCTGCGTGCATCGCGCGAGTCCTAGCCGCAGGTAAGTCTGCTTGCCTCACCCTCTCCGTTCACTTGGCTCATCATAACGCATCGGCGGGATCTCGGCGTGGCGCAGCACTAGACCACTCCCTGAGCGTGGCCACCTGGTCGTCGCAGGCCTCCAGGGCCTCGCGCAGGCGGATTGCGTGCTCGACCAGGTCGCGGTAGGTGCGCCCCCGCCATTCCGGCCGCTCGCAGGGCTCGAGCAGCTCGGGCGGCGGCCGGACGTAGACCGTCTCGGTCCTGACGACCGGCTTACTGGAGCAGCCGGCCGACAGGATCAGGCAGGGGACGATCCAGGCAGCCCTCATTGGGAATCTCCTTCAGCGCGGCCCTGAGCCGCTCGACCTCGCGCCGGCGGGCGGCCTCCTTGCGGCGGAGGTCGCCCAGAAGCCGCAGCGCCCGCTGTCGCTCCTCGCGGGCCGCCCGCAGCTGCTCCTGGAGCGAGCGCTGCTCGGACCGCAGCATGGCGATCTCCGCGGCGTAGGTCGCCGCCCGGCTCTCGGCCGAGCGCACCCACAGCACCAGGCCGGCGGCCGCGGCCACCACGGCCCCGAGCAGGCCGAGCTTGAGCCAGCGCCCGAGGCCTCCGGCACCGAGCCTGCCCGCCCACCGGAACAGCTCGAGCCAGATCATGAGCCACCCCGCTGCTGCGGGCCTGGTGGGCCCGACCGCACGTAAAGCCCGAACCAGGCCGCTGCGCCGCCCCAGATCGTGCTCACGAAGGCCGCCTGCGTGCCGGACGGGTCGGGCAGGTGCATGAACCAGTCCGCCACGTGCCAGCACATGAGCCCGTAGAGCGCGAGCATCAGGCGCGGCACGACGCGCCAGGCGTCGACGATCTCGGCTGCCTCAAGGAGCGCGCGTCTCATCGCCTGCCCATGATCCTCCGCAAGGCCCACAGGACGCCGGCCAGCGCGCGCTCGCGTCCGGCCACGAGCACAACGATCACCACGATGATCACCACGAAGGCAATGACCTCAGCCATCAGGACACCCTCGCTCGCGCCCACAGACGCCGTGCGTGCAGCCACGGGCGCGTGTGGCGATGCACGGCCCACAGTGCCGCCCGATCGCGCTCGGTGAGCGACTCGAAGCCAAGCCAGTCGTAGGGCCAGCGCGGCGGACGGCGCAGGCTCGAGAGCAGCCGCTCGACCGGGAAGCGGCGCACTACTCGAGCATCAGCAGCACGAGCACCGCCGCCCAGAAAGCTGCGATCAGGATCACCTGCGCCTCGTCCGCGGCCACTCATGCGCACTCCCGAAGCCCGGGCATGTAGCCTGTCCCGCGGCAGATGGTGAGAACCTGGTGGCGGTACTCCGTCTCCGACAGGCCCAGGTGCACCCATCGGCCGTACTCGTAGATGAGCTGGTCGAAGGGCACCGCCTCGTCCACGATCCGCTCGCAGATCTCGATGGGAGACCCGTAGGACGGGCAGATGAAATCGGCGGCCAGGCCCTTGAGATGAGCGCTCGTGCGCGCGCCGCCGATCTGCTCGTTGAGCTCCGGCGACCGGTACCCCGACGTGATGATGATCGGGTGGTCGCCGAGCGCCGAGCGGATGCGCTCGAGGTGCACGCACAGCACCTTGAGGTTGTCGATGACCTCGCGTGGCGGCGTGTTGTCGATGCCGAGGCGGGCCGCCACCTCCGAGACCGTCAGCTCCTCCAGCGTGAAATGCGGCGAGAGACGCATCGCTTCGCTCATCCCAGACGCTGCACCAGGTACGTCACGAGCACGACGAGCCCCGAGATGGCGGTCGAGAGCTGGGCGACGGCACGCCAGGACAGGTGCCCGTTGGAGCGGCGGAGGATGTCCTTGATTTCCTCGAGCGACCCCTTGATGGTCTCGACCTCGCGCCGGAGCCACTTGTTGTCGTTCTCCAGCGTCGCCAGGCGCTCGTACACGTCGTGCTCACCCACGCTCTTCTCCCCTTTCATCCCCCTAGAGATCGCGCACGTACAGCCACCCGTCGCCCTCGAGCGTGTCGCCGCCCGTGGTCTGGATGACGACCGTGACCTTGTAGTTCTCGCCGTGGCTTCCGCCGTCGATCCTCACCTCCACCTTCGTGCCGTTGACCGTCGGAGCCCCGACCGTGAGCGATGCAGCACCGCCGACGCGGCCCTCAGCCTCCGCGGTGACCGACTGCACCGAGGCTATCGTGTCGCTGCCGAGCAGGGACGCGAAGTCCATCGCATACAGCCGCGAGTCCTGCGGCTGCTTGAGCAGGTAGTGACGCCCTGTCCGTTCGTCGTAGAGGAGCGTCACGTCGTGGAGCCCTTGGCGCGGAGCGTGTAGGTGGTGTTCTGCGCGGCGTCGCCAGGATTGAGCGTCAGCTCGAGCCAGACGCCCTGCGCATCTCCCGGCGTCAGGTTACCACCCGCCACGCTCTTGGTGGTGTTGTCGAAGGTGTAGCCGGCCGGCGCGACCTGCCGGTTGTTGCCCGTTCCGTTGGTGTCGCTCCCGTTGAGGACGGACTCGAGCGCGAAGGCGATCTTGCCGCTCGGGTCAGCCTGCTCGAGGATCGACGCGTTCACCATCGCGCTTGCCGTGTTGGTGTTCTTGCAGAAGATCTTCTCGTAGTACTTCCGCGTCGCGCCGCCTGCCACGTCCGCCTCCGAGTTGTAGAAGATGCGGCGCACCTCGATCTCGCCAGGCGCGAGGTCCGTGACCTTGTTCGGCGTCGCCTGGTTGTCCTCAACGGTCACGGTGCCGGCGGCTGCCGCCGACAGCGTGATCTTGAGGATGCGCTCGAACTGCTGGCTCCCCATCACCTTCGTGGTGCCGTTGAGCGCGAGGGACTCGGTGACCACCACGCCGGTGGAGTCACGCCCCGTGATCGTCACGGTCTGCGTGGTGTCGCCTGCGTCCGAGCTGTAGACGCCGACCGTGCCGGTCGCCTGCATGTCCGTGAAGACCACGCGCCTGGTCGTGTCGATCGCACCCCCGACGTTCGTGGCCGTGTCGTCCTCGGGCATCACGGCCGAGCCGTACCACACGATGTCATCAGAGGTCACGGGCATCGTCTCACCCTCCAGCCTTTGTCCAGATGCCAGTCGCCGGCAGGGCCCACAGCGTGCCCCGCTCGTCGATCACCCACACCGTCCCCCGCGCGGCGAGCGTCCATGTCCCCGAGACCGTCCTTGCCGTCGGTGCCGCAGCCGTCCACTCCACCGGCATCACGGCATCGGCCTGCACCAGCAGCGCGCCACGCCAGTCCACCGGCAATGCAGCCTCGCCGATGACCCGCCGCAGCCACTCGACGGGGGCCGAGGCGTCCGCGATGACGCCCGCCGTCCACTCCGTGGGAATCGGCGCGTCCGCGGGGACGATCACCAGGTGCTCGATGGGCAGCGGCGCGCCGGCCTGCACCGCCCGCGTCCACTCGATGGGGAGCTGCGCGTCCGCCTGCACGAGCACGCCTCCCGTCCACTCGACGGGGAGCGCGCCATCCGTCACGACCCGCGCGGTGGCCTCGACCGGCAGCGCGCCGTCACGCAGGATGCGGCTCAGCCACTCGACGGGCCCGCCCGCATCGGCCCGCACGGCCGCGGTGCCATCTACGGGCATGGCCCCATCGGCGAGCAGCCGCAGGGTCCACTCCACGGGGAGCGCAGCGTCCGCCTGGACGACGGTCGTGCCGAGCCACTCCACCGGCAGCACGGCATCCCGCCGCACCCGCGCTGTCCACTCGGCCGGCAGACCCGCATCGCGCACCACGCGGGCCGTCCACTCCAGGGGTGCGCCGGCGTCCGCCCGCACAGCAGCGGTCCACTCGGCCGAGGCCTCGCCGTCCGCCGCCACTCGAGCCGCCCACTCGACGGTCATCACGGCATCGGAGGTGACGGTCACGCCTCCGCCACCGGCCTGCTCCGGCACCCCGAGCGTGCCAGTGCCGAGCGTACGCGCCCCCAGGCTCATACCGCCTCCAGATCGCGCTCGGCCTGCTCAGCGATGGCGAGGCAGGCCTGCCAGTCGGTCGCGGCCTTGATGTCGGCCTTGGCCTTCATGCGGATCGCCTCGATCTGCGCCGCCTTCTGCACCCAGGCAGCGGCGATCGCGAGGATCTCGTCTGCGATCTGCTGCGCGCTGATGCCGCGGGCCTGCGCTTCCGCGTCGATCAGCGGCCAGGGCGAGGCGTCCGCCGGGTAGCCGGCAGCCTTGTAGGCCTGCGCTTGCTCGCGCTTGAGCTGGTAGACCGCTTCCTGCCCAGGCTTCCAGGTGATGTAGCGGGCGCGCGCCTTGCCAGCCGCCTCGTCCACGCGCTCGCTCGCCTCGCGCTGGGCGTGCGGGAGCGGGTCGAAGGCGTCGATGATGGCCTGCACGGCCGCGTCGTCGCTGCTGACCCACACGCCGTCGCGCTGTTCGAGCCAGTGGCCTTGGCGCCTGATCTCTTCATGAAGCCAGTATCCTTTCTCTGTATAGGTAATCATGGCACTAACCAGATAGCAGGAATTTCTTTGACAGCGCTCTCGCCGCCCCATCCAGATAGGGAGGCCCCGTCAGGCGGCATAGATGTCCATCCAGTTGTATACGCACCTCTATGTATGTTTTGGCCGTATACGCCAGTTGTGCCACGAAACTCGCACCCGTCACCGGTCGTACCACTGAACGTCCTAAGGGTCGGGTCCCCATCAGCGATAAAGCCCAACCAATACCATCCAGGGCGCAAGAAAACCGTGGCACTCAAGGTTGCTGACTTCACACCTGTGGTTGACGTATCAATATCACCCGTTTCAGCTAAGAGCTTGCCGGGCCTAAAGGAAGCTCCCCCACCGTCCGTGTATATGCCAATCCGCATCTTAGTCCCAGCAGCTGTTGTAACCTCTACATATGCCTTGCTAACTGTAGTGAAGTGATTGAATCTAGCGGGCCACGCAACCAGCGCGTCAGTTGCGGAGAACTGTTCAGTTAGCCCGTATGTCGTGTCTACTACGGTATTGGCTGGAAGGATCCCTGGAACCGTCGCTCCCGCGTTGAACGTCCTAAAAAATGTCCCGAGAGAGTGCGTCGCCGCATCAACGGTTACAACAGCGTTCCCGCTTAGCGAAAGGGGGCTAGCAGATGTTAAGCCGCTTGCTCTCGTATATGTACCCCCAGATAGTGTCTCGAAAACAAAGCCGCGCGTAAGTGTCCAGTTAGCCCCCGAGGTTAGCTTTCCAATTCCCAGTTCCCTATTATTTCCGTCTTCTATGACGTAGAGAACAACCTCTCCATCAACGAATACATCCTTGAACGCGACGTACCCTGCCGGCGGCGTGCCATCGAGCGTGATGGCGCCCGTTCCTGTGGTGCTTGTCCCTTGCTTGACCCAGTTGGCGAGCATTCCCCCTCCCTCTACAGCCAAATCACGCCCCTGAAATCATTGCCGGTTCCAATCTGACCAGTCGCTGGGTTGAAAGCGAGCCAACACGTTGCATTTGTCGTAGCGCCCACCCTGTTATACAGCTCGAGCCATAGCGGGGCACGCGTCGCAATACGGTTTGGCTGATAATTCGGCCAAGATAGCGATCCACCTCCGACTCCACCAAATCGTGAGAAAAGCGGACCAACGTGGACATTGGCTGGGTCATCACCCCAAGCCACTATCTCCTCCTCGTTTGTTGCAGTGTCGAGATATCCACGCACAGCGATGTGCCCCCACAACTCATTGTTAATGGCAGCCACCACGGCATAGGCCGTATTAGCCTCGTTAACGAAAGCAAGCCTTCCCCGAAAGTATGCGAACGGACTCGGTGGACTTTCATAAAACCCGAAAAGCACGAGGTCACCCAGCCCTTTGACATCCGCGGTGGCGCCGCCAGGGTCACTGGTTATCGCGTCATTCCACGACCCCCATGGCATCGAAATCGAGCCCGATTGGTCGAGCGTCTTGTTGTCGTAATAGGCCCCGCACCCACTGTATCCCCAGTCGTGTCTGTAGCTCGCAGACAAGGAGTGCGAGTACGAAACCGAGACGGACTGCCCCGCATCGTCTCGGATCGTGAGGGTCACTGATGCACTACCCGTTTTGCTGATCTCAGCCGAGGCCCACCGATCGTCTGAGATGCAATTCCCGCTGGGATCCTCGACGTATTCCCCACCTGCGCTGGCGCTCTCCGTCCCTGACTCCGAGCGCGTATAGGTCGCATCGACATAGACCAAGTTGAGCGTGTTGGATTGGTCAAAGTAAGCACTGATCACGTGGCCGTTCAGGTTGTACGACTCTAACCTGTCTTCGTATCTTGCTTCAGGAGTTGTGGATGTGTCGTCCACCCAGGACAACCCTGTCCACTGTACATGCCTGTTTCCACTTGCATCGATATATTCGTTCACATTGAGCTGTGTTCTGCGCTCATAGATGGTCAACGTTTCAGTCTTGCTCACAGAACCCAACGCGCCGTCACGGTCCTTCGTGAGCGTGACTGTCATTGTTGAGCCAGCACCATCGAGATTGAGCGTGACCTCCCACAGCCCCAAATAACCGCGCATCGGCGTCTTGACCTGCCCGCTCGGATTCAGCTCTAGCCCAAAGAGCACGCGAGTGCCATCAGGTGAAACTGCTACGACTGCCAGATCATGCACGGCCGTCTCGTCGAAATACCCTGGATAGGCATCGAAACGTACGGCACTTCCGGCCTGCCCAGCAGGCGCGTTGCCGGTCAATACGACAGGCGCTGGCTCATTGCGCGCAATGACGCCCCAGGGACGTGCGCGAATTTCGAATGCCACTTCATCTGTGGCAGGATCGTAACGCGCGAAACCACTGACGATTGGGGCCTCAACGAACCAGTTGAGGCCGTCGGAGCCATGTGCGAGCCACCCTTCACCGATGTAATTGCCGTGGCATCCCTCTGTCCCAGAGAAATCAGCTCGCTCCGGATAGATGAACTGAGGAAAAGAGGGATAGCCTTTGTTGACATAGAAGGGGTGAAGCAGATAGTCGGTGTACTCGTAGCCTGTCGATGGATCAGGATTGGGAGTGGCGATCCACGCAGGCGCACCCGGTGCATGACCAGGACGCCACAGATAGCAATGCTGCACAGGCCACAGAGATGCGCTCGAATAATCGCAGGGCACGACCGGCCCCGCGTTGGTCTCGAGCTGGTCATTGCCGTATCCGCCGAGGCGGATCAGGCCATGCCAAGGATTCCCGAGCATGACGGGATCGATGCGGTAGGCCGCCGGCAGCTTGCCGCTCGAGAGCTCCAGGTTGGGCACCTTGATGGGGATCATGACGACTGGAACTGCACCGTGATCGTCTCGCCGTTGGCGTCCTCGAACTGGATCTCCTTGAGCGCCTCGATGCGGAAGATGATCGCCCCGTCAGTGGTCGTCACGTTCTGCGGCGCGTAGTAGACGCGCGAGCCAGGCACCTCGGAGAGCGGCGAGGCGATGCCGCCACCACCGCCGCCGTCGTCCTGCCTGAGGCCTGCGGGACGGGCGACACCCGTCTGCGCCGGGACCGCCCGCGAAGGTGCGGGCGGTAGCGGGCCGGACGGCTTCGCCTCCTGCCGGACGAGCTCGCGCAGAGCCTTGACCGCCGCCTTGTCGAGCACGTCCGCCATCACACCTCCTGCACGTCGTTCGTGGTGAGCGTGAGCTCGTTGCTCGTCCCCACCGCGAGCGTCGTGGGCTCGACCCGAATCCAGATCGCCACGGCGTTGGCCACACCGCCGCTGATGCTGGCGCCGAGGCTCAACGCGGCGCCAGGCGTGGCGGTGTCGAGGCCGGCCTGGGTCGTGGCGAGCTTGACCGCGGTCGCTTCCTGGCCGCTTCCGGGCGCGCTGTCCGACACCGAGACCTGGATGGGATCCACGCCCGGGTTGCTCACCGCCTGGAGCGTCTTGGTGCCGTCCGTTGAGCCGAAGTAGACCACGGTGTCGATCGCGCCCGTGGACCCGTCGCTCTCGAAGGTGAACGAGAGCGTGCCGACCGGGTTGGTGAGGTTGCTGTCCTCGTAGAACTGGAAGGTGAGCGGCATGGCCTACCTCATGCGATGGTCAGCGCGTCCACGGGCACGCGCACCCGGTGCGGAATCCAGCCGCCGCCGGCGGCCTCGAACTCGGCGGGATCGCCGTCGGCGCCGGATCCCGGCGTCTTCACCACGAAGCGCTCGTCGTAGACGGGCGCGCCGGGCCAGAAGGTGGTGCTGTTGCCGATGTAACCGTCCCAGTTCGGGTCCTCGGGCGGCGAGTCCGCGAGCCCGCCGAGGTGCGTGGGCAGCCCGATGACGGTGTCGGCCGGGCCGGGGCTCAGCGTGTCGGGGCGAGCGGGCGCCGACACCAGGTCGTCCGTGACGCCGGCGGGGTCGGCGACGAAGAGCGCCACTTCGACCCCCGTGGTCGCGCGGCCCGCGTCGATGTCGAGCGTGTGCCGGACGCGCGCGACCTTGCCCGTGGCATCGATGCCAAGCGCCTGGATTCGGGCGACGTGGTGGCGCTCCACCCCAGGCTCGATCGGCACCTCGCCGTAGACCCGCGTCGCCCGGAGCGAGGCGAGGATCCTGCGCCGGGCGCGGGCGATGAGCGTCTCGATGGCGTCGACGCGGGCCGGATCGTCGTAGTCGTCGGCGATCCAGTCGCCGTTGCCGTCACGCACGGCGCCGGCCGGGGGCGGCTCGTAGCCCGCCTCGAAGCGCCACTCGTCGCCGGCGAGCTCTTCCATGCCCCAGGTCTCCTCGACGAGCTGCTCCCCATAGCGCGAGACCGCTTCCGGGGCCCGCACCTCGATGCGGTAGCGCTCGGTCACCGTCTGCACGAAGCGCGCGGCAAGCTCGAAGGTGGCGCCGACGGCGAGCTTCTGACGTAGGTCCTCGCGGATCACCCAGGCGCGCAGCCCCGCGCCGGAGCACCTGATCCAGCCGCTCGGCGGCAGGAGGTCGTAGCTCGGCTCGCTCTTGAGGGCCCAGCCGGTGCCGGCTGCGGCGCTACGGATGGTGTCCTTGTCCGGCAGCGTGGAGCCTTTCTTGAGGTAGTCGCAGAAGGTCCACGGATGCTTCCAGACGTAGCGGCGCTCGCGTTGACGGCGGCGCCGGTAGCGATACTCGACGGTGAGGCGCACCGTCGTGGTGATGGCGCGCCGGTGGGCCAGCTCGATGCGCACCGAGCGGTCCAGCACCTGCGACGGCCCCCAGGACCAGTCCGGCGCCGTGCCCGCGACGTCCCATGGGGCGAGCCTTCCTGCACCGAAGCGGTCGAGGTCGTAGGAGGCGGCCAGCGTGCTGAGGCGGTCCTCGAAGTGCGCCCACGGCTCGGCACCGGCATCGAAAACGCGGTCCGACCAGTATGAGCCCGGCAGGATGGCGGCAATGCCAGCCCGGTCGAGGCGCTCGATGTGCTGCTGGAGCTCGTCCGTGCAGCGTACGCTGCACGTGCGCGTGCGCGGATCGTAGGCAGGCGTGTCCACGACCCCCGTGAAGAGGCGCTCGCGCCTGCGCTGCGTGCCTGCCGCGTCCACGAAGACGACATCCAACAGCACGGGTTTGCCTGGCCAGGTGTCGGGCGGGCCCAGCACCGTGAGCGCGTCCGGCAGCAGCGAGAGCTCGGCGATGCGGGCGACGCCCTCCTCCGCCTCCACCGTTGCCGTTCCGGTCAGCAGCGCGCTCACGTCCTGCCCCCCGATCTCCGCCGCGAGCCGCCAGCGGCTGCGGTCGCTCCACGTGCTATCCTGCACCGTCACGCGAAGCCCCACGCTTACCCGCGCCGCGGCGCGCACCGCAATCGTCATCGGCGCACGGACCTGTCCGAACCCGGACACGACCTTGATGGCAATCGGCGCGCTGACCTGTCCGCGCTGGCGTACGGCGATGCGCATGGCGACAAGCAGCCGCCCCGACGGGGCGACCACGTCGATCTGCATGGGCGCCTGGATGAGCGCCATCAGGCCTCCTCCCCCGCCAGGCGCCACCGCACCGCCGCGCCCGTGACGTCGATCTGCTGCTGGGGTGGCGCGAAGTAGGCCAGGAACTCGGGCCAGTACATGGCGTAGTAGCTCGTCGCGCCCGAGACGGTCCCAAGCGTGGCGGTGTCGCCGGCCATCGAGACCGACGTCTCCACCGGCCGGTCGTCCACGATGGCGAAACCGCGCACGCCGACGTCGCCGCGCCGGGCGGCCGGCAGCGTGATGACGTTGCTCGTGCTCCAGACCGACCGCGGGGCGCTGGCACGCATGAGCTGGGGCGAGGACCAGTCGATGCCGGCGAGCCCGTCCGGGATCCAGCCCGTGCCGGTGATGACCGTGCGCAGCTTGGACCAGGCCGTCTGCTTGAGGGCGCTCCCGTCAGAGGCGCGCAGCAGGACGGCCCCCTCGACCGGCTCGTAGGTCTGCTCCAGCCCGAGCATGGCGTACTCGGGGATGGTGACGGGACCGATGACGAGCGGGACCCTCATCCCCTGCCTCCCTGCTTGAGCGCGGTGCGGAGCAGGGCCTCGCGGAGCCCGTCGGCCGTCTCCGGGTCGGTCCGGAGCGGCCCGTAGCGGGCGCCGTCGAGCACGATAGTGACGTTCGTGGTGGCGCCGCCTGCGCCCGCGAGGGCCCCGGGCAGCGCCGGGACCTGGGGCACCAGGCCGCCGCCTGCGAAACGCGGCAGGCGCATGGCGTTCAGCGCCTCGAGGAAGGCGAGGCCGTAGCGGCGCACCGCGGCTGCGCGCACGATGAACTCGCCGCGGCTGAGGCGCGCCAGGATCGAGTCCGAGGTCTCCGTGCCGGGACCGAGCACCAGGCCGCCCTCGGCCTTGCGCTCCAGGCCGAGAAGCTGGTCGGCCCGGACGCGGGCCTGGTCGGGGCCCACCAGCTCCACGCGCCACTTGAGCGGGTTGCGCTCGAGGAGCGCCTGGATGCGCCGGCGCAGGCTCTCGGTGCTGGCGACCGCCGATTCCTCGTCGTAGCCGATCTCGATGCGCTTGAGGAACTCGGCCTTGGCGACGAGCTGCTCGATCTGGGCCTGCACCTTGGCGAGCGTGTCGCGGGCGCGCCGCTCGAGGGCGTCGAGCGCGTCGCCGGCGAGCTGCTCGGCCTGGCGGAGGAAGAAGCGCGCGTCCACGCGCGAGATGAGGCCCTCGCGGAAGGCGGCCACAGTCGCCTCACGCAGCCGCTCCGCCTTGGCGAGCATCTCGTCGAAGAGCTGGTCGGCGCCTGCGCGGCGGATCTCGGCCATGAGGGTGGCGAGGTCCATGAAGCCGGGCGCCCCCTCGCCCTGCGCCTCTTCGAGCGCCGCGCGCGCTTCGGCGAATCGCTGCTCGATGGCCTTGCGCTGGTCGAGCAGGTTGCGGAGGCGCTCGTTGGCCCGGTCGTAGGCGCGGAGCTGCTCCGCCAGGCTGTCACGGATGGCCTCGAGCTCGCGGTCCTTGATCGCCCTGATGCGATCGGCGAACTCGCGCTCGGCCTCCAGCCGCTCGGCCAGAATCTTTCGGATCCGCTGCAGCGCCTCACGCCGGACGCGCGCCTCACGTGCCGCCGAGATCGCCGCCCCGCCGGTAGGATCCGCCTGCGCCGCAAGGTCACGCCTCGCCTCGTAGTAGCGCCGCGCCGCGTCCAGCCGCTCCGCATAGGCAGCGATCTCGGCTGCGCTCATGCGGCGAAGCGCTGCCTCGGCCTTGACCTGCTCGCTGGCATAGGCGGCCGTCTGATCGATGACGGCTTCGAGCGTCCTGCGCCTGCGCTGCTCCTCGGCCCGGATCTCCTCCAGCGTGATGCGGTACTCCGCATACGCGGCGGCCAGCTTGCCGGCGCCAATAGCGACACCCACCCATGGGACTCTGCGTAGCGCCGCCGATGCCAGCCCCGCGCGCCCCTCAAGCGTCTTGATTGCAGTGCCGACCTTTCTCAGTGCTACGACAAGCTTGGAGGCGCCCTTGAGGATGGCGCCGCCGACAAGCAGCTCGAGCAGTGTCCTGATCTCGCCGCTGAGGGCCTTGATGCCGCTGGCAAGCGCGGTGGTGGCCGTACCGACCCCACGGCTCAGGGCCTGCAGACCTTCGCGTAGCCTCGGATCGCTCAGCGCCTCCGTCAGCGACCGCACGCCTTCCGTCAGCGCGTCGAGGAAGCCGCTGCGGGCGATCTCGACGCGCAGCTCGAAGAGCGCCGTCCGCAGCCGCTCGAAGGCGGCCCGCGCGCTCGCGGTAGCCGCCGGCACCCCGGCGGCGAACTCGCGGCGCAGCGCCTCGGCGAAGCGCGGCAGGAAGTCGGTCGCGAGCAGCTCGCCGCGCTCGAGCATGCGGTTGAGCTCCTGCGTCGTCACGCCCATCGCGCGCGCCGCGATCTGGAACGCGCCCGGCAGCCGCTCGCCGAGCTGCTGCCGCAGCTCCTCGGCGGAGACGTTGCCCTTCGAGATGATCTGCTGGATGGCCGTGAGCGCGCCGCCGAGCTGGTCCGAGCTGAGCCCCAGCACGGTGGCGGCCTGGGCGACGGCCTCGAAGATCTGGCGCACGCCGGCGCCGGCGAGGCTGGTGCCGCGGGCGGCGGCCGCGAGCGCCGCGAACTGGCGCACGGAGGTCTCGAGGTCCAGCCCGAGGCGCGCGGACACGTCGCGCACGAAGATGAGCTCGCGGCCCGCGGCCGCCGCCGAGCCCGTGACCGTCGCGAGCGCGCGCTCGAGCGACTCCATGTCGAGCGCGGCCTGGGCGATGCCACGACCGAGGCGGATGGCGGCGGCGGCTGAGGCGAGCCCCAGCAGCGTGCGGCGCAGGCCCCGCATCTGGCGGTCGAGCGAGACCGTCGCCTCGCTGGCGCGCTGGAAGCCGCGCACGAGCGCGCGGGTCGCCCGGCTGCCGTCGCGCTCGAAGGCGCGCATGCCGCGCCGGATCGACTCCAGGCGGCCGCGGACGCCGCGGTCCTCGAACCGCAGCCGGAGCTCGACCTCCACCGCGTCGGCCATCTACCGCCCCCTTCCCGCCTGGGCCAATGCCGCGAGGAAGACCTCCCAGGGGTAGTCCCACACGGCCGCGTGGCCCGCCGCGACCAGCGCCAGGGCGCCCCGCGTCAGGAGCTCGAGCTGGGCTCGAGCCCCTGAGCGAGCGCCATCAGGCGCGCGCGCAGATCGAAAAAATGCCGGTTGACCTCCTCGCAGACCCGCACGATCTCGCGGATCTGCGAAGGCGTGAGCGCGTCCAGGTCCTTCCTCGAGAGGTCGGTCATGCGGCGCACGTCGTCGAGTGAGACGTCCTTGAACAGCGCCTCGGTGACGATGTCGAGGCCGTCTCTGTTTTCGCGGACCGCCTCGGCCCGGTCGGCGAGCTCCTTGAGCCAACGGCGGACCTCGCCCACGGTGAGCTCGCGCACCACCACCTTGCGGCCACCGACCTCGATCTCACGCTCGACGCGCATGGCTTACTGCGCCAGGGTCACCTGCAGGTACTGGCTGAGCCCGCTGCCGGTGATGCTCTCGTCCTTGAGGACCTCGCCGGTCAGCTCGAGGCCGGCAAACTCGTCGGCGATGAACCCGAGGCCCTGCGCCGGCGAAAACTTCACGCGATGCAGCCGCACGCTCACCGCCTTGCCGCCCTGGGCCTCGTTGAGGCCATCGAAGACGAGCGTGAACTCGGCGCCGGCCTGGGTGAGCGCCTCGACCACGTCGGAGGCCGCCTTGGTGTAGTCGACCTCGATGGTCGAGCCGTCCGTGATGCTGCCGCCGGCGAGGACCTCGATGCCGGTGCGGGTGCGCACGTAGTCGGTGCCCTCGGTGTAGGTCGGCGTGCCGCCAGCACCCGTCACGGTCACGGGCTGCGCCGGGTCGGGCAGGCTGTCGAACACCACCAGGCCGCCCTTGTAGGCGGTATGCGCCTCGTTCGTGACCGCCGCCGCGGTGACGGCCGAGCTCGTCCCGCGCAGGGCCTTCGCGAGGTTCTCCGGGCTGATGTCGTGCAGCGTCATGCCGACGGTCACGCCCGTGATCCGCGAGACCACGTTCGCCTTGCCGCCGCCGGCCGAGGTGAAGTCGAGCAGCTCCTTCTTCTCCTCGTCGATGCTGAGCTCGAGCCGCGAGCAGTTGCCGACGGAGACCAGCGCCCCGCCTCCGCCGTAGGGCCCGAGGTAGACCTTGCCCTTGCCGATGTAGCTCCGATCCGCCATGGGTCAGCCCTCCAGATCGTCCACGTAGGTCACCGAGAGCGCGATCTCCGCGACCGCGATGTCGCTGCCGTCCTCGAGGGGCGTGTACTCGGCCGACTCGAGGCGGACCTGCTGGGCGAGCCCGTCGAGAGGCGGCTCGCCCGGCGTGAGGCGCATCAGCGCCCGGCGCACGTCGTGCACCAGGTCGGCGAGCGCCGCGTCGAAGCGGTCCGTGGCCGCGGCCAGCGCCTCCACCGTCATCCCGAAGCTCACCCGCACGCGGGCCGGCATGGCCTCGAGCACGGTCTCCGAGCCCGGCCGCAGCACGAGCGCGGGCAGGGGCAGCCCGTCGGTGACGCTCCGCGCCGCCCGCCCGCGGCGCACCTGCTGGCCCGCCGCGGTGAGGTAGCCGCCGGTGCCGTCGATGTCCCGCAGCGCCGCCTCCACCGTGTCCAGGATCTGGGCTGCGCGCGAGGGCATCACAGCCTCCGCAGCCGGTGCCGCAGCTCGTCGGCGAAGCGCCGCTCGAGCAGCGGCTGGATCTCGTCGAGGACCTGGCGGCGCACGCTCTTCCAGGCCTGGTCCACGGACGGGCCGTAGAGCACCCTGAAGCCGCGTCGGGTGCGGCCGGTGCGGATCGCCACGCCCAGGATCCGCTCGCCGCTCTCCTTGGTGCCGAGCGGGGCGAGGAAGGCCGCGCGCAGCTTGCGGCGCGGGCCCGCGCGCTTGACCTTGACGCTGACGCCGGCCGCCTTCCGGCCCGGCGGGATACCGCGGATGGGGCTGCCCTTGGCGCCCGGGGCGGCCCGCACGAGCTGGCGCGCGTCGTAGCGGGTGAGCAGCACCCGCGTCTTGCTCGCCTTGATGACGGCCTGGAGCCGGTCCGGGGTCGGATCGACGATCTTGAGCTTGTCGCGGATGTAGGTGCGCCTGAGGTTGAGCTCCCGGCCGATCTGCTGCGCGCCGAGCTTGCGGGCCGTGACCGCCGTGCGTTTGAGGGCCCGGTAGGCGGCCAGGCGCACGGCCCGGCTCATCCGCCCCAGGCGACGCTCGGCCTTCCGCGCCCCGCGCACCTCGAGCCGCATCATCGCGCCCACCCCACCCGGATGCCGCCGTCGTCGTAGTCGACGGTGTCGATGGTGTAGCGGTTGCCACGGGCCTCGACGACATCGCCCGGCTCGAGCCGCACGGCCGCCACCGGAACCGCGATGCGCCACCGGCGCTCGGCCACCGTCCCGTCGCCGGCGTCCAGCAGCACGGGCACGATCAGAGCCTCCACGTGCCAGGCGGCGCCGTCGCGGCGCACCACCGCCGGCCCGCCGAGCTGGCGGGAGACGGTGCGGGCCATGCGCTCGGCGCGGGCGTGCATCGCCTCAGCCCTTGGCCTCCGCCTTGGCCTCCGCCTTGGCCTCCTTCGGCGCCTTGGGGAGCTTCGCCGGGTCGTCCACGGCGCGGCCGATCCCGAGCAGCAGACGGGCGTCGGCCTCGGTGATGTCCGCACCGTCCTGGAGCTTGCCCACCCTGAGCGCCGTCCCGGTCTTGACCGGCTTGCCGCCGACGGCGCAGGCCTTCGCGATCCAGATCTTGTCCATCTCGCACCTCCTCACGTCGTGGCGGCGGGGCCGGCGCCCCGCCGCCTGCAGCCCTCACGATCAGGCGTCGATGCAGAAGCTCTGCGGGTGCCGCACCGCCACGTCCACGTCCTGGAAGACGCGCAGCACGAGCCCGCCCGAGGCGGCCTTGGCGGCCGGGTCCGGCATCACGTCCAGCACGCCCCACATGCCGATCAGCACGTCCTCGAAGTTGCCGAAGATGAGCCGGTTCGGGATCTGGTTGCTCATGACGACCGGGTAGCCGTTCATCTGGCCGTCCTCGAGGACGAACAGCCCGCTGCCGGCGTCCTTGGTCGTGGTCTTGAGCGTCCCCATGACGCTCGCCGAGGTGACATAGGCGAGGCGGCCGGTGAGCGCCTCGTCGGCGCCGAGGGCGGTCTCGAAGCCCACGATCTCGGCCCAGGTCGGCGTGAGGTTCGCCGAGGCGTCCTTGGTGACGGTCTGGGTGTTGACGCCGGTGGTCGCGATGATGCCGACCGGCTCGTTGGCGCCGCCGCCCTGGAGCGCCGCCTTGTCGATGGCGAGGGCCGCGCCCCGCACGAGGTCGCGGCGGACGAGATCCTCGATGCTCGGCGCGCTCTGCTTGAGCAGCCGCCGTGACATGGCCACCGACCCGGCCACCGTCTTCGGCGACAGCACCACCGAGCCCAGCGTCAGGTCGCTGTCGGTGACGGCCGCATCGTCCGCCAGCCA
>Ga0256830_1000838_pt1 | contig 22770 bp, 26 predicted proteins | sample 128326metaG_FD_190537 | JGI IMG/M metagenome (GOLD analysis project Ga0256830, IMG submission 190537) | Hydrothermal vent microbial communities from Lau Basin, Pacific Ocean - 128-326 | ecosystem: Environmental > Aquatic > Marine > Hydrothermal vents | place: Pacific Ocean: Lau Basin | collected... | reverse complement strand
GAAGACCTTCCCGAGCTGGCGCCCGCAGCGCACCATCGATCACATCCTGACCTCGCCCAGCCTGTACGTGCACGACGTGCACGTGCTGCAACACCTGCTGTCCGACCATCTGCCGCTGGCGATGGAAATCGAGCTGCCGGACAAATTCACCCTCGCGGCCTGAGCCGCGGCACGGAACCCCCTTCGAATCGCGCGATGAACGACACCGACTGGAAGCAGAAATACCTCGCCAGCCTGGACGCCCAGGAGCAGCAGGAAAAGGCCCGGGACGCGACCCAGTCCCTGCTGCGTCAGGGAATCAGCCGCCTGGGGCTGGCCGCCGAGGGGCTGGACGCGGAGCTGGATCGCGACATCCGGCGCCTGCGCGACGCGATCCGTGCCAACGCCGACAACGAGACCCTGGCCCGCATCATCGAGAGCCTGGGTGATTCCGTGCGCCGTCTGGACGAGGCCCGCGCCGACCACGACACGCCTCCCGACACGGCGGCCGCCCCGCCCCCGCCTCCCCCGGAGGAAGGGAAACCAAGCCTGCTCAAACGCCTGTTCGGAAGCCGCGACCCCGTTGACGATACCGCCGGCAGCGAAGCCGCCGGTGCCGATGCCCTGCCGCAAACCGGCACCGCACTGCGGAATTTCTGCATCGCGCTGCTGGACAGCCTTGGTCTGCCCAGCGAACTGGAAGACCAGGCGGAGAGCCTCAGGGAGGCGGTGGCCAACGAACTGGACCCCGGTAACCTCGGCCCCACCGTGGCCGCGTTCGCCGGGCTGATCACCCGCATGCGCGGCCAGATGGAGGACGAGAGCCGCGAGCTGCAGGACTTCCTGCGCCAACTCACCGAACATCTGCGCGAGCTGGACCAGAACCTGTCCGGCGCCAGGGACCAGCAGCAGACCGTGCTCGATCACGGCCGACGCCTGGACGCCGAGGTGCAGGCGCAGGTCGAGCAGATTGAAACCAGCGTGGAGGAGCACGAGGACCCGGAGCGATTGAAGCAGGCCATCCAGGCCCGTCTCGATGCAATCCGCGAGCACCTGCAGGAGTTCCGCCGCGGCGAGGACAGCCGCCAGCGGCAACTGGAATCACAGCTCGAACGGCTCAACCGGCGCGTACAGGCGATGGAGGCCGAGGGCGAGCAGCTGCGCAAGCGCCTGCAACAGAAGCACGAACAGGCCGTGCGTGACCCCCTCACCGGCCTGTACAACCGACTCGCCTACGACGAGCGCGTGGCGCAGGAGTTCAAGCGCTGGAAGCGCTACCGGCAGCCCATGGCGCTGATGGTCATCGACGTGGATCACTTCAAGCGCATCAACGACGACTACGGCCACAAGGCCGGCGACAAGGCACTGGCGCTGATCGCCGACCAGTTGCGCCGGCACCTGCGGGAGAGCGATTTCCTGGCCCGCTTCGGTGGCGAGGAATTCGTCGTGCTGATGCCGGAGACCGAGGTCGACGCCGCCCGCGTGGCAGCGGAAAAACTGCGCGAAGCGGTGCAGCAGTGCCAATTTCACTACCAGGGCAGGCAGGTCCCGATCACCGTCTCCGCCGGCCTGGCCCGGCTGCGCGACGACGACAGCGTGGACCGCCTGTTCCAGCGCGCCGACCAGGCCATGTATCGCGCCAAGCAGGCCGGCCGCAACCGCTGCGTTATCGAAGACGACTGACCGTGGCGCGCCGTTCATCCACCCGCAACGACCCCGATGCGTCACCGGCGGACAGCGCCGTGCGTATCGACAAGTGGCTGTGGGCCGCGCGGTTCTACAAGACACGCTCACTGGCCAGCGAGGCCATCAAGGGCGGCAAGGTGTCCGTCAACGGCCAGCGCAGCAAGCCCGGCCGCGAACTGGCCGTGGGTGATCGCGTGGTGCTGCGGCAGGGCTACGATGAACGCACCGTCATCGTGCAGGCGCTGTCCGACCGGCGTGGCCCGGCCAGCGTGGCCCAGCAGCTGTACGAAGAGACCGCGGAAAGCATCCGCCGGCGGGAAAAGGAAAAAGAACTGCGCCGCCTCGCCGCAGTGCAGCGGCCCCACGGCGAGGGGCGGCCGTCAAAGAAGGCGCGCCGGCAGATCCACCGCTTCACACGTTCGGGGCCATAGCCGGAAACCGGGGCCACCGGGCATGGCCGAAACGTGACAGGGTCGGGATACGGCACAGACATGCTTCGATTCAATGAACTGCCGAACCCGTGGGACGCCCCGGACCGTGACGAGATCCTGAAGAGGGAGATCGAGGCCTTCGACGCCGGGCTGCTACCCCTGCAACGGGGGTTGTCCGTCGGCGGTTACGCGCTGCCCGACGGCTTCAGCGTAATGATCGTCGCGGTTGGGGCGCAGGGTCGGCGACTGCGGGTGAAGGCCGGGGTGTTTTACCACGGGGTGATTGCCGGCTGCAGTTGCGCGGACGATCCGTCACCAACGGATCTCACCACGGAGTATTGCGAGCTGATGTTCGATATCGACCGTCGCACGGGCAACGCGAGCGTGGCCTTGGTGGAAGACGACGCGGAGGCCTGATGAACGGTAAAACGACCGAGGCCCGGAACATGCGGTACAATCCGCGCTCACTTCAACCGACACCAGCCCCGTCCAGTGATCAACCCACAGCTCGGCAGACATCGACTCGAACCTCGTTGGCAGATCCATACGCCGCTGGCCCGTCACGGCGCGCCGACGGCACTGCTGGACTGGTTGCTGGATTCCACCTCGCTCACCAGCCGCCTGCAGCGCAGTTGCGCCGGGCGTTTCGGTGTCGAGCCGGTGTACCAGGCCTGGCAGCGCCCGATGCTGAACGAGGCCCATGCGCTGGGGGTACGGCCCCACGAGCGCTGTTTCGTGCGCGAGGTGCGCCTGCTGTGTGACGGGCAGCCGTGGGTGTTCGCGCGCACGGTGATCCCGGTGCGCACGCTCACCGGCGCCCGGCGGAGGCTGTCGCGGCTGGGGAGAAAGCCGCTGGGCGCGGTGCTGTTTGCCGACCCGACCATGCGCCGCAGCGGCATCGAGGTGGCGAGGCTGTCGCCCGGGCAGCCGCTGTTCGAACGCGCCACCGCGGGCCTGGCGCAAAGGCCGCGGGCGATCTGGGGCCGTCGCTCGGCGTTTTTCCTGAACCACCGCCCGCTGCTGGTCAGCGAGATTTTTCTGCCCCCGCTGGCCGACGCGGACGATGCTCGGCTACAGTACTGACCCATGCAGACACCCGCCAACACACCCGACACCGCGAGCGGCCCGAGCTGGGCGCGGATCAAGGACCGCTGCTACCACTATGCGCTGCTGATGCGCATGGACCGCCCCATCGGCACCTACCTGCTGCTGTGGCCCACCGCCTGGGCACTGTGGATCGCCGGCGACGGCAGCCCGCGGGTGGATGTCACCATGGTGTTCGTGCTCGGCGTGGTACTGATGCGTTCCGCCGGCTGCGTGATCAACGACTACGCGGACCGGCGTTTCGACCCCCATGTCGCGCGCACCCGCAACCGACCCATCGCTGCGGGCCACGTCAGTCCAAAGGAGGCGCTGACCCTGTTCGCGGTGCTGTGCCTGGTCGCATTCGGCCTGGTGCTGACGATGAATGCGTTGACCATCTGGCTGTCGTTTGGCGGCGCGGCGCTGGCGGCCATCTATCCGTACATGAAACGCCACACCTACCTGCCCCAGGTGTTCCTGGGCCTGGCCTTCGGCTGGGCGGTGCCGATGGCCTTCGCCGCGCAGAGCGGCGAGGTGCCGGTGGTGGCCTGGCTGCTGCTGACTGCCACGGTGCTGTGGGCCACGGCCTACGACACCATGTACGCGATGGTGGACATCGAGGACGACCTGAAGATCGGCGTGAAATCCACCGCGATCCTGTTCGGTGACGCGGACCGCGTGATCATCGGCGCCATGCAGCTGATGCTGCTGCTGACGCTATGGATCGTCGGCAACAAACTGGAGCTGAGTTTCTACTACTTCATCGGGTTGCTGGTGGCTGCCGGGCTGGGCGTTTACCAGCAGTGGCTGATCCGTGAGCGCAGGCCCGAGGGTTGTTTCAAGGCCTTCCTCAACAATCACTGGTTCGGCGCGGTGATCTTTCTTGGCCTGCTGCTGCACTTCGCGTTCGGCGTGGACAGCACGGGCACCGAGGTCGGCGGCCTGTCCGGCATGACGAGTATTTCGTAAGACATGTTGATTTCGTGGTTGGCGGTGCTGGGCGGTTTCGCGCTGCTGGTATGGAGTGCGGACCGGTTCGTGATGGGTGCCTCCGGGGTCGCCGTGAACCTCGGCGTCTCGCCGCTGATCGTCGGCATGACCATCATGGGCTTCGGTACCTCGGCGCCGGAGATGCTGGTGTCCGGCATGGCCGCGGCCGGCGGCAATCCGGCCATGGGCGTGGGCAACGCGATAGGCTCCAACATCGCCAACATCGGCCTGGTACTCGGCGCCACCGCGCTGGTCGCACCCATGGCCGTGGACTCCGGCATCCTGAAGCGGGAGTACCCGGTGTTGTTCGCGATTACCCTGCTCGCCGGGGGGCTGATGCTGGACGGTGATCTGAACCGGCTGGACGGCGCCGTACTGTTGACCGGCACCGCCAGCCTGGTCGCGTGGATGATCTGGGCCGCGCGCCGGGGCCAGGCAGGCGACCCGCTGGGCAACGAATTCGAGTCCGAGATTCCGCTCGGCATGAGCACCGGCTGGGCGCTGTTCTGGGCCCTGGCCGGCCTGGTGGTGCTGGTAGCCAGTTCCAAGCTGCTGGTCTGGGGCGCGGTGGACATCGCGCGCGCGCTGGGCGTCAGCGACCTGGTCATCGGCCTGACCATCATTGCGGTGGGCACCAGCCTGCCGGAGCTGGCGGCCTCCATCATGGGCGCGCTGAAGGGCGAGCACGACATGGCCATCGGCACCGTGATCGGCTCCAACATGTTCAACCTGCTGGCGGTCCTGGCGCTGCCGGGGCTGCTGCATCCCGACATGCTGGCGCCCGAGGTGATTCAGCGCGACTTCCCGCTCATGGTAGGATTTACCGTCGCCCTGTTTCTGATGGCCTACGGCTTTCGCGGACCGGGCCGCATCAACCGCATCGAGGGCGGTTTGTTGGTGGCGGCCTTTGCCGGCTACATGGGCTGGCTGGGCGTTTCGGCCCGGCTGGCCGGGGCATGAGGCTGACGGCGACCGACCGCATCCAAAACTACCGCGCACAGGACACACGTGAACGACAGTAAACTGCAACAACTGGCCCGGGCGGTGATCGACACCGAGGCCCAGGCCGTCGCCGCATTGGGTGAGCGCATCGGTCCGACGTTTCTCGACGCCTGCCGGCTGATGCTGGACTGCAGCGGGCGCATCGTCGTGTTGGGCATGGGCAAGTCGGGCCACATCGGCGCCAAGATCGCCGCGACCCTGGCCAGCACCGGCAGCCCGGCCTTTTTCGTGCATCCGGGCGAGGCCAGCCACGGCGACATGGGTATGATCACCGCGCAGGACGTGGTGCTGGCGCTGTCCAACTCCGGCGAGACCGACGAGCTGCGCACCATCCTGCCGCTGATCAAGCGCATGGGCGTACCGTTGATATCGCTCACCGGCAACCCCGGCTCCACGCTGGCCAAGGCCGCCGACGCCCACCTGGACGTCAGCGTCACCAAGGAGGCCTGCCCGCTGGGATTGGCGCCCACCGCCAGCACCACCGCGGCGCTGGCCATGGGCGATGCGCTGGCGGTGTCGCTGCTGGAGAGCCGCGGCTTCACCGCCGACGACTTCGCCCTCTCCCACCCCGGCGGTTCGCTGGGACGTCGCCTGTTGCTGCACGTGTCGGACATCATGCATACCCGAGACCGCCTGCCCATCGTCTCCGACGCGGCCAGCCTCAGCGAGGCACTGCTGGAGATCACGCAAAAGGGGCTCGGCATGACCGGCATCGTCGACGGCGACGGGCGCCTGACCGGCATCTTCACCGACGGCGATCTGCGCCGGGTGCTGGATCACGGCGAGGTGAACATCCACCAGGTCAAGGTCGCCGAGGTGATGACCCGCAACTGCAAGACCGCCCGGCCGCGGCAGCTGGCGGTGGAGATCCTGCGCATGATGGAACAGTTCAAGATCAATTCCATGCTGGTGGTGGACGACGACGACTTCCCCATTGGTGCGCTGAACATGCACGACCTGCTGCGTGCCGGCGTGGTGTGAGCGCCGGCGCCACGAACACCATCGGACCGAGGACATCAGATGCAAGACATTCTCAACAAGGCCGCCCAGATCCGGCTCATCATCTTCGACGTGGACGGCGTGCTCACCGATGGGCGGCTGATCTTTGGTGACGACGGGCAGGAATACAAGGCCTTCCATTCCCGCGATGGCCACGGCATGAAAATGCTGCAGGCCAGCGGTGTCGAGATCGGCATCATCACCGGGCGCAGCTCCAGGGTGGTGGAACACCGCATGCGCAACCTCGGCATCGAGCACGTGTACCAGGGGCAACTGGAAAAGCTGCCGGCCTTCGAGCAGCTGATCGCGAAGCTGGGAGTGCAGCCGGAACAGGTGGCCTACGTCGGTGACGACGTGGTGGACCTGCCCATCATGCTGCGCGTCGGCATGGCGGTGGCCACCGCCGATGCCCATGCCCTGGTGGCCCGGCATGCCCACTGGCAGACGCCGAACAGGGGTGGCCGGGGTGCCGCCCGGGACGTCTGCGAGCTGATCATGGAAGCACAGGGTACGCTGGACCAGGCCATGCAGGCTTACCTGGCCTGAGCCGCCGGATCGAGCCATGTCCCTCGCCCGGTTTCCCAAGTGGCTGATGTTCTCCCTGCTTGCCGCCATCGCCGGGCTCAGTATCTGGCTGCCGGACCGGCAGGCCGCGAAGGTGCCGCTGCCGGTCAGTGACGGCCCCGGCCCCGACAATTTCATGGAAAACGTCGTGACCCGGGTTTTCGATGCGCAGGGTGCGCTGCGTTACCAGGTGCAGGCCGAGCGGGTGGCTTACTACCACGATGGCCAGCGCAGTGAATTCAGCGCACCGTCCTTCGTTCGCCGCCGGGCCGATGGCCAGCGCTGGACCGTGGAGGCCGAACGAGGCCAGTCCCGTGATGGCACCGGCCGGGTACTGTTGCAGGGGGACGTGGTAATGCGCCGCAGCCCGGGTGAGCAAGCCCCCGTCGACCTGGAGATCCGCACCCGCGACGTGCTGATCCGGCCCGACGAGGGTTATGCGGAAACCGCGGCGCCAGCCGAGATCATCCGGGGCGCCAGCACCCTGCACAGTATGGGTTTGAAGGCCTATTTCGAACAGGGTCGCGTGTTGTTGAGCCAGGTCAGGGGGCATTATGCGCCGTAGTTCACAGCGGGTTTCAGGGCTGTTGCTGTGGACCGGCCTGTGGCTGTGGGCCGGCGCCTGGGCACAGCAGCCCGCGGTGCCGCAGGACGACGTGCAGCAGCCGGTCACCATCGAGGCCGACAGCGCGGAGATCAGTGAACCGCTGGGACGGAGCACTTACACCGGCAACGTGCTGCTGCGCCAGGGCGGCATCGTACTGCGCGCCGACCGGGTCACGGTATATGCCCGTGACGGCGAGTTGCAGCGTGTCACCGCCAGCGGCAACCCGCTGCGATTCCAGCAGCTGCGCGATGCGGAGGACGATGTCCATGGCAGCAGCCAGCGGATGGAATACGATGCCGTCAGCAGGCGCCTGCTGCTGCTGGACAATGCCCAGCTGTCCCAGGGGCAGAACCGGTTCAGTGGCAACCGCATCGAGTACGACCCCGAGACCCGGCGGGTACTGGCCAGCGGCCGCAATGGCGGCGGTGACCCGGCGCAGCCCGGCGGGCGGGTGCAGGTGATCCTGCAGCCCCGCAAGCCCGATGCGCCGGTGGACGAGCCATGAGCCGTCTCGCCGCCAGCGACCTGGCCAAGACCTACGGCTCCCGCCAGGTGGTCAGAAGGGTCACGCTGCACGTGGACAGCGGCGAGGTGGTCGGACTGCTGGGCCCCAACGGCGCCGGCAAGACCACCAGTTTCTACATGATCGTGGGGCTGGTGGAATGTACCCACGGCGCCATCCTGCTGGACCAGCGGGACATCACCCCGTTTCCGCTGCATGCCCGGGCGCGGCTGGGCATCGGCTACCTGCCGCAGGAGGCCTCGGTGTTTCGCAAGCTCAGCGTGGCCGACAATCTGCGCGCCATCCTGCAGACCCGCGGCGATCTTAGCCGTCAGCAGCAGCAGGCCCGGTTGGACGAGCTGCTCGGCGAGCTGCACATCAGCCACATCCAGGACTCGCTGGGCATGAGCCTGTCCGGCGGTGAGCGGCGCCGGGTCGAGATCGCCCGCGCCCTGGCCACCGAGCCCAAGTTCATCTTGCTGGACGAGCCCTTTGCCGGCGTCGATCCCATTTCCGTGCTCGATATTCAGCGCATTATCAAGCACTTGACGGACAGAGACATCGGCGTACTGATTACCGACCATAATGTGAGGGAGACCTTGGGTATCTGCGGTCGCGCCTACATCATGAATGCAGGGGAGGTGATCGCCGAGGGCGACCCGGAAAGTATTCTTAAAGATACCCACGTGAAGGACGTCTATCTGGGACAGGATTTCCGACTATAAGTGGCACCGGGCCCTTCAACATCCCGGGCTTTGGAGTAGAATCAAATTACACCGGATACATTCCACGGGACTCAATGAAACAAACGCTTCAGCTCAAACTCGGCCAGCAGCTGACCATGACGCCTCAGCTACAGCAGGCCATCCGCCTGTTGCAGCTTTCCACGCTAGAACTGCAGACGGAAATCCAGGAAGCCCTGGAAACCAATCCCATGCTGGAACTCAACGAGGACGGGGAGCCATCGCCGGAGTCACAGGGTTCGGACGCCGAGGTCGGCGCCAACAACGACGACAGCCGTACAGCGGATGCCGTCGACAGCGCGGAGATCGGTGAGCGCGCGGCCGACGTGCCTGAACAGGACATCCCCAGCGACCTGCCCACCGACAGCAGCTGGGAGGACACCTTCGACTACACCCCGGTCGCCCGCGGCGGTGATTCCGATTTCAGCGGCAACTTAGAGCAGATCAACGGCAGCGGCGAGAGCCTGCAGGATCACCTGATGTGGCAGCTGGAGATGTCGTCCTGCAGCGACACGGACCACATGATCGCGACCGCGGTGATCGACGCGGTCAGCGACGACGGCTACCTCGCCACCTCGCTGGAGGAACTGCACGAATCGCTGTCGGAATCCCTGGATATCGAGCTGGACGAGGTGGAGGCGGTACTGCACCGGGTGCAGGATTTCGACCCGCCGGGGGTGGCCGCGCGGGATCTGCGCGAGTGCATGCTGATCCAGCTGCGTTACTACGATGCCGAGACCCCGTGGCTGGCCGAGGCGCAGGAACTACTGACCAACCACTTCGAGGCGCTGGCGCGGCGCGAATACCCGCTGCTGATGCGGCGCATGAAACTGTCGGAGGCCGACATGCTGGCGGTGATCCAGTTCGTGCAGAGCCTGAATCCGCGCCCCGGCGGCCACATCACCGCCCAGCAGCCCGAGTACATCGTGCCCGACGTGTTCGTGAAAAAGGTCCAGGGCCGCTGGCGCGTCGACCTGAACCCGGACATCACGCCAAGGATCGGCATCAACAGCCTTTACGCCGAACTCGCGCAGAACAACGGCAAGGACGCGGCGTTCCTTAAAAACAGCCTGCAGGAGGCGCGCTGGTTCATCAAGAGCCTGAAAAGCCGCAACGAGACCCTGCTCAAGGTGGCCACCAGTATCGTCGAGCGCCAGCGGGGGTTTTTCGAGTACGGCCCGGAGGCCATGAAGCCGATGGTCATGCACGACATCGCCGAGGTGGTCGAGATGCACGAGTCGACGATATCCCGCGTGACTACCAAGAAATACATGCACACCCCGCGCGGCATCTACGAGCTGAAATATTTCTTCTCCAGCCACGTCGGCACCGCCGGCGGCGGCGAATGCTCGGCCACCGCCATTCGCGCGATCCTGAAAAAACTGATCGCGGCGGAAAAGCCCAACAAGCCATTGAGCGACAACAAGCTGGCCATGCTGTTGTCCGAACAAGGTATCAACGTGGCTCGACGTACGGTAGCGAAATACCGTGAGGCCATGTCCATCGCGCCATCCAACGAACGCAAGCGACTCGCCTGAGACCGATGTCATGGTGGGCGGCTTTCATTTCACGGGTGGTTTCACTAACCAAAGGAGTTCATTATGCAAATCAGTGTTTCCGGTCAACACCTTGAAATCACTACCTCTCTGCGTGATTACATCACCGGCAAACTGGAGCGTCTGGAACGTCACTTCGACAAGGTGACCCGGGCCCACGCAGTACTCAGCGTCGAAAAACTCCGTCAGAAAGCCGAGGCCACCATCCACATGCAGGGGGCCGACATCTTCGCCGAGGCGGAGAACGAGAACATGTACGCGGCCATCGATGCGCTGGTGGACAAGCTGGACCGGCAGGTGAAGAAACACAAGGAGAAACGTTCCAACCACCATCGTGGCGACAGTCTTGCCATGAAGGCCACAATCGAAGAATAATGCCCACCCTGTTCGCGGGGGCAGCGACCCCCGCGACCCGGTCGACACCGATCCTGACCGCCATACCAACCACGACAGTTTTTTCCACCATGCAACTAGCCGATATCATTACCCCCGATCGCGTTGCTGCACGGGTGCACGCCAGCAGCAAGAAACGCGCGCTGGAGGCCATCAGCAAGATCTTCGCCAGCCAGCCGTCCAGCACGTTGGGCAGCAACGAGATATTCGACGCCCTGATCGCCCGGGAACGACTGGGCACCACCGCCATCGATCATGGCGTCGCGATTCCCCACGGTCGCGTCAAGAACAGCACCGAGACCTACGGTGCGTTCATCCAGCTGGAGGACGGCATCGATTGCGACGCGATGGACCGGGAGGCGGTCAGCCTGCTGTTCGCGCTGCTGGTGCCGGAGGAATCCACCGAGGAGCACCTGCAGCTGCTGGCGCGCGTGGCGGAGATGTTCGGCAACGCCGAGCTGCGCGAAAAACTGCGCGCGGCGCCGGACAGCCAGACCCTGTACGATCTGCTGATCGAGTGGGACCGGGCGCACTGACCCGCCCTGTCCGGGAACGAAAACATGGATGACAGCCCCACCGTCGGCGACCTGTTCCTGCGCTATCAGCAACGTCTCTCGCTGTACTGGATCGCCGGTCACGAAGGCGAAACCCGTACCCTCAGTTGCTCGGACAATATCCCCGGTCATTCCCTGGTCGGGCATCTCAATACCATCCACCCCAACCGCCTGCAGATTCTCGGGCAGATGGAATTCGATTATCTCGACGGCCTGGAACCGGAACAGCGCGCCGCCCAGCTTGCCCGGCTGTGCGATGCGCAGCCGGCGGTGGTCATCGTTGCCGAGGAAATCGGTGCCCCCGACTACCTGCGCGCCGCCTGTGAGCAAAGCCGGACCCCGCTTCTGGGCTCGGCCCTGAGCAGCGTCAAGCTGGTGAGCTGCCTGCGCTACTACCTCGGCGGTGAGCTGGCGGAGAAGACCACCATCCATGGCGTGTTTCTCGAAGTGCATGGCATGGGCGTATTGCTGACCGGCGAGGCCAGCGTCGGCAAGAGCGAGCTGGCGCTGGAACTGATCACCCGCAACCACCGGCTGGTTGCCGACGACGCGCCCGAGTTCTTCCGCGCTGGGCCGGATATCGTGCGGGGGCGCAGCCCGGAGATGTTGCGGGATTTTCTCGAAGTGCGGGGGCTGGGCGTATTGAACATCCGCGCCATGTACGGTGACAGCGCGATCAAGCTGAGCAAGGACCTGCGCCTGATCGTGCGTCTTGAACGCATGGCCTCGGGGGACATGCACCGCGTGGACCGCCTGCAGGGCAGCTACCAGAAGCGCACGGTACTGGATATCGAGGTCCCCGAGGTCACCCTGCCGGTGGCCCCCGGGCGCAACCTGGCGGTGCTGATCGAAGCCGCGGTGCGTGATCACATCCTGCTGCGCAAGGGGTACAATGCCTCCGAGGCCTTCATCAAACGCCACCGCGAAATGATGCAACTGCAGACCAAGCCGTCGTCATGAAACTCATCGTCATCAGCGGGGTCTCCGGCTCGGGCAAATCCACGGCGCTGCACGTGCTGGAAGACCAGGACTACTACTGCATCGACAACCTGCCGGTGGGTCTGCTGCCCGCGTTTGCCGAAAAGATGGCCGCGTTGCCCGGAGGCCTGGGGGAACTCTCCGCGGTGGGTATCGACGCCCGCAACCCCAGCCAGGACATCGCGAACTTCCCCGAGATCCTGCAAATGCTGCGCGACACCGGCGTGGAGTGCGAGATCATCTATCTCGACGCCAACGACGACGTGCTGCTCAAGCGCTTCAGCGAGACGCGTCGCAAGCACCCGTTGAGCGACGAGGACCTGCCGCTGCTGGAGGCCATCCACCGCGAGCGTGAATTGTTGCAGCCCCTGTCCGAGCGCGCGGACCTGTACGCCGACACCACCCGCAGCAACGTGCACCAGCTTCGTGACCTGATCCGCGAGCGCGTGCGTCACGAGGCCCAGGCCGGCCTGTCCATCCTGTTCCAGTCCTTCGGCTTCAAGAACGGCCAGCCCGGCGACGCCGATTTCGTGTTCGACGCACGCTGCCTGCCCAACCCGCACTGGGAGAACCAGCTGCGCGAGCACACCGGTCTGGACCGGCCGGTGATCGCATTTCTGGAACGACAGGCCCTGGTGCAGCGTTTCTACGAACATCTGCTGGCGTTTCTGGACAGCTGGATCCCCTGCTTCGAAGCCGACAACCGCAGCTACCTGTCCATCGCCATCGGCTGCACCGGCGGCCAGCACCGCTCCGTGTACCTGGCCGAGCGCCTGGGTCGTGAACTCGAACAGCGCTACGACAACGTGATCATCCGCCACCGGGACCTGAGCTGAGCCCCTGACATGACCATCGGCGTACTCCTGATCTGCCACCAGCCCCTGGGCCAGGCGATGCTGGACATCAGCATCGAGACCATCGGCGTCTGCCCGCTGGCCACCGAGGTGCTGGACGTGCCGCTGGACGAGGACCCCGACCTGCTCGCCGCCCATGCCCAGGAGATGATCGCCCGGCTCGACAGCGGCGACGGCGTGCTGGTACTCAGTGACCTGTGCGGCGCAACGCCGAGCAACATCGCCAGCCGCCTGTCCCGTGATGGCCGGGTCATGGTGGTGTGCGGTCTCAACCTGGCGATGCTGATGCGCGTACTGAACTATCCCAACCTGCGACTGGAGCACCTGGCCGAGCGCGCCGCGGACGGTGGACGGCGGGGCGTCATCCTGATGTCCGGCGGCAACGAAGGCTGAGTCGCGAACCGGTGGAGACACGATGATCCAACGCCAGCTCACCATCATCAACAAGCTGGGCCTGCATGCCCGGGCCGCGGCCAAGCTGGTTGCACTGGCTTCCCGCTTCGAGTGCGAGATCCGGCTCGCGAAGCAGGGCACCGAGGTCAACGGCAAGAGCATCCTCGGGGTAATGATGCTGGCCGCCGCCAAGGGAACCGAGCTGCTGGTGAGTGCCGATGGCGCCGACGAGGCCGAGGCCCTGGATGCGCTGGAGGCGCTGCTCGCACGTCGCTTCGACGAGGCCGAATAATCCCCGGGATCTACCCATCGGGCGGAAAATCAAACGCCCCCGTAGCGGGCAATGCAGGGTAGAATAGCTGCAATCAGCCCCGGATCCGCCCATGCCGCAGCAGCAAGCCCAAGAACAACTGACCCGCCACCTGCACGACTTCGACGAACTCCTGGCGAAGGGTTCGCTGGCGCAGGTCGAACGCGAACTGCGCGACATGCACCCGGCGGAGATCGCCCACCTGCTGGAGGCGCTGCCGCGGGAACAGCGTGACGCAGTCTGGCAACTGGTGGGTGGTGACCGGGAAGGCGACGTGCTGCTGCAGGTCAACGACGCGGTACGCGAACGCCTGATCCGCGACATGGACAGCAGCGAGCTGGTGGCCGCCGCCGAGGGCCTGGACACCGACGACCTCGCGGACATCCTCAGCGACTACCCCGACGCGGTCACCGAGCAGGTGCTCGACGCGCTGGACGCCCAGCACCGAGAGCGCCTCGAAGGCGTGATGTCCTACCCGGAGGACACCGCCGGCGGCCTGATGAACACCGACACCATCACGGTGCGGGCCGACATCACCCTCGACGTGGTGCAGCGTTACCTGCGCCGCATCGGCGAAATCCCCGAGATGACCGACCAACTCATCGTCACCAACCGCGACAACGTCTACCTCGGCCTGATGGCGCTGACCGACCTGCTGGTGCGTGATCCCGCCACCATGGTGGCCGAGGTCATGACCCGCGATCAGGAGGCCCTGCCGGTGGACCTGTCCGAGCGCGAGGTGGCCCGGCTGTTCGAGAAACGCGACCTGGTGTCCGCGCCGGTGGTGGATGCCGACGGCAAGCTGCTGGGCCGTATCACCATCGACGACGTGGTGGACGTGATTCGCGACGAGGCGGACCACAACCTGATGAGCATGGCCGGCCTGCCGGAGGAGAACGACATGTTCGCCCCGGTGATCACCAGCTCACGTCGTCGCACCGTGTGGCTGGGCGTGAACCTGATCACCGCGCTGCTGGCCTCCTGGGTCATCGGCCAGTTCGAGGACACCATCGAAAAACTGGTCGCGCTGGCGGTGCTGATGCCCATCGTCGCCAGCATGGGCGGCATCGCCGGCAACCAGACCCTGACCCTGGTGATCCGCGGTATCGCGCTGGGCCAGGTGGGCCGCTCGAATGCCCGTCGCCTGCTGAACAAGGAACTGCTGGTGGGCGTGGTCAACGGCACGATCTGGGCGTTGGTGGTGGCCGGCGTGGTGGTGGTTTGGTTCGACGACTACCTGCTCGGCGGCATCATCGCCGCGGCAATGGTCATCAACCTGGTGGTGGCGGCGCTGGCCGGGGCCTCCATTCCGCTGGTGCTCAAACGCATGGGCATCGACCCGGCGCTGGCCGGCGGCGTGGTGCTCACCACGGTCACCGACGTGATCGGTTTCCTCGCGTTTCTCGGCCTCGCCGCGTTCGCACTCTGAACCATGCCCGCGCCGGACACCCCGAAGCTCACCGTGGACATCATCATCGAGCTGGTGGACCAGCCCGGTCGCCCGATCCTGCTGATCGAGCGCAGGTACCCACCCCCCGGCTGGGCGCTGCCCGGCGGTTTCGTCGACATCGGCGAGACGCTGGAGCAGGCCGCGCGGCGCGAGGCGCAGGAGGAGGTCAGCCTGCCGGTGACCCTCACCGCGCTGCTGGGCTGCTATTCGGACCCCGGCCGTGACCCGCGCGGCCACACGGTGGCCGCGGTGTACGTTGCCGAGGCCCGGGGTGCGGCCCGGGCCGCCGACGACGCCGCCGCGGTGCGAAGCTTCGCGCCGGACGAACTGCCGGACACCCTGGCCTTCGACCACCGGCTGATACTGGACGACTACCGCGAATACCGCCGCACCGGGCGCACCACTCCCCTGCGCTACTGAGCCGGCGAATGCCGGGTCGGCGCAGTCCGACAGGCTCCTAAAGCACCCCCGGGACTCGCCGATAGCTGATGGTATCCAACCCCCGCACGGAAGCCCTCGCATGTCGGAATCCCTTCTTGCCCGCCAGCCCATCTACACCCGTGATATGGAGGTCCACGCCTACGAGCTGCTGTATCGAGGTAGTGACGACGAACACGCCGACGTGCGTGACGGCGACCTCGCGACCTCCCAGGTGCTGGTGAACGCGCTGCTGGAGATCGGTCTCGACGAACTGGTGGGTGATCGCCCGGCCTACATCAATTGCACCGCGCGCTACCTGCTGGAAGGCCTGCCGGCGCCGATGGCCCCGGCGCAGGTGGTGCTGGAGGTGCTCGAAGACGTGATCCCCGACGGCGACCTGCTGGCGGCGATCACGAACCTGCGCGAGCAAGGCTACACCATCGTGCTGGACGACTTCATTTACGACGAAAGCAAGCGCGCGCTGGTGGAACTGGCCGACGTGGTCAAGCTCGATGTGCTGGCCATCCCCGATGATCAGCTGGCGCTGCAGTATCAGCGGTTGCGCGCCTTCGGCGTCAAGCTGCTGGCCGAGAAGGTGGAGACGCAGGAAGAGTTCGAGCGTTGCAAGCGCCTGGGCTTCGACTACTTCCAGGGCTATTTCTTCTGCCGCCCACGGGTCATCAAGGGCTCGCATACCCCTTCCAGCAAGATGGCCATCATGCGTCTGCTGGCCCGGCTGCAGGACCCGGCGCTGGAATTCCACGAGCTGGAGGAACTGATCTCCCACGATGTGTCCCTGTCCTATCGCATCATGCGCTACGTGCGCTCGGCGCACTTCGGTCTCGGGGCACGGGTGGAGTCCATCCATCAGTCGGTGAACCTGCTGGGGCTGGAGCGTATCAAGACCTGGGTCGCGATCCTCGCGATGGCCGGCATCGACGACAAGCCCTACGAACTGATGCTGACCGCGCTGGTCAGGGGACGCATGGCCGAGCTGCTGGCGCCGTCCGCCGCGCTGAGCGCCAACAGCGCGTTCACCGTGGGGCTGTTCTCGATTCTGGATGCGCTGATGGACATGCCGCTGCCGCGGGTGCTCGGCAATCTGCCGCTGGCCGACGAGGTCAACACCGCGCTGCTGGAGCACGGCGGTGATCTCGGCGAGTTGCTGGAACTGGTGCTCGCCTATGAGCAGGGCGACTGGACCCGGGCGCTGGGTTCGAATTTCGATACCGCGACGCTGCGGGACAGTTACCTCGACGCGCTGCGCTGGGCCGGGCAGATCAGCGCGTCGATGGTGTCCGCGGGCTGAACGTCAGCAACAGGCTGCCCGACGGGTGGGGCGTGCACCGCCAGCCCGGCGCCAGGTAGGTGGTGGACACAGTCTCGGTGATCAGCGCCGGTCCGTGGAGGGGTTCGGTGACCGCGTCGCGCGCCAGCACCACCAGGCCGTCTTGCGGCTGGGCTGCGCTCCCCGCACCCCCCGCCGCGGCCGACGGCACCGCGGCTGGTTCCGGTGGGGCTGCGTTGCGCTGGCGAACCATCACCCGCAGTGTCACCAGTTCCACCGGCTGCGGCAGCCGGTGGCCGTACAGTGCCTCGTGCCGGGCATGAAAGGCCTCGGCGGTGCCCTCTGCATCGGTCCACGGCAGGTTGATCGCGTGGGACTGGCCCTGGTAGCGCAGGTCCGCGCTGGGGTGCAGCGTGATGTCGTGCGCCGACACGCCCTCCTGCAGCAGCGCCTCGCGGCCCTGCGCGGCCAGTGCGTGGATCTCGGCGCTCATCTCGTCGTTGTCCAGCGTCGACAACAGCCGGTTCAGGCTCAACGAACGGTGCCGTGCGCGCGGCGCCACCAGCATGCCCAGCGCCGACAGCACGCCGGCGTGCCTGGGCACCAGCGCCTGCGTCATGCCCAGCGCCTCGGCCAGTGCGCAGACATGCAGGCCGCCGGCGCCGCCGAAGCAGGTCAGAGTCAGCTCCCGCGGGTCCACGCCACGCTGCACCGACATCACCCGCAGCGCGCGCGCCATGTGTTCGTTGGCGAGCTCGACGATACCCTGCGCGGCCTGCTCCACGCTCAGCCCCAGCGGCCCGGCGACCCGCGCCACGGCGCGTCGCGCGGCGGCCACGTCCAGTGTCATCTGGCCGCCGAGGAAGGCGTCGGGACGCAGCCGGCCCAGCACCAGGTTGGCGTCGGTGACGGTGGGCTCGGTGCCGCCGCGGCGGTAGCAGGCCGGCCCGGGGGCCGCACCGGCGGACTCGGGCCCGACCTGCAGCAACCCGCCGGCATCGACCCGCGCGATGCTGCCGCCACCGGCGCCGATGGTGTGCATGTCCACCATCGGCACCCCCACCGGGTACGGGCCGATGCGGCCTTCGGTGGTCAGTTGCAGCGCGTCGCCGGCCGCGCCGTCCAGCAGCGCGACATCGGTGGAGGTGCCACCCATGTCGAAACTCAACAGGCGCCGGTGGCCCGCCAGCCGCCCGACGTACTGTGCGCCGGCCAGTCCGCCGGCCGGTCCCGACAGCAGCATGCGCACCGCCTGCGCGCCGGCCTGGGACGCGTCGATGGTGACGCCGGCGCTTTGCATCACCGCGACCCGGGCGTCGGGGAGGGCTTCGCGGAGCCGCTGGAGGTAGCCTTCCACCAGCGGCCCGACGCTGGCGTTCAGCCAGGTGGTGATGCCGCGTTCGTATTCGCGGTATTCCGGCAGTACCTCGGACGAGCGCGACACGAACACGTCGCCGGGCAGGGAGGCGACCATCTCCGCGATGCGCCGCTCGGCCTCGTCGTTGCGCCACGAAAACAGCAGGTTGATGGCCACCGCGCGCGGCGCCAGCCGCAGCAGCTCGCCGCGCAGCCGCTCCAGCTCGGTTTCGGTCAGCGCCTCGAGTTCCTCTCCGTCGGCGCTGGTGCGGCCGCCGGTCTCCAGGCACAGCTCGCGCGGCACCGGTGGCGGGGCCGGTTCGGGGTTCAGCGCGTACAGGGCGGCGCGGGCCTGGCGACCGAGGGTCAACAGGTCGCGCAGCCCGTGGTTGGTGATGAATGCGGTGCGCACGCCCTTGGATTCCAGCACCGCGTTGGTGGCCACGGTGGAACCGTGCACCACCATCAGCGCCTCGCCGCGGAGGCCCATTTCGTCGATGCCCTGCAGGATGGCCTGCTCGGGGGCCGCCGGGGTGGACAGCACTTTGTGGATCCGCAGTGCCTGCAGTGCCGGTCGTGCGGCGGCCGAGGGGCCCTCGGCGGGGGTGTCGTACAACACGAAGTCGGTGAACGTGCCACCGGTGTCCACGCCGAGCAGCAGCACTATGCGACGACTTTTACGCAGTTGCGGCCGGCGTGCTTGGCCTTGTAAAGGGCCTCGTCGGCGCGTTCCACCAGTGTTTCCGCGGTGTCGTCCCGGCGTGCGACACTGACCCCCAGGCTGATGGTTACCGGGATCTCCAGCCCCTGCAGGTTCACCGGCTGGGATGCGATGCGTTCACGCACACGTTCCGCGACCTGCGTGGCGGTGGGCAGTGACGCACGCCCGAGCACCAGCAGGAATTCCTCGCCGCCGTAGCGGCCCAGGTCGTCGAAGTCACGCAATGCGGCCCGCAGCCGGCGCGCCACTTCCACCAGCACCTTGTCGCCGACCGGGTGGCCGTGCTTGTCGTTGATGTTCTTGAAATGGTCGATGTCCACCATCACCACCGCGATGTCCTCGTGGCCCTCGCTGAGTATCTCGTGAAGTAGCTGGTGAATGGTCTGGTGATTGGCCAGGCCGGTCAGCGAGTCGCTGAGGGCCTTTTGCCGCAGGTGGTTCTCCAGCTTGCGGGAGCGATTCAGGGAATCCTCCAGCGCCTGCACCCGGGCCAGGTGATAGGTCTCTATCGCGAGCGACATGTCCAGCGCGGTGATCTTGTTGATGAACGCGGCCAGCGCCGTGTCCTGTGGGTCCAGCCGGTCCAGCATCAGCTGGGTCAGGCAGCGATAGGCGCACTGATACAGGCTGAGACTGAGCCCCACCCATACATGGGCCTGGCCCACGCGCAGGCGGGATTCGAAATAGTCGGGCTGGTCGAAGTCGCGTCCCAGGCTCAACAGGTAGGCCTTCTGGGTCTGTTTCAGGCGTTGCACGAAGTCCTTGCTGCCCAGCAGCGGGCGCGCGGCGTCGATGCCGTTCAGCCAGTCGTAGAAGGCCGATACGATGCCGTCGCAGTGGGGCACCAGCACCGTGTCGCGCAGGCGTTGGGCCAGTGCGTGGTCCTCGTCGGTCAGTTGCAGCCATTGCAGGCGTTCCCGGATGCGCTCGGCATCGAATCCATATTTCTCGGAATAGGGCAGTGGCATGGCAGGGGCACCGCGACGAGAGCGTCGTGTTTGATTGGGAAGCTGTGCGGAATATATCATAAGCCCGCTGACAGCATCTGCGGATACACAAGCATCCCTCCAATGAGCCACGATATTCTGATCAAGGTCGAGACCCTGAGTCGTGTCTACGGCTCGCGTCGGGCGGTGGACGATATCGGCTTCGAGCTGCGCCGCGGCGAGGTGCTGGGCTTTCTCGGGCCCAACGGCGCCGGCAAGTCCACCACCATGCGCATGATCACCGGCAACCTGGCCCCCAGCGGCGGGCGCATCACCATCAATGGTATCGACCTGCTCGACCGGCCGCGGGAGGCCAAGGCGCAGCTCGGTTTTCTGCCCGAGCAGCCGCCGCTGTATCGCGAATTCACCGTGGACGAATACCTGGACTACTGCGCCCGCCTGCGACGCATCGCGCGGCCCAGGCGCCACGCTGCGCGGGATTCCGCGAAGCAGCGTTGCGGGCTGGGCCAGGTGGGGGAGCGGCTCATCGGCAACCTGTCCAAGGGCTACCAGCAGCGGGTCGGCATCGCGCAGGCCATCATTCACAACCCGGCGGTGGTGGTGCTGGACGAGCCCACCGTCGGCCTCGACCCGAATCAGATCCGCGAGATTCGCGCGCTGATCCGCGAGCTGGGTGACGAACACGGGGTGATCCTGTCCACGCACATCCTGCCCGAGGTACAGGCCACCTGCGACCGGGTGCAGATCATCAACAACGGCCGGCTGGTGCTCAGCGACGATCTCGATGCGCTGGCCCGACACTCGCGCAGCAGCAGCCTGATCCTGCGCCTCGGGCAGCGCCCGGACGCCGGTATGCTGGAAGCCGTACCCGGGGTGGAGGCGGTGCAGGAACTGGACCACGGGCGCTGGCGCATCCATCATGCGCCCGACGAAAGCCCCGCCGCGGCGCTGGCGGAACGTGCCGTGCAGCAGGGCTGGGTGCTGCTGGAGCTGACGCCCGAACAGCGCTCGCTGGAGGAGGTCTTCGTCGACATCACCGCCGGTGACGACATGGCGCCCGGCACCCCGGAGGCTGCATGATCCTGACCATCGCCGGCCGCGAGCTGCGCAGCCTGTTCCTGTCGCCGCTGGCCTGGGCGGTGCTGGCGGTGGTGCAGGCGCTGTGTGCGTATTTCTTTCTGCTCTACTTGGATCTCTATTTGCAGTTGGCGCCGCGCCTGGCGGCGGTGGTCGACGGACCTGGCGTCACCGGCATCGTGGTGGCGCCGCTGTTCAGCACCGCGGCCATCGTGTTGCTGCTGGTGGTGCCGCTGCTGACCATGCGCCTGGTCAGCGAGGAGCGGCAGAAACAGACCCTGCCGCTGCTGTTGAGTGCGCCGGTATCCATGACCGACATCGTGCTGGGCAAGTTCGTCGGCGTGTTCGCCTTCGTGTCACTGATGCTGGCGCTGATCGCGCTGATGCCGTTGAGCCTGCTTGCCGGTGGCGAGCTGGACCTGGGCCTGTGGGCCGCCGGTGTGCTCGGCATGGTGTTGATCGTGGCCAGCTTTTGCAGCATCGGCCTGCTGATGTCCACCCTCACCGCCCAGCCCGTGGTGGCCGCCATCGGCAGCTTCGGCGTGCTGCTGCTGCTGTGGGTGCTGAACATCGCCGGCGACAGCGGCAACGAACTGTTCGCCTACCTGTCGTTGCTGAGTCACTATCAGCCGCTGCTGCGTGGCCTGGTGGACACTGCCGATATCGCGTATTACCTGATAATCATCGTGACATGCCTCATACTCAGCGTCCGGCGGCTGCATGCGGATCGCCTGCAGCCCTGAACGGCGCCACGCGGCGACGTCACTCGCGGAGGAAACCGGATCATGGAAGAACAGCTTTATCGCTACCGGGCGCGGATCACCCGCGTCTACGACGGTGACACCTGCACCGCCGACGTGGACCTGGGCATGGGCGTCTGGGTGCATGGCGAGAAGATACGCCTGGCACGCATCGATGCGCCCGAGCTGCGTGGCGAACAGCGAGTGGCCGGGCTGGCGGCGCGGGATTTCCTGCGCGAACGAATCCACGGGCGGGACGTGATCATCGCGACGCAAAAGGACAAGAAGGGAAAGTACGGGCGCTACATCGGCGACATCTGGGTGGTCGATGCGTCGGGCGGCATGATCAACGTCAACGACGAACTGGTGAAGGCAGGTCACGCAAGCTATGTGGAGTATTGACACCGCGTTGTCAGCCAACCTCGTGAACGATAGTCGAACATGCTGGTAAACCCGAATTCGCGGCGCATGTCGCGTCTCAAGAACATCCTGTTCATGGTCGTGTTGCTGGGCCTGGTGGGCGCCGCAGCCTGGTTCAGCAGTCGTTATCATGTCTCCGACGACTGGTCCGCGGCCGGGCGCAATTCGCTGTCCGCTGCCAGCGCGGCGCTGCTGGACAGCCTGTCCGATCCGGTCACCATTACCAGTTATGCGTCGGAGGATCCGGCCATTCGCGGCGCCGTCAGCGAGCTGGTCGGGCGCTACCAGCGCTACAAGAAAGACATCACCCTGGGCTTCGTCGATCCGGCTTTGAACCCCGACCAGGCGCGCTCGCTGGGCCTGTCCGTGGACGGCGAACTGCTGCTCCGCTACCAGGAGCGCAGCGAGACCGTGAAGACCCTCACCGAGTCGGCAATCAGCAACGCACTGCATCGGCTCGCCCGCGGCGGCGAGCGCTGGCTGGTGTTCCTCGAAGGCCACGGCGAGCGCCGCCCACTGGGCCAGGCCAATCACGACCTCGGCGCCTGGGGCGAGCAGCTGCGCAGCAAGGGGTTCCAGATCCTGAACCAGAATCTCGCCGAGCGCCCCCGGTTGCCGGACAACACCCGGGTGCTGGTGATCGCCGGACCCCAGGTGGATCTGCTACCGGGTGAGGTGGAGCGCGTCGCCGATTTCATAGACCGCGGTGGCAACCTGCTGTGGCTGC